>Ga0315282_10015656_pt1 | contig 11168 bp, 5 predicted proteins | sample YL17G07_20_MG_FD_203693 | JGI IMG/M metagenome (GOLD analysis project Ga0315282, IMG submission 203693) | Sediment microbial communities from Yellowstone Lake, YNP, Wyoming, USA - YL17G07_20 | ecosystem: Environmental > Aquatic > Freshwater > Lake > Sediment | place: USA: Wyoming | collected...
GCTGTCAACGATCGATGATTCGTGCATGCGTCTTGCGGCTCACCAGGGTACGGGAATGCCATCTCTTTTGTTGTCAATTCCCGTGCCACGAACGTGCGCTCAGAGAAGGACGGATTTGAACGAATGTTGGTTAGCAGGCTGTTGAAATTATCAATAATCGGATTTCGTCTCGCACAACTGCGAAGGGAAGACGCAGCCTTCCGCTCCAAATCTTCAAAGGCCCTCTCGCCATAGGATGATTGGAGAGAGGACAAGTCCTCAAAACGGTTCGGCGCACTCCGCGGTGCGCCGAACCGTACAGCTGACAAATGATGCCGCAGAGTCTGCGGCCAGGGGCGGCGACGCACTACCGCTGGACCGAGATCTCCGTGAAAGGAGTGCTTTCGATCCCGTCGTGCGTCACGCACGTCACGGTGTAGAAATAGAGCTCTCCCTGCCTCGTCGACTTGTCAACGTACTCCGTTGTATTCCCGTCCACCGTCGCGAGAACGACATCCTCCTTGCCTCGCTGGTAGCGGTGAACACGGTACGACACTCGTTCGGTCTGCACGGGTGGGTCCCATCGCAGAACAACCGCATCGCCTGCCATCTCAGCTCGGAGGCCGGCCGGCGAAATGGGAAGCGGCCGCGGAACGTTTGCCGACACACTCGTGCTCAACTCACTTACGCCGCCGAAGATGTCGACCGATCGCACCGCGTACTGGTATACCCTTACGCCCTGGACGGTCGTGTCGCGGAACCGGTTGTGCCTCACGGCGAGGAGCGTGTCAGTAAGACGCCGGAATTCCTTCTCGCCTGTCACACGCCGATACACACGGTACCCGTCCAGTGCTGGATCCATCGGCCACATGTCTCTCCAGTAGAGCTGGATTGCCACACTGTCGACGGATGCCGAAAGCTCGACAGGGGCCTGGGGATGAGTGGAAATCAGCGGGCGCACGCGCACGGTGTCGGAGAACCCGCTCATGACATGGCTCGTGTTTTCAGAACGCACGGCGTACATGTACTCGGACCTGCCCGAGAGAACGCTGGCTGTGTCGAGATAGACGGTCACAGAGTCGCGGCGCGGCACAAGTCCGGAGATCAGCTGGAACGGCTCACCTCCTGACCTCACCCGGTAGACACGGTAACCTTCGGTGAATGGCTCGTGAGATATGATCTCAAGCCGGACACCCGTTTTGAGTCCTTCGCTCCGGGAAATCCACGGCGGGAGAGGCGGGGCGCTGGACTGGTACTCGCCGAATACGCGGGCGCCCATCGGGGAGACTTCACCAAGGGGGCCAGTTATCGCGAGAGCGTAGAAGTACTTCTTCATCGGTTCAACACCCTGGTCGACGAACGCGGCCGCATCAGCTGGCAGTTCGGCCACTTGCTCATAGGCGCCGTCGAACTTCGGACAGCGGAACACGCGTATGCTCCGCACGAGCCCGGTCGCGGACAACTGCCACTGCAACCTGATTCCCCCCGACGAGTCGACCCTTTCAAGCTTCAGCGCCCGAGGGAGAGGAACCGAGCGGAAATCATACGCTCCGACCAGCGCAGTATCCGAGGCGAAACCGGCGTCGCCGTACACGGAGACGGGCACTATGTAGTACCGGTACACCTGTCCCCTTGCCACCAGGGTATCGATGACGGCGTAGATGAGGGTATCGCGCCGCGACGCAAAAAGCTTGAAAGGCACGATTTCCTCGAATGCCCCTTCCTGGTTCTTCTGCCGGAACACTCTGTACGAATCCGGACGGATGGTCCTGACCGCTCTCCATTGCAGGTTGACGCGGCGGTCTTCGCCTTCGGCGTAGAGGAGTTGGGGCTTGCCGAATTCGGGAATCCAGGGGTACTGCGCAAACTGCGACAGGGCGCTCGCGATGACCTGATGCGACGGGCCGAGCGTGGAGACGCGGTATTCATACCGCACACGGGGTGATGCAGCAGTGTCAAGGTACGTCGTTCCGATCGCCATCCGGATCGTTGTGAGCCTTCCCCATTGCCCGAGGGAATCCTGGTGGCCGAAGCGCTGGAGCCGCTGCCAGATCGTCTTGAGTTGTAAAGAGTCCGGCTGTGCTGAGAAAGGAAGGTAGCGCGCAGCCTGAGCGATGCGTGAGGCGAGTTCCGCCTCGGTCTTCGGTGCGGCAACCTCCGCCGCGGCATCCCAGCGAGCGGCTCCCTCGCTCTTCCGCTCGATGAGATAGCTGACCGGTTTCCCGGTCAGATTCGGGAGGGCGGCGACAGAGCCGAGAGAGATGAATATCCCTTTCGACGAACCGACCGCGATGAATGCCCGCTGCTTCTGTGCACGCGCGTTTTCTGGCCCGGAGGCCAGGAGCAGAATCGCTGTAAATGCCATCAGACCTAATCTTCGCATGAAGTGAACCTCCCTCTCAATTGCCGCATGGATAGGATGCGCCACTGCATGTCCCGAGTCCGAAGTTGATGCCGAAATCGCCGCTGCTGCTCATCGAAATGTCGGCTTTCACGCCGATGCTCTTGTCAAAGGAAATCTCGGGCGGCGTGCAGACATCGTCAAGGCCTACACCCTGCTGTTTCGCCCACGCCTTCAGCTCTATGCTGCCGCACCCCGCCACGCTGAACACGCCCGGGTTTGTCTGGTACTTCCCTTCAACAGCCATCTCGAGTGTCAGGTCACCGCCGAACGACGTGCATGTGATGGCGCTACCGTGGACAAACACATGGACAAAGGCAAGGACGCCGATACCGTATTCGTTCCCGTCGTTGGCGAACGACATCCAGAGGCGTACATCTCCGCCGCACTGAATACCCGCTTCGAGACTGACAACGAAAAGGTCCACACCTATCGAAGGGACGATCACCGGGATGTGAGCGTTGCCTGAGATGAGGAAGCCGCTTACACTCGACTGGAACCCGCAGGGGAGAGCTTTCTTGTAGGAGTAGTAGGCAAATGTCGACTTGACAGAGTCGGGGATTGTGGGATAGTCACCAATGAGGATTGCCGCTCCTCCGCCAAAGCCGCCGGGGAACTGCGCATTCCCGCCGGCGAAGAAGAACCATCCGCTGCCGTCGACGACGATTGTCGCGTCGCCCTGCAGGCCGATCCCCGAAAAGGTCTTGTTCAAACTGACGTGGCCGATCAGTCGCGAGTTCTCGAACTCGTATGTGAACGACATCCCCCCGAAGGAGGTCGCATTCTTTATCCCGAGTCCCTGTCCGTCAGCCTTGATCTCCCCGATGACCGTGAAATGAAGACGGTTCTGTCCCGGCAGTACTCCCTGGGTCCCGGTAAGATCCCCTTCAAACCAGAAATCGTCCCACGCAAAGACGTTCTCCGGCACACGCATGCTGCCGACGACGTATTGTAGTGTTGTCTTAGGCGCCCCGATCGCAAGCTGCTGCATGACGGGCGGCGTGTCCACCCAGATCGACGTCGAATCAGGCGTACGGAAGAGTGTCACTTTGAGGTTGAAGCCCGGTTTGCCCGGCTCCGTGATGTTTCCGTGACCGATGAACCCGCGCTCGTCGAGCGTGTCGACCGCGAATGTCAGCATCACACCGTTTGTGGGAAACTGGAACCAGAAGGGCTGCATCAAGAACTTCAGTATTCCCCCGTTGTTCGTGTACTGGACGATGACAGACTGCTCGGGCATCCCTGGTACGTGGAAGTCAGTTGTCCCCTTGAAGGAGACGTAGTCCATGATCACATCCATCCCCTGAGAAAGCGGGTGGAAGGCCGCCACCTTGTGGAGCGTGAGCGCCGGCCGGGAGTCATCGAGGCTGAACGTCTTCTTCCCACTGCTTGTCAGGTAGAACGCGTTGACGAAGACCGTGTCCTGGTCGGCCATGCCTGGGAGTCCGGAGAACCATGCGCACGATGCGCTCCCGAACTTGTTCGAGACCCAGAGTTTCCATGCCCCTCCGGGCACCACATAATCGTCGAAGCCCATTCCCGGCTCACCGGTAACCTGCATCGGAACGACGCCGAGGAGGTTCATAGATGTGAACTTGAATGTATTCGGCCCGGAGACCATATCTGTCGGTGTGAGGCGGAGGCTGTCGAACGGAACGAAGACCGTCTTCGTGTCAAGGTCTCCCTTCAGAATGAAGAAGCCCTGCGGGGTAAACACCCAGCTCTTTCCAAGGAGGTCCCACTGGTCCAGCTTAATCGGGGGAAGGCTCGCGCCGTTCAGCAGTTCGACCTTTGATGGATGGAGACGCACTGCGCCGATGTTGATGTCAACCGGCGTGCTCTTCTTCAGACCTACCTGCAACCGTGACGCGGCCGCGAGTGTATCGCCGTGGATGTACGATCCTCCGGCATTCGTAGAGACGTTGAACCCATACAGGGAGTACTTCCAGGCCACGCCTGCACTGTCCACGACCGGGATCCCGTCCCCCGCGATCGGCGCCTTCCCGGATGCGGTGATCACTGGGATCCGCATCTGTACCTTTGGAGGAATCGGGCCGGGCACGGTAAGGTACGGTGCGCCGCCGGAGAAGCTGAAGCCGTTGATCCCGAAGGAGGAGAGCTTGATAAAGACTTTCCCCTTGATGACCCCCAGCCCGGTCCCGTCGTTGTGCAGCTCGATCCCGATGTTCTTGTCGACAAGCTTGCCTTTGAATGCGCCACCGTAGACCAGCACGTCCATTTCATTCAATGCGGTGGGAACCGGGAGTTGTTTCGGCTCCGCAACGGGGACTATCTTGCCGAATATCTGACTCGTCTGGGTGGCGCTCGGGATGATCGTAACGTTGTTGAAGGAGAGGGATGTTGTCTGCGAACTGAACTGAGGATTTGTTGGGAACGACACGAACGAGCCGTTGATCTTCGCGCCGCCTGGGGCCGGGGTCAGTGAGGCGACCTCGATGGGGAACCCCATGAGGTGCGTGATGTCCATTGCGTCGTAGACCTTGAGATTGAAGTCGATGTGGTCGACCGGGGCCTGGATCGGCTTCTTCTTCACGACGGGGGAGGGAGTCGGCATCACAAAGGTTACGTAAATTGCAGTCTCGGTGGCGTTGATGATCGCATTGTCACCGATGGTCCCCGATCCTCCCTTCACGGCGATCACCTCGTGCCAGCCGAACGGCACGTTCGAAAGATAGTAGTAGCCGGTGGTGTCAGTGGTGCCCTCGATCGGGGTGCCGGGAATATAGACGCGCGCAGTCGCGACCGGCTTCTTCTCAGTGCCTACGTACACATGACCCCAGAAGTGTGTCGCCTTCTTGAGCCAGACGTCGATCAACGTCCAGCTCGCCGTGTTCGGGATCTTGCAGTGGATCGCCCGTTCTTCGTAGTCCTGTCCGCCCGACGACGGACCCTTCACAATAATGGTGAAGTTCGAGTCCGCGTTCTCAAACGCATGCTCGACGATTCCGCCCACATTCGTCACCTTCGAAAGGTTGAGCTCATCAAACCTGACCGAGACCCCTTTGATCGGCTTCGGGAATTCGCCTCCCCCGGGCTCATGGACGAACACACGGGCACGGTGCATTTTCCTGTAGACTATGATCGTCCCGAGATCTTCGTCCAGTTGGCTGATGAAGACGTTCTTCACAGTCTTAATATAATTGGCGCCGGCATCGACCACGACCTTGTTCAATCCCGTCGTGGCGCCACATGAGAAGCTCCCCGGAAGCGCGTCCCAGGGAGGATGGGCGGAGTGCACCGGAGAGACGTGCACCGTCACGCTCTGGCCGACTGTTACGTAAGCTTCGACACCCATCCCTCCTTCCATTGCCACTTTTCCGTGCACCCTTGCGGCTGGTTCAAGCGTGAACGGATCCGCATACGCGGACATGCCGGGCTTCATCGGCAGAAGAAGACCATTGGGGAGCCAGACCGTGTCGCGGTACCCCGCACGACTGATGAGGAGTATCCAGACATACGAAGTGACCTGGTCCCCCTGGTACTCCACGGGAAGGTCCATGAACTCAAACCTCCCGTCGGCCCCCGTCAGCTTCACATCATGCTGCTGGGTCGTCCCCCCCGCTGAGTGCTTGATGAGTTTCACCTGCGCATCAGAAATGTGCACCGTTTGGTTCCGCGCCCGCGTGAGCTGCCCCGAAATCCTCGGATTCTTTGGAGACATCTCCAGAGTTTTGTATCGGGTCGGGTACTGGTACTCGTTGTTGTACTCCTGATCTGACTGCATCTGCTTGTCTGCAAAAACATCGAAGATCGGGGTCCCATAGAAGTAGGTCTTGTCGTCGTCGCGTGATTTTGCCCAGAGGTAGTACATGTCACCTGGGTAGGCGTTCTTCACGAGTCGACGGAATGTCGCCGCACCGTTGCCCGCTGTGGTGTCCATCCCGATCACTTCCATCTGACCGATGGCGGTATTCCAGGTCGAGGGGGACGGAGGACGCTTCTTCCCTTCATTTCCCGGCACCCCGGCGGGACGGGGCAGTTTCCGCAGGAGGTATACAATCTGGCCGGGGATCTTCCCGGGTTTCACGACCGCTTGGTCCTTGGGATACGAGCTCGGTTCTGTCGTCACCGTGAGCGCGTAGCTTCGCACAAGGGAGATCACCTGGCCCGCATTGTAGATCTGCTGGCCTGACGGGATGATTATGTCGACATCCGGATTCAGGTATTGCGGGGCGTCGTCGAGGATGATTCGTGCGACCCGCCACACATCCCCCTGGTACTTCCCCGGAAACTCCGGGGCTCCGTACGATCCGCTGTAGCTATTCTCAACGAGACCCAATGGCTTCGTCTGGATAAAGGAGAACGTGAAGTTCCCATTCGAGCCAGTGGTTGTGACATCGAGAACCTGCCCGTCATCCGGTGCATACTTGTATTCCTTGATGACGAACTCGCCTGCTTGTGCCAGGCCAGAGCCCGGGCTCTGGTGCGTCCCTTTGACGGCGTACTTCACGACCAGTTTGATCACCCTGTTCTTCAGGGGCCAGACGACATACTCCCCTGGATCGGCAAACTCGTAGTTGAGGTTCCCCAAGACCGTCATCCGCATGTCACGGGCGATCAGCGTGCCGACATCCTTCGTCTCCGCGGGCTGGACCACGATCTCATTCGGAGGGCTGGAGATGTACGAGCTTCCCACCACAACGTGGGCGTACCGGTACGCCGTCCCCCAGAACGCTGGACCGAGCTGATTGATATGGATTACCTTGTTCGCCAGGACCCCCATGCTGTCCGACTTGAATGAGAAGGTGAACTGCCCTTTGTCGTCCGTGGTGGTCTCGTCGAGCACGGCCCCGAGGTCATGGCCCGGGACATACGCCGCGAATGCCGGCGGGACATCCATGAGAGTGTCGTACGAAGCCACGCCACCGGCTGTCTTGGCTTTGAAGAAACGCAGAATCTTGTAGCCGACGACGAGCTGGAGATAGGCGTTCTTAAGGGGAGGAAGAGGATAAGTAAAACTCCCGGGGACGTCGAGTCCCACCTTTCCCTTGACCGTGCTTATGCCGCCATCGAGGTTTGTCATCGGCTGGAACTGTACGGAGGTAATCATCTTCTTGTACGTGAAGGTCCAAATCTCGCTTTTCCCATTGTTAGCCGCCGGAGGAAAACCGTTCTGGTCGAGTGCCTGCACCTGCCAGACGTATGTCTTCCCCTTCTCAAGTGCAAACGCATCGATCGGGTATTGGAGGCTGGTCGTCAGGAGGCTCGCGTTCTCATAGTACGGCACGTTCGAGGCGAGCGCCTGAGCCGGTACCTGCCCCGGCAGAAGTTCCACGAGCCGAAACACGTAGTGAAGCTGATAGACAGGAGGTACCTGGAGCGGGGTCCACTGGAACACCGGGTACTGGGAATCGACAGTGTTTCCGTTCGTGGGAAGGACAAGATACGGAGGATCGGGGTACACAATAGTGAAGTTGGCGCAGACATTCTCGACAAGGGGGTTGTCCGAGAGATCTTTGAGAGTCACACAGGCAGTGTAGTACCCTTCGGGAAACCGTCCGGTTTGAAGCATGAAGCTCTCAACGCTCTTGTCATATTTCACCGACCCCCAGTCGATGATGTGCGTCATTGTGATGATCGTCGGGAGCTGTCCACGCGGGATGAGCATCGGGCCGCTCACTCCCCGCCCGAGCTGTGTCCCATTCTGCCGGACGATCGTGAGGAATATCCTGACCTGCGCGTCGCTGGCGGTGTGGTTGTACACGTTGAGGGAGCCGATGGTCGGGTTGTTCTGCCAGTCACTGAAGTACGGTGAGGGATACGGTTGCATCATCGTGAAGGCGGTCCATCCGGGCGCCTGAGCAGATGCTGAAGACACTGCGAGGGTGAGGAGTGCTGCGATCAGTGAGCTGATGGCGGTAGGTTTCATGGCACGCTCCATCGTGGTCTTCTACCTGCAGAAAGGAATTTTCACGCCGACGGCGAAGTCGCAACCATCGGGACGCGCAGGCTGTGCATCGAACGAAGGGAAAGACGCCTGAGGCTCTCCGCTCCACGGACGCCGAAGTTCACCTATTGACCGGATCTGAAAATGTGCCCGCCCCCCAACGGAGTCGCCCGATAGACACATTCCGGCATAAGGCGAATATACCAACGCTGTGCCCCAAAAGCAAGATGGACCTCGAAGGAGGATTGCACAAAAGCGCGGCGGCAGAATTGCGCGGAGTGGGTCCTAACCTTTGACGAAGAACATGCTGATGAGAAGGATTACGAGGACGCCCAGGGAGACCAATGCGAATCTCCAATCCCTTTCTCTGACGAAAGAGACGACGGCGAGCACGACCCGAAGCACCGGCGTGAGGAGAAGGAGCGCTATGCCGAGGAGCAGGACCGAGGTGCCGTTCCGCGGGTCGAGCATCAGGAAGACGTCAACGATGGAAATGCCATGCGGAAGCGGAGCAGTCATTCCCGCAGCCGAGAGGATGAGGCCGAGCAGCATGACCGCCGTGCTGAGAAGCACTCCGGCGAGGAGTGCGCGGCCGATGAGCAGCTGCATCCTCTCGTCCTCTTCCTTCCGCTTTTCCATCCGAAGGCTCATCTCAGAAACATCTCCACGGCAATCACGAGCAGAAGCGCGGCAAATGCTCGTGTGATCCACCTGGAGCGAATCCGGTCGCCGATAAGAAGTCCGGCCCGCGAACCTGCGAGAACCCCGATCGCCGCCGCCGCGGTAATGGACGGCTGAACGTGTCCGGCCGAGAAGTAGATAAACGCACTCGCCACCGCCGTCACGCCGATCATGAAGTTGCTGGTTGCCGCTGCCGCCTTGATGGGCACGCCGCACCAGAGGTTCATCGCCGGCACCTTGATGATGCCGCCCCCCACGCCAAGGAGTCCGGAGATGTTCCCGGCCAGGAACGACACCGCCAAGGCGGCGCCGGGCTTCTTCACCCTGTACCTCACCTCTTTTCCCGCCGCGGTATCGTAGTACGAACCGCCGAGCCGGCCAGTGTCGGCTCCTTCGGGGAGTGTTTCCGTGTGGTTCTGCGAGAGCGTATTGCGAACCATGATTGCTCCGACGACCAACGCGAGAAAGCCGAAGATCTTCACGAGGGTCGATGCGGCGACAAGGTTCGCGGTGACGCCGCCGAAGATCGCACCGATGGTCGTCGAGAGCTCAAGCGTCATGCCGAGCCGGATGTTCGACCAGCCCCTGCCGACGTTGACGGACGCCACGGCACTCGATGTGGCGATGACGGTCATGATGCTCGCCGCAATCGCCTGGTGCATGGGAATGTGGAAAACAATGACAAGGAAGGGGACGAAGAAGATGCCGCCGCCGATGCCGAGGAGTGCCCCGAGGATGCCGACGACAACTCCGGCAAGAGCGATGAGGATGAGTGACAGCGGATCCATTATCTCGTGCCGCGGTACTTCCTGACTTGTGTGAAATGCAGAACCTAATCCAATGAAAGCCTTCCAGCGAATCAATCGCGTCAGCCCCGGACGGACCCGATGTGAGCGGGCTGTCCCGACTTATTCCCCCCTAACGGTACCCCGTTTTCTCAAGGTCGTCAACCGACTTGAACGGAGACGGCGGCTTCAGGTAAGCGGCGAGGAACTTGTAGATCTTCAGCCGCGTCTGCTTCGCCAGCTTCGTGTCGATCCGGTCGAAGCTGTGGCCGCCGGGGGCGTCCTTGAAGATCTCGTACTCGAAGTTCTTCCCCGCCGCCTTCAGTGCTTCAATCAAGTGCTCCACCTCGAGCACATTGACATCGTCGTCGTTCGTGTTCGTGTGGATGAGGAGCGGCGTGCGAAGCTCCTCGACGTGATTCACGGGGGAGCGCTTCCGGTACTCCTGCACGTTCTCGTTCGCCGTCTTCCCTATGTGGAACGGCGCCGAGAATTCCCGGCGGTATTCATCATCGTAGTAGCCCATCCGCGCAACCAGGTCGCTGACGGGGACTCCCGCGAATGCCACTTTGTAGTCATCGGGGTGATCGAAGATATCCATCAGTGCGATCAAGCCTCCATGGCTCCAGCCGATGATCCCGACGCGTCCCTTGTCGACGAAATCGTAGTTTTCGACCATGTAGTCCCGGCTCGCGTGGTTGTCCTCGATCTCAAGCCCGCCGTAGTCGATCTGCTCATAGAACCCCTTGCCGTATCCTGTGCTGCCGCGGTACTCCGGGGCAACGACGATGTACCCCTGCGCCACCAGCTCGCGGATGATGTGAGTGTGGTATGTTGTGAAGTTGGCGTGGACACCGCCGTGCGGCAGGACAAGCAGCGGGTACTTCTTGCTCCGGTCGAGGTTGCGGGGAATGAACACGTACGACCAGAACTTGACGGGGTTCTTTGCACCCATCGCAGTTGGGTTCGGCGCCTTTGCCGGCGGCGGCCCGACGATGAACACCTTGTCAATGTTCGCGACATCGCCGACTTTGTTGTACCAGAGAACGTCATCAATCGCTTTCTCAAGCTGATCGAGGCGATGGTTCAACGCCTCGAACGTTTTCTCGATCTTACTCTCGAGACCCTTTGGCTCAGACGACTCATCCTGCCCCGCAGCCGTCATGCCAAGCAGCAGTCCTGCGAAAAGGAGTGCTATCAGGCGTCTTCTTTGATGCATGGCTCCACCTCCGCTTTGGATTGACATTCTATGCATGTAGTTCTCAGCAAGAGCAGTTTTCGTGAATCAGACAAGAAGTGCAAATCGGCCGCAGACAGTCCCGCGTCGTCAGGCGGCTGGGGCTTTTGGCTTCGAGGCGAAGAGCTCGAGCAGGCAGCGGCCGGAAAGGCCGAGAAAGAATGCGGCAACACCAAA
>Ga0315282_10015657_pt1 | contig 11167 bp, 13 predicted proteins | sample YL17G07_20_MG_FD_203693 | JGI IMG/M metagenome (GOLD analysis project Ga0315282, IMG submission 203693) | Sediment microbial communities from Yellowstone Lake, YNP, Wyoming, USA - YL17G07_20 | ecosystem: Environmental > Aquatic > Freshwater > Lake > Sediment | place: USA: Wyoming | collected...
CATTGTTGAATGGCCTCGCGTAGGCCATGCTTTATTGTTACACCTCTTTTTTCCGCAGTCTTTTGAAGAAGCTGGTATTCTTGCTCCACCAGCTCTGTTTGAACCACCTTTTTCCTAGGCATGTGTGATTACATGTTACATGTCACGTTTACATGTAATATAAACGTTCCTAACCCGCGCATTTACAGTCGCAAATCTTAAGCGAAGATATCTCCACCAATGCGACGTCGCCTCCAGCAGCATCGCTACCAATCGACCCTTACGCAAAATAGCCCGGATCTTTCAGCTTTCTCTATCAAATCTCTGTATTCGTTCTGTATCCTTGAGATAGGCCGTTGTTGACACTGCTGGCGGAAAATGTTTTTCCTAAACCTCGGTGGAATCGCTGATGTATCCAAGGTAATCGATGTAAATGGATATATTCCGAATGTGATGAGGAAACGCTACAACATAACGACAAGTACAAAGCTTGAGTTCATACCACGAATGGAAGGCATCATGGTGAGGTCGGTGAGAGAGGAAGGAAGCTTTGGTGAATTGGCCGGTTCAGCATCGAAACATTGGACTCTTGATGAGATGCTGAAACGCCTCGAAGAGCTGAGAAAAGAACATGTCTAAAGCAATCTTCGAAACACGCTTCTTCATCCATTTCTTCTCATCGCCCGATCCAAAAGAGCATAGGCAACTTCTGGAATTGATGCGAAAATATGATCGAAGGCTGGTCTCCGCGATAACCATATTCGAGATATACAAGATATCTCTCGAAAGGGAAGGTAAAGAGACAGCGGAAACCAGAATTTCAAGAATTAAACGCGAGTTCGGTCTTGTCTCAGTTGATGATGCCATCGCTGTCCTTGGGGCACAACTGAAACATGCTGTCAAGGTTCAGAGAGGCCAAGACATGCCTATGGCAGATAGTCTCATAGCGGCTACTAGCGTATTCAACAAGGCCGTGTGTGTAACAGATTCCCCACACATTGACAACATGTCCCAAGTCAAACGAAGATGGATCAAGTGACACAGCTCACTCTCACGCTAAAAACTTGAAAACCAACATAATTGACCCCAAAGCATGAGAGAACACCTAACCAATCTTGAATACGTTGTGTATAGCTGTTTCAAGTTTCTCTATCAAATCATTGCATTCAGTGCTGACCCTTGAAATGGACTATTCTTGACGTTCACCGTTGAAAATTTTTTTTCTTCAATATATTTCCAAAGACCTTTAGAGATAGTCTAGAACGGAGTCTTCACTCAGAATCAACCTATTCATACCCCGACTCTTATCATGACGGTTCAAATCTGATTTCCCACAAGCAACCGCTGAAAAGCCTAAGTACCACTCGCAAGTTGATTCTCAGAATGTGGGAAATTGACCATTCTGGAGCTAGACCGTAAGGGAAGTTTGACTCTCCCGAAAGAAGCCCGCGACTCTCTGGGAATAACGAAAAAGGTCCTTGTCATAAGCGCGGGGGATCATATCAAGATAATTCCACTGCCAAATGATCTACTTCAGAAGCTTCACGGCGCATTCAACGTTAAGAAACCGTTCAAGGAGCTTAGGAAACAGGCTGACAGAATGGCCGAGAACGAAGTGAAACGATAAGATCGAAGAATCATTTCATTCGACCGATCATACGATAAGGTGCACGACCTAACACGCCTCGATCCCACAACCATATGACTCATAAGCAGCACTGCTGGTGGAACCGCCGTCTGAACACACTGCAATGTCGTAGAAGGCTTTGAACGAAGCAATAGGCCAAATGCCATCTTCCATTTGGAAAAGCTTACATGTACTACATATGAAAGTGCTACAGTGGCGGAGCATGGAGAATGAAGTAGTAGTAACACGAAAAGGTCAGACCACTATCCCTGCCAAACTCCGCATGAAATATCATATTAAGAAAGGAACTAGGCTTGAAGTCATAGAAACGGAAGAGGGCATCCTTTTCAAGCCAAAGAGATCAGCAATCGATCTTGCCGGATCCGGAGCAAAACATGCAACTCCAGAAGAAATGAAGAAACTTCTGGACAAGCTCAGGGAAGAAGATGCCTAAGACAGTTTACGACACCAGATTCTTCATTGAACACTATTACTCGAAGGATTCAGGAATTCTTCAGAAAACAAAGGAAGAGATCTGAAGAAGTAAGGAAAGGTACATTTCAGCTATTGTAATCCATGAGGTCTATCAGCTCACCCTCAAACGGGAGGGACGCGAAACTGCAATTCTGAGAGCCAGCTTGCTGGAAAAAGACTTCAAGGTACTAGATGTAGACTCGGAGATTGCGAAACGTTCAGCTGAGTTAAGGCATAGATACAAAGTTTCGATGGCTGACAGCATAATAGCAGCGACAAGCCAATCCTTGGATGCAACGTGTCTCTCAGACGACCCCCACTTCAAGAGCATAAAAGAAATCAAGACAAAATGGATTTGCTAAAACCATCTCGAGACATAATCGGTAGAGACTGCGAGATCGGACCTAACATTTTCGTAGCCTCGTACACTTCAATCGGCGATAGCGTTGTAGCATGTAGACATACCTGCGACGCGAGGCTTGAAAGAACGATAAATTCGAGGCGCCTTTTCATACTCACACGTGATGATCAGAATTCCATCTCGCATTAGGCGATCCTGTCTCTTTCTTGGAAAAAACTTACATACGAATTTAGGTTTGAATTCTAGATATGCGTGTTGCGACGATGCTGCTCTCTTACGATCATGGAATCATACAGCAAGTTGTTGACGTTTTAGGTGAGGCTGTTAAGAGGCAGACTGTAGACAAGTATGCGAAGCAAGTGATTGAGATTGTTGAATTTCTTTCAAGGTTCATGGATAAGTTTCATCATGGAAAAGAGGAGCAATTCCTCTTTCCTTTGGCTATTACGTCCTTTTCTTCGCTAAAGCCTGAGATTGAGAAGCTTATCAGCGAACATCAATACCCAGAGAGCTTCTTAATAGGTGCCTCGAACATAGAAACGAGGAAAGACATAAACAACGCTCATGAAAGTATATACCTGCTTGTAGAGCATATCACAGCCCACATTGATAAAAGAAGAAGAACTTTTACAACGTGTCCGAAGAATTTGCCAATGAAATACAAGACGAAAATTTAGGAGATGAATTTTACCAAAAACTTGCAGAAAGCTCATTATGAGAACAACCCAAAATAGGCTCTTAGAGTAGAGGCACGTATTCCCTATCTACGAACTCTTTCTGAAATACCTTTTTCTTAGCTACATCTTTAGCCCGAACGCTATTGTTATGTTTTGAAGATGCGACAATTACATTTAGCCTTAGATTCGACAGCGCTGATTGAATATGCCGTAGAATACGGAGCGCAGAATTAGTGCAGTCTTTCCTGCGATTCTCCGATAGAGCTGCAACGTTAAGCCATGACTCTGTCTGGATAAATTGAATAGCTCGAGACAATGCAATCGGGCCTAAAAGAGACTAAGGAATTCTTGACCTGGAGAGAAAAGGCCTCTAGTACTGTCCAATGCGTTTAGCTTCTCTCTCGAATGACCTAGCTTCTCGATGGTTATCTTGATTCTGTGCTCCAGAAATTTCGATTCTATATGACTTTGAACCCGTTGGGATCGCCTTGAGAACAGTATGGATCGCCTGCGTAAGCGCCTTGTCCATATCCTGACGCTCTGCAATTTTGAGCATCCGGGGCAGGACTATACGAAACAATCCCAGAGAGAGATCACCTGAAGGCTTAACCACATCGACTTGAACAGCGTATTCCTTCCCGGAACGGATAGAGTCTAGAGTCGAATCAGACTTCTGGTAGCGTTTGAATGCTCTCAATTGAGCCTTTAGAATCCTAAGACGATCCAGACCCAAGCTCGATAGACTGTACAGTCTTCCCAGCCTTTCAATGGTGCCACATTCAGCGAGTCTGAAGAGATGTTTTGACAGTGTTCGAGTTGATATTTTGGCTTCTTCCAATATTTCTGTAAAGGAAAGGGAACCTTTGCGTCTGAGCGCTTCCAGTATACTGACTTGACTCTGAATACTCTTGAACTCGTTTTCTATATTGGGATGCATCCTCTCTGCCTTCATATAGATACGGTTGCTTTACGCTCTGATTTATTTACTTTACTCTGGTGTAACGTTAAAATACACTCCTACAGGGTACCCAAAACCGGTTTGAAACAACCATTAGGAGGATGAGACATTGAAAACTGAAGAAATAAGGTTGGATAAAATTCGCCCAAGCCCCTATCAACCTAGATCAACACGCCAAGATGAGGAGATAGAAAACCTCGCGCGGTCGATCAAGGAGCATGGCGGAGTGATTCAACCAATTACTGTACGAAGCAAAGGTGAATATTTCGAGATCGTCACTGGCCATAGAAGATGGCAAGCATGCAAACTGCTAGGCTACAAAACGATTCCTGCAACTGTCTGTAACCTCAATGACAAAGAAGTTCTGGAGACCATACTTGTAGAGAATCTTCAACGGAGAGACCTGAATCCAATAGAAGAGGCTGAGGCTTTCGCAAGGCTTCGAGATGAGTTTGACATGACCCAGAGTCGCATCGCCCAGAAGACGGGGAAGAGCCGCGACTATGTTGCACAACGTTTGAGAATACTGAACTTCCCCGAGAAGATACGGAGCCTCGTGTCGTACGACACAATAACCTCAAGCGTTGCCGAAGCCATAGTCGCTGCCCCCATGGAGGTTCAAAGACAAATCATTTCAAGAATCGAATCAGGATGGAGACCTACCGTCGCTCAAATCGAGGGGTTCAGAAAGACTCCGGAGAGTGTTCAACAAAACATAGGCCTCCAGCGAGACCAAGTGATGGCACGCATCAAGGAACTGGAAACTGAGATAGCACAAACTCAGTTACCTCTCATTACACAAGGCCTAATGTTTTGTCCGGCCTGTTTTAGGACACAACTGAAGCCAGTTCACATTGATGGAGATATATTCCTAAGATATGTTTGTGGAGAATGTAAGGCACAATTTAGCTCAAGGGACATTGACGAACAGCGTCCGCTGTTTAGCCAGCTCTTCAAGATCTGCGAGGATGGGAGAACCTACGATGGATAGCCTGTATTCAAAACCATTGAGCACATTTGCACAAGATTTTCTCCGCTTTCTTTTCGATCGGTTCTACATTACACGAGGCAAAGAAATTGATTGGATGCCAAGAGTGCGAGTCATAATTTGCGGGCAAATCCTCTGGAAAGCGCTATGGCCACTCTATCAAAAAACCAAGAGGCACAACTTGAGTGAGTACAAAGAACCTTCGAATACATCATACGAGTATTGGACCGAAAAAGTAAATGGGATGTGGTGGGGGCCGGTCGCCGAGAACGAGGCAGGTGAGAAAGTTGGGTTGTCCGAAAAAGATCGAAAGGAAGTTGGACTGAACGTTGAGTTGCCTTCGGAACTGAATGAAATGTTTGAGTCCTGCGATCTTTTCATTTTCATCAATGAATTCAATGTGACGCAGGCAGAGCAGTTTCAGAGATACATGGGCAAAACATCTCCAGTTCAAGCTATGCACTCCGTGGTGGCACACGAATGTGTGCATATCATAGAAGCCATTTCCGGCCAATTCATGATAGAGAATTTTGACAATATAGTGACGTTCGAAGCTTCTGAAGTAGTAATCTTGCTAGGACAGTTCCTGAGCTCTATTTCGCTTACAGAGTTTAAGAGACATTACACAACTTGTAACGAGGGTAGCCCTGTTTGAAAGATGAGAATGAACCATCTAAATACATAGGTGAACCTAGACCTGTGTTCTACTGTGAAGTATGTGGATCTCTGATATTCACAATGAACAGAGCCGTTGTCACGTGCAGGAACTGCGATACGACCTATGACAAAATCAGCACCTGTAACCCTGTACAACGCTGATGACGAGATCTCGACGCTTGAGACTAGTAGGAACAAGCTTTGAAGCCGATACTTGGATGAGAGATGAGACGATCCTCACTTCAAGGTCAAAAATCAAGGGGAAATTAATTCCTTAACACTATTGAGGGTTTCTTCTTCGTAGAACAATTAGAATTCCCGCCGCCAATGTTATACCTACAATTATCGATTCGATTGGAAATTCTGGGATGGGGGCATCGCTGATCGTGGTGGTTCCAATCTTCGTCACGCAAGTTGTTGTGGATGCGGTCGTCGCTAATAGGAAAGCGAATGTGGAAAATGAAAGAACCTCGAGGACCCTGAGTGCGCGAGGCCCACGTAAACCTTATGTCTCACCCAATCAGCTTGATTGTGGGCACTGCCCTGAACGATACGGTTTTGTATCGGTTAATTACATACGATACTGAAACGTATCGGGTAGACCTAATGAGACTTTTCGACGATAAAGTACACGATAGAATCCTCGAAAAGAAGAAGAGGCTTGACGCACACCGTCCCTTGCCGTCTTCAATAGTACGAAAGGTTCAGCAACAGATGGAGATTGAGTACATTTACAATTCCAATGCCATTGAGGGCAACACTCTCAAACTCAGAGAAACTCAGCTAATCCTAGAAGAGGGAATCACAATTAAGGGAAAGAGCCTTCGAGAACACCTTGAAGTTAGAAACCATCCAAAAGCCATAGAGTACATTGGAAAGCTCACGGCAAGGAGCCTGAATGAACATGACATCTTTGTCCTGCACCAGATCATTATGAAAGGAATCGATGAGGAAGTGGGCAGATTCCGTAACACAGAGGTTAGAATAGTCGGAGCCGACTTCACCCCTCCACCAGCTTATGAGGTTCCCCACCTTATCGGAGAACTGGCCAATTGGTACAACCGCAATCCTGACGAACTAAGGCCTATAGAGTTAGCGACGATTTTTCATCACAAATTCGTTTATGTTCACCCGTTTCATGACGGAAACGGTAGGGTGGCACGTTTATTGATGAACCTGACATTATTGCGGAATGGTTACCCAATAGCGGTGATCCTAAACGTGGAGCGGAAGAAGTACTATGATGTTTTGAGAAAGGCGGATCACGGAGATCCATCACCATTCGTGAGTCTTGTAGCCTCATCTGTTGAACGATCTTTAGACATTTACCTCAGAGCAATCGAACCAACCGAGAAAGTAGATAGGCTAGTAACACTGGCAGAGGCCAGTAGGCGGTCGCCCTATAGTCAAGAATACCTTAGCCTTCTTGCCCGAAGAAGACGAATCGCCGCGATGAAGATAGAAGGAAAATGGATGATAACTGAACGAGAACTACAACGATACCTGAAAGAGATACGCGATCGAAAGAAATGAGCGATCAACAGAGACGTTCTTCGATCATTTCCCAGTTTTTCTTCTACTCATAACCATTAAAACGGCTACTGCTAAGCCTATGCCTGCAATTATTGATTCGATTGGAAATCCTGGGATTGGGGCCAAGCTGATCGTGGTGGTTCCAGTCTCCGTTACGTAAGTCGTTGTAGCCGTGGTCGTCGCCACGTTTGATGTGAATGTGACTGTCTGGGTTGTGGCAAGAGTTGCAACTGTCGAGGTTGTTGTTACGGTTGCTGTGCTTGTCGTTTGGACCAATGTAACGGTCTCGGTACCTGTGTAGGATGTGGACTGCGTAAAACTCTCTGACCTTGAGAGCGTGGTGGAAATGCTTGATGCTTTCGTCCAGTTGAATTGTTTTATCGTTGATCCGAATTGGACCGTGTAAGTATTGGACAATAAACTGGTCGTTGTGGGAGAGGTTGTGGTTGAAGACGTTGCGGCTGAGGATAATGCTGTTCCAGATATCGTTGTTAAACCGATGGATGGGTCAACCTTTCCGATCCTATTCTGAGCCGCGTCCGTAAACCAAATAGGGGTATAACGACCTGAGTCGGTTGAAAGCGCGTAAGGCGCTCCAGTCTGGGTTCTCGTGAATTCTGTGAACGTGTTTACTCCTGGAACGTATACACCAATCTTGTTTGTGCCGTGCTCAGCAAACCATACCCTATTGAGATTGTCCACCGCCACTCCAAACGGCTCGCTGCCACTTGTGGGAATCGCGTACTCAGTAATCTCATTAGTCGCCGGATTCAATTTCCCTAGATTGTTTCTACCCGACTCTGTGAACCAGATATTGCCACCAGAGTCTATATCCAAATCCCACGGACGACTTCCCGTCTGCAGATAATATTCTCTCACAAGCCCTGAGAACGGATTCCTGATATTGCCCACAATGTCACGCGAGTAGTCAACATACCATAGGCCCGTTGAGTCCGACCACACCACAGCCTGAGGACCCGGATCGTTATCCCTTGCTCTAGGTAGCGTCCATAATGTGAAATTGTACTTGGGCCCAAGGGGAGGTTGAAGATTCTGCCCTGTCAGGTTCAACAATCCAATTCCGTGACCGTTAAACTGCGCAAACCATATCAGCGTTGAGTTCTCCACTGCTAAGCCCCGTATCTCCCTGTTTCCCAAAAAAGCGGGTAATGCGAACTCATCCAGTTGTGGCTCGCGAAATCTGGCAATTCTGTTTAAACCTGATTCAGCGATCCAGATATAGTCTGTAGTTGAACCGATTCCCCACGGACGACTGCCGGGCGGCAACACATATTCAAAGAATGTTCCTGAGGTGAGTCTGCCTAATTTGTCGTTGCCGAATTCGCTGAACCAGACCTGATGAGATGAGTCGACCACAATATCATATGGTATACTTACGGCGCCACTTGGAATATTCCATTCAACCAACACAGCGCCATATGACGGCACCAATGCCGATAGTAGGAAAAGAACAACAACGGCTGCAAGTGCGACGTGACCAAATCGCGTCTTTCTTCGCGACCCTTTGCTTATGCCCAACAGTTCCAACGACATGGGTGTCTCACTCACCATTTTGTAGAGCTTCGATGTTTGCTTTTCCGCATAACAGCCAGAACAGTTACTGCTATGCCTATGCCGGCGACTATTGATTCAATTGGGTAGCCAGGAATCGGGCCCCCACTGATCGTGGTTGTTCCAGTCTCTGTCACATAGCTCGTAGTAGTTGATGTTAACGTGCTTGTCGATGTTCCGGTAGTTACAGTACTCGTGGCAGTCAATGTTACAACAAGCGTTCCAGTTGTCACGGTGGTTGCAGACGTCAGGGTTGTTGTTGTGATCCCTGTGGTTGAGGTCTGATTAAGCGTCACAGTCTCGGGGACCGTGTAGGATGTGGATTGAGTAAATGTCTCTGACCTCGCAAGATTCGTGTTACTATACGAGGCTCTTGATGAGTTATGTTGTGCGTAGATGAGCAGAACGATTTCAATGGGATAAGTTGTAGCTGAAGAAACTGTAGCGGATAACAGTGTTCGTTCAAAGGCCGTGGTTAGGCCGATGTATGGATCAACTTTTCCGATCTTATTCTGCGCAACATCCGTGAACCATATAGGTGGTTGACCTTCCGAGTCAGTTGAAATTGCATAGGGGGTTCCAGATTGGGTTCTCGTGAATTCGGTGAATCTATTAGCTCCTGGAACGTATACACCAATCTTGTTTGTGCCATGCTCAGCAAACCACACTCTGTTAGAGTAATCCACAGCTATCCCGAAGGGTTCGCTTCCAACCGTCGGAATCAGGAATTCAGTGATTTCATTGGTATCCGGTTTGAGTTTACCTATTCTATTTCTTCCCGACTCTGTAAACCAAATGTTTCCATTCGAGTCCGTGTCAATGTCCCATGGATGGCTGCCCGTCTCGAGGTACCATTCTCTAATGCGGGGTGACAGTGGATCAGGGATATTTCCCACAATGTCACGCGAATAGTCAACATACCATAGACCAGTCGTTTCGGACCACACCACAGCCTGTGGCCCCGGATCGTTACCTCTGGCGGTTGGGAGGATCCACTGAGTCACGTTGTAAAATGATTGTCCTCCATATTGAATTGCTGTCAGGTTCAATAGACCTATAGCGTGACCAGAGTATTGTGCAAACCATATTCGAGTAGAGTTTTGGACGGCTACACCTCTTATCTCTCGGCTTCCCCAAGCGACGGGTAGGGCATACTCCTCTAGTAGACCGCTGCTATACAGTCGGGCTATCCTGTTCAGACCGGATTCAGCGATCCAAACTTGGACGTCGAAGAAGTCTACTCCCCAAGGATGACTTCCTGTCGATAGACTAAATTCTTGGAATGTTCCTGAGGTGAACTTGCCTATCTTGTCACTTCCAAACTCGCTGAACCAAACTTGATGTGATGAATCTACGACCACATCGTAGGGTATGCTTGTTGCCCCACTTGGAATGTTCCATTCAACCAGTGCAGCACCATAGGACGGCGTCAGAAGAAGCAATAGCAGAAAGATGACGGTGACAGATATGAGAGCGACGTGACCTAGGGCACCTCGTCCGCTCCAACATTTCTTTCTGAGTGGGAATATAGACAATTCCATTTCCTACACGAAAATCTGTTTATGACGCTAATAACATTATGTGATCGCTTAGAGCTATCCATTTGCAGTTAGCCAGAGGCTTTTACGAAAAGGTGATTACATACCCAAACGTATCTAGACTTCATGGAAGATTTAGCCTTAAACAAGCTCGTAGTGGCTAGGTACGTAATTGTGTACGCGGTGAGTTTCTTAGCTCTGGCGCTGGTTGTGTACTATCTTCCAGACTACTCGCTGCTAGAAGCGATGATCGCTGAACATTCTGCTGGTGTCTTGAACGCAATCGGGATTCCAGCGGAGTCGGCAGTTGTCGGCACGGGAGTCTATGTCAACCACGTTGAGATAGTACGCGAGTGTACTGGGATACAGGTCATTGCAGTTTTCGCTGGACTCCTACTGCCACTCCCGAAGGTCAGTTGGCAGGTGAAGTTCAAAGCCGTTGCAGTCCTAGGTTTCTCAGTCTACCTAGCAAACGTCATGAGGGTTGCCTTGGAGCTTTGGCTTCTGTACGCGGGAATTCTGCCCTGGTCAATGGCCCACGGACCTGTAGGCACTATCCTAGGCGTGATCACAGTCTTCATTTTTTTCCTCGTCTCTGACAGGTTCATTCCACAGATCGGCGAGTTCTTGGGTAGACTCGTTGACTGGATCATCGAGAATTTCAATAGGACTTCTCAGACTCGGCAAAACGCCCGTGAAATGAGTTACTAAGTACTCTAAGTTATTCGAGATGTGGAAAAGTCATTTAATAATCCAAGGCCATCTACAAGTAGGTTTGACCTCATCGAGTTCTAGGCTTGCAG
>Ga0315282_10015658_pt1 | contig 11167 bp, 9 predicted proteins | sample YL17G07_20_MG_FD_203693 | JGI IMG/M metagenome (GOLD analysis project Ga0315282, IMG submission 203693) | Sediment microbial communities from Yellowstone Lake, YNP, Wyoming, USA - YL17G07_20 | ecosystem: Environmental > Aquatic > Freshwater > Lake > Sediment | place: USA: Wyoming | collected...
ATGGCTTTGACGTTTTCCTTGGGCGGAACCTGAAGGTCCTTTTCTCCGTTGAGGACAAGCACAGGGCACTTTACCTTCATCAGGGCCGGTTTTGGATCGTACGTCAAGAAAAAGCGGAACCAGGGAGAGAGGAGCGATTTGAGTTGAGCCTTCTCGACTTCGGGAGTCAACGCCTTTTTTTCTTCTTCCGTCATTCCCTCTCGCATTTCTTTCGTGAGCTGCCGGATCTTCGCTTCTGCCGCGACCGGGTCTTTTTCTTGCTTCACCGCTGAGAAAATCGTCTCCTGGATTTTGCGGCTCTTGGCGATCTCTTCGTCGCTCGCTCCTCCTGCCTTGGCGATGAGGGCGGACTGCAGCAGAATGATTTCTTCTCCGGTCAGCCCTGTTCCCGCCATCATCACGATGAAGGCGATCTCTTTGGGCGCCAGTGACGCGGCCAGAGGGGCGATAATCCCGCCCTCGCTGTGTCCGATAAGCCCGATCATATTAGGATCGACCTCCCTACGGCTCTTGAGGTAGGCGACGCCGGAAAGGACGTCACCCGCGAAATCCAGACTCGTCGACTCCGACTCGACTCCGGTCGAGCCGCCCACGCCGCGGTCATCCACCCGGAGGACAGCGATTCCCCGGCGCGTTAAATAATCCGCCAGCACAAGAAAAGGCTTGTGACCAAAAACGGTCTCGTTTCTGTCTTCCGCACCAGAGCCGGTGATAAGAATGACCGCCGGATGAGGGCCTGGCGAAGCCGGCAGCGTCAGCGTCCCGGCGAGCTTGATCCCCGCCGCCTTATTCTCGTAGGAAACCTCTTCCTCGTGATATGGGTAGGGCTTTTTTGGCTCCTGAGGCCGCTTGAGCTCTTCCACTTTCTCGGTCCTTTTCAAAATCAGTGGCAAAGCTGTCCCCCCTTGCTTCCATTGCCCTTCGATTTCTTTCCCATCGGGCTTGAAATTTCCTTCGAAGACCGCCCCGGCGACTTTGACCTCAATCACCAGGTGGCCGTTCTCGAGCGTGACCGTGCTTGTCGGTATGTCCTTGGCTCCCTGATCAGGGCTGTCCATGACCGCGCTCAGCGTGCCGTCTGGCTTTTTCGAAATGCGGAAGACAATTCTCAGCTCGACTCCGGACACTTTGAGCGCGCCCAGCCAAGTTCCTTCGATCGTGTTTGTCGGCTTTTCCTGACCGAATCCTAGGGAAATCCAGACAGTCATCATCGAGACCATCAAAAATAAGAACCTTTTTTTCTTCATTCAGACCTCCTGAGTTTATCCTAACGGTTTTCCAGCATAGCACGAACCGGCGCAATAGGGCTAGAAAATCAAACAAACCCTATGCTTTGTGTTTGATGGACTATTTTTGTTGACTCGAGGCAAAGTGGCTATCTCTCCTTGCAAGGGCATTTTTTGGGGACCCCATCCAGAAAAAGCCGAGGGATCCGGCGTCCCCAAAATGCGTTGACAGCCATCGAGTTTTATTGTCACATAGACGGCTGGCATCTTTGGCCTGTATCATTCGAAAGTCAATATTTGATGCCCGGCGAGTTCAAAGGAGCTAAAAAAATGGGACGAAATCGATTGGGTAAGCGGCAAAGGAACAGAGGCCAGCGCTTCACGACAGGAGCATTGCTCGGCGGGGTTTTGGTCGCGCTTGCCCTGGTCCTCTCAGCAGGGGCACAGAATGACAAGCAGGTGGAGACCCAGAAGAAGGAGGTTTTTCCGCGACCAACGGGTCCGTACGCGGTCGGAACTCACGAGTACCTCTGGATCGATCAGAAACGCGAGGAACCGTTTACGAAAGACCCTTCTGATCGCAGACACCTCCTGGCGCGCGTGTTGTACCCCGCCGAAGCAGTGCCGGGGAAGGAGACGGCTTTATACGTTTTGGACGTGAATGAGTATCCCGAAAAGAGCATATACAGGCAGGGGCAAAACATCAAAACGAACTCCCTGACTGATGCGCCGCTTGCCAAAAGCAAGGGTCCATTCCCCGTGCTCGTATACCAACCCGGAGGGGGCACGGCGCGCTTCATCGCGACTTTCCAGGCCGAGCAACTCGCGAGCTGCGGATACGTGATCGTAGGCACCGACCACGCGGGCTTCAGCGAGACCGTCCTTTTTCCAGACGGCTATCGCTTCCGGGCCGATACGATGCTCGCTCCCAAGGAGACAGGTCATTTCCGTGATGACGTGCTTAATAATTGGGGCTGGCTCGAAAGAGATGTCTTCCCCACTTGGACGGCCGATGCGTCTTACACCCTGGACAAGATTGCCGAGCTCGACAAAACGCCGGGCCAGCTGTTCTACAAACGACTCGACCTCACCCGGATCGGCATGATGGGCTGGTCATTCGGCGGAGCGACCTGCGTCCAGATGAGCAAGGACGACCGGCGGGTGAAAGCCGTTGTCGATCAGGATGGGCAGCTCTTTGGCGATGTCTGGGAGAAGGGCACGTCTCGACCTTTGATGTTGATGCACCACGGCAATGAAGATAAGGCGCCCAAACCCGAGGACAACTCCGTCATGAAAGAGCTGATTGAGATGACCGAAGCGCACGACCGCTCCCTGCTGGAACACTCGACCAGTGATTGGTACGAGATTACAATCGCCAAGACGCAGCACGGGCATTTCTCAGACTTCCTGCTCTTTTTTCCGAAGAATCCGGCCGAGCTCGATGCCCACCGGGCCCACGAGATCATCACCGCTTACACCCTGGCGTTCTTCGACAAGTACCTGCGGGGCCAAAAAGGCGATCTCCTGAAGGCTCCCTCCGCCGAGTATCCAGAGGTCACGTTCAGGAAGAAAAAATGAGGTGCGGATGACACGAGATCGGAGAGTCTTTGTGCGAAGGGCGTGACCTTTGCGCCTGCGGAGATTGCGCGCCTTAGGGGGCGGCCCAAGATGGGTTATTCAAGATTCCGACGATCAGCTCGATTTCCCCAAATCTTTCTCGCTTAGAAGCTTATTTTTCCGGGCAAAAAGCGCGTTTTAAGCACCTAAAAAGGCTCAGAACTGAGTCTAGTTAGCAGATAACAAATCAGATAGTCCGGTCCGACCCCAATTTAAAATAGTCCGGTCCCAATTTAAACCGACTTCTTGGCCAGCTTCACGTCTTTCTCAGCTCGAGTTGACATCTCCTTAGGTCATGATTTATCATTCATGAGGATAGTATAAGGCATAACGGGGGCATGAATGCGCATCCAGCCGGCGAAGCGGAAAACGAATTCTCTATCGTTCCTCTGGGAAAAGGGCGACTTCGGCCTCTTCGAAGGAGAGGATGCCCGCCGGCGGATTGTTCCATTCCTGGGATAATCTTGAAAATTACTGACTGAACCTGCACTGATATATATTTATTAGGGGACAAGAGGAAGCCATCCTAGGGTGGGCCTTTCTCTGCCCCGGGGGGACAAATGTGTAAAAGAATTGCGATTTTTTCCTTGTTCTCTATCTTCTTGGGATTTCACCTTCGATCGCTCGCCCAATTCACTCAGGACGAATTGGCCGAGACGGCCAAATGGGAGGAATTTCTCAAGACGGCAAGAGTTGTCGATCAACAGCAACTCAAAGGCCCAGGGTCGATCACCGAACCCTGGGCGCTGACCTTGGAAAAAGACGGAATGACAAGAAGAGCCGTCTGGAAAAATCCAAAAACGAGAATGCCGGACCAACCGGAGGGATGGAAATGGGAGATCGCGGCCTACCGGCTTGATAAGTATCTAGGCCTGAATATGGTCCCGCCCACTTTGGAAAGGAAGTTTAAGAACGACCTCGGTTCCTGCCAGCTATGGGTTGATGCCTGGATTACTTTCGAGCCGGTCTCTGAGCGGAAGGTTTGGCCGCCACTATTCAAAGAAAACATCTTTTTTAGGGCGTTGTACCTAGAATGAGCCTTCGACAACCTGATCGCCAACGAAGACCGGAACCAAAGAAATTTCCTTATCACCGTAGATTGGCGAATGATCCTCATCGACCATTCCCGGACATTCAGGACTTCTAGGGATTTTACCGAAAAATTGCTCTATGACGAAAACTGCAAGGACGGACCTATGCTGATGAAAGAGCTTCCCAGGGCTTTTGTCGAAAAACTCAAAAGCCTCTGTCCTCTTGTGGTTCAGCAGATTGCCGGAGAATATCTGACGGATAAAGAAATCAAATGTGTTCTCATCCGGAGAGATTTGATTCTCCAGTGGCTCGACAAACGGATCAGAGAACTCGGAGAGGGAAGAGTCCTCTACTAAAGCTGATTTATATTTCTTTTCTTGACGAGATGGACCAGATAGACGAGACGGACGGGATTATTTCCTCAGCGATGCCTTCGAGAAGATATACTCCGGGATCGCGGCGTCGAATTCGATCGATTGGATGATAAACTCCGTGCCGTCTCCCGTCTTAAGCTCGTCTTTGAAAATGACATCATTCTGCACCCAACGCTTCTGGACTCTGATGACGCTTTTGACTTCGAGCGTCTTGAGAAGCTTCCCGCTTTTGGCAAAGCGGCTTTCCTTGAGAAGAACGTAGCGCTCTTTGTCCACCCAGACCCGTCTCGAAAAATAGGCGACGTCCGCCACCTTCGCGGTCAAGTCCAGGATCCAGCAGGGCCGGTCGAGGACCTTTTCTTCTCCCGTGATTTTGGCCTCGTACGCCTTGCGGAGCCTGCGGTCCTCCATCATATCCTCATAAGAAAGGTCCGAGCCCATGACCGACTGCCGCAGCAGGTGACCGGAGATGCTGATGATCCTGTCCGCGTCCGGCGAGTAAGTCCAGAGCAGGTCCCCGAGCTTGAGCATCTTGGTCCCTTTCTCCCGGGCCGGCTCGAGGAATTCGGTGAACGCCTTGTCCTCGCCCTCGATCCATGATTTTGATTTCAGAGTGCGGCTGGCCCGCCGGCTGTGGATGGTCATTTCGGTCACCGCGATCCTGTCTCCGGCCACCGCGTTCTGGTCGATTTTATCGAGGATCGCATCGGCCGAAGGGGCCTGGGCCGCGGCCGGTCCCCCCAAAGAATACAGAATGCATAGGAATACTAGAATTTTTTTCACGTCTCGAGCTCCTTGAACAACTGGGCGGTCTGCCTCTTGTAGATCCCAAGCCCGGAGATCGCCGTCCCGAGCAGGATGGCCAGGAGTCCGGGGATGAACCCGATAAAATAACTGAAGGGTGTGATCTGGGAATGCAGAACCGTCGGAACCATCAGGCCGGCGTTTTTGACGAGCGAAGCAATGTTGATGCCTTTCTCCTGGAGGTAATAGGAGAGAGCGAGTCCGAGGGCGGTCCCGGCCAGAGTCCCCAGAAAGCCGACGATCAATGATTCATAGATGAGCGAGCGGTAGAGGTGCCCCTTGTCCTCGCCGATGGCCAGCCGGACCCCGATTTCGCCGTACCTTCTCAGGCTTCCCATGAGACCCGCGTTCCATAACACAAGCGACATGGCGAAAAGGAAAAGCCCGATCACCAAGGTCATGGCATAGGAAATGAGGTCCAGCATGGTCGCCATCCCGGGCTGGTTTCTCAGGGTGACCATGACCGGAGCGAAATCGCCGTTTTCTTCCCGGTGACGCTCCCAGAACGCAGAGACCATTGCGTCGGCCTCTTTCTGCCTGTAAATGGAATCGCCCGATAACCCCAGGATTTCTCCCGCCGCGTCCTTCATGTCCAGGGCATTTTGAATGTCGGACAGGTCGGCGATCATGGCCGTTTTGTCCATGGCACTGATGCCGAACCTGACCGTCCCGGCGACAATGAAATTGGTCATGCTCATGCTCCCGAACATCGTCGAACTGATCAAAGTGGCACGCTCCCCAGGCTCAACACCAAGCTTTCGGGCAAAGTCGTCGCTGATCAGGATCTCCTTCGGCCGTTCCGGCAGCCGGCCTCTAACCAGGGCTTTCCTGAGATCCAGAAGCTTCAGCTCGCGGCTCGAAGGTGACCGGAGCTGAGCGGCCATCCCGGAAACCGGTCCCTGCGAGCGCGTTTCTCCTTTTTCATCCGGGATATCGAGCAGGCCGCCAAACCGGATCCGCGGCAGCCAGATAAATTTAGGGAACTCCGACTCCAGTCCGGCGACCAGGGATTGGACTCCGATAAGGGCAAGGTCGTTGGGGAGTTGGTCAGCCTCCTTGGCATAAGCGCGGGTTGTGACTTTAACAAACCCAGACTGAAAATTGGCGTTGGCCAGGATAATGCTCGTCATTTCCCCTACGACATAGCCATAGAGAGCCACAGTCAGGAAGACGCCCGCCGTTACGACAAAAAAGGGGAAGAGGCTCCGGGAGCGGTCGCGGATAATTCCCTTGAGCAAGAAGCCGATCATGAGAGTTTTCCTTTCAGAGCGTCTGTCGGCTTCAGTTTTGCGATCCTTCTTGTGGGCAGAAAACTGACGATGGTCGTGATCACGAGGACGAGGATTGTCGTTCCCGTGACCAATCCCGCGCTGTAAGTGGGAAAAAGCTTCTCACTCAAGGCAAAACCGAAACTGTCCGCCATCCCTTCGGGAACTGACCATCCCTTGACAAAAAAATACGACAGGAGGGGAACTCCATAGATGGCCCCCACGAGCGCCGCCAGGATCGCATGAAGCGTGCCCTCGACCGTAAAGAGCTCGATGACTCGTCCCCTGGTCATGCCCAAGGCCATGAGGGTGCCTATTTCTTTGCGACGGCGGAAGATGGATAATACCTGGGTATTGAAAATCGCCAGCATGGCCAGAAAGAGGAGGAGGCTGTAGAAGATCGAAGCCCCGATCGTCTTAGACCTCACCAATTCCTTAATATCCTGGAGAAGAAAATTCAGGTCCTTGAAAGTCCAGCCGGAAATGGCTGTGCTCGGCCGAATATTCTTATCGGCGACGACGATTGTCGCTTCGTTGTCCAGACCGGCCATTTCTTGAAGAGTAGCCAGTGGTACCCAGACTTGGCCGCTGTCGATCGATTGAACGGATGTCTTTATGATCTGGGCAATGCGAAGCTCCTTGGCATCGAAAGTCCCGTGGACGTCGCGCCAGCGGACGGTCACTGCGTCCCCGAGTTTGAGTCCCGAGGCCTGAGCCATCCGGGTTCCGATGAAGGCTGGGATTTCTGGACCAGTGCCTTTCAAAAAATAAGACGGAAGAGAGAGAAGTTTCTGCTCGGGATCAATTCCTCTGAGGACGATGGGCATGATCCGGCCCTCCGGATAGATCGTGCCCTGGATGATCAGAATCGGCGTTGCCCTGCCCGCCCTGACCAGATCTTCCAGCGTCCCCGTGAGCTTGCGATGGGCTTCCTGCAGGCTCAAAGGATCGAAGGGATCGTAGGACTCCACCCAATATTGACCGCCCCCATATTCGGCCCCGATCATGGCCCTGGACGCTTGATTATCCATGCCCTTATACAGTCCCTGAGCCCAAATTATGGTTACGAAAGCGAGGGATAAGACGACGGCATTGAGCCAGGTTTTCATCCCCGCTCCCAGGAGATTTCGCACGGCCAGCTTGAAGATGGTCATCTCGCCACCTCCCCGGGTGTATTTTTGACCAGGATTTCGTCTTGGGCAATCTTTCCATCAACGAGAGAAATCTTGCGGCGCAGATGCCCGATGACCTTCTGGTCGTGGGTCGAGAAAAGGAACGTCGTCCCCAAATCCCGGTTCAAGTCCTCCATGGTATTGAGAATGTGATGAGAATTCTCCGCATCCAGGTTGGCCGTGGGTTCGTCGGCCAGGATGATTTCCGGTCTTTTAACGACCGCCCGAGCGACGGCCACTCGTTGGCTCTGTCCACCCGAAAGTTGGTTGGGTTTTGACCTCACCCTGTCAGCCAGACCTACCCATTCGAGAGCGTCCATGACTGCTTTTTTCCTTTCGGCCGGCGAGAGACCGAGGAGGAGAAGAGGAAATTCGACGTTTTCATAGACCGTGTAGACGGGAAGAAGGTTAAAGGTCTGGAAGATGAATCCAATGTGTCTGTTGCGCAGTTCGGCGGCTTTCTTGTGGGACAGGGTCTCGATGGATTCTCCCAGGACCTCGACGTGGCCCCGGGTTGGGGCATCGAGAGAGCCGACGATATTGAGGAGAGTCGTCTTGCCCGAGCCGCTTGGTCCGACGAGGCCTGCGAATTCTCCTCGCCTGAGGGTCAGGCTGACCATGTTCAGGGCGACGATCGACTGCTCTCCCATCGGGTAGATTTTGACCAGATCCTCCGTCTTGATTAACACCGAGTTCTGCATGATGACCTCTTTATGATTATAAGCTCAATGGTTAAAAACAATCATGACCTCAAATCCTCTGCCGGCGAAAAGGCTCTTTCCCTGCTGGCTCGCGAAGATCTGGTAGCTCGAAGGATTCCAGAAGCCGATAACATAAAAACTCCAGCGGTCAGACATCCGCTGCCAGGAGATGAACCTGTACCAATCGGCGGTCTTCCAGTTGTAAAAAAGCATCCCCTTTATCTGGTCGGTCAACCCGAAAGGATAGTCCAGGGCGAGAGCCGAAAAATCATTTGTCTCTCCTTTGACAAACGTCTTGGTTGAGGCCTGCATGACCAGGTGTTCCCCCAGAACGTGGAGGCCTCTCCCGATGCCAAAAGTGTAGTCGAGGCCCAAATTGATGTTCTTTTGATACCGGAGCGGAAACGTTTCAAAGTCCTGGCGGCTGAGGACTCCTTCGAACCAGACGCCGACGCCGAGGTCCCATTTCCCGTCCAGAGCAAATCGATTTTCTGGGACGGAATGACTTTCGGGCGAAGGCAAAGACAGAAGACTGCGGCTGGGGTCCATCCGGCGGTGATGATAGGAAAACGCCAGTTCACCCCGGAATAGAGGGAATTGGTATCTTCCACCATATTCAGGCGTCTTCTTTTGCGTCGGGATAGTCTCCCAGCCTTTGGGGTCAGTGTTGCCGTAAAGTCCCCAGAGCCAGATGTTTGAATTGCCGAGAAATGTATATCGAAGCAACAGACCATAAACACCATCGGTGAGCTGCAGCGGATCGTTGGGGTCGATGCGATCAAACCACATCAACGGCCTGAGCAAAAGGGCGGACCCGAAGTTCAATTTCTGGAGCCCCACCCTGGCTTCGAATTGCGAGGTTGACCAGCGAAGCCAGATTCGGTAGGGCCTGACCTTTCCGCTGGTCGAGACCTTGTCGAGGGAGGTTCCCAGAACCGAACCGTAGGAGTTGATCGACACCTCGAGGTCAAGCATCCTGTTTCCGGGAAAGGGCTTCTTCAGGGAAAAGGTCGGAAGGTAACGGAGGCCGAGTTGGGCCGTAAAAGAATGAGCCTTGCTCGCGGCGACCCACGAAGAGAATTGACCCTGGAGGTCAAATTCTTGCGAAATTGCCCCTGGGGCCATGAGCCAAAGGATCGCTCCGCCCAGGAGGATTCTGCAGTGCAAGGACTTCATGGTTCAGCCTTCTTCTCATGAATCAGAGCAGCAACTTCCGGGCCAAAATTCCCGCTCTCCTAGGAGCTCTTAAAAGCGGGAGATCAGCCACGCTTTCTACATTAGAAGGAATATACCCCAGCAGAAGAAAAATGTCACCCTCTAAAATGCCACCATCCCAGGAAATGCTTTTGCTCTTTAGGGCCTTGCATTCTTTCAGGCTGTTGGCATAAAGTCTGGTACACTATTGTTCTTTTTGACGTCGTCATCTCAGTAATTGGAGGACCGATGAAAGTTCCACCAAAGTCGTCAAGAGTTGCGCTGCTTGCCTCTTGGGCCGGAAATTTCTATTTAGCCATCGTGGCCATTTTTCTATCGCTCTTTGCTGTTCCGCTCGGTTCAAGATCAAGGCCGGCTACGATCGACGATTTGATGAAAATCAGGAACGTCCAGGATGCCCGGATCTCTCCGACCGGAGACCTGGTCGCCTACGTCGTTTCGGAGATCAATCTTGAAAAGAATATCTCCGATACCGATATCTGGCTGGTCAAAACGAGCGGCGGTCCTCCGCTCCGTTTGACTTGCGGTCCCGGGCGCGATGATGCGCCGCAATGGTCTCCCGACGGTCAGAGAATCGCCTTTGTCTCCGACCGGGATGGCTCACCCCAGGTCTGGACGATCGACCCGCGCGGGGGCGAAGCGTCCAAGCTCACCGCCGTCAAGACCGGGGTCTCGAGTGTCGCCTGGTCTCCGGACGGCCGCAGCATGGCCTTCCTGGCCCTTCCTTCAGGAGCCGGAGAAGATTCAGCAAAACAAAAAAAGGAAGGGGATGAAATCGTCTTCGACCAGGATGCCGAAGGATCCCAGATATTCATCCTCGATATCTCCTCGAAGAAGCTGAGGCCTCTCACCCGAGGCCAATTTTGTGTCGTCGATTTTTCCTGGTCGCCCGACGGGAAGAGAATTGTCTATGCCGTTCAGCCCACTCCCAAAATCCAGGATATGTACAAGACGGATCTTGAGATCGTCGATTTGGAAACGGAGAAAGTGCAGTCCCTCATCAAAAGGGAAGGTATCGATACCTCACCGAGATGGTCTCCGGATGGAAGTCAGGTCGCCTTCCTTTCGACGGATGGCGGCACGGGCTGGATCGCCAATTGGTATGTTTGCCTGGTGCCTGCGAAGGGAGGCAGCCCCCGCAACGTGACCCAAAAGTATGACGAATTTGTCTTCTCTCCTCAGTGGTCACGGGACGGCGGGAAGATATTTTTTCAAAGTCCTCAGGGTCTCAAGAATCAGCTTTTTTCGGTTTCCCCGGAGGGTGGAAAGATTCAACCCCTCTTGAGCGGCGCTTCTGTTTGGAGCGATTTCAGCTTCTCGAGTGACGGAAAGACGATCGCCTTTTTGGGGACAGATGCGTTGACTCCCGAGGAAGTTTTTGTCTCCGAGATCAGCGACTTCAAGCCTCTCCGGTTGACTTTCACAAACCCTCAGCTTGATTCAGTATCCCTGTCCAAAACCGAGATCGTTCACTGGAAGAGTTTAGACGGCTTGGAGATCGAAGGGCTGCTCCTCAAACCCCTGGAATTTGAAAAGGGGAAACCGCAGCCGTTGCTGACTTACGTCCACGGCGGTCCATCCGGCCGGTTCACCCAATCGTTTTCGCCTCAGATCGGCGCGCCTTACCCCATCCAGGCGGAATGCTATCCGCTGCAAGTTCTGGCGGGCTTAGGCTATGCCGTATTCATGCCCAACCCGAGAGGAAGCTATGGCTACGGCGAAAAATTCAGAATGGCCAACGTTAAGGACTGGGGCGGT
>Ga0315282_10015659_pt1 | contig 11166 bp, 13 predicted proteins | sample YL17G07_20_MG_FD_203693 | JGI IMG/M metagenome (GOLD analysis project Ga0315282, IMG submission 203693) | Sediment microbial communities from Yellowstone Lake, YNP, Wyoming, USA - YL17G07_20 | ecosystem: Environmental > Aquatic > Freshwater > Lake > Sediment | place: USA: Wyoming | collected...
AACGCCCTTCTGATGCTCGCCCTATACGCCCCGCTCGCGGCTCTCTACCTTGGGGTGAGCAGCATCCCCGTGCCGTGGGATCTGATCGCCATAAGCGTCTTGGTCTTCATCGCGCTGCCGGTGACATCGGGGGCTATTTCCCGAAGGCTGCTTATAGGGAGAAAGGGGGAGGAGTGGTTCGATAATGTGTATAGGGCAGCTGTTGGCAAGATATCCATAATCGCCCTCCTGACGACCCTTATCGTCCTCTTCTCCTTCGAGGGGGAGATAATCCTCAACAACCCCCTTCTGGTCGCCTATCTAGCAGCGCCTAACCTGCTGCACTATGCCACCATGATAACTTGGACCTATCTGCTTGGATACTTCGCAGGTTGGAAATACGAGACCGCCATCGATACGACCCTCATAGGTTCCAGTAGCCACTTCGAGGTCGCCATCGCGGTCGCCACGACCCTATATGGCATAGGATCGGGAGCAGCTCTGGCGACGGTCATAGGGCCATTGATGGAAGTCCCCTTAATGCTGTCTCTTGTGAAACTTGGACTGCGCACGCGTCACTTCTTCCCGAGAAATAAGGCCAGAGAGAGAATTGGAGCGCACGCCGATGCAGGTTGACACCACTAAAAGCTGGTATACCCTTCCCCCTGAGACGATTTTAGAGGCGCTTAAGACAAGTCGCAACGGGTTGACAGGCGATGAGGCCCATCATCGCCTTGAGGCATTCGGCTTTAATGAGCTGAAGGAACGGAAAAAGGCTACTGCCCTGCAGATACTTCTGAGCCAGTTTAAGGACATTTTCATCGTAATGCTTCTGATAGCCACGGCCATATCGTTCGCGATCGGCGAGACCGTTGACGCTATGACGATCGCCGTCATCATCGTCCTCAATTCGGTCGTCGGCTTCACCCAGGAATATAGGTCGGAAAGAGCGATGGAGGCCATGAGGAAACTGACGGCCCCGAAGGCGCGCGTGCTGCGGGAGGGGGACGAGGTCGTCGTCCCGGCCAGGGAGGTCGTGCCCGGCGACATTGTCCTTTTGGAGGCAGGGGATCGCATTCCCGCAGACGGCCAACTCCTGGAAGTTGTGGACTTGAAGACGGATGAAGCGGTTTTAACTGGAGAGTCAACGCCAGTCGCTAAGAAACTAGCGGTATTAGATGAGAAGGCATCGCCTTCTGATAGAAAGAATTCCGTTTTCATGGCGACTCACGTTACCTATGGAAGAGGAAAGGCTGTTGTCACATCCACGGGCATGAAAACAGAGTTCGGAAAGGTCGCCGAGATGGTCCAGACCGTGCAGGAGGAGGAAACTCCTCTGAAACAGAAGCTCGAACGATTTGCGAGGAAATTAGGGATGATAATCATAGTCGTGTGCGCTATCATCTTCGCCCTCGAATTGTACGAGATCTTCATCCTCGGTGTATCTCACGAATCCGGAACCGTGGCGAATATAGTGGGGGCATTCGAGACCTCAATCGCCCTGGCCGTCTCGGCTGTTCCGGAGGGACTGCCCGCCGTCGTGACCGTGTCACTTGCCCTCGGCGCTAGGGAACTGGCGAAGCGCAACGCGATCATGAGGAGGCTTTCCTCGGCTGAGACTCTTGGGGCTACGACCGTGATCTGCTCCGATAAGACCGGCACGCTGACGAAGGGCGAGATGACCGCGCGCCGCATCCATGTCGATGGAAAAATGGTCGACGTGACCGGAGCGGGCTATGAGCCCAAGGGCGAATTCCTATGCGCGGGTGCTCACATATCACCGGCGGAAGATTATGACCTTAGCCTGCTCCTCAGGGCAGGTATGCTGTGCACCAATGCTCACTATGATGGGAAGGGCGTGATCGGGGATACCACTGAGGTGGCCCTGATCGTGGCCGCAGCCAAGGCGGGCATGATGAAGAAGGAAGCGGAAACCGCGTACCCCCGCGTGCATGAGGTTCCGTTCACGTCAGAGAGGAAACGCATGACGACCGTCCACAGGACGCTGGAGGGAAAGCTCATCGCCTACGTGAAGGGCGCCCCTGAAGTCATTTTGGAGCGCAGCACATGGCTCCTAAGCGATGGCATGATAAGGGAGCTCAATGCGGCGGATAGGGAGGCGCTTTTGGGGGCGAATGAGGTGATGGCAGGCGATGCCCTGAGGGTGCTTGGCATAGCCTTCAAGGGACTACCTGTTAGCGACCCGGTGGGTATTGACGACGATGGAATCGAAAATGACTTGGTGTTCGTGGGCCTAATCGGCATGATCGATCCCCCACGAGATGAGGCAAAGGAGGCCAATGGAAGGTGCCAGCGAGCGGGCATAAAGACCGTCATGATAACCGGGGATCACAAGCTCACCGCGGTGGCGATAGCCAAGGAGCTGGGCATGCTGAGAGGCGATAGGGTCCTGACCGGGCCCGAACTTGATGGCATGGACGATGGAGACCTCAAGGAGATCGTCGAGAGTGTTTCAGTATATGCCAGGGTCTCGCCGGAACACAAGCTCCGGATAGTTAAAGCGCTGAAGAGCAGGGGCCACATCGTCGCCATGACCGGGGACGGGGTGAACGATGCGCCAGCCCTAAAGCAGGCGGACATCGGAGTCGCCATGGGCATAACCGGTACAGACGTAACGAGGGAGGCCGCGGACATGGTGCTCGCGGACGATAACTTCGCCACGATAGTGAACGCCGTTGAAGGGGGACGGACCATATACGACAACATAACGAAGTTCTCGTTCTTCCTGATGCGCTGTAATTTCGACGAGCTGGGCATAATAGCCCTCTTCGCCCTGTTGGGGTTGGAACTCCCGCTTGTCGCGGGCATGATCCTATGGCTGAACCTGGTCACCGACGGAGGGCCTGCGCTCGCGTTGACCATGGACCCGCCCGAGAGGGATGTGATGGAGCGTCCCCCGCGGGACCCGAACGAAGGCATATTGCACGGGAGATTGGCTTCGATACTCGTAACCAGTGCATCCCAATTTATCCTGACCGGCGGGCTCTTCTATTGGCAGTACTACCTCCTGCCAGGGGCTCTGACCCCGGAGAAATTGGCGTATGCAAGAACTATGGCCTTCATGAGGGCCACTCTGCAGGAGCTTGTCGTCGTTTGGAACTGCCGATCTGAGAGGCGAAATGCTTTCAGGGTTGGATTCCTCTCCAACGGGTTCCTACTCGTTGCCGTATTGGTATCGGCGCTAATGACACTCTCCATACCTTTCATTGGCCTGTTTGGCACGGTGCCGATCTATTCGCCCACCGATTGGGCGATCTTGATTTTAGCCTCTCTGTCAGGTCTGCTGATACTGCCGGAGGTCTTCTACGGGAGAAAGATATGGCGTTGGGCTTAGAAACGAGGAAAGAGAGGCGGACGTATCCATAGATTCGGTAAGGTAAAAAAATAAAGTTGCCATTTGTGCAGGGGTAGATGAAGGGAGTTCGAATGCGAATGAATTATGATAATATATTTAAATACTTGAATATATTTCAATGGCGAATATGCCAAGAGAAAAATTGGCACAGTTTATATTGATCGCGTTAGGTGTAATAGTGATAGTTGTAAATTGGTTTGTGTATTCCCCAATGGGAGATAATCCATTAGAAGTAAGATCGCCATATTATGAACGAATAATTGGTGCCGTTCTCGTACTGATCGCTTTATTTCTACCTTATATATGGAGAAAACGGTCGAATTAGCGTAAATGCTTTGTGCTATGCTATACATCATCACTAACCTTCACGAGCGCAAAGACTCAGGGCCAGAATAGTATAAGACAGGTCCATTGGCAAAATCCATGTCAACGTCTCTAAGGTTGAGAAGCTCATATTGTATTGCCAAAAACTCCCTATTTTTTATTATAAGAGATACTTCGTTGACACTTTTCCGAATGTTTTAGATAGATTTTTAACAATGACAATATCATTCATATCTAAGAACCTCCATTACTTTAAGTCTATTTATGTACCTCATGAGTATTAATGTAATTAAAATTCCGATTGCAAAGACAACGACAAAAGCAATCAAAGTATATGTTGCTTGAAATGTTATCGGCAGGAAGTAGGTTTGTACCATATTTGCAAGGTCCGACGTTGCCGTAAGAAAATGAGGGTATGGATTCAATTCCCACGGTATCTTTATTGATATCCTAGCCTTGCCAGAGAGATTATTGCAATTAGCGATAAAATGACCCCGCTGGCGTATCCCAATAAAATCTTAACTGATCACCATTATGTTCAGAAGGTAATTCTTCTTTCTTTTTCGAATCTCTTTCAATGCATAGTTGAGCTTTTTTTCGCCACATAGTTAATTTGAACGTATACTATAAAAGATCCCCAGAGAGCCTAGGCGTTTCCAAATTGTTCATGTCAAAGTCACCAACGTCTCATCTTCCATCTCATATAAACCGATGATAGGCAAATATAATTGTGAAATGGAGCCAGCAGAGGGCCAATCTTTATAAAGTCTCTTACAATGCATTAAATAGGCGATGAAGCTCGCCTTGGCAGTTCAGCTGCCTAAACCGCCCAAGCTTCAGTATCAAAGGGCTGATAGCTTCTATTCAAAAACAGTAGCGAACAGGGCGGTTGAAATAATAATGGGAGATCGTCTCCAGCAAAAGAGCGTTGTAGAACGCCCATACTGGGTTCAGCGTATTTTAGATTATGTTACTGTTAGGCAGAACACAGACGGAGGCTACAACTTCGCTCAGGGTGTCGATTCGGGGGCTCAAGACACCTACTATGCCCTGGCCATCTTCAACCTTCTCGGCTCTCCTGCTCCCAACGTTGATGCCACGGTTGGATGGCTCAGGAGGTTCCCTGCGGACAATATCTACGCCTACTTCTACGTTGCCGAGGGCCTCACCCTCAGTGGCCAACATGCAGATGAAGAGTTAGTGAGTAGAGTCCTATCATTGAGGAGGCCCAACGGCGGTTTTGGGGAGGTAGACGTTGATGTGGAGGCCTACTCAGAGTTCGATGCGACGTATAGGGCTACAGAGATTCTCCGAGAATCAGGAATATCCATGGACCCTACACCCACGGTACAATGGCTCTTGAAATACCTCAACCATGATGGCGGGTTCGGAGCCAGAGGACATTCCAACCTCATCTCCACGTTCCACGCTGTGGGCTCGCTCTACAACCTTGGCCATCCAGTTAGGGAGCTCGATAGAACCCTTCGTTTTGTCAGATCATGCGAGAAGGCTGACGGCGGCTTCACCTCTGTTCCAAACGCAAACCTGTCCTATCTTGAAGAGATACACGCAGGCGCCTTGATCCTGCACATGATGGGCGAGCAATGTGCCAATCCAGAGGTGACGAGGAAATTCGTCTTTGGGTTGCAGAACTCGAATGGTGGCTTCCGAAGGTCCGTTCAACTCGGCATCTCGACCTTCGAGGATACTTACTACGCGCTGATTCTACTTCGTATACTGAGCACCATACATAAGGCGGTGGAAGAATGACCGAGAAGAGCATCCTGGATATCATGGTCCTTAGGGGGATTGAAAAGTCTGAAGGGTGTCCCCTGTGCTTTCTACACTTGGAGCATGAGCAACGCTACATGGATTACCTGTTGACGAATGAGATGACGATGAACCCAAGATTTAGGGAGAGGGTTTCAGCCGCTAAAGGCTTCTGCAACCACCATATGCATCTGCTCTACAAGATCGCTCAGGAAGGATGCACTGAGGATGGTAGTGGTTACGCACTCTACATGCAAACGGTCATTCAAAGGATCATCGAACAGCTTGAAGCCCTTCCCCTCGATCACCTAAGAAACGTTGAGAACGCGACGGAAAGCAATATCTTTACTCGTAGGAGGAGGCGAAGACAAGCCCTCTCAGAGCTGCACAACGACACGATTCGTGTAATTCAAGGTCAACAGCTTTGTCCGGCCTGTAGAACTTTGTGGTCATCGGACGAGACGTTTATAGATACATTGGTTATGATGCTGGATGACAAAGAGTTTCGAGAAGGATTTAAGTCCTCAAGGGGCCTTTGCCTCCCTCATCTCGCTTCAGCTATCAAAACGATTAGTCGAATCAAGCTCAAGAATTCAGCTGACGTAGCCCAAGTACTGATCGAATCTGAGACAAGATATATGCAATTAGTAGCACGTTACCTTTCAGATTACGTAAGAAAGCGAAACTGGCAATTTAGGCATGAAGCCCCTGGGCCTGAAGTGAACGCAAATCGCATGTCCCTAGATGTCTTGGCAGGCGTAGAGGGGCTGTACTGCCGGAGCTACAGAGCCTTTTCGCCATTGGAATCAGACGACAGGAAAGGAGGGGTTTAGAGATCATGCGACGACAAGGCTGGAGGCATTGGCTCATGGGCAACGTATTCTACATGGGGTTAACGAGCCGTCCGAGAGCATTTCGCTATCATAAAAAGAGGTTTGAAGTATGATATCCGAAAGAGATGCAGTAAAAGGCAAGATATTAGTTAGCGTGGCAGCTGTGATTGAAGGGGAAGAGCACAAGGTTCTTTTAGTGTGGGAAGGCGATATTCCTTATCACAAATGCTGGGTTCTTCCCGGAGGCTATGTGAAACCAGAAGAAACTGTGGTACAAGCAGTTGAACGAGAGGTTAGAGAAGAAACAGGCTTAGAGGTAATCGCTACGGGATTGATTGGGATATATGACGATTTCATCACCGATGAAAAAGATGGGAAAATTCATCTCATCCTCATAGGTTATAAGGCCAAAATCGTCGGCGGAGAAATAATGGTGACTCGAGAATCCAGAGAATATGCGTGGGTAAATGTTAAAGCGGCTCTCAAGTTTGATAGACTTCCTGATGTTTTTAAAAGATCCTTAGTGGCTTTAAAAAGGAAAAGGTTACCAATATTATATTTCGATTGAGGTAATGTTGGCATGGAAGATGAATCAAAGAGTAAAAGTTGGAGAGTGTGGCTAAATAGGAATGTCGCTACAATGGGCTTCACGAGTTTGTTCAGTGATACAAGTCATGAAATGGCTACAGCTACTCTGCCTGCGTTTCTGACAGAATTAGTGGGAGCTTCAGCACCTCAACTATTAGGTCTTATTACAGGATTATCAGACGCGTTAAGTAGTTTCGTGAAAATATTTTCTGGATGGTTGAGTGACAGATTGAAGAAAAGAAAGTCGCTAATGGTATTGGGTTATTTGCTAACTGGATTGTTTGTCGGGATGATAGGTTTCGCGAAAAGTTGGTTCGAGATTCTCTTTTACAGAGTCCTTGGCTGGATAGGAAGGGGGACAAGAGAACCGCCGAGAGATGCTTTATTGGCAGAATCCGTGGATAGGAAATTCTATGGTCATGCGTTTGGCTTTCATCGGGCAATGGATACGTTGGGTGCGATAATAGGGCCTTTGCTAGCATTGTTTTTTATTCCCTTATTCGGTTTTAGAAACATCTTTTTCATGTCATTCATCCCAGGCGCCTTGGCTGTTCTGACTGTAGCTATTTTCATTAAGGAAAAACCTAGGATCCTAGAAGGCAAAGTAAGAAGCTTCTTTGCTCATGTGAAGTCATTGCCGAAAGAATTCCAAATTTTCATTTTGATAATGTTTATCTTCGGGATAGGAAACTTTAACAGAACTTTGCTACTTTTGAGAGTACAGGAAATCTTATCGCCAAATGAAGGAATAATAGTGGCAGGGACTCTATCAGTGCTCTTTTATGCCATAAGGAACATCGCACAGGCTTTAGCCGATTATGGGGTAGGAAGTCTAAGCGATAAGTTTGGGAAGAGAACTCTTCTTTCAATATTCGGATTTTTCCTTTTCGGAATTATGTCACTTGGATTCATGATATCTTCAACAAATATTTTTTATTTCGTTTTTCTATTCGTCTTGTCTGGAATAAGCGCTGCGGCATATACCGCTTTGGAGAAGGTATATGTGGCTGACCTGCTTCCATCAAACATGAGGGGAACTGGATATGGGGCTCTACAAACTGTCGATGGCTTAGGTGATTTCGTCTCTAGCTTTATAGTCGGGACTTTATGGGTGGCCATATCCTCATTTATGGCATTCATGTATGGCGCGATTATGTCCTTTCTTGCTGCTTTCCTGTTGTTGGCATTGATGAAGAAATGAAAGAACGAATATTTTTTATCTCAAAACTTCCGAACGGGTTATGGCCTATTACAGACTGTAAATGGGGTAGGCGACTTCGTCTCAAGCGCGGTAGTAGGTGCTCTCTGGACTCTGGCCTCGCCAATGATTGCTTTCGGCTATGCCGCCCTCCTCTCAGGAGCTGGAGGCGCTCTTCTCCTCTACCTTACTCGCGGTTACCCGCACCCTGGTGAGGTGAAAACATGAGCGAAAAGGAACTTGTTGAAAAAAGGTCCGCACTTGAAAACCGGCGGGCACAGTTGCGGAGCCGCTACGAGGAGCTGAACGCCAAGTTCAGAGCTTCACGCGACGAGATCGAGGGCTACAAAGTTCAAGCGGACATCCTCAACGTGAGTAGAGCCCTCAGCGACGTCGAGGATGAGATACGGCAGCTCGACACGCGATTGAGGGGGTTCAAATCGGACGCATACGAAAAGAAGCATGAGAGCGCGATACTGGCAGGAGCATTAACGATGGAAAGACACCTCAATGAGCTGAGATCTACACTTTTGGAGGGAAAAGCGCCGGAAAGCGCTGGTATAGCTGGAAGGCCAATGCCACTGCCACCCGAGGAAGCCGAGAGAGCTAAACAGGCTCTGAATGAATTGGAGAAGGAAATACTCCAGCTCAAGGATAGATTTGCATACAACATCGATGAGAGCCCAAGCATCATGCTCACCTACATGTGGGCAAGCATACTTCTGGGCAAGATGGAAGGCACTATTCAGAGCCTGAGACCGGCCTATATGGAGAAATCGAGAGGGCCAATGCGAACAGAGTATAAAATATATCTCGAGGAAGTCTTGCCGAGCATAGAGCGGAGAGTAATTGAATTGAGGAAAAAATATACTACAGCAAGGGAGACATAATGATATTTATTGATAAGCTCTCATTCCTGTTTGGACCGATGTTCTTCACGGTCATAGGTGCACAGGTCGACCTATCTCGGTTGGATGCCAGTCTCTTACTCACTGGATTGGCGCTGATAGCAATTGCCATTATTACCAAACTTGTTGGTTGTGGCTTGCCATCCTTGCTCTTTCTTAGAGATATGAGAGCGGCACTTCGGGTGGGTGTGGGTATGATTTCGAGGGGAGAGGTTGGCTTGATAGTCGCGGGTTTGACAGTAACTTCGGGTTTTATTCTACCCGAGACTTACTCACTCATAGTCCTTCTACAGATACAACAGCGAGGGATTAGAAAATGAGAGAAAGTCGCGCCGTCAGAATGCGAATTGACGTAGATGCGAAAACCTACACTTTACTTCAGAAAGCCGTCGTCAAGACAGGATGTGAGGAGGGCATCGCCATCCAGACCGCTGTTGAGACGGGGATGGAACGCTATTGGTCTCATTGGTTCGACGAACTAGCGACGCATTTCGAGCTTCTGAAGAAAAGATACGAGGAGTGTCAAAGGGACAACGAGTCTCTGAGGGGATTGATAGGCCAGAACGAGGAACTCAGACAGCTCGTCGAACTCAAGGAGACCTCTCAATGAGTGCTAGTTGGCGAAAAGTGTTCAGGAAAGACAGGCAAATGGTTGACAATAAGCCTGTGACTGTGGAGGGCAAAGTTATCGATAACGATAGGGTGAGCCTAGAAATCTCATTCGGGAAGGAATTCTGGGAGAGGCTGGAAACATTCCTAAAACAGAAGCAACTAAAGACAAGAGAAGGAATCGCCCTTCTACTAGAGTATGGAGCTACGGAAGTAGATACTGCAAGGCATTTGACCACGGAGGAGAAGTTTGCAATCAGTGGACGGTATTCCTCGTTGAGGTTTAAGCTGTTCGAATGTTTTCAGGAGAATAGAGCCATCGCCGTAGGATTGAGCGTGCACTTGGACGAGAATCGAAGGCTCAAGAGGAAGCTCACAGAATTGAAAGGGGAAGAAGCCGTTCCTCAAAACGACTGGGATTCCTGGGACAGCAAAACCGTTGTAGAGTATCAGAACAGGTATCTCTTCATGAAGTGAATAGAAATTGTTACCTCAAGAATTGTGTCTATATCCGAAGAACAACAGCAACGAATACCTGAGGCTTCTCATAAAATGGGGCATTCAGTTCGACAACTACACGATCACGCACAACCCAACGTACATCAGGTTCTGCAAGGACGGTTAAAGTTGTGCGCTGCGATCCTCAGACAAATTCATTGAAAGGTGGTGGGACTTCAAGAATGAATCTGCTGAACCGGAAGTCAACGCGAATTTTTATAGTTTTGAACTTGCTAGTTGGCGCAGAGGGTCTCTACTGCCGAAGCCACAATCATTTTCATCATGAGGGAAGAAGGATTGAAGCATGATATCCGAAAGAGATGCAGTTAAAGGCAAGATATTAGTTAGCGTAGCAGCAGTGATTGAAGGAGAAGAGGACAAGGTTCTTTTGGTGTGGGAAGGCGATATGCCTTATCACAAATATTGGGTTCTTCCCGGAGGTTATGTGAAGCCAGAAGAAACTGTGGAACAAGCAGTTGTACGAGAGGTTAGAGAAGAAACAGGTCTGGAGGTCATCGCTACGGGATTGATTGGGTTATACGACGATTTCATCACCGACGAAAAAGAAGGACAAATTCATCATATCCTCATAGGTTATAAGGCCAAAATCGTTGGCGGAGAAATAATGGTAACTCTAGAATCCAGAGAATATGCGTGGGTAAATGTTAAAGCGGCCCTCAAGTTTGATAGACTTCCTGATGTTTTTAAAAGGATCCTTAGTGATTTTATAAAGTAAAAGGTTAACAATTTTATTATGATTGAGGGATACTTTAGGGGAGGGGAGTTAAACGTCAAGTATTGGGATGGTAGTTATCTCTTCGCGGTCTCTAAGGAATGGAGGATCAAGACGCTGGCACAGTTCAACGAAGCCCGCGATGTGGAGGAGAAGCACTTCTCGGATACACTTGAGGAGTCCATAAAGTGGTTCAGAGACAACAGAATCAGCATGGGGGCAAAAGCCGAAGAAAGTCATAGTGATTATAATTGTCTAATTGTAGAGTAGCAGAGTTAATGTCACTATTTGTTAGCAGGGATAATGTCACCTCACGGTCTGCATTTTTGAATACCTGCTGAAATATCGGG
>Ga0315282_10015660_pt1 | contig 11165 bp, 10 predicted proteins | sample YL17G07_20_MG_FD_203693 | JGI IMG/M metagenome (GOLD analysis project Ga0315282, IMG submission 203693) | Sediment microbial communities from Yellowstone Lake, YNP, Wyoming, USA - YL17G07_20 | ecosystem: Environmental > Aquatic > Freshwater > Lake > Sediment | place: USA: Wyoming | collected...
CGAATTACCTTATCAAAAATCATTACTCTTTTCTTACTCTTTTGTAATTGCTGCCTTTGCAATTTATCGCACTCCTTTTCAGCGATTCCAGAAGATAAATCTGCTGAGAAGAGCACAGATTACAAAGGATTAAAATTGCTGTCTTTGCAATTTATCACTGTCTTTGCGATTCTACGAAATGGAATCGTTTCCTTATATAAGTCTAATCAAATAAAAACGAGGGACTATATCTGCTCCAGAATTGTCTCAGCATCTTTCCTCTTATATTTTTTTATTAATATTATCGAATTTTTGTTGAAGATCTTAGAACGATCCTAAATTAAATACTTATATTTAACAAGAAAAGGAGTTCAGGACAGAACTCAGGATGATGTACGATGACAGAAGTGGGATTTATCAATCAAGATCTCCATTTTTTGCAGGCATAAAAACTTTATTCAATTTGTCACCTCGCACTCTTTTCTTTGCCTTTGGCAAGCGCATAAGCGAGAGGTCTCACTATTTTACTTTTCAAAAAAGTCCCGAGGGAATGTACCTCTCAAATATTAAAAATTGCGTTTTGTGCAAATATAGACTATTGTTAATTAAAGAAATAGAGGATTGAAAAATTATTATTCTAAGGATACCTCAATTACGCCATCTTCTTTTGAGAGAGCATTAAAAACCTTCTCGAGATTTATATCTTGAGGGATCTTTACAAAAAAGATTATATCGAGAGAAGTTTCTTCCCTGCCAAATTTTATATTTTCAATATTTATACCAAATTTACCAAGGATTAGGCTGATTTTACCGAGTTGACCTGGTTGATCAGTCACCTTTACAAGAAGTGTTTTCCTTATTTCGCCTTTCTTGCCAAGAAAACCAAACTCAATGTTTCTAAGAAAAACAAGTGTGAGAAAGACAATAGTAGCAGCTATAATTGCGGGATAGTAATAACCTAACCCACAGGCAAGCCCTATTGCAGCAGCCGCCCATATAGATGCAGCGGTGGTTAACCCTCTTACTGTCAGCCCTTCTTTCATTATAGTGCCTGCACCAAGAAAACCGATCCCTACAACGATGTTTGAAGCTATTCTTCCAGCATCGCCACCGTACAGCTTGTAAAATTGTATAGATATAATAGTAATAAGTGTTGAGCCAATTGCAACAATAATGTGAGTTCTTAAACCTGCAGGTCTATTCCTTCTTTCCCTCTCAAAACCAATAAGGCCACCGAGAAGAAAAGACATCAAAAATTTTAAAAGCATCTGCAAATTTTCTTCCATGCAATATTATTATACATACACAAAATATAAAAACAAAAAGAAAATTTTAGCAACTTGACACATTCAAAGACCTACTGGCAGAGACCTTCACCATTTCTAACAACACAATATATATGGTATGTGAACAGGGCTCTATATATAAACTTGATCTACAAACAAAAAATAGTGATCTTATGGCAAACAATTTGACAGAAGGCGCAATATCAGAGATAAAGGTTGTAGAATCAACAACATATGCTTCTTCTTACGATAATGGCATTTTTATTTCAAGCGATTCCAGGAATTTCTCAAACGAGCTCCCAAAAGAAAAAATTGCAGATTTGGAAGTTGCAGGAAATGGAGTTATATATGCAATAACCTCCTATGGAGTGCTAAAAGTAAAAGACTCTTCAGGCTGGGAAAATTATGATCTTACTTTTAACTCAACAAACCTTTCCATAAAATTATCCCCTGATTTTTCAACTTCAGGTTTGCTCTTTATTACTTCTTACGAATACGGGGTTATAAAATCAAGCGATTTTGGAAAGACATTTACAGTTTCAAACAGTGGAATAACAAACCTCAATATTACCGATATATCATTTTCAAAGCACTATGCTTCAAATAATGCTGTTTATTTAACAACGCTTACAAATGGAATATATACATCCAAAAACAGTGGAGATTCGTTTACATATCTGGGAAGCGTGGGCAATAACGACTTAACTAAATGTATCGAGGAGCTCTCAAATGGGACACTCCTTGTAGGTACCACAGGAGATGGCATTTACTATTCCAAAGATGGAGGTACTTCGTTTGCTCATTTAAACACATTAGAAAACAACGTAATTAATTTTGCTAAAGAAATAGGCAACGGGAAAATAATTATAGGAATCAGAGACAGCGGAGCTTATATATCAGATTCAAATTTAAGCAACATTACTAAAATTGAAAGTGGGATAAGAATATGGGATACAGATATTAGCACTTTTGCATCTTTCAAGGATATTACACTTCTTGGGACAAATGGTGGAGACCTATACCTTTCAAACGACAGCGAAGGAAGCTTTGCTGAAATCGCTAAAAATGCATTTGAGGGTTTATCAATAACAGGTCTTGCAATATCTCCAAGTTTTGATCTGGACAAAACAATGCTAGTAGGGATATCTTCAGGGATTTACATTTCACATGATGGAGGTGCACACTTTGTAATTATTCCTGACCTTCTGGGGGTATGGGCTGATGGATGTGCAATTTCTCCAAAATACAACGACGACGGCTTTATGGTGATTAGAGCCTGGCAGCATGTATACACAACGAACAACAAGGGTAAGGGGTTTAAAGATATATATGCAAACATCAACAACAGATACATAAATAAAATTGTTTTAACGCCTGACTTTGAGTATATGAAATCGGGCTCTATGTTCGTGCTCACAAATTCTGGTAGTGTGTTTCGACTGAAACAAGGTTTAAAAACAATTGTGAAAATGACCATAGACAAAAAAGGAATGCTTGTAAACGATAAATTCATAGATACAGATGTAGCCCCTGTTATAATAAACAGCAGAACTCTCGTGCCAGTAAGATTTATATCAGAAACATTGGGTGTAAATGTCCAATGGTTTGATAAAGACAAAAAGGTACTCATAAGACTTAAAAATACGGAGATTTCGCTCTTTATAGAGAACCCAAAGGCATATGTTAATGGCAAGGAAGCGATGATAGACCCCCAAAACTCTAAAGTTGTATCAATAATTATCGGTGGAAGGACTTTTGCGCCAATAAGGTTTATATCAGAAGCATTTGGGACAAATATTCAGTGGGATCCATTCTTAAGGCAAGTTACAATAACACTTGGGGAATAAAATGAAAAAATTTAAACTATTTTTAATAGCATTTTTGATTTTAACAATCTTCTCTTCATTAGCATTATTTAAAGTCAATGCGAGTTTAACACCCTCAGCCTCTCAAAACGAGCTTATCGTTCAACCTTTTTCAGGCACTGGGCCACTGGAAAGAGAGATTCTCTCCGCTAAAAAGTATGTGCACATAGAACTTTACGGTTTCACTTCTTATGACCTTTTTGACTCTCTCGTTTTGCAGGCAAAAAGAGGCGTTGAAGTAAAAGTAATGCTTGAAAAAGCTCCGTACCAAGCAGACACCGAAAACTGGAATGCAAGATATAACTTCACAAAATATGGTATTACATGCAAATGGTCAAGCTCTGTATTCTTCCTTACACATGCAAAGTTCATTGTTATTGATGGGGAAAAAGTAATAGTTCTTACTGGAAACCTTACATATTCATCCTTTACTAAAAATAGAGAGTTTGGAATCATATTGAACGATGAGAAAAAAGCCTCTGAATTGGAAGATCTGTTCAAGAAAGACTGGGCAAATAGCACAATCACATAAAAAACAAATACCTTTATAATACAGACTTTTTAGAGCAAACTTGAACTATAAAGACATATTTTCTTTATTATTCTACTAATCAATTATTGATTTACACTTTTTCTTTTAAAATTTCTTCTATTTCAGGTATTTCCCCTTCTTTAAAATAATTGCTTTCACCTCTTATAGCACTTATTATATTTGTAATTCCTCTAAGAATATCTTTTACTATTTTAATTGGAAATGGCTTAAGCACTTGAATCTGGAGGAATTTTACAGGTAAACCATCGATTGCCTCAAGAATTACGCCTTTGGTAGAGCCAAAGGAGATTACAAGATTTTTGCTGTCAAGATCGCCATAGATTTTCACACAATCTTCTGTTAAAAAATCATTCTTTATGGTTTCCATTTTTCTAAGTCTTTTTTCTTTCATTTTTTTTATCATTATCGGGAAGCGCAGGAGAATAACCTTCTTCTGTATGCTCCGTTGAATTGGTGTGGTTTATAATGCCTTTCATCCCAGAGAACGCAATAGGTGAGATTCCATCCTCTGTAATTTAATATCTTTTATAATTATCTTCACGCTCGAAACATTTCATTGGGAGTTTGAACTTTACTTCAGATAATACTTCACAAGTTTTTGCACTCTCCGAAAGATACTTATCTGAAAGTACAAACACCGGGGTCTGATACCACCATGCATATTGAAATGCTTTTCCCGTTAACTCAAACGCTTCTTCAATGCTTCCTGGTGCAAGTACAATCCTTGGAAATTCCCCGTGGCCAATATTAAGCACAAGATTAAGGGCACTCTGCTCTGTGTATGTTGGTATACCTGTAGTAAGTCCTCTCCTCTGCACATCAAGAATAACAAGCGGCACTTCCACTCCACCAGTTAGACTTATCGCTTCTCCCATAAGGTTAATACCAGGCCCTGAACTTCCTACCATAGAAGGAGCAGAAGCATATGAAGCACCTATTGCCATCATTATTGCAGCTATCTCGTCTTCTGCATGTATCGCGGAAATCCCAAGTCGTTTTGAATTTCTTGCGAGGAAATCATTTTGTAACAAAATTCAAAATGAGGAATTTTAACTTTCCTCACCAACCAATTTTAAAAATTGCAAACTTTTATATAATTCACATTAAGGAAAGAAGGTGAAAATTATGAATACCTGGGAAAAAGCACTTACCATCATGAAAGCGCAGCTAAGCGTTCCTTCATTTGAGACATGGTTCAGGCCTGTTACGCTTCAAGAAGAAAAAGAAGATGAAATAGTTCTCAATGTTCCCTCACAGTTCGTTAAAGACTGGCTTGAAACCAAGTTTCTTTCCCTTATTCAAACCACTCTTTCTGAGTTGTTGGGCAAAGAAATGAAGATAAACTTTAACGTAGAAGAAAGGAAAGCCGAGCCTCAACAGAACATTGTCATAAATAACATCGTCCTTTACAGACGTTACACATTCGAAAATTTTGTCGTAGGAGGCAGCAACAGGCTTGCATACGCCGCGGCAATTGCTGTGGCAAATAGTCCGGGCAGAACGTACAACCCATTATATATCTATGGAGGAGTTGGTCTTGGCAAAACTCACCTGCTTCAAGCAATTGCACATTACTTTTTAGAGAAAAATCCCGATCTTAAAATCATATATACGACAACAGAGAAATTTACAAATGAAGTAATTTATGCGATTCAAAATGCACGGAGCAACAGTGATCTTATAGATAGAATTCACAAATATTATCGTTCAGTAGATGTGCTTCTTATAGACGACATTCAGTTCCTTGCAGGGAAAGAAAGAACTCAGGAAGAATTTTTCCATACCTTCAATGCCCTTCACGATGCGGGAAAGCAGGTAGTATTATCTTCCGATTGTCCTCCAAAAGATATAGCCACCCTTGAAGAAAGGCTTACAACAAGATTCGAATGGGGACTTGTAGCAGATATTCAGCCACCCGATTTTGAAACTCGAGTTGCAATCCTAAAAAAGAAGTCGGAAATTGAAGGAATACAAATAAGTGATGAGGTTTTATTTTACATAGCAAAAAATATATTTTCAAATATAAGAGAACTTGAAGGAGCACTTATAAGACTCATTGCTAAAGCTTCACTCTCAAACGAAGAGATAACCCTTGAATTCGCAGAAAAGGCCCTTTCAGACATAATAAAGCAGGGGAAAATACCTATAACAATAGATAGAATCAAAAAAACTGTTTCAGAATATTTTAATGTGTCAATCGACGGCCTATCTGAAAAGAAAAGGTCTCAGGATATTGTTATTCCAAGGCAGGTAGCAATGTATCTTTCACGAGAGCTTACTGACCAGTCGCTTCCAGCAATAGGAGAGGCCTTTGGAGGAAGAGATCATACCACTGTTATGTATTCCTATTCAAAAATAAAAGAAGAAGCTGAAACACATGAGACAATGAAGGCTCTTATTGACGAAATAATAAATAGGCTGAAGGAATGAAATGTGGAAAAATCTGTGGATAAATAGGAAGAAACCGTGGAAAAATTAAAACCTGTTCAAACTGTGAATAACTTACAACCTATCTTCATAAACTTTTGCACCAACACGCCCTGTTATATAGAACAAGTTTCAATGTATATACACACCGTCCACAATACTTATTATTAATTTTATTATTCTTTATATATTTAAAAAATATAAAATAATAATATAGGAGATAAAAATGAGAATAAAAACTTCTAACAGTGAATTAATGAAAACTTTAAGCAACATCGGAAAAGTAATTTCATCAAAACCAATTGAGCAAATTCTTAGCAATGTTTTGATAAGAATTGATGAAAAGATTAATCTTATTGGAACAAACCTGGAACAGGGAATCGAGTGTGTTTTAGAAGGAGAAATAAATGATTTAAGTGATGGTGTAAGAGAAGTAGTTCTTCCTTTCACTATACTGAGAGACATTGTATCAAAACTTGATATGAATGACACTACCGAAATTGAGCTATCTTCCAAAAAAGGAGTAATAAAACAAAAAAATGCTTCTTATAGCTTAAATTGTTTTAACCCTGAAGCCTTTGCAATACTTCCAAAAATTGAAGAAAAACTTACTTTTTCTCTTAATCTAAGTTTTCTCAGGTTCCTTATAGAAAATACTATTTTTGCTGCATCAAAAAAGGAAGAAAGTAGGAAAGAATTTAAAGGAGTCTTAATTGACTCGAAAGATGGATTTATAAACTTTGTAGCTACAGATAGTACAGCACTTGCCTTAAATAAAAAACAAGCAGAGCTTCCTGAAATGAGCTTTATAATCCCCTGGAGGGCACTTGATATTTTTAGTAAGATTGATACAGGTAAGGACGATAATGTAAAAGTTATTTCAGATGGGAATAGTATGAAATTTATGCTCTCAAACCTTACACTTATAAGCCTTTTAATTAATGGAAAGTTTCCTGCTTATGAAACTGTTATACCAGAAAGTTTTGAATATTCTGCTGAGGTAAACAAAGACGATTTTTTAAAGTCTCTTAAAAGAGTTAATATTCTTGCAAGTAAGGGAAACGAAAGGATAAATTTAACTTTTTCAAATGGCTTTGTCGAAATTGAATCCGCTTCGACGGAAGTTGGTGAAGGCAAAGAAAAAGTTCAATGTAATGCAAATACCGAAATTTCAATACAATTCTATTCGGAAAAATTAATTAACGGAATAGAGCATGTACCTTCACAAACTGTATTATTTGGAATAAATGGGCCACTACACCCAGTTCTCATAAAAGGGCAGGATAATGATTCTTATGTTTATGTGATAATGCCGCAAAAACCTTCTGAATGAGGGTAGATTCGATTTATATAGAAAACTTCAGAAAGCTTTCTAAGAGGAATTTCGAATTTTCTGATTCTTTTGATATTATTGTAGGGCAGAACGGTTCAGGCAAAACCACTATTCTTGAAGCTATTTACCTGCTTTCAACCGGAAAGTCTTTTATAACAAATCACATTTTTAATTGCGTTAATTTTAGTGCGGACTTTTTTCTTTTGTCTGCAAAATTTGAAAAACAAAATAGAGTAGATTCAATTGATTTTTTACTTGGTGAAAAGAAAAAAGAGCTGAGATATAATACCCAAAAAATAACAAGTTTTTCTGAAATTATTGGAAATTACCCTGTTCTATTGCTCAATTATACCCTTTCTGATATTATAAAGGGCGGGCCTGATAAGAGAAGAGATTTTTTGAATCACTCACTCATTTTTACAGACCATGACTACTATAAAGCCCTTTTGAGGTATTATTCCATGCTTGATAGGAGAAATGCGCTGCTTAAAAGTAATAGAGCTTCTATGGATATTCTTAGCGTATTTTCAGAAGAAATGGTATCGCTTGGAGTTGAGATTCAGAGTAAAAGGGAAAACATGATTAATGAAATACAATTGGTAATCGACGAGCTATTTTTAAAGGTCTCAGGCGAAAAGGCGGAAATTAAAATAAAGTATTTTCCATCCCCTGTTTCCAAACTCAATAACCTGGAAAGCATAAAGGAAGAAAGAGCAAAAAAAAGAACACTTTATGGCATTCAGCTTGACGATATTTCTATAAGACTTGACGGCAAAGAAACGAGGGAGTACAGCTCTCTTGGAGAAGCATATAGCCTTGCCTTTTCTCTACGATTTGCAGAGGGTGAGATTATAAAAAAGAAGAAACATGAAATACCGATTATTTTGATAGATGATTTTTTTGCAGATCTCGATGAACTAAGAAGGAGTAACATTTTAAAACTACTTTCATCCGAACAGGTTTTCATAACTACGCTTTCTACCAAAATAATTCCGCCAGAAATAATTGATGTTGCCAAAATCTTTATGCTATGAAAAGAATTGGAAGCGTCCTTAACGAATTTCTCGTAAAAAGAGAATTATATTTAAAAATTAAAGGCAATCTCTCGGTTCTTAAATGGGACGAAATTGTCGGACAAAAACTTGCTGATTTTACTTCCCCCCTTTCTTACAAAGATGGCGTCCTGCTTATTGGAGTTATTAGCCCCCTCTTAGAAAGAGAGTTAAATTATATGAAAAATGACATTATCGAAAAGATTAATACTATTGTCCCCAATTCCCCGGTAAAGCGAATAAGGTTCAGGATTATAGAGCGATTACCTATAAGAGAGAGGAAACAAGTTCAAGAAGATACCTTAGCCCTGGATGGCGTGCAACTTGAAGAAGAAGATCTAAAATGGATTAATAATGTGATAAACCGCTTAAAAGTCGACGATAAGCTAAAGAAGAAGTACAAAAAGCTTTTAACTGTTTACAAACAAGATCAAAAGCTAAAACTTAAAAAGGGCTATAAAAAATGCAAGAAATGTGGTGTCCTTTTTAAGGGCGAGGGTCCGCTCTGTCCTGTGTGTGAAATAAATGATAGGGGAAATACTCCTAAAAGCAAGTGAAGGCTGTTAGGTGTATCATCTTTTCAAATTATGTGATTATGAACTTGAAAAGGCGGAGGTTAACCTCCGCCTTGATCATACCTAAAGTAATAAATAATTTCTAATGCTTTCCGCTTTGCCCGGGATTATTTTCGCTATTTCCATGGTTTTCGTTACTGCCCTTCTTTATTACATTTATATTCTGTATGTTAACAGTATTTGCATCAACCCTTGTGCCAACTATCTCTACTTCATCTCCAAGCTTTATCTCCGTCAAATCTTTATTTGATTTTGTAGAATCTGTAATTATGAAGGCCGTGCTATTGCCATTAAGGAAAATAACATTATGTGTTAGATCGATTATGGCCACCTTTCCCTTAAACGTTTCGTTCTTGTGTTCTGGAGCGGTAAGAATCACTATATTTGTTGCATAGTATTTATCTCCATCGTACCTTATGTGTATTTGAAGCGTGTCATTTAACTGGATTGCCTTTACATCAACTCTTCCTGAACCTTCTTTCTCAATTTTTGTGTCTTCATTTACAACGATGTCATTTTCAAAATCTTTTATTCTGAGTGTGACGTAATTAAAAGAAACAACCACATTTCTTAACTCATATTCTTTTGTTTGTGTATTATCTTTATTTTTTTGCTCCTCGCTTCCATTGTTTTCCCCTTCTTCATTTCCATTATTGGCATTGTTTCCTGTTACAGTTATTTCATCTGCAATATTGCTGCCGCTATCTGAGGAGTGCACCTTTGCAACTATCCTGTCCCCCACCTGTATTGATGAAAAGTATACTATTTTACCCTGCGCTTTTATCTCCGTTTCTGAGGTAACTGCAACCACAGTGCTATCGATAGTTAATGTATTCGGGCTAGTGGTTATGCTTTTGACAATTCCATTTACTACAAAGAAATTTTTCTCATTTTCTTTATTCTGGTTATTTTTATTGAACAGCTGAATAATCTGTGCCGTTATTGGATTATTATCTTTTACTGCATGCACAAGAACTTCATCATTAATCTTTAATTCTTCAATTGGGAGCAGTTTTGAGGTATCCCTTATAATTGTTTGATTGGTTATTGAGATCGGTGTGCCGTTTACAGTAATGATATTTCCGTTTATGCTCTGTATTTCGCCCTTTATTATGAGAACAGTGCTTGTTGGGGTATTGCTTGCACTCTGGCTATTACCGTTTCCTGCCTGATTTTGATTTCCACCCTGATTTCCCTCTGAATTTTGGTTTTGTTCACTTATCTGGTTCTGGTCTCTTACCTGATCTTTTACTTGTACACTTGCCTGTTCAAGAGTTTGCTGAACCGTGCTTAAGGAAATTCCCAAATCTGCAAGAATTTTTCCCCATCCTGTACCACTTAATCTCATTTCTATAATTTCATCAACAGGAACATCCGTTTTATCAAGAATTGCTAGGATTATTATAGAGTCAGAAGTTGATAAACCCTTAGCCTTAATTTCATTTAGCACTTCAGATTGAGCTTCGATTGTTCCAGAAAATGTCGTTGCGTTTTTCTCAAGGGAAATCCCTGAGATCAGTTGTGGTAAAGTGCCATTTCTACCGAATACAGGCACAATTGAACTCATAACGATAAGGAAAGATAGAGTAAGCACTATAGAAAGTGTAAATATCCTTCTTCTTCTTATTGTATTGTTCCTTATCTTAATGCGCTCCATTACTTTTATTGCTGTTCCGTCTTCGACCGGAACCTGTTCTTTAAAATCTTCAAAAAATTTTTGCATTTTTTCATCAAACTCGCTCATTAGCAATCACCTCCCTTAATTTGTCTCTTGCTCTTGAGAGCTTTGATTTTATTGTTCCTTCTTTTTCGCCTGTAAGTAAACAGATTTCTTTTATTGATGTGTTATCCATATAAAATAATGTCATAATAAGCCTTTCCTGTGGTTCAAGGTTTTTAAGCGCCTCTTCCGCTGTTTCTTTAACTTCAGGGTCATTTGAAACAGGCTCGGCTATTTTTAATGTTTGCCTTTTTCTCATCATCTTAAACGCGTAGTTTATAGCTATTCTTTTCATGTATGCCATAAGAGATTTTTCATCATCAATTCGTTTCCTTAAAGCATATATCTTAAGGTATGTATTTTGTACAACATCTT
>Ga0315282_10015662_pt1 | contig 11164 bp, 9 predicted proteins | sample YL17G07_20_MG_FD_203693 | JGI IMG/M metagenome (GOLD analysis project Ga0315282, IMG submission 203693) | Sediment microbial communities from Yellowstone Lake, YNP, Wyoming, USA - YL17G07_20 | ecosystem: Environmental > Aquatic > Freshwater > Lake > Sediment | place: USA: Wyoming | collected...
ACGAACGCAACCAGAACGAGGAACAGAAATCCATAGGACAGGAACCGCCTTTTCAAAAGCGGCTCCAAGAGGGGACGGAACATGCGGTAAAGCCGCGTCTGTGTCACATCCGCCGGTTTGGAATGCTCGGTTGCCGCTTCGCCATCGGACCGTTTTTCATAACGCCGTTTGAGCGCGTGATAGGCGAGCCAAGGGGTGACCGTAAAAGAGATGAACATGGACATCAGCATGGTTACGGGCACGTTTACCGCCATGGGCCGCAGATAGTCGTGCATCTCTTCGGTCACAAAGAAAAGCGGGAGGAACGAAATGATGACGGCGATGGTGGCCGCGATGAGGGGCGGTCGCACCTCGTTCACCGCACCGAGGACAATGTCTCGCGTGGCCCTCCCGGTCATCTTGAAATGGCGGTGGATGTTCTCGACATCAACGATGGGATCGTCCACCAAGAGTCCCAGCGAAACAGTCAGGGCGAAAAGAGTCACCCGGTTGATGGAAAAGCCAAGCAGGTAGTTGACCAGCAGGGTCAGCCCGAAGACGCAGGGAACCGCAACAGCCACCACGAGGGACTCCGTAAAGCCCAAACCGATGGTTAGAAGGGCAATCACCACGACAACGCCCACCGCAAGGCCTTCTACAAGCTCATTCACCTTGTCGTTGGCCGTGATTCCGTAGTTGCGCGTGATGGCAATATCGACGTCGTCCGGCACAACCTCCCGCCGAATCTCTTTCATGCGGGCCAGAACGTCCCGTGCCACGCTGACGTTGTTCGTGCCCTTTTGTTTGGCGACGGCGATGGTAACTGCCGGCTGCGATTTGGGCGTGACTCGTGTCTCCGTGGCGTTTGCCCCGACCCACTGTCCCGCGGCTTCGGTTTCCTTCCTGTGTGTCCATGCGGGACCTGCGCTGAATCGGACATAGTTAGTCACTTCGCCCGGTCCGTCGTTAACCTGCGCCACGTCTTTCAGGTAAACCGGGCGGTCTCCCCATACACCGACTACCAGGAATTCGAGATCCTTGGTATTTGCCAGGAACCGGCCTACCTCAACGCGGACATCCTTGTCCGAACGCGAGAAAGCGCCGGCCTGTACGTTGGCGTCCGCTCCCTGCACCGCGTGCGCGACATCGAGCGGAGTCACATGAAACGCCGCCATGGATTCCGCATCCAGCCGCACCAGCGCTTGACGAGGTTCGCCACCCACAATTGAGGTAATACCGGCGTTGGGGACAGCCTGAAGCCGGTCCACCACCTCTTCGGCAATCCGGCGCAAGGCAAAGGGATCTTGATTGGGGCCGGTGAAGGTAAGCGTAACGATGGGCACGTCATCTGTTTCTACGGGCTTGACGACATATCCGGCGACGCCCGCTGGAATGCGGTCCGCGTTTTGGTCGAGCCATTTCCGTAGTTTGACCAGGCTTCTCTCGCGGTCCTGCCCCACATAGAAACGCACCGTCACGATACTTTGCCCCGGCAGAGACCTCGAGTAAACGTATTCCACGCCGTCGATTTGGTACAGGTACTTTTCCAGCCGCGATGTGACGAGTTGCTCCACTTCTCTGGCTGAATGGCCAGGGAAGGACACGAAAACATCGGCCACTGGAATGACAATCTGGGGTTCTTCCTCGCGCGGAGTGGCAACCAACGCCACCACCCCGACCAAGAGAGAAAACAGGATCAGGATCAAGGAGAGATTCGATCCGAGAAAGGCGCGGACGATCTTTATGACCGCCGTGTCATCGCCCGGTTTCATCGGCGGTTCCTTTCACTGGTGGAAGCGCCACCCGCTCACCCTCAGCAAGGCCGCTCAGGACTTCCAGTTTGCCGCCTTGACGGGAGCCAATTTGTACCGATCGTCGTTTCAACGTATCGCCGTCGATTACGTCAACCACGGTAAGCTGGCCAATACGAGTGACGGCGGCTTCGGGGACCAAGAGAACGCCGGTCTCCTCCAGCGGGATAGAGAGGCGGCCGAACATGCCGGGATAAAGGCCCTCGGTCCGGGGAATGGCGATGCGCGCCGTAACGATGCGGCTGGCTGGATCCGAGGACGGAACAATCTCGGCAAGTTTTCCTTCCATCTTGGCGCCCGTGGCTTCCATATTAACGGTGTATGTAGCTCCGATTTGCAGGCGGGGCGCCTCTTGCTCGCGCACGCTGGCTTCAAGCCACAAGTGATCCGGCTGGTACATGGTGATTAGGGCCTTGCCCGGGACGGCCAGATCGCCCACATCGGCCAGCTTGTCGATGACTACCCCTGTGATTGGGCTTCGTAGATCCGCATAACTAAGGGCCACCTCGGCCTCGCGAAGCGCATCCAGCGCATGCTGGACATCGGAAGCGGCTGTCTTCAAGCGCGCGTCCGTCTGATCGAATTCGGAGGGGGAAATCGCGCCTTTCTCCAGCAGCGGCTTGTCGCGTCTATAGTCGCTGGCGGCGAGTTCCTTCGTGGCCTCTGCGTGGCTCAGGCTCTCCTTTGCTTGATTCACCCGTGCGCGCAAATCACGGTCATCAAGTCGCGCCAGCAGATCATCCTTCTGAACGATTTGTCCCGCCTGAACTCGCATCTCCACTACATTGGCCGACACTCTCGATGACACCGTCATCTTGTACTGCGGCTGAATGGTTCCGACGGCCTCCGATACCGCCGGCATGCGAACAAGACTGAGCGTGTAGGCGCCCACTCCGGAAACAGGACGCGTTTCCGTTTGCAGTTTGTCGCCCCCGATGGTGTCTTTGCGGAACCATCCCGTCAGCCAAAGCATCATGATAATGATGATGGCGACCGGGACAACCCATCGAAGGGCGCTCTTGACCCGCCTCAAAATGGCCATCAGCCTGCTCCTAAACAGTGACATCATCGCTCACCGTAACAGTAGGTTCTTCCGATGGCAGAACACCAAGACCCGCGCATATCTCCAGCAGCGCCGGTTTCAGATGCGCATAGTCGCCTGAGAAAACTGGCTTGCAGGAGGAAGGTTTTGACTCGGCTACCCAAACGCGCAACGCAAACGCCAAACAAGTCCTTTCGCCGCAGGCCTGGCAGTTGGTCCCCGGCAAGCGTTTGTAGATCTCTATGGCGGGGGGCTTTCGGCGCATCACATAGGATGGCTCAATGCAGCGCCGCCGCGCCCAAACGCTGTTTGCCAGGCGGCGCACGGAATCGAGGGTCCGCCAGGCATCCACCAGTTCATCGGCCTTTGCCACGGTCACTCGATCGCTGTACAGCACGACCATGCGGTAGCCGTCCATAAAAGTGAGCGCGGGCACATTGGCATTGAAGAATCCCTGGGGCATCTCCGCATTGAGGTAAGGTAGCGCTTCCGCCAGGTTTCCCGACAGGTGGGCAATCAGGCGAATGCGCGACAAATCCGCGACACAGGGCGCCAACACCATGATGGCCGCATTCCCGAAGACATCCTCCTCGAACTCGTCCGGCGCGCCTTGGGGAACCGGTTGCGTCGGCGCACGGAAATCCACCCAACCCGCATCGCTGATACCGGGGTCCATGGCTAGAGCGGCCTGGCCCTCCGCGGAAGTCCTTAGCGCAGCCGTGCCCACACGCGCATACTGGGGCACCGCTTCGATCACCTCATAGGCAATGCCGCGTGAATCGAGTACGTGCCGCGCATTCTCGCACTCTGATAAACGCGCGAAGGTGGTCACCATGTTCATGCACTGTCTCCTTTACTGCCTGTACGCACGGTAATTGGGTGGACGTCCGGTGTCCCTTGGACGCCGCGCTTTTTGGGCGACAAGCGCCGAAGCTTCTCAACGGAAACGGCCAGAGCCTCGCACAGTCTCCCCGCCTCTTCCGCAGTGGTATACCGGCTGAAACTGATTCGGACAGATCCGTGTACAAAGGGTTCGGGCACACCCACCGCCCGCAAAACATGAGACGGTTCAGTGGATCCAGACGTGCATGCGGACCCTGTCGAGATATACACCCTGGCCGCACTGAGCTGATGAACAAGTCCTTCACCTTCAATACCCTCAAACGACACACTGAGGGTGTTGGGCAAACGTGGGGAATTCGCTCCATTCACCCATGCTCCGGGGATGTGTCCCGCAATATAGGCTTGAACCTCGTCCCGCAGCCGGCTTGTCTGCTCGTGGGTGTTCAGGTATTGGTTCGCCAGTTCGCAGGCGCGGCCCAACCCGACAATGCCGGGGACATTATACGTGCCACCCCGGCGGCCTTCTTCCTGGTGGCCGCCTAGCATGAATGGCCGCCAGGGGGCGCTTTCGCGTATAAAGAGCGCTCCCGATCCTTTCGGCCCATGAAACTTGTGCGCCGACATGGACAGGAAATCCACATGATCCAACTCTTTCCCAAAACGGATGGGGAGCTTACCCACGGACTGGGTGGCGTCGGTATGCACCAGAACCCGCGCGTCGAATTCCTTAACGACCCTTGCGAGGTCACCCACGGGGAATAGGATTCCCGTCTCATTGTTGGCATGCATGATGGACACCAACAACGTGTCGGGCCGTAGCGCGTGTTGCAAGTGGGCCGGGTCTAGCGCCCCGTTCGAGTCCACCGGCAGGTAAGTTACCGCATATCCTTCGCGCTCCAATTCGGCACAGGGACCCAGCACGGACGGATGCTCCACGGAGGTCGTCAGCACATGCCTTCGTGACGGATTGCCGCGCGCCGCGCCGAACAGCGCTGCATTGTTGCTTTCGGTCGCGCCCGAGGTGAACACCACCGCGTGGGAGTCCTTGAGTCCGAGCAGAGCCGCTACCTGTTCGCGCGCATGCCCAATTGCGCGGGCCGCATTACGCGCAGGCCCATACAGCGCACTGGCATTGTGGAAGGCCGCCCCAGACCAAGCGCGCATTTCCTCCCACACCTCGGGCGCCAAAGGACTCGTCGCGTTATTGTCCGCGTAGACGCTATTTTCGTTACTATCAGGAACCATAAATGAGTGCGCCGCAGTCTTCCACATGCATGGAAGTCCAAGTCGAATATACTCCAGGGCAAAATGGTAGAGACCGTTTCAGCGCTGTACTGCACGCGCGACGTTCTTTCGCATTCTTATGCATGGTCCGTATCCTCTCGATACTTACGCCAACAGCTTCTTGATGTCCGCCACGTCGGGTACTTTGCCGACGACTTTCACTTGACCATCGACCACCAGCGCGGGCGTCATCATGACACCAAAACCCATGATGGCGTTGATGTCGGTGATCTTGACCAGGTCGTATTCAACGCCCAGTTCTTTGGCGGCCGTCTCGGTGTTCTCCGCCAGCTTCTTGCACTTGGGGCACCCGGTACCGAGTATCTGCAAAGTCTTCATTGGGTTCCTCCTTGCGTTGTTTTGCGCAAAACGTTCTTGTTCACAATATCTCAAAGTTTTCCCTCACGCCTGATCATAAGAATGCGCCAAAGAGCATCCCGGCGATGGTCGACATAACCACCACCAAGGAGCAGAAAGCGAACGTCTTCTTGAACCCCATGATGCTGTAGAGCACAAGCATGCTAGGCAGAGAAAGTGCCGGACCTGCCAAGAGCAACGCCAAGGCGGGGCCTTTGCCCATGCCGGAACCGATCAGCCCTTGAAGTATGGGGACTTCAGTCAGCGTGGCGAAGTACATAAAGGCTCCGATGATGGCGGCCAGGAAATTGGACGTCAGCGAATTGCCACCCACCGCCCAGACGACCCAAGCGTTCGGAATCAATCCTTCGTTTCCGGGGCGGCCCAAGAGTGCGCCCGCCACCAGAACCCCGCCCAATAAGAGCGGAAGGATTTGTTTGGCGAATCCCCACGTTACGCCGAACCATTCGCCCATCTCGCCATCGCTGGTGCTGGTGATGACGGACAGTCCGATGGATGCGGCCGCAAAGGCCAGGATGGGCTCGTGCGGGAAAAGCGCAGCCAGAATAACGGTCGGAATCGCAGCCAGCGCCACTTTCCACCAGGGAAGATGGAACCACGCCGTCAGGATCACGCCGAAGCCCACGGCACAGATTGCTGTAATCGCCCATTTGGCGCTGTAAATGGCATACCAAAGCCCGGCATCGGATTCAGGCTTCCCCCAGTTGGAGAATACGAGGATTGCAACCATCGAAGCAAAGTACGTGGCGGTCTGCCACAACGGACGGGGAACCTCCGGCGTAGGCATGGCCGCTTGGGCAATAGCTTTCGCCTTTTCTTCCTTGCGGAAAATCAGGTGCATCAACAACCCGATTACAATGCTAAACGACACGGCGCCTACCGCGCGGGCAATACCCAATTCCATGCCCAGAATACGCGCCGTGAGAACGATGGCAAGGACGTTGATCGCGGGACCGGAGTAAAGGAACGCCGTGGCCGGACCGAGCCCCGCGCCCATGCGCCATATGCCTGCGAACAAAGGGAGCACCGTGCAGGAGCAGACGGCCAGAATCGTTCCGGATACGGAGGCGACGCCGTAAGCCACCACCCTGTTCGCGCCCGCACCCAGGTACTTCATGACGGATGCCTGGCTGATGAAGACCGAGATGGCGCCGGCAATGAAGAACGCGGGTACAAGACAGAGAAGTACGTGTTCCCGCGCATACCATTTCACAAGTTGCAGGGATTCCGTGATGGCGTTGTCGAAGCGGGGAATGCCCACGGGCAGGTAGAAACATGCCAGAAACACCACCACGATTACGGCCAAGGGCTTCCATTCTTTCCTCCATTCCATACTCAAACTGTCCTTCCGGTAGAGTTATTGGTTACGTGCGTCAATTACCAACAAGTCAATGTCATAAACCGCATGCTCTCGAATATGCGGATTCCTGGCTCGGGTGGTTACTCGTTGACGAGCGCCCGTTGTCGCCGGGCGTTTTCCTGAAGCACGTTCTCGACGCAGCCGAAGAAGTTCATAATGCAGGGTACGCGGAGCCGATAGAAGACCTGCAGGCCGCGCTTATCGTCCTCCACAATACCAGCGCTCTTCAAGACCGATAGATGCTTGGAAACCGTGGAAATATCCGCCCCAATCTCCTCGCGCAGTTCACACACGAAACGTTCGCCCTTCGATAGCTCGTTGACAATGAACAGCCGAGTTGGATGTGCCAGTGCCTTCACGATCACTGCCCGGGCGTCAAACAAAGCCTGCGTCTTAGCGTCCACGTTGGTCTCCTTAGTGTTTACTACTTGGCATTATAGCCAAGCATAGGCGTTTTGTCAAGCCCCTTTTGGGATCGGGGGAGAATTTGAACCGGCGACCTTGGGCTTATCTTTGGGTTCCTGCAACAACAAGGTTCGCGCCTGGTTGAACTTTGGATTACGACCCCAAGGATTGCTTAAGTAGAGCCTATCCAAGGGCGGACTCGTATCGCCGACCTTTATGTTTTTGCAATGGCATGAGCAACTACCTTTGGGGTAGCACCACAGAGGTTGTCATTTGGGATACGCGCAAGCTTACTGAAGGTATCCCAGGGACTTGCGCAGCACGCGAGCCGTCTTCCCCGTGTTCCACGCGTCCAGATGTGCCATTTCGTGTGCCATTTTCTGGCAGGCGTGTCATATGTTTGCCTCGAACATCGCGTTTTTCATTTGGGACTTGCCCAACCACGAACATCAAAAAAGGAGCGTTCGTCATGGCAATCCCAAGATCCAGTATCAAGAAGCGCGGCAAGGTGTTCTATCTCCGGTTCTCAGAAAACGGCGCGCGTAGGCGCATCAGTCTCGACACGGACTCTCTTGAAGTGGCAAGAGAGCGGCAGCGACAGTTCGATTCAGCCCGTGCACGCGGCGAACGAAACATATTTCCAACCAAGACTTCTTTAGCGAGCGCCGTTGCCGCGTACGCCGCTCACATGCGGGCGTCGCGCACCCGACACGGATACGTCGCCGACCTCAGCTATCTCCGGAATGCTTTTGGTCCCATCTGCGAAGCGTTAATACCCCGCAGGCGCCGCAACAGGAAGCCGAAGGAAGATGTTGATACGCGGTGTCGCGAATCCGTGATACAGGCGGCGTGTCTCGAAGACATCACAGCGGTGCAACTCTCGGATTTCGTGCGTGAGCACGTGCAACAACATGGCCTGCAAGCGAAAACCGCCAATCGCTATCGCGAAGTCCTTCGCCGCATGTTCAGTTGGTCAATGGACGAAGGCGGTGTGCGTATGCCGGGCGACATCAACCCAGCCGCGAAGGTGAAACGGTACAGGGAACGGGCTCCTGAAATCCGTTTCTTGTCCCTCAAGCAAATCGACCAACAGCTTGAGGCGCTGCGGAACCATCCGGTCATTCATGCCATGGTTGCCACGTACATCTACGCGGGTCTGCGCCGTGAGGAGGCAATCTGGCTCACCACCGAGGACGTAGATTTCGCCACCGGGAAGTCAGGCGTGATGCGGGTGCATGCAAAGACAGTAAGCGGAGAATTCTGGGAACCGAAGACCAAGGTCAACCGGGTTGTGCCGATAAGCCGTACGTTGCGCGCAATTCTGGATGGTTATACCCGGCTGGACGTTTCGATCCCCTGGTTCTTTCCATCGCCTCGGGGAAAGCGCTGGGACGCGGATAATTTTTCCCAGACCCTCCGTGCAATCAATCGAGCGGAAGGCCTCTCCTGGAGCTGCCTTCATCTTCGCCACACCTTCGGGTCGCAGCTCGCCATGAAGGGCGAAAGCCTATACTATGCCGACTCGATGATTATGCCGCATTACGCACTGTGAGGAAGTTGTCGGGGGCACCGTTTCGGCCTTCCTGGGATAGGTAATCGACCTGCATTCGGCATAATCCTTGTGCTTTTCTCTTGGGAAGTGGACTCTCTTGTCGAGTCCGGAAAGGAGGAAAGCATGCTCGAACATCTCTATCCGCGGTCTTCAATGGCTACCCGTCTGCGCTCCACTCCCTTGGGTGCTTACGTCGATGGATTCGCGGAGGTCCTGTCAAACCAAGGGTATTCACCCGATGTCTTGCGGGAGAAGCTGAGTGCCGTAGGCAAGCTCGGGAGATGGTTGTCTGAACGAAAAATCCCCATCTCTTCATTAGACGAGCATTATCTTGATGAGTTTCTGGGACAGACCCGGTCGGGCCCCTTTCACGCCGCGGCAGAACAGATTCTAGAACACTTGCGTCAGCTGGGTGTAGTGGCGCGCTTGCCTCTAGAGCCTGACCGTCGTCCGCCGATTCTGCGGAAGTTTGAGGAATATCTTGCCCGGGAGCGCGGCATTAAGCCACGAAGCATCCGTTACCAACTGGATGTTGCACAGCAGTTTCTCATCGAACGTTTCGGCAGTGATGGTGTCTTTGCCTGCGGGAAACTCTGCACTGCGGACGTCACCCATTTCATTGAGCGGCATGCCTACGCGCACAAGCCAGCTACGTGCCAGACGATGTTTTCAGTCCTCCGGAGTTTTCTGCGCTTTCTTTATGTGCGAGGGGAAACGCCGACCGATTTGACGGGTTGCGTCCTTAGAGTTGCGGGATGGCGCCTTGCAGCATTGCCCACGTTCTTGCCCCCCGATCAGGTGGAGGCCGTCATCCGGGGCGTTGATGGCTCAGTCCCGTCTGGCCGACGGGATCGCGCGATCTTACTTCTGCTGGCGCGTCTGGGTCTGCGAAGTGGCGAAGTAGTCAATCTGGTGCTGGAAGACATCAATTGGGAAATGGGCACGATCTCTGTCAAGGGAAAGAGCGCCCAGCACAATTGCTTGCCCCTTCCTTGGGATGTTGGCGAAGCTGTCGCCGATTACCTTATTCATGAGCGCCCGACGTGTACCTGGCGCAACGTATTCCTCCGAGCGATAGCGCCATATGGACCCATGCGCGCACCTGGAGTGCTCACCTGCATGGTGGCCAGACGTTTCCGGCGTGTCGGACTCCAACCACCCAAGATGGGAGCTCGTGTACTTCGCCATTCTCTGGCGTCTCGAATGCTTCAAGATGGCAATACTCTGGATGAGATTAGGGACATTCTCGGGCACGAGTCCCATGCCACCACCGAGATATACGCCAAGGTGGCCATAACGGGGCTGCGGGAACTTGCACTGCCGTGGCCGGGAGCAAAGCCATGAACGACATGAGAAGCGTTGCGGCGGCCTATTTGCAGGTTCGGCGATCTCTGGGCTTCAAGATGAGGGACGAGAAGCTGATTTTCCAATTCATTGATTTTCTTAAGCGGGAGAAGGCGGAGTATATCACGTATGCGCTCGCCTTGCGTTGGGCTACCATGCCCGCATGTCACCCGGCTAGGTGGAAAAACAGATACGGTGCGATCCGTAGGTTCGCGCAGTATGTGCAGAGTCTTGAGCCCAAGACGGAGGTGCTGCCCAAAGGAGCGTTACAGCAACGCTATCCACGCAGGAAGCCCTACATCTATACCGACCGGGAGATTCTCCGGCTCGCAAAGGCGGCCAAACAGAGTCGGGCACCAAAAGGGTTATGGGGATGGACATTCTATACCCTGTTCAGCCTGCTCGCAGTGACGGGAATGAGAGTGGCCGAGTTGGTCAACTTGAACCGAGAGGATGTGGATCTCAAGGACGGCATCCTAATCATTCGGGAGAGCAAGTTCCGCAAGTCTCGGCTGATCCCAATTCATACTTCGACATCGAGAGCACTTGCCCGATACGCGCGGCTACGGGACACGTTGTTTTCCGATCTCCATAGCGGTAGTTTTTTCGTTACCGAGAGAGGAAAGCGACTGACCCCAAAGCGCGTTGAAGCGAAGTTCCTTGCTTTGGCTCGGAAAATTGGCCTGCGTGGGCCAGAAGGAATCCCGGGCCCGCGGCTCCACGATCTGCGCCACACGTTTACGGTTCGCACACTTTTGAATTGGTATCGGTCAGGTGCCGATGTGGAGGCTCACTTGCCTGAATTGAGCACCTACCTTGGACATAGGGGAATAGACGAAACCTTCTGGTACATCTCCGCCGTTCCTGAACTCTTAGACCTTGCAGTTCAGCGACTGGAACATCTATGAGGATGACATTGCGATGAAAACACAGGCAAATTTCCCCAAGCTGCTTCAGGCATTTTTCACCAGTCGCCTGATGAAACAGCAGCAAGTGAGTTCCAACACCATCGCCGCCTACCGCGACACCTTCCGTCTGTTGGTCCTATTTGCACAAGACCACCTCAAGAAAGCCCCGTCACATCTCATGGTGGAAGATTTGGAAGCAGCGTTCATCACGAGCTTCCTTGACCACATCGAGACGAAACGAGGCAACTCTGTGCGGAC
>Ga0315282_10015663_pt1 | contig 11164 bp, 12 predicted proteins | sample YL17G07_20_MG_FD_203693 | JGI IMG/M metagenome (GOLD analysis project Ga0315282, IMG submission 203693) | Sediment microbial communities from Yellowstone Lake, YNP, Wyoming, USA - YL17G07_20 | ecosystem: Environmental > Aquatic > Freshwater > Lake > Sediment | place: USA: Wyoming | collected...
AAGGAGATCATCCGCTCCGCTCGGGAGGATCGTCAAACCGATGATGGGAACGGATGACCCGAGCTTCTGTCTCAAATGTCGGACAAAATCGAGCACTAGGCCACTGCCTGTGCCTCCGCCCAGGCCGAAAAGTACAACAACTATTGGCTGGAACTTCGATGTCAGAACCCTGTCCTTGAAAACGGACATCACGGAGTTCAGCTCAGCGTAATGGAAGTAGTTGAGGTTGTACACGGCCTTGCTGAGTGCCCTCTGGCGGCCTACACCGCCAGCCAAGGGAGGTATAGATATTGATGATTTCAGCCAGGGCTGATACTTCGGGATCGATATCCCCTCTTTGATGACGTACTTGTCGTACTTCTCCATGAACTCGAACAACGAGTCAGGTGTATTGAATTTGATATTAAGCGTCCTCAACCAAAGCTTATCGACAGGTATTCCCTTTGACTCGAGTTTTTCAAGAGTCGCCTTATATGTCCCCTGCAAGCTGTTCAGGTCACCGTCGGCGACGTCGAGTGCGAGGCACGCAACACTGAAGTCTTCGGATTGGAGGAGGTTCTGAAGCCTTTCACTTTTCAGGAGTGCCTGTATCAGATTCGTCCCGGTGCCTCCGAGACCGACCAGATGAATGTTCGAATACATCACTAAAATTACGCCTCTTCACCCAATTTTTCTTTAAGCCTCTTGAGTTCATTTGCGAGGGACTCATCATACCTCGCCGCAGTGACCTCGAGGCCTGCTAGCTCGTTCCTAGCATCATTGATGGTTGAAGACCTCATCGAGGCCTTGGAGTTTACTCGTGAATACATCAGGAACATAGCTATAGCGACGACAGCAAACAAACCGGCAGCACCCATCAGAATTGTCTGCATCGAGTTGTTTGGCGGTGCTGGGAGATTGGTTACACTCAGGACGTTCAAGATGTCGGTCGCCTTCTCAGGGAGTCCCAATTTGTATACGACATCCGCCTGAGCCATGACTCCACTGATCAGGGCACTATAAGCCTTGTCAACTTGCCCGGCTGAGATCAAGTTTGACTTTTGTTCAGCGGTCTTCAGATAATTTTCGATTGATGAATCAGATATGTTGAATTTCTGGAACCCGACAGTGGAACCGCCGGTCACGGTCACCAGTATTAGCTGAAAGTCTGGCTTTAGGAATCTATAGGTTACTCCCAGTGCTTGTTGTACTGTAATATCGATTGGGACAGAAAATAGCACTGCTAAGTTGATTTTTCCCGATGTTTGCTTGAATGTTATCGACCGCTCACCGGGCGTGAACGTATTGGAATCGTAGCCACCATAGTTCTTTGTTAACAGGTACCAGTACTGGGTCCCGCTTATTGTCATCGCGTCATTAAGCTTCAGTGTGAAACCCGAGCCCGCCTGCGTAAATGGGACGTCGACTTGGATGGTGACGTTATATGAGTGGCCCGCGAGAAGTGACTGGCCCACAGGAACAGGGGTATTCGATGTCTTGTCCGAGACCGATATCAGGGAGACCCAATTGGTCTGGGCGGCACATGTTTCGGTCAAACTGCCGCCAAGGAGTATAGCTAAGAAGATTACGAGGGCAAGGTTCCTACCTGCTAGATTTATCTTAACCATGATCCAACCTCTATGTAATCGAATTTAAGATTAGCGTGTTGATATAACGTCCCGCATTGTTTTGCGGTAACATCGTTTTAAATTCACGATGTCGATTTTTTTCGCTTGCCAGTTCCACGTCTAATCCTGAAACAAAAAACCTTACTTCCTTCCACCTCTAAAGGTACGCAATTTTCCCTAACCAATTCCAACGTAACTCTAACCTAGGGTATGTTATTGGATAGTGGTGAACCTGTGTTCGCCGAAAGTAATTTATATTTTTCGTTAATATTCAATCAATCGTATTAAAATGTCAAAAAATGAAAATGAATTACAAAATTATCGTGTTCTTTGGCTTATTGGATCTTTAACTGTAATTATCTCATTTTTCTTAGCATACACTTATGATAACACTTTAATTATTACTATGCAAAGCTACGCACCGAAAATGTTTGATTTTATAAGTGATCCTTCGTTGGAAAACATTACTGCCACTATCCTGGATATTGATTTTATCTTACTAATAGGTGGAGCTGCACTTTCTCTACTTAATGCCTTACTAGCTACTAAAGTGCGAGGAGAGAGTATCGGTAACTGGCTTAGATTATGGAACGCCTCTACTGTGGAGCTGACAGGTCTCGTATTGTTTAGTAGTCCCCTATTCCTTTACGAAAACGGAAAACTCGCCAAAATTATTTCATTTCTTGGAACCGAATACTATCCAAAATTTGATGGACTTGGAATTGGCTACTACTTAACATGGACTGGCGTCATAGTATCTATTTTTGCAGGAAGGAAAGTAACAAGACTTACTCGCCTAATTGGCTCGAAAAAAACTGAAAACCATATGCAACCTCCTAAACCTTAATAATTTTGATTTCTCTGCCAAACTATGAAACATTCATACTATTAGATCATGTCTAAAAGTTCTAACAATATTGAACTAATCATTGATACTTACTAAATCTACAATAGGTATTTAATCACCATAAACAAATATCAACGAGACTGGCGAGACACCCGTGAGAAAGTGCAGGAGAGGGGTAAACACTATCGTCTCTTCGCTACTGATGATCGCAGTAGCGATTGCCTGCTCCTCCGTCACTTACTTCTGGGTAACATCGATGGTCGAGTACCAGTCAGCCAGAAGCATGTCGGAGGTCCGTATAGAGTACGTCAGATGGATCGACTCGAAGAACCTCGTAGTGGGGGTAAGAGACCTTGGGGTCTCCTCAGTGACGCTGGAATCCGTTTCAGTCTCCAGAACACGGTCAGGAACTGAGTCAGAGATAACGAGGTTCAGCAACTCAATCTCATCGGGGGGTACAACCGAACTCAAGGTTACCCTGTCCAAGCTCGCGGTCGAAAACAGAGTGCCCTACTATGTTAGAATCACGACCACAACTGGTTTTTATTACGAAACAACATCTTTGGCAAATTACACGTAAAGTCAAGCTAAATATATCTCTGAGAGAAGCATTTGCCAGGGTATCTAATCTGAGATAATCTATTTTCAAACGAATTTCTCTAATAGTTATTCATTCCCTCGAGTGAAGCCTGAAAACTGCCCTGGATTCGATAGTCCTTGCTGCAAGGAATTGAGCCGTGGAAAAAAGGGTTAAACCATCCTCCAAGGAACATGATTCTACCCTACTCGAAATTATATTCCAGCTACCAGAGGCAATGTTCCTCCTACGAGAAACGACATTGTGTGAGTATTCGTGGCTATGCTAAAGAACGACGCATTCTCGCTTAGCCAATTTTAGAGCTTGATTAATCACCGTTCTTCCTCTGTTCGATATTCACATGAAGATCGATACTACGCTGAAGTACGCTGTGATAATGAACGATGCAAAGGCGACGAGCGTCCCCAGTGTGATGAGTCCAATGAAGGTGTTAAACTTCTTCATGCTTCCATATTTTTAATTAAATCAAAATAAAACCTTTGTATAGCTTTGAACTGTATCACGAAACCATAAACATTTCCGCTTGGAGTCAAACACCAATACATGGGGCGAGGTAATAGACTAGCTTCCCCTTTGGGAGCTCGAAGTCCATCTTGATAGGCATATCCGTGCTCAACTCGATGGTGGCGACCTCGCTGCTGTTACCCGCCGCGTTCGTTATCTCGTTCAGGTAGCTGAGGGTAAAGGTTGCCGCGCTGTCCTCCTCCGCCTTTATGTCGATGAGGTCATCGCTGCCCTTCTCCCACTCACTGTGGGCGCTTCCCATGTCCCCGTTGGCGCTGATCTTTAGGGTGTCGCCCTCAATCGCGACCTTTACATGCTCACTGACTAACCCCGCGTCCCTTATCGCGTTCCTCAAGCTGTTCGTGAGCAACCTCGCCTTTGCCTTAAAGAATATCTTCGGCTGAGGGACCTCCTCATCGATCGGCTCAAGGATCGGCATCTCGAATCGCCTACTGTGTCCCCCCCTCTTACACAAGATGACTAGGCGGGCCTTCTCTTCGTCGAGTTTAACTCGTACCTCCTCCTCCTTGTCGACGCGTTCGAGGAACCTCATGAACTCCTTGATGTTTATGCTAAGGTGTGGCTCCCCCTCACTCTTGTACTGGCTGAAGAAGTCTGCGGGGAGTTCGAAGTCCACCATCGCGACATGACTCGGATCCATGGCGAGCAGCCTGATCTGTGCCTCGTTCATCACGAACGTTCCTTCCTCCACGATCACGCTGAGCGCCTTGACAAGATTGCGGAATGGGTCTATGCTTGGTACCTCGACCTCAAACAAGGCTGTATCACCTGAACCTGTTATACAAGCCTACAACGGGTCAGGATAAAAGCATATTCTACTCAGCGGCGAGAGGGCATACCGCGCCTTATAGGGCTTGGCTTCACGACGGGTGTGGTCAGTGGTGGCTTCTTGTCCTTAGATTTATTCAGGAACTTAGCCCACCTTCCCTTCGTCTTCCAGAGCACCAGGAAGCCTATGATAAGAACGACCCCAATCACACCGCCCGTGACCATCGCCGCCGAGTAATCTGCATTGTACGCCGCATACTCTCTGATCTCACTCTGAGCGCCGTCCATGGTGAGCGACAGCGCAGCAGTCTTAGTGCTTACAGTACCGTTCCATGATCTGAATCTATATTTCCCGCCGAGCAGGCCGAGTACTCCTTGCATGGACACCGACTCCGGAGCCTCGAGGGATACCGTGTCCCCGTAGCTGTACTTACCAGACTTGTCCGTGAGCACGGGAGCGTTCGATGTAATAGACAGGCTGTAGCTGCTTGGTACGGCTGACACGGTCTTGGTCACCGTCATATTACCGGACCCTAGCCCAACAGTTGCCTCTAAGGTCTCTACCTCCTGTTGAAGTGTTAGGCTATTGTACGCTACACCGCTAGAATCAGTCAACGTGTTCTCCGATGCTAAACCCGCACCCTTCCACTTGACACGCGCTCCCTCTACGGGAGCATCGTTGATGGTAAGGGTCAGCCGCATCTCAGTAGGATTATTCATCTGCACCTTATCTTTTCCCTCGATCTTAGCCTTTATCGGCGCCATCGTTGGGGTCAGCTGCAATGTGTTTGATTTGAATCCTGGTGACGAAATCGTTATCGCTGACTGCTTCGTCGAGAGTGCCTTCGCTGAGAAGACCAACTCGGTTCTGTCCGTTGCCAATGTGACGACGCTGGGAACCTTTACGTTCGAGGCATTGTTCGCTACAAGGTTTACCTTGACGGGACCGCTAGTCACCGCAGGGTTCCCGGCCGCATTGCACAGCTGGATCAATACCGGGAAGTTATAGTTCACGGCGGGCGTCACCGGGACCAATTTGAATGTCGAAGGCTTTGTGTCAAGGACGGTGAAAGTTATTGGAGAGGAGGGTATACCGGTCGCAGCAACGGTCACTGAGAACTGTCCCGGGGAGCTGCCCCTCACGGTCAGGTACTTTATGTACGTCTTCTGGCTGAGGGTGGTAGACTCTGTTTCGAAGCTGCCCGCACGCGTGTCCGATGAAGAAAGCTGAATCAAGGTATTCTGAGATACAGTAGCTGGTGTAGCTCCCTTCATCGTCAATAAGCATGCCTCAACTACACCATCTGTGGGTATGGGAGGGGTCTGAATCACAACCTTGTCCGGTAGGGGAGCATAGGATACGAAATTAGAAGTCACAGTTCCGTACTGAGAACTGCCCGCCGTTATTACGGAATTTCCAGGAAGCTTTGTGTTTACAGCCACTAGGGCTGCGGAATTTCCTGATGAAATCGTGACATGTGCCAGAGGCTCGACGACGTCCGTGTTGCTTGAGTAGAAGTCAATGACCCCTGAGGACCCGCTCGTCGGGTTTCCGGCTAAATCAAGGCTCTGAATCAACAGCGCCTGCTGACTTGCGTCATCAGCTGGAAAACTGTCGGCTATAGTGTATAGCTTAAGGGTCCTCGTGGCTCCAGTTGAAAAGCTCTTAGCGGACACAGAGCGCGTCGCCCTAGTGAGGTCGCCCGCCACTGCAGAAAGCTCGGCTCTCCCCGTAGACAGCATACAGTCCAGAGGGATAATCGCACTCCACTGCCCCTTCAGGATCGTGACAGTGCTCTGAACCGAAACGACTGAGGAATTGGATGAGTATAGGCTAATGGTCATGGGGCTCTGCAGCTTAACCGGGTTGTTGGCGCTATCGGTGATACCCACGAAAAGTACATTACTGGAATCATAGGCGGGTAGAATACTCAGGGCCCAGAGAACAATCTTCTCGGGCTGTGGCCCAGTGACCGAAAGTGCGCCCGTATCAGACTTGAGGTTCTGTGTCGAGGCGGTGATGGTCGTCGACCCCTCATTCCCAGTTATAGTGAGTTTTGTCTTTACGGTAGAATTTCCCTTAAGGATGGTTACCGAGCCGGAAACGGTGGCAATGTTGGGATTCGATGAGAATAGAGACACGGCAAGATCGTTTCTAGCTATGGTAGGGTTCCCGTACCCGTCGACAATCGTGACTAAGAGGTCGGCCTTGCTCCCAGCCTCCGGGAGAAGAATGTTCGGCAGTATCGTGACCTTTAGCGATGTGGGGGCTCCAGCTGGCGGCCCGACAGCGAGGTTTGCCTTTGAAGACTCGAACCCAGAAGCCGTGGCTGTGACCTCGATCTGCTTGGCCGCGACCGCGTTGCTGGATGCGTTAACCACTGCGAAGTAACATGTGGGGCCTATCATAACCGAGTCAGGGATGTTGAGTGCAGAACTATCGGAGCTCGAGAGCGTTACATTGAGCCGACGAGTCAGCGGAAATGGCTGTCCCCTGCCGTCGTCAATCACCAAAAATAACGCTGGGTGTGGCCTCCCGTCTGAGGGAAGCGACGTCATCGCCGCAGTGACTGTGAGCCTCGGAGTAATGGTTGCTGCTGTGCTAATCAGACATGGCGTAACCGCTCCTTGAATCATGATAAGTATTAGTATTAGAAGACTTACACGGCCTTTATACATTAACCAGGGGATTGTTTCCAGCTTATTTAAAATTAATTGATTAGTAGATACTTAATTAAATATGGATTTATAATCCAGATTAAAATGCTTATAATAATATGAATAAACTATTTATCCTGTTTATAATGGATCTCAGCTGAGAGATCAGCTATAATCACGCCAGGTGTACCCGCATTTGGTGCACCTGTAGAACTGGGTGCTTGACTCATCTATGCCGCGGGTCTGGACCATCCACCAGTATGCCTTGTCATTCCCGCACTTGGGGCACTCGGCCTTGACCTGGGGCGTAGTTCGGAGGTTCTGCTCCTTCTTACCGATGACTACGATCTTGTCGTTGCCCTGCTTCTCACGCTGAATAACAGGTACCTCGTCCATCGGCTCCTCATTCCCGCATTTGAGGCAGACATAGCACCTCTTCTTGTGGTCGAGTGTGCACATCGTCCCGCACTTAGAGCAGAACTTCGTGGGTTTCCTCCCCTATCCGTAGCCCTAAACCCTGATGCCCGGTATTAATACCTTATGTACGATTCAGTCAGGAATGACCCTGACGACCATAGAGGCGACTCTAAGTGCCTCAGGGATCCCCCCTTCTATAGTTGAAGTCCTGAGAACAGCATGGGAAGCCCATTTCCCCACGCCGAAGGCACCATACGGCCTGCTTACCCCTTTTGACCGCCATTCGAGGTCGGCGCCAGGCCAATCAAGGGCTATCACAGGCTTCCCTGTCGTACTTCGTAAACCTGCTGGGTCTACAGATGCCCCTCCCGGGAGTAATTTTCGATCCAACAGGATGACCCTTATTTGACCAGCATGAGGGGAGCATTCAATCATTTTAGCAATAGCCTCCATTAGGTCAGTGGAATCCGACCTGCCTCTCATAACTCCGTCAAGCCAACTGCATCCCCTATAGACGACGCCGATGAGATCAAGAAATCCTTCCCGTTGCATAGCGGCCACTCCCAAAACCCTGATCTCTGGCTTGACGTGGTGGAGGACGCGGGGAGGCATACCCCTCCCTGGGAACTTGCGCTAGCTACTTTTTAAGCTTGGACAAGCCGGCATTGATAGCCTCGTCGAACTCCTTGAGCTTCGCCTCGGCGTTGTCCGCCGCTCTGGTAAGGGCGGCTTTGGCGTCACCGTTCTTCTTGAGCCTAATGAAGAGCCTGCTCCTATCCATTAGGGGGTGGGGCCGTGTGTAGCCTGCCATCTCTACCGCCGGATCCTCAAGGAGGCTGCTCTGCAATAGGTTAAGGAGGGTGTGGCTCTCCCCGCCAAACTCAACCTCTAGGTAGTCCGGCTCCTCCCTTACGATGTTCAGCTTCATGTGATGTCCTCCGATCCGTAGCTCCGCGCGGTCTGGCGTCTCTCTGTCCTTCCACAGCTCGGACAGGTTAAGCGTCCCTCCTTCAGCTCTAGTATTCCTCCGCAGCGGCTGCAGTAAGCGTAGATGACTCCGAACTCTGGGCCAGCCATACTGAGCTGTAGGATCCTGTTCTTCGTGTTGGCGACGTAAGCGCGGACGATGTCTCCACTCCGGATGGCCATCTCAAGGTTCCTATTGTACTCCCTGGCGACGTCGCTGACGTGGATGACTCCCGAATAGGTTGGCTGGATCTTTTTCCTAGCTATACGGAAGATATCTACGCGTGCGTCATGGCGGGTCACCGAACCGACGTTGGCTATGACCACCCTCCCCTCTATTGGTAGGTTTAGGGGCCTCGTAACCTTCTTGACCTCGAGGGCCCTCTTCTGCGTGTCGAGACGGGTCTCGCCAAGCTCCGAGGAGCGGACCTTGCCGTCGTCCTGGTAACTCCCCTCGCCCCTGTTATACTCCTCAATGGCGGCGAGCTCCTCCCCTGGGAAGACCTTCCTTCCGACCCTCTTTGACATCATCAAGCCTCAGCGTCGCGGGGTGGCCGCGTTTTGAGTGTGAACTGATCCTTCGCGGACCGTTGCTGTTATGCGCCCGCTTTTTAATAAACTGATTGGTGGGGTCAACCGAGGTACCCTGGGCCCCAGACCTCCTCCCACCGGGCCTCGCCAAGGACAACGCGAGCCTCCACCGTCGTTAGAATAGGTCGGTCGACGCCTGCCACCCCGTCTATCGCTATCCTAGGACAGGCGGTGTCGACGAAGGCCTCGGGCTCGGTGAAGTTGTTGAGTGTGTCAGCCCTAACCTCATCGAGGTATATGACGAATGAAGCGATTCCCCTTTCCCTGAGCCTCTTCGAGAGCTCCTTCCCCATCTCAAGCGCCATCTGCCCAGGTTTGGAGCTGACAAGCACGCCGATAGCCTTCGCCCTCGAAGCCGCCGACACCGCTCCCGCCCTCCTCTTAGCGAGCTGCATCAGCTCCGATTCGCCAAGTAGGGAAACCGACCCGTTATATGGATTCGCTACTAAGACGGGTTTCCCGCTTGTTAAGGCGAGGCCGAGTGGATGGAACCTTCCCCCACCTACAAAGATATAGCCGTCAACCTCTTCTGGAAGGTTCGTCGCCGCAGAATACCTGCAACCGAGAACCTGCCCATCTTCGGGGGTAGTCCCGGTCCCCTTGCCGATGAAGGCCCTGACTTTCCTTTTCCCCAGAGCTTTAGCGATCTCGCCAAGCTGACCTGTATGTTGGATAGTGGAAGTGAGGCCTACGCTTCTCCAGCCAGCGACGTAGGGTAGCACCGCATCCACGAGAGCCACTACATCTACAGGTATCTTCGCCTCAACATAGATGGTCGGGAACCCTGCCTCCGGAAGGAAAGGTGCGTGGCCGTAGTGTACGAGCAGGTCTGTCCCAGTCTCCGACGCCTGTCTGGTCGCGAGGTCGCAGGCTCCGTAGCATGAGTCCCCGCTCAGGACCACTTCAACTCCGGCGGCTTTGCCCAAGTACTCTGCGATCTGGAAGGCTAAGGGTCTCATACCATCAGGCACCTGGAGGAGAACCCTCCTGGCTCCCCTTGAGTAGACCTCAGTGGCTACCCTCTCAAGCTCTAGCTCGTACATGTGGTCTGATCCATGATGCGCGCTAATAATAGGATGACTAGACGAGAGCATGTGCTGAGGACAGGCACATACGTTTGAACTCGAAATCCATAATAGGAGCTATTGGCCGCGGTAAGCGGTATGCTTACTCGTTTTCTTTTACGAAGATCCTGCTCGGGAGGGGGAACTTGTCCCTCGCCCTTTCCAAGGCGTCCCTCGCGATGTCGACGCCGTCCCTCTCGACCTCGATGATGATGAGAGGCTCCCCCCTCTGAACGCGGGCCGCGGTGCCGGTGGGCTTGCCGTAGGGGCGCTTCATCCCCTCCTGGAACCTGTCCGCCTGGGCGACATTGATCCTTTTGTGCTCCCTCAGGACGATGTGGGGGAAGGGGACGACCTTCATGAAGTAGAGGTCCTTGCCTAGCTTGAGCTCGAGCTGCCTGTTGGCGGCGATGCGTGCGGACTCGAGGCTGTTGTGCCTCACCTGGCCGTGCTCGAGGTTGATGAGCTCGACCCTCACCGGGAACTTCTTGCTGGTGTTGCCCATGGTGAACTTTACGATCTTGCTGCCCGGGATGCCGCCCATGAACTTGCGCCGGGTGTAGGCCATCCTGTTGGGGTTTCTGAAGTTCCTGGCGTTCAAGGCTTACCCAGGGATTAACCCTGCAGGGTTCTTAAAAAGATAATGGCGCCCACCCGTCCAGGGCTTACGCATAGATCGGGTAGTTCCTGTCTGCGCCCGGGCGAGTGAAGAGGAGGTACTTCTCGTCGCTGCTGAGCTCCTCCATGATTCTCCGGGCGACTAGGGACGCTGGGTCCTTGAGCCCGACCCTCCTCTCTATATCCTCGAAGCTGGAGAACGGGGCCTTCTCCCTTATGTCGAGGATCTGGAACATGAGCTTCTTCCCGATGCCTGGGATTAGCTCGAGGCTGTGCATCCTCGGCGTGACTGGCTGACTGACGTTGAAGAAGTTGACGAAGAGGGGTTCACTAGCCCTGACTATGAGCTCGATGACGCCAGGGAGCTCCGCCTTCGCGGAGCTTGTCAACTCGGCGTAAGTGATCCTCCCTATGATATGGGAGACCAGAGCACGCTCCCCCTTACCAACGAATATCCTGTCCCGAGGGTTGTAGTCCGCGTCCTTCATTGGCGAAGCTTCAAGCA
>Ga0315282_10015664_pt1 | contig 11163 bp, 15 predicted proteins | sample YL17G07_20_MG_FD_203693 | JGI IMG/M metagenome (GOLD analysis project Ga0315282, IMG submission 203693) | Sediment microbial communities from Yellowstone Lake, YNP, Wyoming, USA - YL17G07_20 | ecosystem: Environmental > Aquatic > Freshwater > Lake > Sediment | place: USA: Wyoming | collected...
CTGAACTGAATATACTGACGTTCAAGGGGAACACGAACCCGTGCGAATCATCATCTCGAACTCATCGCCGGAGCCGATTTACGAGCAAATCGCGCGGCAGATCAAGGCCGAGATCATCGCCGGGAACCTGGAGGAGGGAGCGGCGCTACCCTCCATCCGGGCGCTCGCGCACGACCTCCAGGTGAGCGTCATCACGACGAAACGGGCCTACGACGAGCTTGAACGCGGGGGGTTTCTCGATTCGGTCGGCGGGAAGGGCACCTTCGTCGCGGCGCAGAACCCGGCATTCCTGCGCGAGAAACGGATGAACGTCGTCGAGGAGAAACTGGCGGCGGCGGTCGCCGAGGCGCGACTGTTGGGCGTCGGCCTCGAGGAACTGAACGAGATGCTGCACCTGCTCTACGAGGGAGAACGATGACGGAGCACGCCATTCGCATCCGGGGGCTGCGCAAGCGCTATCGCGGGTTCACGCTGAAGGACGTCGATCTCGACGTCCCGCGCGGCTACGTCACCGGCCTCATCGGCCCGAACGGGGCAGGGAAGACGACGCTCATCAAACTGGTGATGAATCTGGTGCGCCGGGATGCGGGCACGATCACAGTCCTCGGTCTCGACAACGTCGCCGACGAAGTGGCCGTGAAGTCACGCATCGGCTTCATCTACGACGAACCGCCCTTCTACCACAACGTCAGCCTGCGCGACTCGGCGCGCGCGATCGCGCCCTTCTACCCACGGTGGAGCGACGCGCGCTTCGGCCAGCTCGCGGGGCAGTTCGGCCTGCCGCTCGGCAAGCGGTTCAAGACGCTCTCGCACGGGATGAAGATGAAGTTCGCGCTGGCCATCGCGCTGTCGCACGACGCCGACCTGCTCCTGATGGACGAACCGACGGCCGGCCTCGACCTGGCGTTTCGCCGCGAGCTGCTCGACGAGCTCACCGGCGTCCTGCAAGACGAGGGGAAGTCCGTTCTCTTTTCGACACACATCACAGCGGACCTCGAACGCATCGCCGACTACGTCACGTTCATCCGCGACGGCGCGATCGTGTTCACGTTGCCGAAACACGAGCTTCGCGAACGGTGGGGCGTGGTAAAGGGCGTCCGGGCAGACGTGGAACGGCTTCCGGCCGCGATAGTCCGGGGCCGGCGGGAGCGGCCCTACGGCGTCGAAGCGCTGGTTGCCGACGTCGTCGCCGCGCGTGAAGCGCTTGGCGCCGGCGCGGTGATCGACCGCGCGAGTTTCGACGAAGTGATGGTGTTCATGAGCCGCGGGGGCGAGCATGTTGAAGCTGTTTAGGAAAGACCTGATCCTCAACGGAAGGGTGCTGGCGCTCACCTACGCGTTCTGGAGCGTGTTCTGGCTGGGATATCCGGCGTTGAGGCCCGGGGGCGGCAATTCGTTCAATGCATGGGCCGTCATGGTGTCGCTTGCCTGCGCGGTTCTGCCCGTCACGATGGTCGCCACCGAGGACAAGTTCAAAGCCGGCGCTCTCGCGTGCAGCCTGCCGGTCTCGCGCGACTCGATTGTCGTCGCTCGCTACGTCGAGGGCTGGATTCTTGCGTTGGGGGGCGCCGCAATCGCGGTCGGTGTCATGTGGAAGATGTCCGCCGCCGGGATGATGGAGTTTGGCGCGCCCGCCGCCGGACTCCCTCTTGGCGTCGTGGTCACGATCGGCCTGGTGCTCGCCGTGTTCCTGCCGCTCACGCTTCGCTTCGGCGTTGCGGGACTTCTCGTTTTTCTGGTTGCCGCACAGCTGATGGGCGTCGTGGCCCTGCTGGCTGCCGCGATGTTCGGGGGTGGAGGCGGGATCGGAACGGTGATCAAGGCCATCACCGGCGCCGTCACATGGATGCAGGCAAACCTGGGTACCGTCGCGTTCCCTGCGGCGCTGGTGGCCGCGGTGCTCGCGCTCAACGTCGCGTCGTGTCGTCTGTCCGCGGCGATCTACCGCAGGCGTGAATTCTGACTGAGTCAAAAGCCAGGAATCAGACGTCAGAAACCAGGAACCCGGAACCAGGAACCGGGGACCAGGGACAGGAAAACGTGGAGAACCACCTCGAGTTCGCCGGCGTCTCGAAAATCTACGACCGATTCGCCCTGCGCGACGTCTCGTTCTCCGTTCCCCCCGGCTACATCGTCGGGCTGGTGGGACCGAACGGCGCGGGCAAGACGACGATGATACGCCTGGCGCTCGGTCTGGCGGCGACCGACGCCGGCACGGTCCGCGTGTTCGGGCACGAGCCACACACGGCCGGCGCCGAGGTCCGCGCCCGAATCGGCTTCGTGCATGAAACGGCCGCGTTCTACGACCACCTGTCGGTCGAGCGCGTCGCGGCGATCGTCGCGCCGTTCTATCCGACGTGGGACGGCGCGCTGTTCGCACGGTTGCTCGATGAGTTCGGCGTACCGCGGCGCACCCACGCCGGTTCGCTCTCGCGCGGCACGCGGATGAAGTTCGCGCTTGCGCTCGCGCTCGCGCACCGCGCCGACCTGCTGCTGCTCGACGAGCCGACCACCGGCCTCGACCCCGTGTTTCGTGACAGCCTGCTCGATCGGCTCTCCGAAGCGATCGGCGACGGACGTACCTCGGTGCTGTTCTCGACGCAGATGATGGCCGACCTCGAGCGGATCGCCGATTTCATCGTGCTCATCCGCGACGGCCGGCTGCTGTTCCGCGGTCCGAAGGACGACATCCTGGACCACTGGGCGGTCGTGCGCGCCGGCCCCGAACTGGCCGGCGAACTCGCCGCCGCATCGCCGCGCGGAATGGCGACCACCCGACAGGGCGTGGAGGCGCTGCTCGCAGACATCGTCGATGCGAGACGTCGTTTCGACGGCCGGGCCGTGGTTGACGAGGCCACGCTGGAAGACGTCTTTCTCCTTTGCCGGGAGCCGCGGGCGGCAGGCGCCGGGCGGGAGCCTGCGGGCGGCGGGCAGAGGTCGGACGGGACGCGTGAGAGGTGATCATGCGGCAGTTGCTGATGAAGGACGTTCGCCTGGTCGCGCCCTTCCTGTGGCTGATCGTTCCTGCACACGTGCTCATGGGCGCGCAGTCGTTCCTGCTGCCCGAATTCGATTTCTGGTGGAACCTTGCGGCGGCGTTGACTTGGACGGTCGCGGTGGTCTCGATTGAATGGCACTTCGACGCCGATCGCCTCGTGGCCAGCCTGCCGGTGACACGCCTGACCGTCGTACAAGCGCGATACTCCAGTGCGCTTGCGGGCGTGGCGCTCGGCGCGGTGCTCTACGTCGTGTACGGCCACGGCGTGATGGCCATTGCAGGCGATCGTCTGATCGGGCGGTGGCACGGCGTGCCGGCATGGACGTCGGCCGACGGCATCTGCGCCTTCCTGGCGGTCGGCTACGTTCTCGTCATCGGCTTCCTGCCGTTCTACTTCCGCTTCGGGTTCCCGTTTGGCGCCACGCTGTTCGTGGTTTCGGCCGGCGTTGCGGTTTCTGCGGCGGCGGGACTGGCGCGCGTCGGCGATCCCGCGGCGCGACTGGTTCAGGCGCGGGGAGGTGCGGCAATGGCACTTCAGCCCAGTGAGATCATCCGCGGATGGTTCTCATCACTGGCGGCGTCGTGGGGCGAGGGACCGGCCTCGTTGGCCCTGTTCGCGGGCGCCGCCGTGCTCGGGTTCCTCTCGGTATGGTTGTCGACACGCTTCTTCGCCAGGAGAGATCTGTGAAACGGGCTGCGCTCTTCGTTCTTGCCGTACTCGCGTGCGGCCTCCTCTCCGGCGCCGGTGTCACGGCGCAGAAGCCCACCGGGTTGTCCGCCGAGCGGCGCGCCGAGCACCTGGCCGCCTTCGATCAGATCTGGACGACCGTTCGGGATCGACACTGGGATCCGACGCTCAACGGCGTCGACTGGGAGCGCGCGCGGCGCGAACTCCGACCGCGGGTCGAGGCGGCTGCCACCGACGGCGACGCGCGAGCCGCGATGAACGCACTCGTCGACCGCCTCGGCCAGACGCACTTCAGCGTGATCCCGGGCGACGTGTTCGAGTTGCTCGGCGACGGCTCGACGCCGTTCTCGGGCGACGCGGGCATCCGGGTGAGAGTCCTGGACCGCCGCGCCATCGTCTCGGCGGTCGTCGATGGTTCGCCCGCGGCTCGGGCCGGCGTTCGAGCGGGCTGGGAGATCGTTCGAGTCGGCGACACCGACGTGCGTCCGCGGCTCGAACGTCTCGTGAACGAGCTTCCTGAAACGCTGCTGAAGCGAGCCGATCTCGCAACGGCGGTCGAAAGTCGATTGAAGGGGCGGGTTGGTGAGTCGATTCGCCTCGAGTGCGACACGGGCGACGGACCTGGACGCGCCCTGATCATCCCGTTCGAGGTGCCGCAGGGCGTGCGGACGACGATCGGAAACCTCCCTCCGGTATGGGTGCGGACCGACACCCGGGAACTGCCGGACGGAACCGGCTACTTCGCGCTCAGCAGCTTCATCAATCCCGTGTACGTCATGGACGAGTTCGGGAAGGCCATCGAGCGCTTTCGCGACAGTCCCGGGCTCGTCATCGATCTTCGCGGGAACGAGGGCGGCACATTCAACATCGTCATGGGCATGCTGGGGTGGCTCGTCGCCGATCGCGGCCGGCAGGTTGGCACCGTCGTTCAGCGAAACCTGACATTGAAGATCGTGGTGCAACCACGACCGGCGCCCTACGGAGGGCGCGTGGCGGTGCTGGTGGATGGTCTCTCGATGTCCGCGTCGGAAGTGCTGGTTGCCACACTGCAGGACACGGGCCGGGCGCGGGTGTTCGGCAGCCGGACGGCTGGCGCGGTGCTCGGCGCCACGATCGAGCGGCTCCCCAACGGCGATCGGTTCCAGTACGCCTTCGCGGACTACGTCTCGGTGACCGGGCGGAGGCTCGAGGGATACGGCGTCGTTCCCGATGTCGCGGTCGATCTGCGGCGCGACGCGCTGATCAAAGGACACGACCCCGTGATCGACGCGGCGGTCGAATGGATTCAGCAGAGGAGGAAGTGATGCGGCGATGGACATTGGCGGTGACGGTGTGCGCGCTGGCCGTCGTGGCGGGCGTCGAGATCCGCGCGCAGGAGACGACCCCGAGTGCCGAGACGCTGCTCGACAACTACGTGAAGGCGATCGGCGGGCGCGCGGCGTCCGACAAGGTGAATACCCGAGTGATCAAGGCCAGGCTCGAGGTGCCGGCCGCGGGCCTGTCGATGTCAGTCTCGACCTGGACGGCGAGACCGAACAAGGCTCGAACGATCCTCGAGTCCGACGCGGTTGGGCGCATCGAACGCGGATTCGACGGCACCGTGGGATGGGAAGTGACGACCACGACGGGACCGCGCGTGTACGAGGGAGCGCAGCTCGATGATGCCGTGCGCGACAACCGGTTCGATGGCCTCGTTACCTGGAGGGAGTGGGTGGCGAAGGCCGAGACCCGGGGCGCAGCCGACGTGGACGGGAAGCCTGCGTGGAAGGTTCTCGTGACGCCGAAACGGGGCTCGGCCCAGACCTACTTCCTCGACCAGGCGTCGTCGCTCATCGTGAAGCTCGAGACGACTGCCCGGACGCCGATGGGTGACGTCCCCGTCGAGCTGTTCTTCAGCGACTATCGCGACGTCGCAGGCGTGCGCATGCCTCACCGGGTGCGACAGCTGCTTGCCGGGCAGGAACTGGTAAGCGTGCTGGAGAGCGTCACCCCTAACGCGGAGATTCCGGCGGGGCAGTTCGACCTGCCGAAGGAAATCCAGGCGCTGCTCGCGAAGAAGTAGCGTTCGTCAGTTCGATGCGAGGCTGGTCCCACACGCCCAACCGGACGTTGCCGTCGCCGGTCGAAACGTAGAGCTCGGGCCTGCCGGAAAGGGAATAGGTCTTCGACCACTGGCCAGCTCCAGCGGGAAGCGGCAGGCCGCACACGACGAAGACGAACGAGGCAATCAGACGTGAACGCACACGGCACCCCCTTGGCGAAGCCGTCGCCATCGCTTCAATAGACGGGGCCGGGCCTGTGAAGGTTCGCCGCACGGCACCTCAAGCGGTAGCAATTCTCGGCACGGTTTCCGCGCCAGACGATACGGACAGAGTTTCGAGGCGAAACCGAGGAATTCGCGGATGCCTCGCGACCCGGAACGGCGTCAAATGTGATACGCGCAGCCCGATTCGAAGCGCGGGCGCGGCGCGTTCGTCAACGCAACAGCCCCAGGAGAAGCGGATGCGCAACAGGCGGCGACGGCTGATAGCTGCGATGGTCGTGATTGTGGCGGGAATCGGGGCGGCATGAGCCCGACCGATCCCGTCACGTTTGGTTTCGTCACGCCGGTGCTGGCCGCCACGGCGCTCGTCGCCTGCCTCGTGCCCGCGCTACGGGCGACGAACGTGGATCCGATCGTCGCGCTCAGGTGCGAGTAGGAGCACGTTTTCCCGAGCCGCACTCGTCAGCCTCCAAGAGGAGCGACACATGAGACCAGACAACGGGCACCGGACTTCGTGGCGCGGGATGATGGCAACGACATGCATCTGCCTGGCAGTTCCCTTTCTGGCGGTGCACCCTGCAGGCGAGCAGGAACGAGCGCGGCCACAGGGCCCCTACTTCGGCCAGACGCTCCCGGGGACCACGCCGGTGGTCTTCGCCCCCGGCGTCGTCTCGACGGCCGCCCACGAGTTCGCCTGCTCGTTCACCCCGGATGGCCTCGAGTTCTATTTCACGCGGAGGGCGACACCTCAGAGTCCGACCCTCATCATGGTGTCGCGGTCGGTCAACGTGACGTGGACCGAGCCCGAGCCGGCGGCGTTCAACGACCAGTCGGCGCAGATGTCGTTCGAACCGCAGGTGACGCCGGACGGCCGACGGCTCTACTTCTCCTCCGACAGGCCGCTGCCCGGCGCCGGCCAGGGTGGGCCCCCTGGGCTGAACGTCTGGTACGTCGAGCGCCAGCGCAATGGGTGGGGCACGCCGAGGGAAGCGGGGGCGCCGTTCAACCCGATGCGCGCCATGTACGTGTCGATGACGAAGACGGGGACCATCTACACGACGGACATCTCCGCCGGCATGGGGACCGAGAGCATCGCGGTGTCCAGGCTCGCGGAGGGGAAGTACACGGCGCTGGAGAAGCTGGGCGCTCCCGTCAACGTGGAAGCCGGAAGCATGTATCCGTACATCGCGCCCGACGAGAGCTACCTGATCTACACGAGGCGCGCGGGGCAGGCCCTCGGCCTCGTCGTGTCGTTCAGGAACCCGGACGGGACGTGGCGCGAACCGCGCGCCATCAACCTCGGGATGCCGGCAGGCACGCCGAACGTGTCGCCGGACGGCCGCTACCTGTTCTTCACGGCAGGCGAGCGAGGCAAGAGCGACATCTACTGGGTGAGCGCGAGCGTCGTGGCCGCGGCCAGGGGAACCGCGAGCGACTTCGAGGCCTCGCTCGGGCAGAAGTGAGCGACGCATCGTCGCCCTGATATGTCAGATTGACATGTGTGGCAAGGCAGGCGCGCGTCGCTCCAATGAACGGGAGCGGACCCGCAAAAGTTCGCCGCACGGCATCTCTGCTCGAACACGGGCAAACCGTTCGCCGAACCGACCAGCAAAAGCGGCCAGTACCAGGAACGCGGTGGGTTCGCTCGCCACGATGGGGATGGCATCTCGACGGGAATCGGCTGAGCGCCCGCGTGATCGGCGTTCGGTAGCAGTTCAGCGCCCCGTCGGGCCGCCCAACAATCTCGCCGGCAACAGGAACAGGGCCCGCACGAAGGCCAACACGCCTTCAACGGCGAACCCTGCCAGGCGGAACGGCAGAAGGAAGAGCCAGACCACCGGGTAGGCGACCAGCGCGAGCAACGCTAGCGGCCAGCAGAACACCAGCAGGATCAGCCATAGCAACAGCTTGATCATCGGTTACTCCCGGAGTGGATCGCGAACCGTATCGCTGAGGGGACGACCCCGCTCCTTTCGGATGAGACGATCGCCGGCCGCAGATGTTCGTACGCATTTCGGCATCCAACGGGACGCACCCCGGGACCGGCGGCGTAAACGAACGGCCACGCTGGGACGGCTCCCCACTGAAAGGAGCTCTGACATGACGCGATTCGTGTGCACAGCGTCGGTCGTCGTCCTCGTGTTGCTGGTCCTGGCGTCCATCACGCCATCGGCCGCACAGGATCCGCAAGCGAAGATCAAGACGGCGTCCGGCTTCCTCCTTGGTGAACGGCGCGCTGGGAGCGCTCGAACGCGGTGACAAAGGTCGAAGCCGCCACGTTCCTCCTGGAAGTCGTGCTGGCCATCGTTACGCCGGTTCGCGACGCATCCGTCCGCGGTTACCAGTTTCCCGCGCCGATCGACCGCCTGCTGCGCGAGCAGCGCCGCGCCCGGATCAGCCGTTTCCTTCAGGCGGGGGATGGTTAGAGTGGTAGGCGGCGGCATGGGTCACGGCCATGCTGCGAAGGAGACAGGGCAGCGATGCTTGCGCGAACCCTCCCCGCGTTGGGCGCCTTTACGGTCGCAGCGGCCCTGCTGATGGCGATTGCCTCGGTCTGGCTGGTGCTGACGGACCCGGTTACCGTGGCGGACGCCGTCACGGACGGGGGAAGCCGCGCCGTCGTCGAGGCACTGGCGCAGGTGATCGTCGAAGCCCTGGAGCGGGTCGTTCGCTGGCTCTGAGCAGGCGCGTTCTCCGACCGTTCGGGCGTTCGAGCGCGCCGAAAGGTGAGTACGATGATCACGACAACCCCAGCGCGTGCGGCCCAACATGATGGGACCGGTGGGACGTGGGCTGGTCCGCAAGCGGCGGTCGCCCCACGGCAGGATCTTCGTGACTTCCATCTCGCCGGGTGGCTGGTTCAACCAACGCTCGATTGCGCGACTTGTGACGACGTCGTCATCCGCATTCGACCCCAGCTCATGGACATGCTCGTGTGCCTAGCCGCGCGGGCGGGGAAGACGGTGTCGCGGGAGGATCTCCTCGCCACGGTCTGGTCGGGCCGGTTCGTGGTGGAATCGTGTGTGTCGCGTTGTGTGGCAGAATTGCGCCAGGCGTTGGGCGACAGCGCGCGGCAGCCGCGGATTATCGAGACCATCCCGAAGCGCGGCTACCGCCTGATCGCACCTGTCCTCCGGGCGCCTGCACCTGTGCTGGCCGTTGGGCGGGACACCGGTGCCGGGAGCGGAAGCTCGCCTGGACAAGACGCTGGATCCGTCGCTGCACGGGGCGTGACAGCAGTTCGCGGCGTTCCACCGACATCGCCGCCGCTCGACCGGGCGATCGCATGTCTGCGCAACGTTGCGATGACGTTTGGTGCCCACCTGTGGAAGAGGGTGTGACCAGGGCGACGCCTTTGCGCCTGGATGCCGGGACGCCGCCTCACGCGATGGAGTCGCCATGGGCCGGAAACGCGCTCGCGGTCTGCTGATCGTCGCGGCATTCGGCCTCCTCGCCGGTTTGTCCATCACCGAGAACTACGTGTCCCGGTACTGGCCTGATTCTCCGCCGCCTGCCGCCGCCGTCAAAAGCCCGGCCGACCTCTTCTGGTCCGGCTTCCTCTACTACCTTGCCTGGGCAATCGTGACACCCGGCATTCTCTGGCTGAGCCGCAGGGTGCCGCTGGCGACGCGTCGGTGGCGCCGCGCGTTCGTGTTCCATCTGCTGGTGCCTGTCGTCGGGACCCCGCCGTTCTTCATCCTCGTCGCGATGCTCAACGCAGCTGCCGGACATGGCCTGCCGTCCCTTGGTTACCTGGTTTCTGATTGGTGGCGCATCCTCGTCATGGTCACCCTGACCGTGCTGCCCCTCTACTGGCTGGTGCTCGGCGCAGGCACCGCGCTGCAGGTCTACCGCGACCGCGAGGCGAGTCAGATTCGCGCCGTCGAGCTGCAGCGGTTGCTGGAGGCGGCCGAACTCGATGCCTTGCGGATGAAGCTGCACCCTGACTTCCTGTTCAACACGCTCAACACCATCGCGTGCCTCGCCCGGGCCGGCGAAATGGAAGCCGTCGGACAGGTGATCGAGCACCTGGGAACGCTCCTGCGGTTGTCGATGGAGACCAGTGGCCGTCAACTCGTGACGCTCGAGGAGGAGCTCGCGCTTCTCGACGAACACCTTGCCATCGAGGAGATTCGCTTCAAGGACCGCCTCCGCGTCATTCGCCGCGTCGAACCGGCGTCGCGCGAGGCCCTGGTGCCGAACCTGATCCTCCAGCCGCTCGTGGAGAACGCGATCGCCCACGGGCTCTCGCAACGCCTCGACGCGAGCCTGCTGGAAATCTCCGCCCGGCGGGACGGGCCGCACCTGCGCATAGTCATCCGGGACGACGGGCCGGGGCTGCCGCCAGGCTGGCGGTTTGCCACCGATGCAAGACGAGGCCTCAGGAACGTGGTAGAGCGGCTCCAGGCGCTCTACACGGCGTCGTTTCAGCTCGACATCGTGAACAGCGCAACCGGAGGGGCAGTCGCCGATCTGCGCGTCCCCTTCAGCCAGGCGTTGCCGGCCGTCGCCGGGAGTTGGGACCATGGCACAGATCAGGACGATCATCGTTGACGACGAACCGCTGGCCAGGCGCGGCCTGACGACGCTGGTCGAACGTCACGCCGAATTCACGGTCGTCGCGTCGTGCGCCGACGGCCGCGAGGCGATCGCCCGGATCGCCGAGTTGAAGCCGGACCTGGTGCTGCTCGACATCCAGATGCCGGAGATCACCGGCTTCGACGTGCTCGAGCGCCTGCCGCCCGACACGTTGCCGGTCGTCATCTTCGTCACGGCCTACGACGAACACGCCATTCGGGCCTTCGAGGTGCGCGCGCTCGACTACCTCCTCAAGCCGGTCTCCCAGAAGCGATTCGACGAGGCGCTCGAACGCGCCGCGGCCCGCGTGCGCGACCGGCGGCTCGCCGAGTACGGCGCGACGCTGCTTGCGGCCGTCGGTGACATCCAGCAGGAGCGTGGCGCACCGGCGGCGGCTCCCGGTCGGGACCGCCGCCTCGAGCGCATCATGGTCAGAACCGGCGATGCGTTCCAGTTCGTGGACGTCGCCGACATCGAGTGGATCGAGGGTGCCGACTACTACGTCACGCTGCACGCCGGCGGGAAAGAGTTCCTGTATCGCGAGAGCCTCAAGCATCTCGAGGACCGCCTCGACCCGACCCAGTTCGTCCGCATCCACGTGTCGGCCATCGTCAACCTGGCCAAGGTGCGCGAGAT
>Ga0315282_10015666_pt1 | contig 11163 bp, 9 predicted proteins | sample YL17G07_20_MG_FD_203693 | JGI IMG/M metagenome (GOLD analysis project Ga0315282, IMG submission 203693) | Sediment microbial communities from Yellowstone Lake, YNP, Wyoming, USA - YL17G07_20 | ecosystem: Environmental > Aquatic > Freshwater > Lake > Sediment | place: USA: Wyoming | collected...
GTCGATCACGGTCGCGGTACCCAATGCCGCCACGATCACCGGCGCGCCAAGACGCGCGACGGCGCCGACCGCGTTCGCCAGCCGGTCCGGCCCTAGCCGCCGCGGCTCGGCGTAACGGTTGACCAACGGCGTCGGCGTATCACCGTGGATCACCATGAAGGGTAGGCCGCGTTCCTGGCACCAACGCGAGCAGAGGAGCTCGACCTCGGGGACAACAGACGAGATTGCGACGCGCAGTCTCCCGCCGCCGGCGGCATCGGCGACGGCCTCGAGTTCCGCCTCGCCGCCAGGCGCTCCCATCAGAGCGCGGGTAGCAGTCACCCGCACCTCCCGAGCCGTCCCCTTGTGCCAGACACCGGCGCGGGTGGTGGTGTTGCCAACGTCCACCACGAGGAGCGTGCTCACCGGGAAGCCCTCGATGCTGCGTACAGGTCGAGGCCTTTGGAGGCCATGAGGGAGCTGACGTAGCCCATCACCAGCAGGAACACGGCGCGCACCGCGGCGATCGCCAGCACCGCCAAGATGCCCTGCGGCGGGGGCTGGTCGCTTGCCAGCAGCTGCGGAAGCTGCTGGAGCGTCAGGATTGCGAGCACGAACACAACTGCCAGCAGCGCGATGCCGACCGTGAATATCACGATCCCCATCGAGCGGCCGGCCGAGCCTGAAGGCGCCTCTTGAGCGGCCATGTCTCTCTCCATGCTGCTGATCTGATTCTAGCAAATCGCCCCCCAAGCCGCAACGTGGACCAGGGCAGGACTTCGGCCAACAGCCGCCGAAGCAGGCAGTACTTTCTGGGAGAGGTGCGCTGAGGATGGCAGTGAAGACCGTGTTCATCGGGGGGGGAAGCTACAACTGGGGTCCGCACATCATCCGCGATTTCATCGTCACTCCCGAGCTGCGAGACAGCACTCTCGTCCTGCATGATATCAATCACGAGGCTGCGGCGCGCAACCTAAAGATCGCGGAGCTGCTCAAGGCGAAGGCCGGTTCGAAGCTGCGGGTCGAGGTGGTTGACGATTGCCGCGCGGCCCTGCGGGATGCGGACTACGTCGCGCTCGCCATCTCGACCGGTGGGCTGGAGGCGTGGCGGCTGGACATGGAGATCCCCGACAGGCACGGGTGCCGCCAGACCATTGCAGACACCGTCGGGCCCGGGGGCTACAGCCGCGCGCTCCGCAACATCCCCGTCATCGTCGGCATTGCGCGGGACATGGAGGAGATCTGCCCCGACGCGTGGTTGCTGAATGTCACCAACCCTATGACCACGCTGACGCGCTCCGTCTGGCGAGAGACGAGCATTCGCTGCATCGGCCTCTGCCACGAGGTGTACGGCCTCCTGCATCGGGTGGAGAAGTGGTTCTCGGTATCGCGGGATGACATCTCGTTCAACTTCGCCGGCGTGAACCACTGCGGCTGGCTGCTCGACCTGAGGATCAAGGGCCAGGAGGGCCTCGCCATGCTTCGGCAACACTGGCGGGAGAACCCGCCGAAAGATACGGTGGCGCCCATCCTGTTTGAGGTATTCGGCTATCCACCCGTGATCAACGGCCGCCATCTCTCAGAGTTCTTTCCTCATTTCCTCACCCCGGCCTCGGGCTACGGAGAGCAGTACGGCTTCCTCGACCAGATGGTCACGGTGAAGGACAGGCTGAGCAGCATGGCGCGGTCGAGAGAGAACTGGCTGAAGATGGCAGAAGGGGAGAATCTGCCAGGCCTGGAGCGCGGCGACGAGCCCATTGTCCCCATTATTGTCGCTATGGAGACCAACCGGCCCGTTCAGTTCATCGCCAACTGGCCCAACGCCGGACAGATATCGAATCTGCCGCCTGACGTCGTGGTGGAGACCCGCGCCATGGCCGATGGGGGCGGCGTGACCCCCATGGCGGCCGGGCCCCTGCCAGAGGGAATCCGGTCCGTCCTCGACCGACATGTCTCGAACCAGGAACTGATCGTCGAGGCCGCGGTGAAGGGCGACCGGGGCAAGGCCCTGCAGGCCTTCGTCAACGACCCCCTGGTGAACAGCATAGAGAGTGCGAAGGCGATGCTCGACGAACTGCTCGCCGCGCACGCGCAGTACCTGCCGCAGTTCAAGAACTGAGCTCAGACAGGGATAACCGATGGCGAGTGAGATGTCCCCGCGCGAGCGGCTGCTCACGGCGATGCGCCGGCAGCGGCCGGATCGCATCCCGAAGACGCTGTCGTTCACGCCGGCGCTGGAGGAGGAGTTCCGCCGGCGAACCGGGTCGGACAGCCCCTCGGAGTACTTCCGCCTCGAGCCGCGCGGGGTCGGCATCGGTCCCACGCGGAACAAGCGGGACTTTTCGGCATACCTCAGGGATGTTCCCAACCTCGACAGCCACGATGAGTGGGGGATCGGGTACATCTCCGCCGGGTTCTATCACTTCTGGCGGATGGTGCATCCGCTGCGCGACGCGCACACACCGAGCGATGTGGCTGCCTACCCATGGCCCGATGTTCTGGCTCCCTACCGCTGGCAGCACATCCCCGAGCAGGTGCGCGCCTGGCACAACCGGGGCTACCCGGTGGGCGCGGGACCCACGTGCCAGCTGTTCGAGCTGGCGTGGTACCTGCGGGGCCAGGAGCAACTCCTGATCGACTTCTACGATGACCCCGACATTGCCATCGCCATCCTCGATACCATCAACAACGTGATGATCGAGGCCTCCGAGCGGCTGGCGAAGATCGGCATAGACGTGCTCATGCTTGGTGACGACGTGGGCTCGCAGCGGGCGATGATCATGAGCCCTGGCATGTGGCGGGAGTGGATCAAGCCGCGGGTCGCGGCGCAGATCCGCGCCGCAAAGCGCATCAAATCCGACATCCTCGTCTACTACCATACTGACGGCAACGTCGAGCCGATCATCCCCGACCTCATCGAGATCGGCCTCGACATCCTCAACCCGATCCAGCCAGAGTGCATGGACCCGGCGGCGGTGAAGCGCAGGTACGGCGATCGTCTCGCCTTCTGGGGCACGATCGGCACGCAGACGACCATGCCGTTCGGCACCCCGGACGAGGTGCGGCGAGTGGTGAGGGAACGGATCGAGATCGTCGGGCCGGAGGGACTGCTGCTCGCCCCCACCCACGTGCTCGAACCCGAGGTGCCGTGGGAGAACATCGTCGCCTTCGTGGAGGCGGTGGAGGAATACGGGAAGCTGTAGCCGGTATCCCATCACGCGGAGGCCATCATGAGGACGGACGCGCCGAAGGTCGAAATCCGTAAGGTCAACGGTATCCCCCGCCTGTACGTGAGCGGCGAGGCCGTCCCGACCATCGCCTACCGCAACCGCATCCACGACGACTTCGCCTACATGAGGAAGTTCGCGGACTCGGGGCACCGCATCTTCTTCATGACTCACCTGCGCCGCTGGGACAAGCCAGAGGCGGAGTACTGGCGAGCCGTAGATGAGAAAGTGCGGACGATCCTGGGCTTCCGCGATGATATCCACCTGATCCTCGGCATGTACCTGGCGGTCGGACCGGAATGGGCGGAGGCGCACCCCGGCGATGTGGCGCACGACGAGAGCGGCCCAATGGCGCCGCAGATGGAGCGGCACGGCGGCATTCTCACCGTCCCGTACTCGCTTTTCTCCAAGGAGTTCGAGAAGGAGGGCGTGCGCCAGGTGAAGGCGCACGTGAAGTTCGCCCGCGGGCATCCCCTGGCGGATCGCATCATCGGCTTCTTCATCGAGGCCGGCGCGGCCCAGGAGTGGATCCCGTTCCCGCGACCCTCGCAGATGGACTACGCGCCCGTCGTCGGCGACCGCTTCCGCGAGTGGCTTCGCCGCAGCTACCGCACAGATGCGATGTTGCGCAAGGCCTGGCAGCGAGACGATGTGACGCTGGCAGCGGCAGCGCCGCCCACGATGGAAGAGCAGACCAGTCCTACTCGGGGTGACTTCTTCGATCCATCGCGCGGCCGGCGCGTCATCGACTTCCAGACTTGCTATATGCGGAACATCGGCGACCGCATCCACGCCGTCTGCGCTGCGGCGAAGCGAGAGGCCGAGGGGAGGCTCGTCGGCATCTTCCACGAGCCGCCGATGGAGGTGGGGCCGCGGGATCACGAGTGGCAGCGGGTGATGGAAGATCCGAGCATCGACTTCTACGCCGGTCCCACCTGCTACGAATCCCGTCGGGCCGGCATGCCCACTCCCGTGCATCACCTGGTGGATTCGCTGCGCCTCCTCAACAAGCTCTTCTTCACCGAGGAGGATACGCGCCCGCATACGGTCGCGAAGACAGCCGGCGCACATTCGCATACGTACACGCGCAAGGAATCGCGTGACACGATCTCGCGCAGCATCCTGCACACCTTCGCCAAGGGCGTCCTGGGATGGTACTGGGATTTCCAGCAGCGCTGGTTCAGCGAGCCCTGGTTCTTCGGGATGTTCGAGGAGCTGCAGCGCATCGGGGCCGCCGTGCAGAAGGCGCGGCCCCGCTCGGCTGCCGAGGTGGCGGTGTTTGTGGACGAGGGGTCGATTCCGTACACCCGCGGGGATAACACGCTGCTGAGCGCGCAGGGCCATCGGCTGCTGATCCATGAGATCAACCGCATCGGCTGTCCGCACGATATCTACCTGTTCGACCACGTGCGCCGATCGGACTTGCCGGGCTACAAGCTCTACCTCTTTCTCAACACCTACCGTGTCACCAACGCGCAGCGGCGCGCGGTGAAGCGGCTGAGGCGAGACGGACACGTGCTCTTCTTCCCGCACGCATCGGGCTTCCTCAACGACCAGGCGCCTGAGCCTGCGTCAGTGAAGAACATGGCCGATCTCATCGGGATGGACTTCAGGGAGCATACTGTCCGCCGGCCGGCCACGGTGATCACATCGGACCGGGACCACCCGCTGGTGAACGCCCTGCCGGTCGGCCATACCTTCGGGCACTTCCCTCGCTGTCTCCGCAGCTCACTCTCCGGCGGCAGCGGGGAGCATCCCCTCTTCCCGCCGATCATTCCGATCTCACCCATCTTCTGCGTGGATGACGCGGACGCGGTCTCTCTCGGCTACTACGCCTTCGATGAACTCCCCGAGCCTGTTGCCACGAGTCGCCGCGGGCCGAAGCCGAAGAGCTACGACGACCAGCGCTTCGTGGCGTTCGCGGCGAAGGAGGGCGAGGGATGGACGAGCGTGTACGCCGGCGCGCTGGCGATGACCTCGGAGTTCCTGCGCGGCCTGGCGCGTTTCGCCGGCGCACACATCTACCTGGACACCGACGACACGTTCTATGCCAACGATCGCCTGATCGTGCTGCACACCGGGTGGCGGCCGGGCGGGACGCGAACCATACGCTTGCCGCGACGCACGAACGTGTACGATCTGCTCTCAGAGGGGCGCGTGGTGGCGAAGCACACCCGTGAGTTCACGCTGGCAGTGAAGCCGAAGACGACGTACGCGTTCTTCCTGGGGAGCGGGCCGCCGGGCCTGGGCTAGCCGAACTCCAGGTAGAGCTTGGCGAACGCGTCCTTCACTTTCGCCGCGAGCGAGGCGATGCCAGGGTAGTCCTTCGCCTTCGTGGCCTTCGCCAGGTTATCGATGGCCAGCGATTCCGCGGCCACCATCTCCTTGAAGCGCTTCTTGTCCTCGGCCCGCTTCGGCGCGAACCCGAAGTGCTGCACCTGCCTCCAGCCTGCCACCAGCGCGTCCAGCTTCTTCCGGAACTCGGCGATGCTGCCCTCGTCCACTCCGGCGACGGCCGACTGCACCAACGGTTCCATCACGTCGTGGAACCTGACCAGCTCATCGCCGAAGCGGCGGACGCCGTTGCGCTGGTTGATGTCGACCCAGAGTCGTCGGATCGGCTCCAGGGTCGCGTGCGCCTCCGGAATGTTGCCCGCCTCGAGCTGGGCATGGGCAGCATCGATGTAGCCGCTGATGGTGGCCAGGTCGGCCTGCCACCTCGGGTCTTTTCGGTAGGCCTGGGGCGGGGTCTCGGAGTACCGCAGGAGCAGCATTCCCCATGCCAGTCGCGTCGCCGCCACCTCCGCTGATGAACGCTTCTTCTCGCCCTGCTGCGTGGCGTAGAGGGCCTGCTTGTAATTCTCGTTGAAGGCGTCGAAGAGCACCCCAAAGGAGGGCGCGTTCGGGTTGAAGCCGCCCGCGCAGAGCCGAGTCGGCAAGATCGCCGCGACCATCAGCCCCGCCACGAGGGCGGCGAGAATCGAGATGCGCTCGAGGCGATGACCAGTCATGCGATGATCCTCCTTGCTGCACCCGCGCCGGCCCGCGCTAGGGCGCGGGCGCGAGCACGCGCCGCATGAAGAGTTCCCGCAGCTCCCGCCCACGTTCCTGCGTCAGCTCACCCCCAAGGAGATGCGGGCCGCTGCCATCTTTCTCGATGGCCAACTCGGCGATGCGATCCGGCGGGACGGTCAGGACTGCGCGGCCGCGTGCTGTCGGAAGCCATCCGCCCAGGAGATACGCGAAGACGTTCAGGTCGGAGACGTGCGGCGTGGGCGCGGCGTCAGGCTTGTTCTGTCGCCACAGGTCAATGGCGCGTGCCAGCAGATCGGCGAGGGGCTGATCGGCGTCGCGCAGCCGCTGCACCTCCTCCTCCCGGAGGCCGGCGAATCGAGTTGCGTTCTCGGGCAGCAGCACCCACTGGACGCCCGACGTTGCAACCACGGCCGCGGCGATCGGATCGTAGCGCAGATTCCACCCGATGAATGTCGGCCGCCCGGCGAAGCTGCCCCCGTTCGTGACCACCGCGCGAAGATGCTGCGCCGTTCCGGGGAACCGGACGAGCGTCTGGCCGATGTTCGTCATCGAGCCGATGGTGACCACGCAGAGCTCGCCTGGGCACTCAGCCGCGAGCGTCGCGATGAGCTCATCTGCGCGCAGACTGCGCGCAGGCGGCAGACCCACCTCATCAGGCGCCAGTTCGCCCTGTGTGACGGCCGTGCCGGCGGGGAAGAGCACATCCGGCTGCGGCATTCGGCGCGGGTACCCTGCAACGACGGGGATGTCCGGCTTGCCGGCCGTCAGCGTCACGCGGCGCGCGATCCGCGATCGCGCCTGCGTGTCCCCATCCACCGTGGTGATGGCCTGCACGTCGAACTCCGGCGAGCGCAGCGCGAACGCGGTCACCAGGATGTCGTCAATGTCCTCGCCGATGTCGGTATCAATGATGATGGGGATCGGCATGGCAGCCGTCTCTGGGTCTCTGGGGCGCGCGACGAGATCCTGCGAGTTACACGGTCGAGAGAGCCTTCGCGAACCGTTCGGTCGCGGCGCGGAACTCCTTCGGCTCTCGCCCGGCGACGATAACGCCGATCATGATCGCGTTGACGCCGATGGTGCCGGTCAGCAGCGGTACCTCCTCAGGCCGTATGAGTCGCTGAGTCGGGACGATGATAGGCATCGCCGTCGCCTGTCGCATCCTGCGGTACACCGCGAGGTCGGCTGCGGTTAGCGGCCTGCCATAGCCCTCGTGTGGGATGACGGCGGCCTCCAACAACTCGAAGCCGAGAGCCGCGAACTGGTCGAGGTCGCCCGGCGTCCACGACTGGTCGATCGCAATCGCCCTGGTCAGGCCCTGGAATCCGACCATCCAGGCCGGCATGTCGTGCGCGTAGAAATCGAAGAAATCGAGTCCCATCCCGGCCAGGTCGCGCATCTCCTTGGGGGTGGGCAGGAAGTCGCCCGCGCCGGGAACCACTCCTGTCGGCAGCCCGGTCGCGAGGATCGCCTCGAGGTTCCTCCGCTCGGTCGCGAGATCGCCGAATTGCGTGCCGGAGGCCTCGTGGCGGACGTGCAGGTGGACCTTGAGCGCGTCAGCGCCGCCGTCGGCGGCGGCGCGCGCGAGATCGGGGGAATTCGTCGGCAGACTGGCGATGAGCGCGGGCCTCTTCTCCAGCAGGCCCAGCAGTCGGCCCGCCACCCGCTACACCTCGCCGGAGCGGCGCAGTGACTCCAGCTCAATCGCCACCAGCACAGGCGGCAGTTCCACGATCGACGCGAGCCGCTCGATCGCTCGCGCCAACGCCCGCTCGTGCGCCTCCTCGTTCACGTCGCCGCCGAAGCGGATCTCCTCATCCGTTCTGATGATCCAGCCGAGGGCCTCTCGCAGATACCGCGCCTTCGACTGGGGGTACTGCCGCTTGGGGAGATGCTGGTACTGGCGGTGCATCCGTTGGATCATCTCGTCCCACGGGCCCTCGGCGATGGCTCCCCGGGCATGCGCGGCCGGCGCGCCCTGTTGAGCCGCGTCGGCCGCGGCCGACGCGGCGCGGGTCTTGCTCTCGACGGCCTTCAGCGTCTCCCAGTCCTCCACAGTGCTGCCGTCAATGACCCGGAACTGGAGGCGCCGGCCCGCCACCAGCTCGAGCGCGTTGAGGATGGAGTTGCGGTTCGCCGCCGTCTCCAGGTGGCCGGACAGGTGTCGCTCGCTGCCCGGGACAGTGAGCACGAGCAGATCACCGTCGATCGTGACCGGCACCGATGCCTGCATCGCCTGGTTCAGTGGGCCGAATCGATCGGACCGAATGAGCACGACATCGGTCGCCTCACGCCACACCTTCTCCGGCGTCGGGTGGCGCAGGGGGTAGGTCTTCTTCGGGAGCGTGCGGTCGTACTGATACCGCCGCTGCTGGTCGCTCAGGACGCGGTAGGCTTCATTGATGAGCGCGAACCTCTGGGCATTGTCTGTGTCGCCCGGAGAGACGTCGGGATGGTACTGCCGCGCGAGCGCGTAGTATGCCGCCTTGGTCTCCTCGGGCGTCGCGTCCCTGTCCAGGTCCAGAACGTCGTAGTAGGTGACCGGCCTCTGCGAGGCCGGCGATTCCTGCTCTTGGCGCTCTTGTTCCGACATCGTTACCTCCGCCTGAGCGGCGCGAGTCGGCGCCGCGTGCTGTCAGTGGCCATGCTGCCGGCCACGGCTTCGCCGAGGCCACTAGGGCGGCGAAGCGCGCTCCCTCGACCCGACCGAGCAATACCCGGTTCCGGGCCCTATGCCCGCACACCGCCCGTGAGGGCGATGAGCAGTTCGATCATCGTGATCAGGTCCAGACGGTTGTGATGGAACACCGGTGCGATGAACCGCGCGTCCTGCTCGCGCACATAGCTGTGGTAGCGCTGTGGGATCTCATGCGAGGGGATATCGCCGCTCCTCCACCGCCCGCACAGGTGCCGCTCGAGCGTCTTGAGCTGGCAGTTCGGCAGCTCGGCGCGCCATCGGCGGCGCGATGGATGCAGTAGGTCCAGGTGCGCGAATGAGGGCTGAAAACGGAGCCGGTGGTAGACCATCCGGTCGCGGATGAAGGGCCAGTCGAAGGCCTTCCCATTGAATGAGATCAGCAGATCTATCTGAGGGAGCAGGTCGGCGAACTGCCCCAGCAGAGCGGCCTCCTGGGCATAGTCGCGGGCGAAGTACTGCGTGAGGATGAGGTCGCCCCTATGGTAGCGCACCAGCCCGATGAGGAACAGCGGCCGGCCGTGGAAGCCCGCGGTTTCGGTGTCTATCAGCGCCGTTCTCTCAGGGCTGGCACACCGCAGCAGCTCCAGGTGGTGCGGGAGAGCGGTCCCCTCCGCCTGCTCGGCAGCGCGCTCGAACGTGGCCAGATGGGCCCGCACCAGTGAATCTGCCTCCGAGTGGATCTCCCTCAGCGAGACGTCGCACGCGAACACCTCCCCATGTGGCGTCTGGCACATCGCGCCTTCGGGGAAGCACTCGGACAAGCTCGACGAGAAGCGAATTCGCGGGCCGGTGCCGCGCGGCTCGGCCGGATCCGCGGGCGCGTGCACAGGGTGGCCGTGCCCGCGGCGCAGTGAAGAGAGACGCGATCTCAGGACCTCAGACAGCATCAACCGCCTCGCAGCGCCCAGTTTATAGCGACGGCAGGGGGGCGTCAAGCTGCGCGTGCTCCGGCTGCGCTTCCCCCAAGAGACGATACGGCCGCCGAGACCGCTCCCGCTACAGCCCCACCCGCGGCCGTCGCACATCCCGCAGGCGCCGCGTGAGCTGCTCGGCCGGGGAGACGGACTCGGGCGCTTCAACCTTCTGAGCCAGCGCCTCCGGGGTGGCGGGTTTACGGGGGCGGTGCTGCTTCCGCGGGACATACGGCTCACGCTCCAGCAGGTAGTGAAGCAGGACGAGCGCGGCCTCTTTATCGGGGATCGGGTAGCCATGTCCCAGGTCCGGGTCCATCTGCTGCGCGGGCTGAGTGACCGGAAGCCCCACACAGGAGGGACACCCATCTTCGCATGGGCAGCCCTCGATCGTCCTGAGGCAGTGCTCCATCAGCTCTGCGAACAGTTCGTACCCCTTCTCCGCGAATCCCATGCCCCCGGGGTATCTGTCGTAGAGGAAGATGGTCAGGCTGCCGGTGTTGCTTGAGTCCACGATCCCGCCGACATCCAGCCGGTCGCACATCGCCAGCAGTGGCAGCATGTTCACTGCTACGTTCCTGATCCCGACCAGTCCCTCAATCGGCTTCAACCCGAACGCACCGGGCAGGGCCAGCGCCTCCGGGGGTGGAGTGAACCAGCAGGCCGCGGTCTCCAGGTGTTGAGGGGGCAGGTCGAGCGCCGACCAACCGATGTTCTCCTGCGTGTAGAACTTGATCTTCTTGAACGCCGTCGTCCGCCAGGTGACCGTGGCATCGCCGTACCGGAGCGTCCCTCGCATCCACGCCATCTCGGCGCGCACCTCGCCTGCGCGGATGCTGGAGTCCAGGATGGCCTGGGTGTAGTAGTCTACATCCTGGCGCTCGACGTAGGCCGCGCGGCCCTCTATGTCGAGCCTCCTCACCAGATGGGTGTCGCCTTCGTGGAGGTATACTCCGCCCGGGTAGACGGTCTCGGGAGCGCTGATCGCATCCACGGTCCCGATCACCCGGTTCTGGTTGGTCGAGTCCATGATCGCGTAGGTGCCGTCAGACGCGCACCGCAGGCTGACCTGCGCGGCCGGGTAGTCCGTGCTCGACCAGTACCAGGCGCGGTCGATCTGTTTCATCTGGCCGGCATCCTCGAGTATCCTCGCGATGGGGGCCATATACTCGCCAAACACCTCCGGTTCGTCCTCGCGCAGCGGCAGCTCGAATGCCGCGCAGCGAATGTGGCCGGCCAGCAGGTACGGGTTCTCCGGGTCGATCACTGCGTGCTCGGGCGAGCGGCCGAAGACGAAATCCGGCCGCTGCAT
>Ga0315282_10015667_pt1 | contig 11163 bp, 14 predicted proteins | sample YL17G07_20_MG_FD_203693 | JGI IMG/M metagenome (GOLD analysis project Ga0315282, IMG submission 203693) | Sediment microbial communities from Yellowstone Lake, YNP, Wyoming, USA - YL17G07_20 | ecosystem: Environmental > Aquatic > Freshwater > Lake > Sediment | place: USA: Wyoming | collected...
GCCCTTTCTGCCCCTCCCCTTGCGCTCTGGTACGATGGTCTTATTGACAGCTAGCCTTGCCAATTCGACTGCTTCCTGCATGAACAACCATTAGTGGCAGAAAACAAGGGAATTTTGCACACCCCTATAAATATTTATCAGTATTCTGAATATTGATAGTTAAAATAATCACAGACTTATTTGAAAAGCTTGTGAATATAATCACAAACAAATAAATCCCATGAGAGGAGGCTGGAGAGGATGAGGGTTATTCAGGCTGACTTCGAGGAAAAAGAATGGCTCAGGGAAGCGTGAGAAGCCCAAGGCAAAACCTGCCAAACTTAAAAGCTTACGAATCAGAAGGACTACTTCCTGCATAAATTTTTCTAGGTTCAACGTAAATAGTCACGACTTCATCTGCGTTGAAAACTTGACATCTCGGGCATGCTAAGAGACAGCTTGGCCCAGAACATGCTTCACACCTTCCGGGAAAAATTTCTTCGGCTACTTGAGTTTAAGGCTGCGAGCTGGAAATCGGTGGTAAGGGTGAGCCCGGGGGCGCTTCGGATGAGGGTAACCCTCGCGCAATTCGTACATTCTCGTTTCCCGCAACTGAGAGGAATGAGCTGAAAGAGACCCGAGGCATCGAGATGTGCATCAGCCCGCCTCAAGCAGCCACTTCCAGAGGGGCCTGTACACGATTCTTCCCCCACCGACCTCCCCCTAAAAATCCTCAGCCAGCACAAGCCTCTCCTTCAGCCCGAACCTCCGGTTTTCGGCTTAAGGCCCTCACTCGACCTTCACCGTCTCCCGGCGGAAGGGCATGATACCCTGGGAAGCTCAGACAATCCGCCCGTACTCCGATTGATACCAGTCAACGAAAGTCCTCATCCCCCGGTCGAGTTCGACTTTCGGGGCAAATCCCAGCTTTCCCAGTTTCGAGATGTCGGCGCGTGTTCTCTGGACATCACCGGGCCACGAAAGGCCTCCCTTGCAGATAACCTTGATCCTGCCACCCAGCCCCAGCATCCCGAGCAGCGACATGGCCAGCTCCCTCACAGTGTCCGCCTCCTCAGAGCCAACAACTGTTTTAAATGTGTGAACCCCATATGTTGAATGGTGGTCAAAGTGGCCGAGGTTTCATTAAAAACTATTTACAAAGAGTTGGCCGAGTTGAGGGGGGAGATAACCGAACTGAAAGAACTGCTGATCACAGAGCCAGCGCTCAGAAAGGATGCAATCCGAAAGATAAATGAGGCTCGAGAGAGGGTGAAGGTAGACTACGTCCCGCATGAAAAAGTAATGAGGGAATTTTTGGAATGACTTTTGAGATAAGATGGGATGGGAAAGCCCTAGAATCTCTGAGAAAGCTGGATAAATCCGTTTCCAAGAGAATAGTCCAGAAAGTCGATGAGCTGAAATTGGGCCCAAAACGCTATTTGGAAGCACTAAAGGAGACACATGGTTACAAACTGAGAGTTGGTGATTATCGAGTCATAGTCGATGTCGATTGGGGCGCTAAAATCATTTTTGTGCTGCTGGTAGGCCACAGGAAGAAGATTTACAAAAGAGTTTAGCTCGCACACGGAAGGGTGGAGGAGGTCAGAGACCATCAGGATGCGCATCGGCTCACCCTTCGAGCAACCACTTCCAGAGCGGTTTGTAAACGACCTTCTTTTTGCCAATCTTTTCCTCCCCCTCGAAATCCTCGGTCAGCACCAGCCCCTCCCTCAGCCCGAACCCCTCCATCGCCTTCACCAGCCCCCTGACCTCCCGCTTGCGCGTCTCCTCGTCCGTCGGGTCCCAGCACACCTGCACGACCTGCTTTACCCGCATACTCTCTTTCACTACAAAGTCGACCTCCCCCAGCTGGCGGTCCCTCCAATAGAAAATCTCGTGCCCCGGCGGCTCAAACCTTCGCCTCAGTTCTATGTATACAACGTTTTCGGCCAACCTCCCGAGGTTTTCGGTGAATTTTGTGGAAAAGCGATTAACCATCCCCGTATCGACGCAGTAGATCTTTCTGGGGTACTGCATCCTGTCCTTGATCCCGTACGAAAATATCTCCACGGGGAAAAGGAGGAAGACGGACTCGGAGTACTTCAAAAAGTTCGCCAGCGTCTTCTTGCTGCACTTGACTCCGGTGCTCTTGAAATATTTTTCCACTTTGCTCAGGCTCAGATAGGAGGAAAAATTGTTGATGGCATAGCGTAGGAAGCCGTCGAGCAAAGCCAGGTTCTTCACCCCGTACCGCTCCACGATGTCCTTGTAGAATATGGTTTCAAAATACGAGGAGAGCAGCCTACCCTTCGTCTCCTGATCTCCCTCAAGGACAACCTCCGGAAACCCACCGAATTCCATGTATTCCCTCAGGAGTTTCAACACCTCCCCCCTTTCCTCGCTGTACTGGATCTCCGCCAAGCTTTCAATGGGATATTTCTTCGCCTTCAGGAACTCGGCGAAGGAGAAGGGGTAAAGGGCGAAGCTCAAGCACCTCCCCCTCAAGGAGGTTGCGATCTCCCTGCTCAGGAGCTTGGAAGAAGAGCCCGTTATGAAAATCCTGAATCTCCTCTCGTCATGGATTCTCCTGACCCACTTATCCCAATCCCTGACGTTCTGGATCTCGTCCAGAAACATGTAGACCGGCTTCGTCTCATCCGGCTCGAAGATCTCCCTATGAGCCACGAGGAGTTCCCCCAGGTCGCCTGCATCTAGGTTCCTCAGCCTCTCGTGCTCGAAATTTACGTAGACGATGTTATCTTTCCCCAGCTCCCCCAGCAACTGCTTCATCGTGTTGAGGAGCAGGTAAGTCTTTCCGCACCTCCTCACGCCCACGACGGAGATTACTTGGGCTGGGGACGCAGGAAGGGTAAGCTCCCGGCTGACCATCTCTGGAAGCTTGAGCTTTTTCCACCACACCAAAACGACTTTAAAATCCTCTCTTCGCATTTTTCTCATTGTTACTTTTAGGAAACGATTACTTATAAATATTGTTTCCTTAAGGAAACTATCTGGAAATCATGATAGTTCACATGTGGTTCGAAAATTTGGATATTTGGTTCACATGTGCACAAATCTGGCCACCTCGCGGAGATCTCGAACTGCCACTCCCCTCCGCTCCAGACGCCCAACCCACGTTTCGGGTCGGGATAAATTTACGTGATGTAGAGTATCCTCACCAGCTCACCCCCATCGAGCAGCGCCCGAAATATCCTGAAATCACTGGCGACGATTATCGTCCCCCCGCCGAATACTCGGCGATTCGGGTCAATCAAGTTCCCTTAACAACTCCACCAGCACGTCCCCAGCGAGCCGATATCCGGCGACGACGAGGTCCTCGATTGTTCTCCTGCCATCTCGCTTCGTGAGAATTCCCAGCCTCACCGCTTTTAGGATCAGTGTGGTGGTCCAAAGCGTTTTCAACCCGTAGAGTTTGGCGGCGCCCAGCGCCACTGCGTCGTCCATCACCAGCTCAGATTTCGAATCCCTGGCCAGAACTATTGCCTCGGCCTCACCCCTACCAATGGCAGCAAGTGAGCACAACCGCTCCACCTCTTTTTTCTGGGCCTTAGATAGCCCCTTTACCTCGATTAAACCCTCCTTGATCGCTTTTTCAATTATCTCTGCGTCGACGAATCCCTTTTCCTTTCCTCGTTTGACCGTTTCGTTGTAGACTTCTCGGGGTATGAGAACCTTCCCATAGACAGCTTTGAGTAGATCGAATCTTCCTATCCTCGCCAGATAGATAACACAGGTTGAATCAGCCACCAACATCAGATCAACCAGCAGGGCCTACTTAGAGATGCGCTTGATGTCCCTGCGCAGCTCATCCACCGAGTAACCGAGATGAACCCCATACTTCGGCATCACTTCCACGATCTCGTAGATGGTGACCCCGGCAAGCTCAGCCGCCTTTCCTACTGAGATCTTGCGCTCCCGCAGGAGGTCCATCGCTCGCTCAAGCTTTGCGCTTTTGATTGCTTTATCGAGCAGCCGTCTCACTACTTCGGACCTGTCCGCCTTCGCATCCTCGCGGAGTAGCTCTAGGTCCCGAAGCGTGCCGTCGTCAACCCTGACAGATATTGTCGTCATCCTTACCGATGTATACTTTACATTACATCGTATACATAAGTATTTCGGTATCCCAAATTCCGAGAGTTATAAAACCGCCTCAAGAAGACCACCCTTTTTCAAACGGTGGTAGTTAATCAAGCACGTATCGGTTATTTTTATTTTAATTTTGCCGATAAAGTTTGAAAATTTAAAACCAGTGTGTGGTAGCTACTCTCGAGATCTTTTTATCTATAAGTCCATGAACTGTCCGATTGGAGACGATTTTCGGGCTACAAATGGGTCGAAGCAAAATCGCAAACTTATTCAAAAAGTCTGTGAATGTAATCGTAAAGAACCTTCTAAGGTGGGACGTGTGCGATGTGTTCCGATCCTACCTCGCTGGCAGCCGCTCTAAATAAAGTGATAAAAAGCATGTTCTTCGCCGCCGCTGTGCGTGAAAAAATTTTTGTTTAGCGGTGCAACCAAAACAACTGGTTACACGCTCCCGTACTCGGACATGTACCAGTTCACGAAAGCCCTCATTCCCTGGTCCAGCCCAACTTTCGGGTTGAACCCGAGGCCCCTCAGTTTCGACACGTTCGCCTGGGTGCGCTGGACATCACCGGGCCACGAGAGACCCCCTTTGTAGAGAATTTTGATTTTGCTACTCAGCCCCAATATATTGAGCAGCAACTGGGCCAACCTCTTCAGCGTGTAGGCCATCCCAGAACCAACGTTGTACGTCTCCCCCGCCAGCTTTCCTTTTTCGGCAACCCGCAGCGTCGCGTCCACAGCGTCGTCAATGTAGAGGTAATCCTTCTTCTGGTCCCCGGTTCCGAGTACCTCCAGCTTCTTCCTGTCCTTCCGAAGTTTTTCCAGAAGGTCGAACATCACACCCTTGCGCGAGCGCGGCCCATAGATGTTGAAAAACCTGAGACTCGCCGTCTTCAGCCCGTAGAGGGAGTTATAGGAGGAACAGTATGCCTCGGCAGCTGCCTTCGAAGCACCGTAGTTTGAGATGGGCCTGAGCGGGTGTTCTTCAGGGGTGGGAAGTTCGGACTCACCGTAAACCGTCGAAGAGCTGGCGAATAGCACGGTCCGCACATCACCTTTCCTGGCGCACTCCAACAGATTCAGGGTTCCTGCAGCGTTCACTTCGAAGTCCTCCATTGGGTTCTCCGCGGATTTCGCCACGCTGGGCTGGGCGGCCATGTGGATAACCGAGTCCACCCCCCCGCAGGCCTTGGAGAGGTCTTTCGGGTTGAGGATATCCCCACGTATCAGCTTGAAACCGTGATCTCCTTTGAGGGCGGCGAGATTTTCCTCATAGCCATTTATAAAATTGTCTATCCCAGCCACCTCCAGTCCCACCGACCTCAGCCTCTCCGCCAAGTGGCTGCCTATGAATCCAGCCGCTCCGGTGACCAAGACATTAGAACCGAGTTTCAGTTTCATCCCCCAGTTCCTCCTACAATTCGGTTAACCTGAGTTTAAGCATGCTGACGAAGATCCTGGCGCCGCTGGCTATGGTCGTCCCCCGCGCCGTTGAGTAAGGTGTGAAAAAGCATCGCACGGGAGTTTCCTTCATCCTTAGTCCAGCCTGCCTCGCTCGCACGACCAGCTCGGACGAAACCTCGTAACGGTTGCTCCTGATACGGATGGCTTCCAGCGCGCGGCGGTTCAGAGCACGCATCCCCGATTGAGAGTCCGTCAGCGCCCCGCCCAGCATCCGCGTTATAAAGTTGAGCGCTAAGTTCCCCACGCGCTTGTTGAGCGGAATGTTGATAAAGTACCTGACACCCACCACGAAATCCGCGCCGTCTAGGGAGTCGACCATCTCCCGCACGGCCTTGGGGTCGTGTTGTCCGTCGGCGTCGAAGGTGACCGCGCAGTCGGCCCCGCGCTCGATAGCTGCTTTCAGACCGGTGCGAATTGCTGCCCCCAGCCCCACGTTCCGCGGGTGGGACAGCACCACAGCGCCCTTCTCCCTTGCCATCTCAGCGGTCCGATCGCGCGACCCATCGTCGACCACTATCATGTCGCGCCAGCCCTCCCGGTGCAGGGCATCGAGCACCCCGCCTATCGATCGCTCCTCGTTGTACGCCGGCATGACTATCCAGACCTTCATATCTTCCCGCCTCCCATGCTCCTCCACAACATCTCAACACCCTTTTCGAGGGAAACCTTGGGCTCGAATCCAAGTAGTTTTCTGCCCTTGGAAATGTCGGCCTGGCTGTATCGAACGTCGCCCACGCGCGCATCTTCATGAACAGGCTTGATATGAGGTTTGTCCGCTGTTTTCAAAAAAATTTGGCAGAGTTCGTTGATTTTTACCCTTCTGCCCGTGCCGATGTTGATCACCTCGCCGGCCACACCACCATGTTTGAGCGCAAGCAAGGTCGCCTCAACCACATCTTGTACATGGACGAAATCCCGCGTCTGCTCGCCATCCCCATAAACGATCGGCGGCTGGTCGGCGCGAAGGCGTTCGAGGAATTTTACCATTACACCCGAATATTCACCTGCGGCTTGTCTCGACCCATAAACATTGAAGTAACGTAGGCACACGGTCTCCAGCCCCCCATCATCATGGAAGGCCAAGCATTTTTTTTCGGCAGCGAGCTTCGAGCTGGCGTAGGGTGAAAGCGGATTGGGCGGCGCGTCCTCGCTTATCGGAAACTTTGTCTGCTCGCCGTAGATGGCGCAGGACGATGCGTAGACAAATCGCCTGACGCCGAGACTCGAGCTAGCCTTGAGAAGGTTCAGTGTGCCGTCAACGTTTACGCTGCGGGTGATTACAGGATTTTTTACCGAGAGAGGCACGCTGATCATCGCGGCTTCGTGAATGACCGCATCGGCATCGGCTAGGGCTTTCTTCACAGCTCCGGCGTCTCTGATATCACCTTGGATAAATCGAAAAGCAGGCCCCCCCAAATGGTTTTTCAGGTTGTCCGTATTCCCGTTGGAGAGATCGTCGAGCACGGTGACGGTATCCCCCTTGGTGATGAGCGCGTCGACCACATGGGAACCAATAAACCCCGCACCCCCCGTTACCAGTACTCGCACCCTCTCATCCCCAACATCTCGCCATTACACTCAGACACACGATCTTCCTTTAATATAGCCAGCCTCCACTTAATTACTGCAGTGTTGATGTTTTAGTGCTATTACAGGGGCGGTGACACACTCGGAGGGTCACGGGTTTACGAGAACACGGCCTACCTCGATTTCCACAATTATTATGCTATAACGATATACTTTAAATATTATTATTGTTTTAATGTAATAAATAGAGGGAAAGGAAATGATGTTAGGTGCTATCCGTGTCCTGAAGCAGCTGGAGGGGGGCCCTTCCCCTGTCCGCGAACTGGCTCAAAGGGTGGGCCTGAGCTACCCTAGGACGGCCGCGATAGTGAAGGAGCTGATAAGAAAGGGTTATTGCGAAAAGTTCGAAAGGCGCGTCGGGCTGGCGTCTAACGCCAAAACGGTGCTGTTGAGGAAACTCGCGGATCGATACGACCTCGCGACCCTCCTCGGGGGTTCAAGTGAGGAGCTGCTCGTCGCGCTGCCCAAAGCCGCGGATGTGGTGGAACTACAGCGCAGGACCGGGCTGGCCCAGTCCACCGTTTACCAGGCACTGGGGAAGCTCATTGCGACGGGGGCCGTGCAAAGGCGTGACGATATACGCATTTTGGCCGATGACTCCGACCTGAGGGCATTTTCCGAGCTCCTGGCGAGGGAGAGAGAGGCAGCGGGGATCGAGCCTCACGCGGTTCTGATCCACCGGGACGATTTCAAGCTCAAGAAGGTTCCGGCGGGGAAGCAGGCGCGAGGGAGCAGGACTGCGTTTTCGCTTTTCGGTGACTTCGGAGTGGACTACGCCTCCCCCCATGATTACTACGTCGAGCCAGGACACACTGTCTCGGTGGAGGAAGTTCTAGTGCACGCGCTGAGGTCCGCGGAGGGAAAAACCGAACGAACGATGTGCGCGGTCTTTTACCTGAAGAACATCAGCGAGATCGACCCGGCCAAGGTGAGGCTCCTCGCTAAAAGGTTCGGTGTGCTCCCGCTCTGGGCGGACCTGCAGAGCTACGTCAAGGGGCTGCCGGTCCGCGAGGCCGACGAGTTCCTTCCCTGGGACGAGCTCTCCGAGAAATCTGCCCTTTACGGGGTCAAGGTTTCCCTGCCGCCTGAGGCCGAAAAATCCGTCAGCGTATTGAGGGACCTGGGGAGAAGGCTCGACCGAACCGTCCACGCCTACCTCTTCGGAGGTGCCAACCTGCTTCTCCAAGGGCTGAAGAAAGCCACGAAGGACTTTGACATCGTGCTGGAGACTAGGGGGGACTTTTCAAGGCTGGAAGACGCGCTTGCCGGGATGGGTTTTGAGCCGCTGGCGGAGGAGAGGTTCACGCCCGGCGACAAAAAGCTCAACCCCAGCGGAATCTATGTCTCAAAGGACTTGCCGAGGTTCGACCTGTTCACCGGAGTCATCTGCAATGCGCTCTCTCTGGCCGGGGAGATGAAGACGCGGGCGAAGGCCATGGCGTTCGGGAAGCTTGTCCTGCATCTACTTAGTCTGGAGGATGTGTTCCTGCTGAAATCCATCACCGAGAGGGAAGGGGACCTGGAGGACATGGCGGCGATCGCCAGGCGTGGAGGGAGCCTCGACTGGGACCGAATCCTGAAGACGTACCTCCAGGAAGAGAAGGCTATGAAAAAACACCTGTGCTTCACGATGCTTGACAATATGGAAGCCCTCCAGGAGAGAGAGGGCATCACCATCCCGATCCATGGGGCGCTGCTCAGGCACTGCACGGACATCGGCATCCTCCAGGCGCTGAGCCGCAGCGCAGCCAGCGTGAAGGAAATCCGCAAAATGATCGACTTTCCCGAATACACAATCAGGAACAGGATAAAGGAGCTGGTCGAGGAGGGGAAAATCTCTAGGCGGAAAAGGGCTGGTCGTCTCGTCCTGACCATAACCGATCGCGGCAGGGCCTCGCTGTTCCAGTAGTTTCCTGAAATGACGGTCGCTCACATAAGAAGTTAAAATACCTTGAACTCAAGTCAAGTTGGGAGTACGATGCGCACCTGGACAAAGGAACTCACGTTATCGACCCGCAAGCACCGCGAAGTCTTGGACGTGACAGATGAGGTGCTATCTGCGGTTCGGGAGTCCGGCATCAATAATGGATTGCTCTTGGTCGGGCTGCCCCACGCCACCGCGGCCATGGTCCTGAACGAGGATGAGAGCGGCCTCAGGCAGGATATCTTGGACAAGCTCGATGACATCGTGCCCGTACAGGGAGAATATCAGCACGACCGAATCGACGACAACGCCCACGCACACCTGAAGTCAGCCTTCATAGGGTCTTACCAGGTCCTCCCGATCTTGGACGGCAGGGTCGTAAGGGGGACATGGCAGAACTTCCTTGTGATCGAGGAGGACGGCCCTAGGACCCGCAGGCTCGTGATATTCGTGATGGGTGAGTGAATTGCTAGCGTATCTTGATATAGAGACGACATCGCTCAAGGGCAGCGATGGCATGATAGTGGCGATAGGGCTCCTGAAGGGCGAGAAACCCGAAGTCAGGTTTGCCGGAACCCTTCAGGAAGAGAGGGCGGCACTGGAGTGGTTCCGCCGCGAGCTGGAGAACTGTACCACGCTGGTGACTTGGAACGGCGCCGAGTTCGACGTTCCTTTTTTGTTCACGCGGGCGGTCTTCCACAGCATAGACATCAGTAAGCTGCCCGAGATACCGATGCTGGACCTCTATCAATGGTGTCACGGGCACATGCTTCTCTCGAGCTACAAACTCGAATCCGTGGGGCGCTTTCTTGGTATCAACAAATCCCAAGTGTTTCACGGGAGCGATGTTTTGGCACTGTTCAAGCTGGTCGAGCAGGGCGATCTTGAGGCGCGGAAGCTCATCGTGGAGCACTGTAAGGAGGATATTGTCCTGCTCAAGCTCGTCCATGAGAGGCTAGAGCCGCTGGTCGAGCGGTCGGGTTGGGGATCGCCACGGAAGAGCCCGAAAGAAGAGTAAGGACATGTATCCTCTGTAGGCTTCACCGTTCCCGCAAGAATGGCAAATAAGTTCGGTTTCACTTGAGACGGAAACGAAAAAGTGCCAAAAATCGGCCCAGAGGCGGTATAAAGCGACATGAAAGGTACATGTAAAGGGTAATTGTATGCAAATGAAAAAAGATGAGGAATTACGTCAGCTTGAGATTGAAGCAAAAACATGTAAGCAGTGTAGATTACATAAAACCCGAACGAATGTTGTATTTGGTTCAGGGTCAGCGAATGCGGAGATACTGCTGTTGGGGGAGGGTCCTGGGTTCACAGAAGACCAGACCAAAATTCCATTTAGCGGTGCTGCGGGGAAATACTTGGATAACCTTTTACACGAAGTCGGTTTAAGAAGGGAAAATCTTTACGTGACTAATGTGGTGTTGTGTAGACCACCTCAGAATAGAGCCCCCCTGCCAGACGAAATTGAGGCATGCAAACACTTTCTTGAGGGCCATATTTCTGTAATTAGACCAAAGTTCATCGTTGCCCTTGGTAGAACTGCTGCTGAAACACTGCTTGGCAAGCCGGTGGTCATGGGCAAGGAGCACAGCGGGCTGCTTGAATGCACCTATGCCGGCGTGAAGTTCAAGCTTTTCATCACCTACCATCCTGCAGCGGCCCTCTACGGCGTAGAGGCGAAACAAAAGCTCAAGTCGGATTTCAGAAAACTGGGGCAGATTTTGAAACAAATGTGAGAACTTCAGGACTGTTTAATTTCTCTTCTCTTTATCTAACCTCGGTTCCATAAATTTAAAAACAACTTCAAGCTAATGAAGTCGGGATTAACATGTCGATGACGATTATCGAGAAAATTTTGGCAAGGGCATCGGGGCGCAAACAAGTTTCGCTGGGAGAGATAGTCGAGGCTAAGGTAGATATCGCGATGGTTCACGACCTCACTGGCCCTCTGGTCATTCATACGTTTCGTGAGATGGGCGTAGTCAAGGTTTGGGATCCCAAAAAAATCGTCATGGTGTGCGATCACCAAGTCCCGGCGAACTCGGTAGACGCGGCGCAAAATCACATGCTTCTGAGGGAGTTCGCCTCCGAGCAAA
>Ga0315282_10015668_pt1 | contig 11163 bp, 6 predicted proteins | sample YL17G07_20_MG_FD_203693 | JGI IMG/M metagenome (GOLD analysis project Ga0315282, IMG submission 203693) | Sediment microbial communities from Yellowstone Lake, YNP, Wyoming, USA - YL17G07_20 | ecosystem: Environmental > Aquatic > Freshwater > Lake > Sediment | place: USA: Wyoming | collected...
CAGCCGCGTCGTACAGTTCCCGATGAAGATCGTGATCAGGGCGCCGGAGAACGCCGTCGCCAAACTGCTCTTCGAACTGCAAAGGCCCACCGACACTACCCGCGGCTACCTGTGCCTGCGCGGCTTCCACGTGGCCGTCAGGGACAAAGACACCAGTTCCGGCCTGGTGGAGGCGGCGGTGGCGGTGTCGGGCCTGCTCAGCGAGACACTCGTTCGGAAACTGGGTATACAGCTCAAGGAAGAGGAGGAGCGCGGGCCGGTTCGCAAGGTGCCGCTGTGGTAAGGGGATCGTGATGCTGCGCTTCATTGACGAGCAACTGGGGCGAATGCTGTTAGGCGTGGCCGTGGTCTGCGCCGCGGCTACGGCCTTCCTCAACCCGCGGCAGCAGTTGCCGCCCATACCCATAGACTTGCGCCAGCGCCCCGTCGAGGTCGAACTGGACAAGAACGCGCTCGTCGCCGGTAGCAAAGAGGCGTTCTTCCTGGCGGACGAGGCCGCCAAGACTGCCGCCAGAGACGTGTTCGTGAAAAAGAATGTCGTTGTCCAGTTCCAGGCGGTGGACCTGCCGTTGCCTCCCGCGAGCGTCAAGCGTCCGCCGCAGCTTCTGCCTGAACCAGGCCCGGCGCTCGAAGGCACCGACAAGCTGCCGCGCTACGGCGAGGAATTCCCGCCCGTCACCCCGCCCACAGCCGCGGCTGCAGGGCAAACCGACCCCACGAAGCCCGTCAAACCCGGCCCTGCGCCCGGCCCCGCGCCTGGGCCAGCCCCCCGCGTTCCCGGGCCGGAGCCCAAGCCCGCGCCCAGACCAGGGAGAGACCCGACTGGCCGCTTTGGGCCCGGCGGCCCCGGTGCCGGAGACTCCTCTGAGCCGCGGGGGCCCGGCAGAGGCGGCGGGCCGGGCGCTCACCAAGGGCGCACTGGTGCAGAGGAAAAGTCCCGCTAAATGTGGCAGCACCCAAGACTTGCACACCGTCAACTCTAATGGACGACATGTGAGAGGTGAAACGCACCGTGCGATACCGCCAGTCTCAAGCCCCAAGCCTCAAGCCTCAAGCCTTGTTCCTCGCGCCTCTGTGCCTTTGCATCTTTGCGTTCGGCTGCAACGCCCGCGGCGGCGAAGGCCAGTTGTTCCAGATTCGGGCGTACGATGAGGTCTATTTCAAGAACGGCGACGCGGCCACCGGTTTGATCATCCAGACTGACAACCCCGACGAGTTCAAGCTCAGGGACCCAATCAAGCTGACCGCGCGGATTGTCAGCAATTCCGACGTGCGCGATACCAAGAGAAGGGCCACGCCCGAGAGCGAGCTGGCGCGGCTGTGGAAGGAAAACAGCGGCCGGCCCGACATGATCCTCAGGGTCGCCAAGGAAGGTCTGAGCCGCTTCGAGGGGCTTGTGCCCAAGATCATCGAAATGCTCGAAAAGGAAGCCGGCCACAACGCCGACCTGCTGGCACTGCTCTGCGAACTGTACCTGCAGACCGGGCAGCCCAACCCCGCGCTCCAGACCGCTGAGACTCTTGTCACTACCGCGCCCGGCCAGGCGCGCAGCTACACGTTGCGCGGCCAGGTGAAGATGGCGATGGGCACCCCGGAGAACGCCGAGAAAGACTTCGACAAAGCCTTCAAGATGGCGCCTGAAAGTCAGGAAGTGGTTGTGCCCTACGCGGATTTCCTGCTCCGTTCCGGCCAGCCGGACAAGGCCAACGAGCTGTTCGCCAACGCCCTGGCCAAGAACCCCAAGAACGTCGCGGCCCTGGTCGGCAAGGGCATGGTCATGCTGCGGCAGGGGCAGTACCCCGAAGCCGAGCAGAGCCTGAGGGACGCGCTGGCGATTGACGCCAAGCACAAGCAAGCGCTGCTCGGCATGGCGTCGGTCAAGGTGATGACGGGCAAGTTTGACGACGCATACCGTCTGGCCGAGGAGATCCTCAACCTCGACACCCGCTGCGCGGAAGCCTACGGCCTGCAGGCCTTCGCCAAACTGCTCGCCGGGGACAAGGACTCGCTGGCCGTCTTCGGGCAGAAACTGAAGGACGCGCTCAACGAGAAGACCAACCAGCCGCGCCTGATCCTCGCCAGCGCCGCGGCCCTGGAACGCGAGGCGAAGTTCCAGGAAGCCCTCAACACCCCCGAAGGACTGACAGCCGCCAAGCAGAAACGCGACGAGGCCGCGGCGAAGTACAAGGAAATCCTCGACACCGACCCCCCCGATGCCTTCCTGCAGTACTTCATCGGCGAACGGAAGTTCCGCGCCGGCGACTTCGCCGGGGCCGAAACTGCGTTCCTGCGCGCCGCCAAACTCGCCCCGAGCTACGCGCCGGTCCACGCCGCGGTGGGCGCGGTGTCGCTGCGGCTGAGCAAGTGGGACGCGGCCCGCGACGCGTACGCGCAGGCCATCAAGCTCGACCCCAAGGTCGGCGAATACCACGCCGGCAAGGGCCTGTCGCTGCTGAAGGCACAGCGTTTCGAAGAGGCCAGCCCCGCCTTCAATGAGGCCCTCAGCTTCGACCGCAACAACGTTACCGCACTCTGTGGAAAGGGCTACATCGCCAACTTCGAGACGAACAAGGCGTCGGCCATCAAGTTCTTCCAGCAGGCGCTGGCCGCCGACGGCAACTGCAATTACGCCGCCGACGCCCTGGCCGGCATTTACCGCCAGGAGGGCATGAGCCTGGAGTACCTCACCTTCTCCGACAACGACCTGCCGCCGCCCTGGCAGCCGCGCGCGGGCGGCATGGTCAAGCCCGTCGTGATGAACGGACAGTGCGTGTTCACTGGCACGCAGGGCGTTGCGGCGGGCGGCAAGGTGGAGATCAAGAGGGACCTGAAGGTCGAGGAGTTCGCACGCCTGGAGGCCGACCTCGAGATGTCCCCGCAAAGCCCCGTCACGTTCGGATTGCGCATTGCGTCCGGAGCGCTCGCGGCGACAACCTTCGAGATCGAGTTCGGCAAGGATGAGACCAACGAGATCAAAGTCCGCTTCAAGGACTTCGGCGGCCAGCCGCCCGCATGGCAGAGCCTGAAGACCGAGTGGCCCGCCGACGGCCACGTGCGCCTGGGCATTGATACGGACGACCTCAAGGCCGGCAAGCTGCGGCTGTGGGTCAACGGCGAGAAGGTCGCCGACCTCTCTGTCATCCTGCAGAAACTCACCCGCGTCAGCGTCGGGGCCTTCGTTCAGGTGCCGCAGAAGGAAGCCGTCCAGGCCGCGGTGGACAACGTGGTGTTGGTGATTCGCGGCGCGCAAGCCCTGGAAAAGGACGTGCCCGACGCCATCAAGCTGACCAAGGAAGAGGAGAAGAAGCCCCCCGAGAAGAAGGCCGAACCCGACAAGGACAAGGACAAGAACAAGGACAAGGCGCCACAATGAGCGAACGACGCCCCTCTCGTGGCTTCACCCTGGTTGAGATGCTGGTGGTCATCAGCATCATCTCCATCCTGGCCGGGCTGGTGCTGGGCGCTCTGGGCGTCGCTCGCACCAGGTCCAAGATGGCCCAGACCGAGGCAACGATCAAGCTGCTCGAAGGCGCGCTGGAACGTTACGAGATGGACTTCCAGGACTACCCGCCCTCGGACGGCGACGCGACGGGCATCAAGGGCTCGGAGAGGCTGTGGACCTGTTTGCGCACCGAGAAGAAGGAGGGGCCGTACATCCAATCCGCGGATGCGCGCACCTGCGATGTCAACGGCAACGGCGACCTTGAGATCGCCGACGCCTGGAACCGGCCGATCCGCTACCTCCACCACCGCGATTACCCCAACCGCGGCAATCCACGGAAAGGGACCTACCGCCTGCTCTCCGCGGGCCCGAACGGCATCTATGAAGAGGGCGCCAAGAACAGCGACGACATCGTGAACTGGGACATCAACAAGCCAGACAAGTAAGTGTGGGCGGCGACATGATTTTAGATTTTCGATTTGCGATTTGCGATTGCAACTGCCACGGGGCTGAAATGGCAAATCGCAAATCTAAAATCGCAAATCTAAAATCTCCCGGCATCACGCTCCTGGAAATGCTGGCCGTGCTGTTCATCCTCTCCATGCTCATGGCCTTGAGCGTCGCGGCGTACTGGCGCATGGGGCAGAGCTTCAAGGAACAGGGCGCCGCGGCGCAACTGGACGTGGCCCTGCGCCAGGCCCGCAATGCCGCCATCTCCGCCAACGCGCCGGCGTGGGTCGAGCTTGACACTGAGGCGCGGCGCATTGTGCCGTGGGTGTACCGTACGGTCGGCTTCTGGCATTTTGAAGACCGGAGCGATTTCGGCAAGACTACCGGGGCCTACCACGGGGCGATCATGCACGGCGGGCAGTTGTTCCCCGAGGGCAAGGTCGGCAAGTGCGCACGCCTGCAGGAAGGCGCCTACATCGAGCTCGGCGCCGACCCCGATTTCGACTGCGAGGACGGCGGATACCTGGAAGCATACGTGCGCCCCGCCAGCTACACGTTCGCCGGCGACAACTTCATCTTCTTCAAGAAGAACGCCTACTCGCTCAAAGTCGGCAACGGCGGCGTGCTGGTCGGCAATGCCGGCAGCAAAACGCTGCAGGCCCCCGGCTACCACATCGTTCCGGGCCGCTGGACCAAGGTCGCTTTTGCCTGGGACCGCCAGACCACCCGCCTGCTGGTGGACGACTGCCTCATCGCCGTCGGCCCCGGTTCGCGCCCGCCGCTGACGGACTACCCCCTGCTGATCGGCCACGAGACCGCCAGCCTGGATGGGCTGGTGGATGAAGCCCGGGTGATGACCGCGGCGGCGGGCAACACGCTGCAACTGCCCCGGACGTTCACCATCAAGCACACCGCGGCTCCGTGGAGCGCGGTCTACTTCGCCGCCGACGGGTCCCTCGACATGCGCTACCACGCCGGGCCGCTCAGTGTCACCTTGCTCTTCGGCCAGCGCGCGCGGACCGTCAGCATCTCCATGCTCGGCCAGACCACGCGGCAGGAGGTCGAGAACGTCGAGGCCGCGGCGGCCCCCGGCGCCGCGCCGGCCACGGCCGCCGCCAAGGGCAAGCTGACGCTGTACCCCGCAGGTGGCAGCGGCGCGGCCACTCAGGACAAGCCCGCGGCGCCCAAGGCCAAGAAAGAGCGGCAGCCGGAACCGGGGAAGGAACCGGGGAAGCAAGAAGAGAAGAAGAACGCGGAGAAGACGCCTCCCAAGACGACGGGTGCGTCCGCAGGCACAGGAGACACGCCATGAAGCCGCTGTTTCCGAGCCCCGACCGTGAGGGCGCGCGAGGGCTCTGCGAACTAAAGCCGCGCGGCGTGGCGATCCTCATGGTGATCGCCGTGCTGGCGGGCCTGATGGCCCTGGCTGCGCCGTTCGTGCTCTCGATGGTGTTGCACGGCCGCACGGCGCGCGGCGATCTGAACGCGTTGCAGGCGCGCCTGGGGTCCGAGGCGGCCACGTCGCACGCGCTGGCGCAGCTTGTCAAGAACACAACGCGGTACGACCCCAGCAGCGGCCAACTGCCCCTCACCATCCTCAGCGACCTGAAGGTCACCATGGACTTTCCCGCGGCGGACAGGGAATTCGGCAAGCTGGGCGTCAACGTCCAGAACCAGAAGGGGCAGCTATGGTCCGCGAAGGTCGAGGATGAGCAGGCCAAGATCAACCTGACCACCGTGCCCCCCGTGCTGCTCGGCAACCTGCTCGGCTCCGCCATCCTGCTCGAACCCGCGGAACGCGGCGCCGGCAGCCTGGTGGTGGACGACGGAAAACAGTTCAACCCCTCGGGCGGCAGCGTGTCCCTGGTGGGCGAGCGCGAGGCGCTCCATTACAGCGCGGTCCAGGGCAACGTGATCGCCCTCACGCAGGGCACCGACTCGGCTCACGCCGCAGGCGCGCTCGTCTTTGACGGCCGGGCCAAGCTGATCGCCGACTACAAGATCAGGTCCGGCGGCCCGGTCTTTACGCCGTTCCGGTCCAACTACGAGATCAAGCTGGCGCTCAGCGGCAGCCCCGTGGACGCCCTGCGCCCGGATGAGTTCGCGCGCATCGAGCGGCACCTCACCGTCCAGTCGGGCATGAACGGTCCACTGTGGGGCCGCGGGGAACACCCCGCCGAGCAGGGCGCGGTGACCGTCGGCGGCTTCAGCGTCGAGAAGGGCGACGGTTTCACGCCCGGCGGTCTCGTCCGCATCGTCGAGAACGGCGTGCCGCAGAACTACGCGCGCGTCCGGCGGGTCCACATCCGGCCCAACAACACCGCTTTCGTCGAGCTGGACTTCCCGTTGGCCATCGGCACGCAGGGCAATGAGCGGTACGTCCAGCCGGAGATGCGCCATCCGATCAACGTCAATACGGCCACTCCCGAAGTGCTGGAGGCCTGCTTCATGGGCCTCTGCCTGGCCGGCGGCAAGGAACCCGTGCGCCGCCAGACGGCGCAGTTGCTCGCGGACTTCGTGCGCAGCCAGCGCTCTCCGCTGATTGACACGGAGGGTGTCAGGAAGCTGCTGGAACAGGCCTACGCCAAGGGCATCCTCATCGCACCGCAACGGGACGCCGTCTACATCAACGCCACGGAGCCGAACAGCCCCAAGCTGCGGACCTCCACCGTGCCTTTCTGCTTCTGCTCGTACGGCTCCTATACCATTGAGGGCACCGGCGTGGTGAACGCGGAAAACGGTCTGCAACTGTCCCGCCACACCACGCGCCAGTTGCTCACCATGCCCATCCCCTGGCCGGGGTACTTCAAGGTCGAGTTCCAGGCGGGCTTCGAGCGGTTGCTGGACCAGGGCATGGGCAGCCGCGTGGTGACGTTCCCCACGGTGATGGGGAAGAGCAAGTACAAGCGCAAGGCGCCGTCCGTGAAGCTGCCCTCGGAGCAGTCCGGCGGCGTGCGGCTCGATGTCGGCGAGTGCGGCCCGCACAAGGCGCAGGGCGACCCGAGCGAGTTCATCGAGCACTGCGAGGACGAGAAAGACCCGGCCTACCGCCAGGACGGCTACGATATGTCCAGGCGCGGGCCGTTCGTGCTGCCCGAACCGCAGAACCAGCCCCGTATCGGTCCGAACGGCCTGGCCAGCCAGCCGACCGCCGTGGAACTGTGGTACAAGCCGACGCGCAGCGGGCAGTGCGTGTTCTACGACGAGAGCCTGGAAGAGGACCGCAACCGCATCACCTTCGCGTATGACCCGTCGAAGGAGGGGTTGCTCGTCCAGGTGTACGACGCGGGCTACGAGTGCCAGGACGCCAACAAGAAGGACTGGACGCACCTGAAGCGCAAACCCGTCGAGTTTCTCTACCCGATATCGCTCGACGCGGGCGAATGGTACCACGTCGCGGCCGAATGGAAGACCGGCCGCCCCAACGGGCAGGCAATCCGCGTGGACGCGCTGTCAAAGCCGAAGGGCGAGGAGCTGAAGTGCCGGCCGGGCGTGAAGCTGGCGAGCGCCTTGAGCTTGACCGAAACCGAGTCGCTGGAACTGGAGGAGCTCGAGGAGGACACGGACTTCCCGAAAGCCGGCGCGGTGCTGATCGGCGAGGAGATTGTCGAGTATTACGAGCGCAACGGCACCAGCCTGCAGAAGCTCGTCCGCGGCTCGCGCATGAGCGCCGTGAGCAAGCACAAGCAGGGCGAGATTGTGATGCCGTACGGGTTCTCCGTCAACCTCGGGCAGGACCTGGCCGTGGGCAACGGGACGCTGGTGGAACGCCTGGAACGGCCCTCGCTGACCCGCACGCGCGTCCGCTACCCCTCGCCGCCGAACAAGATCAACTTCATCCTGAATACCGACGTCACGAAGATACCCGTGGACGATGCGACGAACTTCCCCAAGTCCGGGTTCATCAGCGTGGGCGGCGAGCTGATCTTCTACGGCAAGCGCACCGCGACGACCTTCGAGCAGCTCCAGCGCGGCCTGGGCGACGGCCGTGGCCGTTCCACGCCGCGCAACATCGGCGACGGCGCGGGCGTGGCGCTGGCCTGCCTCACGATCAGCGATTACTCGCAGTACGACGACGTTGGCATCGTGCAGATTGACGACGACCAGAATGAAAAGAAGGTCGAGTGGATCGCGTACGGGTCCAGGCAGTCCATGGACGGCAAGAACTTCCTCGTGTCCCGGCTGTGGTGGGATTCGAACACGCGCGCGCGGAACAACCTGCTCTCCGTGGGCAACCCTGTCACGCGTGTGGAGGGTATGAGCTGCGGGATCGGCGAGTTCCGCGACGAGTTCGGCGTGGGGCGCTACACGCTCGGCCGCGAGAGCGCGCACGAGAAAAAGGCCAAGTGCATCCCGGTGATACGCATGGGCGGCCCGCACTGCGGCAACTTCTGGTCCCCCTACGGCGACCAGGGGGTCAGCGAGGTCTCCATTGTGGAGCGCGGCTCCACCAGCGGCGAACTGATGTGGGTCAAGCAGGGGTTCGTCCACCAGTGGGCGAACACGAACAGCCAGCCCTGCCCGCAACACGATTTCGTCAGTTGGGGTTTCGACTACTACGTCGGCCTCAACGATTTCGTCTCGCGGCGTTACCCCGGCAACCAGACGCGTTTCCTCAAGTGGCCCTCCGGCGAACTGCCCGACGCGGTGGGCGCGCGGCGGTACGTGGGGGCGGACCGCAACCAGGAAGGCAAGCTCACCGGCTACGTGGACGAGGTCAAGGTGAACACGTTCAACACCTACGGCGCGCGCATCGCCATGACCACCGAGGGCACGGGCATCAGCTCCGGGGATCAGGATATCCTGCTGGAGGAGCACACCGCCTGGCCCTACAACCACGACGGCGCCAACGCCAACCTGAACTGGCCAACCACCGGCGGCCTGGTGCGCATTGAAGACGAACTGCTGTTCTACAAAGCCTGCGCCCCCGGCGCATTCCAGTTCTACTCCGACGTCTACCCGTATCTGAAAGAGGGTGACAACCCGAACGGCAAGCCCGAGCAGAGCAAGGCGGGCCGCGTCTGGTATTGGCCGTGCACCAAACCGCCCACGCCCAGGCCGCACCCCAACATCAAGAACAAGACGGGCCTGCGGCTGACCGGCGTGCAGCGCGGCGTCCTCGGCACCAAGGCCGTTGACCACCCCGTGGGCGCGCAGGCGCTGCTGCTGGACGGCATGGCTGTGAGTCTGCTCAGAGGCAACCTCGCCCCTGATGGCGATTCCTTCAGCGTGGCCAACGCGGCCGGTTTCCCGAAGGAAGGTTACGCCGTGATTGACAACGAGGTCGTCTCCTGGCTCGACAACCGTAACGGCAGCTTCACGGGCTGCAGGCACTTCCATGGCCGCTACGGGACCCAACCCGGGGGCCACGACCAGGACACCATCGTGCGCTGCCTGCCCTTCCGCTACTGGGACCGCGAAGCCAAGTTCTACGACGGCGACGGTCTGGCGTACATCCAGGCGGGGTACGTGGCCAACGACGCCATCTGGGACGGCATCCAACTCGTGCTCACGGGTACGGAAGACCGTCCGCGCCCGCGCTGCGTGCTGCCGCGCGTGCTGCTGCGCTTTGACGGCAACCCCAACTGGGACGTCGAGGTGACGAACCAGGATGGCGGGCTGTACGAGTTCCGCGGCAAGGATGGTGTCATCAAGCTGAAGAGCTCGCGCGTCGGCGGCGTGCACGCAAACCAGGTGGAGATGCGCGTGTACTGGGAGTTCCGGCCCGGCGCGTACAAACCGGACGACGCCCGCGCGTCGGACTGGAAACACACCTTCACCATCGAAAAGATGCGCGCCACGTACTACACGCCCTTGCTGATGAGGCGGCTGGATGAAGTTGAGAAGCGGTGACAACCGGCAGGTGTCTGCGTGCCGCGGCCTGACACTGGTCGAAGTCCTGATCACGATGACGATCTTCGTCATCCTGGCCGGCTTCACGATCATGGCCGTGCGGCAGGTGGTCGCGACGTGGTCGCAGAGCGAACGGCGCCGCGTGCTGTATGAGAAAGCCGGGGGCGTGCTGGATATCATGGCCGACGACATCCGCCTGGCCCTCACGCGCGAACCGTTCGGCGTGACGGAAAGCATAGTGCGTTTCATCGGCGATCTGGAGCCCGGCACGCGGCAGCAGCGCCTGGCGTTCGTGCGCTCCTTCGAAGCAGGCCCGGAACGGGCCATCACCTTCGCCGCCGGCGACGGCAAGTCCAACGAGATGCGCTTGAAGCCCGCCGAAAGCGGGACGGGTCCGACGCCACAGTCGGCCGTCGCTCCCGCGGCCGCCGCGGGAGGCGCCGACCGGGACGAGTACAACGGCCTGAAAGTGGGCGACTTCAAGGCGCTGGGCGGCATGGCCGTGGTGGGTTACTTCGCCAAGAACCAGACGCTCTACCGCATGATCCACGCGCCCGTGCCAATGGCGTTGAGCCCGCTGCTGACGCCCGAGGGCTCGCAGGTGCTCGCCACGGACGTGCTCTACCTGGGCTTCGACTACTGGAGCCAGAACACGGCGAACTGGGAGGAACCGAAGCGCAGCACGAAGAACACCGGGCCGGAGAAGATCTGGGACTCCACCCGCGCCCTCTCGCAGCCGCCGCTCAACCAGTTCAGCCTGCACCGCGGGCAGGATTCTGCCGACGACATGGACGACGATGTGTTCCCCGAGAAAGTGCGCATCACGGTGACGGTTGATTCCCCCATGCCGCGCTGCGTCTTCGGACGGCTGGTGGGCCAGTTGGGCGACACGGAAGGGGGCTTCATCGAGGTGGACAACACGAAGGGGTTTCCCGAGGGCGGCGAGCCCGACCCGTACATCCTGGTTGAGGATGAATGGATCCACTACAAGAAGAAGACGGTCGAGGGGTTCGAGATAGATCAGCGCGGGGCACGGGGCACCCTGAATAAGGGCCACCAGGCGGGCGCGACCGTCCGCACGGGCAGGACCTTCCGCCGCGTGGTGTACCTCCCCAACTGGCGCGAAGACCCCACGCCGGACGACCAATGGCGTGCATGGCGGGAAGCACAGAAGTACAAACCGCGGCAGGTCCTGCGATGAGGCCCCTCTTTCTCCGCTCGCCACTTGCCACACGTCATCCGCCGTTTATCACATGCCACGTGAAGTTGGCCGGGCAGGGGCAGGCGGACGCTCGATGGTGACAAGCGGCACTCGGTATCCCGGGCGCGGGCCGCGCGGCATGACGCTGGTCGAGGTGATGATGGCCTTCGCCATACTGGTCGTCGGCCTCGTCGGCATCTTCGCCATCCTGCACGCG
>Ga0315282_10015669_pt1 | contig 11163 bp, 6 predicted proteins | sample YL17G07_20_MG_FD_203693 | JGI IMG/M metagenome (GOLD analysis project Ga0315282, IMG submission 203693) | Sediment microbial communities from Yellowstone Lake, YNP, Wyoming, USA - YL17G07_20 | ecosystem: Environmental > Aquatic > Freshwater > Lake > Sediment | place: USA: Wyoming | collected...
AAAATCGGCAGTGGTAGGTTTTCCTTCTGGTATGACTACCTCTATTTCTCAGCTTCAGACAATACTGACCCTAGAACAAACAATAGAAAGTATGAGATTCTCTGGCCCACGCCGATTGCTGATTGGTTCTCAAAAGGTACATATTTTCTCACTTTAGTTACAATTTCTCTGACAGCTCTTTATATAATTCAGCTTCTGGATGCCAAGCTGAAAGACTTAAAAGAAGACATTAATGTAATCGAGAAATTAAAAATCCTTTTTAAGAAGAAAGACAGCCTATGCTTCATCCTGTTTTGTATGGGACTCTGTTTTGTCTTCATATTCTTGTCATATTTGTTTTATATGATTTTCAACAAGCCTCTTCAGACAATGGAATCTCTTGAAAAAATCTCAATTTACATTATCGTATGCTTGATTTGCGCAGTACTTGGTTTCCTCTCCGCTCGTTTCTTTTCCTTAAAACAAAGGATAGATCTGAGAGTAGTAATTCGGCTAATAGCGATAGTTAGCGTCGCTTTTTACCTTGCTTTTAGGGCTGAGATCATAAATGGCATCTCCGAATTGGCGAGGAACGTTTGTATTTTTGTCACTATGATAACTGCCGGGATTCTCTCATTTTATTTAAATCAAAGATATAGAGTACTAACGACTTGGTCATTCACTTCTCTACAGAAAAGACACGCGTTGCTACTAATTATACTGATTACAGTGATGCTGGCGATCCCCGGCTTGAGTAAACCTCTTATGGAGTCTTGGGATATTTCCGGATACATGGACTCCCAATCGTACGATGTTGCTGCACATAGAATTATTACAGGACAAGCTCCGCAAGGTGACTCCTTCGTTATGCCCTTATACCAATATGGGCTTGCATTTTTTTACTATATCTTCGGACATTTTTTCTACGTTCAGCAAATTATTAGTGGGTTTCTATTTATCGCAGCGATAGTACTGTTGTGTTTGACCTCGTGGAATCTGTTTCGGAACTTAGGAGCAGTAGTTATAACTGGGGTTTTATCGGCTTTTACAAAGGAACTTTACTCTTATATTATCGTTACCCAGATTGAAAACTGGTATATCCCTTTAATCTGTTTAGTAATTTTCATCTGGTCTTGCTACTGGACAAGGCCCGTACTTTCACACCTTATTTTCTTAGGCATTTCCGTGGGACTCGCGTTCAATTGCAGAGCACAAGGAGCATTCTTTTTTGCTTTCTTGTGCATCACACCCTTTTTTGTTTCTGCAATGTCAATAAAGACCCGCATTGCACACTCACTTATCCTTATATTTATAACAGCATTATTACTCGTCCCATGGAGCATGCGAAACTATCTTTATGAGAATCGATTATCACCAACAAGTGACCAAAGTGCCATAGCCCTTTTGTTTAATGATCATAGGGTTGGTTTCTACGGATTACGCTGGGATTTGTTTTCCTGGCAAATTGTATTGAAACAGTATGAGCAGAGGTACTCTGACAAACGAGAGATCCACGAAGCCATCAGGCGCGATATCTTCAAGAGTATGCTAAATGACCCGGTTTGGCTTGCGAAGGCTTTTTATTGGCGCACTCTTGCTTTTTATGGCCTTCTTCCACCTGGAATTTGGCATCCTGAAGGTCCAATACAAACAGATTGGAGTGTGCACTGGAAAGGATATATTTATAATAAATTTCCCTTTATTTTCTTTATTTGCTTTTCCTTATTGGGATTTATAATCCGATTAAATAGGGTGACCGTTTTTCTGCTATTATCTGTACTCGCTAACCTTGCTGTTTTAATTTTCGCGTCACAAACTGAAGCAAGAATATCTTATCCTATATTACCGCTTCATTTGCTTATAGGCCTCTGCGCATTCTTTACTCCTTTTCCTTCTAATATCCAAGATAATTGTGCTCCCCCTTCTTTAATGATTTCTCATAATAGAATGTTTTATCTACCATTCGCTATTTTTTCCATTGCTATTTTCTTCATCCTGTGCCATATAAGTGTCGGCAGATATAATCTCTACCGTCCTCTCATTGAAAAGGCAACAATTCTAAATCCCAATATAGAAATTAATCCTGATATTCCTTCTTTAAATGAATTTTTTAAATTGCCGAATGACAACAAAGGTTCTCCCCCTGTCTTCAATGATGGGGACAGAGTGCGTTTAAAATGCAAAGTAACCAATTACATGCGACCGCCGAAAAAATATGGCACTCATGAATTTATTCCTAGCTTTGCTTCCGATCCTTCGAGAGAAACGTTTTATTATGCCTATCCTTTGGAGGGAGGCGTTGTTGGTGTAACTTATTTCGGCGCCTCAATGAATGTTCAAATCAGAGAGGATGACACCGTTGAGCTCGAAGGAATTGTGCTCCAGCATCAACAAAAGACTGCATTGCCCAATCCGCGTTATTCGGCATATTGGGTAAAGGCCGAGAAGATTGTTTTCATAAAAAGAAACTTAACTTTGCCATAGATCTGCATACTATGAAAGTTCTGAATAAAAAGCTCGCATGGACTTCTCTTCGATTTATTCTGGTGGTAGGAATATTTGTTTATCTTTACACCACTGATCAGCTCGACCCTGATAAGCTAAAGCTAGCATTTGAAAGGACGGACCTATTCGCGGCAGGAACAGTCTTAATTTTTTTAGGGGCTTTATTTGCGGTGCAACGATGGAGGCTTCTCTTACATGCGCAGAATGTTTTCTTGAGTCTCTGGGCAGCTATTAAATTAACCTTCGTAGGGTTTTTTTTTGGTATTGCTTTACCCGGTACTTTTAGCGGCGACATTGTAAAAGCATATTTTCTTGCTAAAGGTGAGCAACAAAAGGCGGCATTAATAACTTCTATTTTCTTCGACCGGTTACTTGGCTTATACACGCTGTTTTTTATAGCGACACAGGCGGTTATTATTAGCTTTCTTTATAGTGCAATAACAGAACAGTATGGCGTATGGTCTCGTCCGTATGTAGTAAGCTTGGGATTTTTTATCTGCATTTCGTTCGTCTTTCTTACTGTAATAGGAATATTGAGTATGAGCAAAAAGCTTCGAGACTCAAGAGTTGTGAAATATATTTTTACAAGAGTCCCCTTTCGTGAAACAGTCTCAGGAATCTATGATACGATTCAGCAATATAGACACAACCCCCGATTAACGTTTAATGCCTTTATTTTATCACTGGTAGCTCAGATCATTACATACGCTGGCATGTTCTGTATAGCTCTTCTTCTTAAAATAACGGTGCTTGCCCCCATCGATTATCTTTTTGTACTGCCAGTAGGTTCATTAATAAATGCTATACCGCTTGCACCCAGCGGATTGGGGATTGGTGAGGCTGGATTTAGAAAGATATTTCTCCTTTTTGGATCGCAGGAGGGGGCCGAATTGGCAGTCATTTTTCACGCAATTTTTTTTATGCTATCTCTGGGATTCGGTGGAGGGGTATACCTGTTCTCTGATTTATCAAAAAGTAAGGCGGGCACATAAAACATAATACCTATGAAAGTCATCATCATTGGGGCCAAAGGCTTTATCGGGAAGAACTTGCTTCACTTTATTCAGAAGAAGGGGATCGAGGTGCAAGGTTTCTCTTCCTCCGAACCCGGCAATATCGATCAAAAAACGGGCATCTTGTCCGATGAATTCAGAATTCCCGACGGTACTACTGTGGTGATATATCTTGCTCAGTCACCACATTATTATCAGATTCCAGAGATGCTCCACCATATTGTAAACGTGAACGTCGCGTCAGCGGTGAGAATGGCTGAATTGGCGCGCAAGGCAAAGGTGAGGCGCTTCATTTATGCTTCAACTGGCAATGCCTATAGACCGAGTTTTCAGGCCGTGCCTGAAACGGCTCCTGTTGGGGGAGACAACGGGTATGTAATCACCAAAATTTTCGCGGAGAAGGTCCTTTCTTTATTCAACAAGTATATGGATATCATTATAATAAGGCCGTTCGGAATTTATGGGCCGGGACAGACGAACAAGCTTGTGCCAAACCTTTTAAATTCGCTTTTACGGGAGCAAGAGATTCATATTGAGAAAAACCCTCATGACCGAACGGACATAGATGGATTAAAGATTTCTCTTTGCTGTATTGAGGATGCAGTCAAAATGTTATACAAACTTATTACTGATGGTGGTCCAGATTATCTCAACATTGCGGGAGACCGAGCTGTTAGCATACGAGAAATGGTAACCATCATGGCCAAATATCTTGGAAAAGAGCCCAGGTTCAAGCTATCTGAAAATTGCCGTCACTCTGACCTGATCGCAGATGTCTCTTTGCTCAAGAACACTTTGAATCCAGAATTTACCGACATCCAAGATGGATTGCGAGCAACCGTAGACGCTGCAATAAAGGAATCTGATCGCCAGGGCTTTGGTAGCTAAAATGAAAGTTCTTCATTTGCCTTCCTCTGTTGGGGGTCAGTCATGGGGGCTTGCCCAGGGCGAAAAAAGACTGGGGCTTGACTCGAAGGTTCTGACCACTTCAAATAGCTACTTTAATTACCCCTATGATATCTCTTTACATTGGGAGAAAAAAGGATCGATAGGGATTGTCCTCGACAGTATAAGGACCTTTTTAAAATACAGAGATAAATTCGATGTATTTCATTTTAATTATGGTTCAACGTTGGTTGATTTTCGCAAATATGGAGTTTATCATTGGGATCTTCCGTTCTATCCAAAAGGGAAAAAGATAATATTTACTTATAACGGTTGCGATGCCAGACAGAAATATAAGACCATGGCAAGAGACAGAATAGCAGCCTGTCATGAGCAGAACTGCAATAATGGTATTTGTGATAGCGGAAGGATGGACAAAAGGCGGGTCAAAAGTATAGGGATTGTATCCCAATACGTTCATCATATATTTGCTCTCAACCCTGACTTACTCTATTTCTTGCCTCAAGGCCTTTCATCTTTTTTGCCCTACGCTGTTGCAAGTTGGTATGAGATTCAAGCCGTCCCTTATAAGATCGGCCGATCAATTAAAATAGCGCATTCCCCAACAGATCGTGTCGTGAAAGGGTCTCATTACATTGTCCAAGCATTAGAAAACCTGAAAAAAAATTATCCCATAGAAATTATTCTTATTGAGGGAATGTCGAATAAGGAGGCATTAGAAATTTGTAAGCGGGCTGACCTGGTCATTGACCAGGTGCTGGCGGGGTGGTACGGAGGTTTTGCGGTGGAAGCGATGAGCATGGGGAAGCCCGTCGGTGTTTTTATCAGAGAAGAAGACCTCCATTTTATCCCGGAAAAAATGGCAAAAGGCCTGAAAGAGGCTGTCATTAATTTAAATCCATTCGACATTGAAAAGGCATTAGAAGTATTCTTGGAGAACCCACAGATGCTTCACACCAAAAGTGAGGCATCACTTGAATATGTTCATAAATGGCACGACCCAACTTTTGTCGCCGGGATGACAAAGGCCGTTTATGAAAGCTAAGGAATGCACCTTGCGATATGAGGATTCCATCTCACATGGATTTTATGAATCAGTCCGTAATTGTATAGACACTGGGGACTAAATCCCTCCTCCCCTCCCTTTACCCACCGGGTCAGAGACCGCTCTGGGTCGGAGACAAAAGGGAGGAATTCCCCTCTTTGAAAAAGAGGGGTTAGGGGAGATTTTAGGAAGAACATGTCTTCTCAATTGTGGACTCCTTAGTAAGTCCTTTCAATACCCGTGGTTGCCTAAGAATCTTTGCAGATGACCTTCACGTCAAAATGACCTGCTGTAAAGTTTAAACCTTCCTTGACTGCCCTTCAAATCGGGCTGGAAAAACTTCCTCCTCAGTCCTCCCCGTCTTCCGCGGCGAGATCATTCTTTTGAGCCTCAAGAAACTGATTTGAACAAGAGTGCTCATTGATCTTACCCTATCTCTTTTTGGCTTGATAAAGTGGAATCGATCTGATAAAAATAGTGTTCGTGGAGAATAAAGAAAAAATCTTAGTCATCATCCCTGCCTATAATGAAGAAGGATCCATAGGAAAAGTCATCGAAGAGGTCAGGGACCAGGTCCCTGAGGCCGATATTTTGGTGGTAAACGACGGGTCAACCGACGCGACAGGGAATGTCGCAAAGGAGCAGCGAGTTCTGATATTGGAACACCCGTACAATATGGGGATTGGTGCTACGATGCAGACGGGCTTTCTTCTCGCATTAAGAAATAGTTATGACATTGCAGCCCAAGTCGATGGAGACGGACAGCATGACCCACAGTATTTGAATAAATTAATGGTCCCTATCCTAACTGGTGAGGTCGATTTGGTCATTGGCTCAAGATACCTCGAAGAGAAAGGGGCTAAATCCTCCGTTCCAAGGAGGATCGGTACTCGGTTTCTTTCTATCTTGAATTACATTTTGACAGGCCAAAGGGTCACAGACCCGACCTCGGGATTTAGAGCCATCAACAAAAAGGTGATTGATTTTTTTTCGAAGGAATATCCATCTGATTACCCTGAGGCGGAATCATTGATCCTTTTGCATAAGAAGGGATATACTTTTAAAGAGGTCCCGGCCCCCATGAGAAAAAGGCAGGGTGGAGTTTCTTCCATTCATTTTCTGAGCTCCATCTATTATATGGTCAAAGTCACGTTATCGATGATGATTGGAAGCCTAAAAGAGATCTGAGCCATGTCATTAAGTCGGGTTCAAGTATTTGCCATTATTGGTTGCGTCTTCTTAATCATTTTATTGCTGGAACTGATCAGAAGGAACTATTTAAAAGAGAGGTATTCTCTTTTATGGCTCGTAACAGGAGGGATTTTCCTAATTCTATCTTTGGCCATAGAATCATTAGGCCGTATCGCCCATTTCATTGGATTTCAAGTTGTCTCCAATGCATTGTTCCTTGCAGGAATCATTTTTCTGGTCGTCATTGCCCTGGGGACGACCATTGCCATCTCCCGCTTATCCGAGAGGAATAAGAGATTAACCCAGGAGGTGGTCCTACTTAAAAAAAGGATAGAAGATTTGGAGAAAGTTCAGAGTGACTCAAATCATAAGAAATGAAGGATGATAAGAAATTTCATTACATTGTCATTACTTTCCTGACTCTTTTGGCGATCGCTCTCTACCTCAATTCTTTAAGGAATCCATTCCATTTCGACGACATCCCAAGCATCGTTGAGAACCCTTACATCCGGGACTTAAAAGATATTCCTCTCTTCTTGAAGGGGTTGGAGGTCCGAACCAATTGGTTCAGGGTATTGCCCACCCTTTCCTTTGCAATCAATTACCATTATCACGGGCTCAATGTATTTGGATACCACTTGGTAAATTTGATCTTGCACATTCTTTCCGGCATCCTCGTCTATTTCATATCGAGGAATCTCTTTGCTCTCGGATTGAAAAAAAGTGGCCCCCTTGACCCATGGAATAAGAGAATAGATCTTTTATCCCTTCTCACGGCAGCGATCTTTATCTCTCATCCCATCCAGGTCAACACGGTGACCTACGTTGTTGAGAGGAATGAAGGATTAGCCAGCCTCTTCTATCTAATAGGTCTCTTTCTTTTCATGAAGGGAAGCTTTTCCAAAGGCCTTCTAAAGGTGCTCTCCTTTTCTGGAGCCATCGTAACGTTCCTCTTCGCCATCCTGTCAAAGGAGATCAGTTTCACCTTACCCATCGTGCTGATCCTATTCGATCTCCTATTTGTTTGTAAGAACCGGCAGATGATAAAAAAACGACTCCTCGTTTACCTCGGGGTCAGCATCCTTCTCATTCTGTCCCTCTTATTCTTTGTCAGAGGAGGGATTTTTACACTTCTTTTTCGTACCGCCCATCCCTGGACCCCCTGGGAAAACCTTTTGACCCAGTCCAATGTGATCATCCAGTATTTCAAACTGCTCTTATTGCCACTGCCTCGGTGGCTCAATGTCGATCATGATTTTCAGGTTTCAAGATCATTCTTCGAATATCCCACCATTCTCTCTGTCTCCGTCATTCTTCTCCTTTTGATTTTTGCCGGAATTTTAATAAAGAAGAACAGATCGGTCTCCTTTTCTATTTTCTGTTTCTTCATCGTCCTATCACCCACTTCGAGCATCATTCCGATCTGGGACATTATGGTCGAATACCGACTTTATCTTCCTCTCTTTTTCTATGCTTTCGTCCTCACCTCAGGACTTCATTACCTGAATAACTTATTCGCTCAGCACTGGTCTAAGCGATCAGGTCAGGTCATTGTTTTGGGAGTCTCGATCCTCATCTTGGGCTTTTATTCCATCACGACGATCGAGCGGAACAGGATTTTCAAAGATGGCTTAACCCTTTGGACCGATGCGGCAAAGAAATCTCCCAACAAGATGAGAGTGCATCATAATTTGGGAAGGGCCTATTGGGGAAAGGGGCGCATTGATGAAGCCATTCGGGAGGGTGAGATTGCTCTAAGACTGAGCGCCGATCTCGATATAAAGGAAAATGTGAAATATGTTTTAAATCTGCTCGGAGGGGCCTATTTTCTAAAGGGAGAAAGCGATAAAGCCCTTCGCATTCTCCAGCGGGCCATTGAGATCGATCCGAATTTTGCCACCTCTTATTATAATGTGAGTTGTATTGATGCGAAAAAACAAGAGAAGGAAAGGGCCCTCGAATATTTAAAAAAGGCAATCCTCCTGGACCCCAAATATAAGGAAAAGGCAAAGGGCGATAAAGATTTTGATTCTCTTAGAGGCGAAAAGGAATTCGATGAAATGATAAAGTGAGGGGTTCGAAGAATGATAAAGCGAAGAGGGGAGCAGGGTTAAAACCTGCTCCCCTCTTTTTTGAAAACCATCCCTTCAATGGCCAATCAAAACCTATGGTCTGATGGTGACCATCAATTCCTCGGAGTAGTAGGAGAAGTGTTCAGTGTTCCCATCTGCCCCTAAATACCACCAACCTCTTGCGTCAACTCTGACTGTGTAGGTTCCTTGTTTCGCATACGTGTATGAAGCGGTTGTTGTGCCGACAGGTAACCACCCCGAATTTGAATCCGTGGTATCTCCCCAATGGAACCGATATTGAATCTCCTGACCAATTTCTGAGGTGGAACCTCCAGGGGTTGAGAAATGATAAGGAACTCCAACATGTCCTAAACCATCTACAGGTTGATCATCCCAAGTTGCTTTACCTGGTGTGGTGATGTAGTCTATTACGACGTACAAGCCGCTTGACCAGTCTGATACCACGGTAGGATGTTGCTTACATCGAGCTCTCACCTTTATTGTATAGAAAGGAGTTGGACGAGAAGTCGCCCAAGCCTTAGTATATGGCCCTCCCCATTCGGAGAATGTCCCATCTCCCCAGTCAAATTGATGCTCCGTGGTATGTCCCAAATTAGAAACCCCAGGCTGGAAGCTGAATGAATAAAGTATGTTCTTTCTCCCACTGATGAGATTGCCAGTACTATATATACTGCCTCGATCCGTGGGCCCATAGGCTTCAATAAACGGAGTTGAGATCTTTTCGGGTTGTGGCGGCGATCCAGGTTTAATCGTCACAGTCAGCACCGGTGACCAGTCAGAGATTACATTGGTATGGATACCACACCGGGCATGTGCTCTAACGGCGTACGTTCCTGGGTTCGTCCAAGCATTCCCGACGCTTGTCGTCCCGATGGGCAACCACTCAGAAGTCGTTCCATCTCCCCAATCGAATTGAAATTGTACAGGATCTCCTCTGTCCGAAGAGGATCCTCCGGTGGTATATAAATAACCGTCTCCTACAGTACCGTTCATTGAACCTGTCGGTACGACAGGCGTCGAAATGAATTCTACCACAACCAACAGACCTGATGACCATCCAGTGACCAGTGCCTGATGGATCGAGCACCTGGCCCTCGCTCTCACGGTATAAGTCCCTGAGGTGGTCCAAATCTTCTGTGCCGTGGCTTGTGTTGTGGACGTTACGGGGTCAACCGTGGCCGCAATCCAAGCGGAAAATGATCCATCGCCCCAGTCAAATTGATATTCCAAAGGATCGCCCACATTCGAAACAGCTCCGCTCGCTGTATAAGTGTTAGGTTGGCCCCGCATCACGGCGAGGGGACCGAAAGGTTGAGATGGAACGGTGACCAGTTCGATGACAAAGATTAGCCCTTCACTTGACCAATCGGACATTACACTCGTATCAATCACACATCGAGCCCTTGCTTTAATCACAAACCTGCCATAAGTACTCCAGGATCTTGATTGAGTGGATGATCCCCATGGAGAGAAGGTTCCATCGCCCCAATCAAATTGATACTCGACAGTATGGCCAAGAGTTGAAATCGATCCACCCGTACTAAACGCATATGCTGTCCCGAGATTTCCTAAGTTTGGCCCCACGGGCGTGGTGGGAGCCGAAATCTTTTCGGATTGAGGCAATGTGTTGATAGTGACCGATATGCCTGCTGACCAGTCCGAGACCACCTTTGTGTGAATGGCACATCTCGCCTGAGCCTTTACCGTATATGTCCCGGGATCTGCCCAGGTCTTCCCCACACTTAAAACACCAACGGGTAACCATCCAGAATTCGTCCCATCTCCCCAGTCAAATTGATACTGGACTGGATCTCCACTATCCGAAGAGGCCCCTCCAACAACATAAGCATAAATCTGTCCAACCGTACCACTTGTCGGGCCTGTCAGCGTCGTAGGTGGATTAACAAATTCTATTACCACCACTAAACCAGATGACCATCCAGTGACCAGTGTCTGATGGATCGAGTCTCGTGCCCTTACCCTTACTGTGTAGACCCCCGAGGTAGTCCAAGACTTCGTCTGGGTGGCTTCTCCCCAGGGTGAAAGATCTGTGACGCCATCGCCTTTCCAGTCAAATTGATACTGCAAGGTATGACCGGAACTCGAAACGGCCCCAGTGGTTGAAAAACTATAAGGCACACCCCTCATCCCATTAATCGGACCTGTGGGCGGTGACGGGATCGAAATGGTTTCAATGTCAAAGGTGAACGCACTTGACCAATCGGACATCACACTGGTATCAATCGCACAACGGGCCCTCGCTTTAATCAAGAAGGTTCCAAGGATGTTCCAGGATTTTGACTGAGTGGATGATCCCCACGGAGAAAAAGTTCCATCGCCCCAATCAAATTGATACTCCACAAGATGACCCAGATTTGAAATTGATCCACCTGTGGTAAACGAATAGGATGTTCCAAGATTCCCTAAGTTT
>Ga0315282_10015671_pt1 | contig 11162 bp, 11 predicted proteins | sample YL17G07_20_MG_FD_203693 | JGI IMG/M metagenome (GOLD analysis project Ga0315282, IMG submission 203693) | Sediment microbial communities from Yellowstone Lake, YNP, Wyoming, USA - YL17G07_20 | ecosystem: Environmental > Aquatic > Freshwater > Lake > Sediment | place: USA: Wyoming | collected...
AAAGTATTTACGGATGCACAGATTGTCGCAGCCGATTTATTTGAGAAAAAGAACTCAGCAACTCTTCACATCCTTCATAAAGGGAAAGAAGAAAAATTGGAGTTTCAGAAAGTATTGGTTGTTGGGGATAGACGTGGAAATACGGATGGACTCGATATTGAAAAGGCTTCACTCACTTTGGAAAATGGCTTCCTTTCGGTGGATTCTCGGATGAAGACAAGCTCTCCTGGGATCTATGCCGCTGGAGATATAGTAGGAAATGGTTTTTTCGCCCATAAGGCATTCCTCGAGGCAAAAATAGCAGTCAAAAATCTTTTAGGCAAAGAGAGTAAAATGGATTACCGATTCATCCCAACTTGCCTCTATTCTTACCCCGAGGCTGCATCCATTGGTCTCACCGAAGAAGAGGCAAAAGAGAAATGGGGAGAAATCAAAATTGGAAAATTCCCCTTTATCGGTTGTGGCCGAGCCGTCACAACTTCGGAACAGGATGGGATGGTAAAAATCATTTCGGAAACCAAATATGGCGAAATCCTTGGTGTTCACATCCTTGGGTCTGGGGCTACAGAATTAATCCACCTGGGTGCCATGGCAATAAAGCATGAAATTGGGGTAGAAGAAATCAAAGAGATGATCTTCGCCCATCCAACCTTCTCTGAGGCCTTCTTCGAGGCGGCACTGGATGTAAGCGATGAAGCGATCCATATCATGAAAGGATAATCTGTAGATCAGCCACGCCTAAAAAAGATCTAATTATATTATGGGTCAGAGAACATTGCCCGGGTTTTCCCCATTACCTCTCGGTTCACCACAGATCTTGGCCATCTTCCGGTAAGAACATCCGCCACATTCTTCGCCGTCCTACGCTTCAACTCACTGATCGACTCTACAGAATAGAAACTCACATGAGGAGTTAAGATCACATTCTCCATCTTCAGCAATGGATTTTGAGAATCGGGAGGTTCCTTCTCCAGGACATCCAAACCTGCACCGGAGATGAGGCCCTCTTTTAATGCCTGGATTAAAGCCTTTTCATCGATGATCGGTCCCCTGGAGGTATTAACGAGAAGAGGTTTCTTCTCCATTTTTTTGAATGCTTGCTCGCCAATCAGGTGGCGGGTGGAATCGTTCAAGGGACAGTGGATGGAGATAAAATCTGATTCCTTTAAGACGGTATCGATGTCTTTCAGTTCAATCACCTCATGAGGCTTCTCAATATAGGGATCGAAAGCAATCACCCGAACACCAAAAGAAGAGATCCTTTTCGCCACTTCCAGACCGATTTTTCCGCACCCGATGAGGCCCAATGTCTTTCCCCTGGTTCGATAGATGGGAATCCCCTGGCGGAAATCCCACTGGCCTGACTTCACCTTCTGATCGAAGAAGGCTGTTTTTCTGATCAATCCCAGCAACATCGAGACGGTCTGGTCAGCCACCTCATCCATACAATAGTCAGGCACATTGGCGACGATGATTCCTAAATCCGTGGCTGCCTTGAGATCGACGGAATCCACCCCAACTCCGTAACGGGAAACCACCTTGCAATTTGGAAGGTTTTCGAGAACCCTCCGGGTCAAGAGGGCATACTGGTTTAAGAGCCCGTCTGCCTCTCGACATGCTCGGATCAACTCTCTCTCTTCCTGGACTTGTGCCAGAATGAGTTCAGATCCAATTTTAGCAAACTCATCCTTTTCCTCTTCGATGGAACCCTGATCACAATCGGTGATCACCACACGATACGGATGTCGTTCCATTTTACCCCCTTTATTTTATGGAATCAAAACCACCTTTGCAGCCTGAAGGTTTTCTAATAAATGAAATGCCTCCTCCCATTTTTCGAGGGGAAGCTTATGGGTAATGATTTTTTCAATCGGCAACACACCTTTTGAGATGAGACCGATCGTCGTTTCCCAGGCCGTCCAACTGCTGGAGAAACAGAAATCGTAACGGAGGGCCTTGAAGATTCCACGATCGTAAGGGATGGGGACTTCTTCTTTACCTGAAATTCCTATGGCACAGATTCTCCCCAATCTCCTCACCATCTCAAAAGCCTGGTAGATCGCCTTTCCACCCCCTGAGGTCTCAATGAGGATATCGACCCCAAGACCATTGGTCATCTCTAAGACCATCTTCACAGGATCCTCTTGATCGACATTGATGGTGAAATCCGCCCCCAACTCTCTCGCCTTTCCGAATCTTATGCCTTCATCCGAACTCCTTCCTGTTACCCCTGCGATTCTTGCTCCTGCTGCCTTTGCAACGGCAAGGGAGATGAGGCCAATGGGACCGGGCCCGGTAATGACCACAGACTCTCCTGCCTGAAGCCCGTTTCTTTCGAGGATTGAGGTGACACAGATGGCTGTGGGTTCTATCACCGCTCCCGCTTCAAAGGAGACGTTATCCGGAAGGTGATGGAGAAGACGGGCAGGGCCTGCGACATACTTGGTGTAGGCACCGTTGATTCCGATGCCATAGGGCCTCTTCTGCTCGCAGTTCTGTGGAAATCCGCTCTGACACGTATAGCAGACACCACAGGAACCCGTCCTTGTCTCACTGACGATCCGGTCTCCGACTTTCCAACCCTTTACTTCTTTTCCGACATCAATGATCACTCCGGAGAATTCATGGCCCAAAACGACCGGAGGCCAGTAGGGATGGCTGTCATGGTAAATGTGAAGGTCGCTCCCGCAGACCGAAACTGCTTTCACCTCAATCAAGACTTCATCATCCTTGATCTTTGGTTCAGGGACCTCCCGCATTTCAACCAAACCTTTTCCTTTTCCATATTTTACCACTGCTTTCATGTTGAAACCTCCGTTAAGCGAAAATCAAGGCTGAAGCCTTGAGTTACCAATGTAACTCAACCCTTTAGGGTTGAAGCTATGACCGGGAGAATTTCGCCACCTCTTTGAAGGACTGCCACCTTTGCATCACGTCCCAATAAAGAAAACGCAATTTCTAATGCCTCCTGTGGTTCTCGGGCATGAATAAACCCCAGCCGTTCTTTATCTTCTTTAGGTATTCCCGGGGAGACCATGATTCCCTTCCACAGATTCCGGGTTGAATGATATTTCCACCTCCGCTAAAACCAGAGACCCGATGGGGAACAATCTGGCCAATGCCGATACATCCAAAGGCTTCATTTCAGGATAGGGGAAGGGGATGCGCATATCTAATCTCCATAGGAAAAGGCTCAGGTTAAGGCTAAGGTTTAGATTTAGTCTAAACTCAACCTTAACCTTAAGCTTAACCTAATCTTTTAGCCTCGTGCCTCCCGAATGGTTTTGAGAAAGGCGCGGGTATTCTCTGTAATGACATGAAATTTTTTCTCTTTGATTGCCTTCTTATCCACCAGCTCCCCTCCTGCACCGAGGGCTGCGGCTCCAGCCTTGATGAAGGCCCCTGCATTCTGTAGGTTTACCCCACCGGTAGGGACAAGAAGGATTTGGGGAAGTGGTCCTCTCAAGGCCTTGATATATTCTGGCCCCCCAAGTTGGGCAGCAGGGAAGACCTTCACCATATCAGCGCCTGCATTCCAGGCAGTGAGAATCTCTGTCGGAGTCATCGCACCTGGGATGACTACAGCGCTGTAACGGTGTGCGAGATGAATGAGATCGAGGTTGAGAGTTGGGCTGACAATGAATTGGGCTCCGGCAAGCAATGCAGCCCTCCCTGTTTCAGGATCCAAAATTGTTCCTGCTCCCATGATGATCTCATCCTTATATTTTTGAGTCAGTTCTTTGATCACATCGATGGCTCCCGGTACACTCATCGTAATTTCGATCAAGGTCACTCCGCCCTCCTTAATGGCATCGGCGACATCGATGGCCTCGGACGCAGAGGTCACTCGGATTACCGGAACCAATCCCTCTGACATCATCCTGTTAAAAACTTCTCTCTTTTCCATCTTATCCTCCCTTTCCCCTCACCCTCCCCTCTCCCCAACGGAGAGAGGGATGGAGTGAGGGGGGCATGATGACGTTTAAATTATCTTGAGATCCTTAATCCTGCACCTTTTAGCTGGTTCTCGGCCTCCTCCTTAGTGCTCCAATTAAAATCTCCTGGTAAGGTATGTTTCAGTGCGGCAAAGGCATTTCCATACTGGACGCCTTTTTGAACGTCCTTCTCCTTCAACCAACCATAGAGAAATCCAGCAGTAAAAGAGTCTCCTGCTCCCACCCTGTCCACAATCTCCACCTCATACTTTCTATCTCTGAAGATCTTTCCAGCCTGGTAGGCAATGGCTGTCCAGTTATTCCTCCAGACGGAGAGATCTTCTCTCAGTGTGATGGCGACGATTTTTAATTTAAAGGTTTGTGCAAGCCTCTCGGCTGCGGCTTCATAATCCTTTTCCTTAATGCCGAAGACAACATTCGTATCCTCCTCAGTGGTGATGAGGATATCGACATCTGCCATCATGGGTTCCTGGATTCTCTTTGCATCCGCCGGTGTCCAGAGTTTCTTGCGATAATTAAGATCATAGGAGACAGTGCAACCTGCCTTCTTCGCTGCCTTCAGGGCTTCCACCGTTACCTCTGAGGCAGAGGGGCTTAGGGCAGGGGTGATCCCACTGAGGTGAAAATGTTTTGATCCGGTGAAGACCTTTGCCCAGTCGACTTCCCCGGGTTGAACCATACTGATCGATGATCCTGCCCGATCATAGAGCACGCTCGAAGCACGGGGCGAAGCACCAAACTCCAAAAAATAGAGTCCGGCCCTTCCCTGATCAGACCAGATGATATGGGAGCAATCGACTCCGAACTCTGCGGCGCGATCTCGGATAAGGTATCCAAGGGGATTCTTCGGAAGTTTTGAAACCCATGCGCTCTTCATTCCAAAACGGGTCACGCCAACGGCCACATTCAGTTCTGCACCCCCCACATTTAAATCGAGACTTCGAGTTTGCTCCAATCTCTGGAAATGGGTTGGTGAGAGTCTTACCATCGCCTCCCCAAAAGTTACGACGTCGTACATGACATTATCCTCCTTTCAAAAAATGTGTTATCAACTGGATAAATAGGATGTTAAGTTTTCGTATTATTTCCCTCCAGTGAAAAGCAGATTTCTACTCCCAATCTATCTCCTGTTTAATTTCGCAGCCTTCTTGATTTATCCAATCTCATACCCTTTTTCTCTTAAGATCACTTCTAAAAGACCTTTTTGTTCTTCTGTAAAATGGTAGGGGGCACAGTAAATTTTGAACTGATCTTTAGAAATGACCTTTCTCGTTTGGTCCCCCTCCAGCGTCTTAAAAATCGCCTCAAAGGATTTAAGATGAGCGAATTCTGGGATATCCCTCATTACCAGTTCCTCACCCGAGCCCGCCAAACCCCATAAATAGAGGAGTTCGGAAACAGGGGAGGCGACCACAGGATGGCAACCACCTGGAATGGCAAAGATGCTTTTATCCCCAATCAGGAAAGCCTTCATTAGTTTTTTCCCGTCCATCAGCAGTTGAACGCCATAGGGCCCAAATTGATCTCCCGGCCTTTTTTCCCAATGAAAGCGGTGGTAGTAAACCTCCTCATGATCTGACTCTCCGGACAGGGATTGACCGTTATCATGTTGATGAGGAGGTGTCCCTGACCAGAATCCTGGAGGGTTGTAGGTTTCTCCTACGACCAGGTTCGAACTGGCATCCTTTGGGTTTATCAGGGAAATAACGTCCCTTCGCCAAATCCAATCTCCCCTCGAGAAGACCTTCACCTCCTCGTTTGGCAAAAAGAACGGAGGTTTTCCCTTCAGTGCAGGGGCTTCAAAAAAGGCAACCTCGCCCTTTCCTCGAATCCTCAGTTTCGAATTGCGAGGAACGTAGAGGGCAGAGGCATTTGACTTCCCAGGTCCGATGGAGAAGGGTCCGCCGATTCTCTTCCCGTAGAACGGTTTTCCATTTACCTCGGCTTCAAATTCTCCCTCCTGTGGGACGAGGACAACCTCCTTCTCATTTGTCTCCCTGGTGATGAAATTGGATCCCAATCGATAGATTCCGAATCCCAGGATTTCAAGAGGGACCTCTTCCTGAAGGGGATCCAGGACCAATCCACTCATTTGACCGTTATATCGAATGTGTGGATTGATCTCATTCCGTTCAATCCTCTCGGCATATTTCTTCATTGTCTCTTTCATTGAAAACCCCGATCTTCGATCTTATCTCCGTCTCATTCTCTTTTGAGTTCGATACGCCTTCCTTTTTCAGCGGATGCATATGCTGCATAAATCGCCTCGACGACATCTCTTGCCAAATCTATTCCGGAGATCGGTTCCCTGTCGGATAAAATGGCATCTATGAAATCCTCCAGTTCTTGTGGATATCCTCTCACCCAATCCTCATCCGGACTCGGAAAGTTCCACCCAGCTTTGGTCTCCAGTTTCTCAGCAATGTACTCGTCTCCGAAGATGTGAGGCTCGGGTGCATAGACTTCGAGGGCATTGTGAGGATTGATATTCACATTAACCACGGCATTTGAAAGGTAGACGTTCAGGGTGTTCCTCACCCCTCCCAAAACGGTGTCCGAGGCAAAGACGGTCGCCTTCGAATGGTCTTCGAAATTGATGACCATTACGCCCCAGTCCTCTACGTCTTCCCATTCGGAAACGACATATTTTTTCTTTTCCTTGACGAAGGATTCCATTTTTGTATGGTGGCCCACCTCTGCCATCACAGATTTTACACAGATAGGTTTCCCATATTTCAGCATTCCTTCATAATGCTTGAGATGGAGAACGCCTCCAACTGGATGAGCTCCCAATCGCATCAGTGCTCCTCCTCCAGAGGTTTTCCATTTCCTCGAATACTTGGCATGGGAACCGGAATGGCTTTCTTCTGCCCTGATGTCCAGGATCGTTCCTCCGCTGACCTTGATCAAACTTTTGAGTTTCGCAAAAGGAGGGGCATAGATCCAATTTTCAGCGTACATGAATTTTACCTTATTCTTTTTTACCGCTTTGATGACCTGATCACATCCTCGCAACGCCTCTTTCAACATTAACTTTTTGCTGACTTTCAATCCGACATACTCTTCTTTTCTTTCCTTCCCAAAGTATCCTGTCAGGGGCTTTTCGCAAATAATATGTTTTCCGGCCTCTGCAGCTTCGATCGAAAACTCTTCATGTAAATCTGTTGGGACACACAGGTCCACCACATCAATGTCCTTTCGCTCAAAGATGCGACGATAATCATCATAGTAGTCTTTGATGTCAAATTTTTTTGCAAAGGCTGCAGCATGCTCTTTATTCTTGGAAGCGACAGCGACGATATCTACCTTGGCGTTTCTTAATTTGGAAAAATTATTGAGATGGAGGTGGGCTGCAAACTGTGAACCAATCATGCCGAGTCTCACTTTATCCATTTTGTACTCCTTCTCAGAAAATCATTGGGTTTTTCCCTTGCTATCGGCCATTAGCCATCTGCTATCTGCAATTATTTTTGCGAGATGACCTCATAGACCTGGACAGTACTCTCTTTATAGAGAGCTTTGATCTTGGGTGAAAGAGCTTTATGATCTTCTGAATCCCTCCATGCAGCAGCCGTCTCAAGGGATTGGAATCGGATCACCATATGATAAGCCGCTTCTTTTTCATGCTCCTTGAGGAGTGTCACCGAGATAAAACCAGGTTGTTTTGACATGGCGATGCTATAAGCTTCTTTAAAGAGAGTTTCAAACTCTTTCTCCTTTCCGGGAATAACATTAAAGGTCACATGCCTCTCGATCATTTTAACCCCCCCTTTCAATTCTAATTTCGGATTGCGGATTTTAGATTTCGGATTTTAAACCTCAAGCTTTAAACTCTCAATTCATAATTCTTAACTCTTAATTCATAACTTTTAACTTCTAGTTTTTCCTTCTTCAAATGAATACAACCCGTTTTTCTCGTTCGGATTGTCTCGCCGCATCCAGAACCAACATAGTATTTAATACTTCTTCTCCTGAAGCGACTGGGGTTCTTCCCTCTCTGAGGGCATCGATAAAATCTTTAAGTTGAAGTGTATAATTGGATGGAATCTGCTCTCCTGAGAAGATCCTCTTCCCATTCAAATCGAGATGATAACCAAACCCAAATGGTTTTCCAGTCGAATATTCCGCTAATTTCATTACTCCCTTTGTCCCAACCAGAATGGCCTCATGAATTTCTGGAGAGGTGCTAAGGGAGAGATGAACGGATGCCAGTTCTCCCTGATCAAAAGAAAGAAGAATGTCTGCTTCATCCTCTCCCTCCCATTGAATATTTCGTCTTGAAGAGAAAGTACAGACCTGACGTGGTATCTTTTTTATCCAGGTCAAGATGGAATCGAGGGAATGACTTCCCTGAAGAAGGATGATAAGTCCTCCCGCCTCCTCCGATCGTTTCCACCAGCCTGTGGGAGGAGTAGGGAAATGGACAAGGAAAGAGATTTGGATTCGGAAGAGCTCTCCGATTTCGGGCAGACGCCTTTGAAGCTCAAAGACCGCATCAGAGAATCGTCTGCTCTGCCCTACCATCAGGGTGACACCATTTCTTTTCGCCATCTCCACCATCTCCTTAGCCTCTTTTGTATTGAGGGCCATTGGCTTTTCAACCAGAATATGTTTTTTTGCAATGGCCGCTTGAACCGCAACAGGATGGTGAAGATGGTTGGGCAGGGCGATAATTACAGCTTCGATCTCAGGGTGATCGAGAAGGTCTTCATATCGAGGGATGAAGTATCTCGCCCCAAAACGCTCCTTCGCCTCCTTGGCCCGCTTTTCATCTGTATCGGTAACGGCAACGAGGTCAACCTCCTCTTTCAAGAACTCGATGGCGGCGAAATGGGCCTGTGCGATCCTTCCACATCCAATCACTCCAAACCGTAACCTTCTTTCCATGGCCATTCCTTCCTCCTACTTCAAAAAGAATCTGGGTACCCAGAGAGTGATTTGGGGGATATAGGTGATCAATGCTAAGGGGACAAATAAGGCGATAAGAAAGAGCCAGATGGTTTTACTGATCTTCTCGAGGGAGATCTTCGCAATGCCTGAGGCGACGAAGAGATTCACTCCGACAGGGGGAGTAGCTAAGCCAATGCTGAGATTGACCACCATGACCACACCAAAGTGAAGAGGGTCGATCCCCAAAGATTTGACGAGGGGGAGCAATACAGGTACAAGAATGATGATGGTCGCCAGGGTCTCCATGATACAGCCCATGAAGAGAAGGAAGAGGTTGATCCAGAAAAGAACCATGTAAGGGTTCTGAGTGAGGGAGCGAATCCCGTCGGCAACTGTCTGAGGGATCCCTTCTGCGGCGAGAATCCAGGAGAAGAGAGAGGCATTGGCAACGAGAAGCATGATCCCCCCTGACATGATCGCAGTCTCCTTTAAGATGGGCCATAACCGTTTGGGTTTTAGTTCTCGATAGACAAATATCCCAATGATGAGGGAGTAGAAAACCCCTGCCCCTGCCGCCTCGGTAGGAGTGAAGATCCCTGTGAGGATGCCCCCAAGGATTAAAAGGGGCATCATAATGGCTGGAAAGGCTTCAGCCGTTGCCTTGAAGAATCCTTTCCATGTAATCTCGATGATTCGAATCGGATGGTTCTGTTTGACGGCGTAGTATCGGGCAACAGCGATCAGTGCCAGGGTGAACATAAACCCGGGAATGAAGCCGGCCAAAAAAAGTTCAGCAATAGAAACCTCTGTCATGGCCCCATAAATCACGAAGGCAATGCTGGGAGGAATGATCGGGCCCACTGTGGCTCCAACGGCTGTCAGACCTGCTGCATATTCGGGTGTATAGCCTTCTTTAATCATCACGGGTATCATGAAAGATCCGATGGCTGCGGTATCTGCTGCCCCTGCCCCTGTAATACCGGAAGAGAAATCCATGGCGACCAATGTGACATAACTGAGGCCCCCTCTGATCCTTCCAACGAGCATATTGGAGAAGTTGACGATCCTTGGAGTGATTCCACAGGCATCCATGAGATTTCCTGCCAGAATGAAGAGGGGAACCGATATGAGGAGAAATGAATTCAGGCCGACAAACATCCTTTGGGGGACGAGAACAAGAGGCAGATTGGCCTGAAGGATCGAGGCAGCTCCGCTGATCCCAAGAACGAAGACGATAGGCGCTCCGATCATCAATAAGAAGATGAAGATGACTATAACCAGCATTTCTATTTCTCCTTAGAGAAGACTTGAAACATCGTGTTTGCAAACCCAATAAAGGAGAAAAAGGCTAAGAACCCAAATCCAAGAAAAATCGGAAGATAGACCAAAGCCATGGGAATAAGCATGGCCGGGCTTACTGTTTTTGTCTTGATACTGGTCTGAATTAAGACGGTAGAGAAGGCGGAAGCCATCATCGAAAAGGCCATCATGATGAAGAACATGAGAAGTGATGTCCCCCTCTGCCATTTTGGGGGAAGTCGATCTTTGACAAAGGCCACATTGATCAGTTCTCCCTTCTTGAGGGCGACACTTCCTCCGAAGAAAACCATATAGATAAAAAGATAGGTAGCCAATTCGTTAGACCAGTAGAGGGAAAACCCAAGGAAGTATCGAAAAAAAACCTCCACGATGACAGTGGCGGCAAACCCTGCTAAGGCGACCCCAACAGATACTGAAAGACACCTTTCTAAAAGATCACCCAATCGATTCAAATCCTGAGCGAAGCGATCCATCCTCTTCTCCTGGTTAAAAGAATTTGGGGCGGATAGATGGCCACCGTTCCGCCCCTTTTTATATACGGAAAGCTTTTGCGAAAATCGAGCATGCCATGACTTGTCATTGTGAGCGCAGCGAAGCTCATGGGATTGCGGAGCCTGTTCCGAACGCAGTGAAGAATCCGTGAGTTTGCTTTGGCTCTGCCTCGCAACTGCTATCGCGCCTCGCAATGACCCCTTTCTCTTTCTCTAATTGAGTTTTAAAATCTTATCAACGACATCAGCCCATTCCTTTGGCCATGCCTTCATCGCTTCTGCCCGAACCGATGCAGTGGCATCAATGTATGGTTTTAAATCTTTGATGGTGTTAATTTTGGTTCCCTTTGCCTCCATCTTTGTGAGTGCTTCCTTATCCTGCCGGAGGCATTCATCATCCATGGCTTTTGCCCATACAGGGACACACTCTATGATCACCTTCTGGTGTTCAGGAGAAAGCTTGTTGAAGCTCTTCAAGCCCATCAGGAAAGCCCCGCCATTTGAA
>Ga0315282_10015672_pt1 | contig 11162 bp, 9 predicted proteins | sample YL17G07_20_MG_FD_203693 | JGI IMG/M metagenome (GOLD analysis project Ga0315282, IMG submission 203693) | Sediment microbial communities from Yellowstone Lake, YNP, Wyoming, USA - YL17G07_20 | ecosystem: Environmental > Aquatic > Freshwater > Lake > Sediment | place: USA: Wyoming | collected...
TGCCCGGCGATCGTCTTCGTCCGGGCCCGAAGCGCCACGACTCGTTCGAAGTCCTTGGTCTGGTACTCGTCGTCGGGAATCGGACGCCCATAGCGGTCGATTTCATTTTTGCTCGGCCGCCACCCGGCTGCGTCCCACTCGGTGATGACACGGTGGACGCGATACGGCGCGAGAAACCCGTCTTCGATCCCCTGACGGAGGCTGTACTGATAGATAGGGTTGCCGAAGTAGGCGTAGGTGTCTCGTGTTTCCTCGCGAAGAGGTGTCGCCGTCATGCCGAGCTGGACGCCGGGCGCAAAGTAGTCGAGGATGACACGCCAAGAGCTATCGTCCCGCGCGCTTCCGCGATGGCACTCATCCACGATAACGAGGTCAAAAAAGTCGGGAGCAAAGGACTTGAATAGACCAACCCGACGCTCGTCCTCGGCCAGCGCCTGATAGATGGCAAAATAGATTTCCCGGCTCTTGACGATCTCGCCGGACGCGATCTTGTTTCGGGCGTCCCCGAAGCCCGCAAAGATGCCGTCTTTAGGATAGTCAATCAGGATGTTGCGATCCGAAAGATACAGGATTTTTGGGCGGCGGTGCTCGCCCGTCCGGTTCCAACGGGCATTCCAGAGTTTCCAGCAGATCTGAAACGCGACGGCCGTTTTTCCCGTGCCCGTGGCCATCGTGATTAGAAGGCGCGGTTGTCCTTTAAGGATGGCCTCGACAGCTCGATTAATCGCGATCTGCTGGTAATAGCGCTCTCCTTTGCCGACCAAATAATTGCCGGGCGTTAAAAAACGCATGGCGACTTGCGAGTCCTGGATTCCGCTTCCCGTGCGATATCTCGCCCACAACTCGTCGGGCTCGGGATAATCGGCGCGATTCGTTTCCAGCCCCGTGAAGTAGTCGAATTCGATAATCTCCTTTCCGTTCGTCGCATACGCGAACCTGAGCCCGAGCATCTCGGCGTATTGTTTTGCCTGTTGAAGGCCATCGGCGGCTGATTTATAGGCCGCTTTCGCCTCGACGACGGCCAGTGGGAAATCGCGGGTGTAGCGCAGCAAGTAATCCACACGCTTGGGAGGCCTGCGGACGAAGGATCTTCCGACGGGAATGATGCGGCCATCCGTAATCGTCCGCTGCTCGGCGATCGAATGCGGCTCGCGGTCCCATCCCGTGGATTGGAGCAGAAAAACGACGTATTTTCGGCAGGTATCAGCTTCGGTGGGCATTATTTAATGTGGTAATTCCCCTCCGGATCGTGGTCCGGCTTTCCAGGGCTGAAATATAGCGTCTGTGAGCGAGGAATGTCAAGGAAACGAGATGCCAAATCAGATCAGGCCGGCACGGCGGACGCCACATAGCACGAATCCAGGAAAGCCCACCAATCCTTTTCCGTTTTGATGCCGAGAACGGCCTTTCTTGTTTTGGCGGGCTGGGGATGCAGCTTCGCGTAATGAATGCCGAAGTTGCGCATGACCTTGAGCCCCCGATGCGCGCCGTAGATGTCACGCGTCAGTTTGAAATGGCGACCGATGAGCTCGCGCTGATCTTCGAGAGTCGGCTGATGAGGCGTGCGCTCCGCGGCGATGTCGCGGGCTTGACGGAAGAACCAGGGATTGCCGATAGCCCCGCGCGCGGCGCTGGCCCCGTCCACTCCGGTTTCCCGGATCATTCTTAAAGCATCGGCCGCCCCGAGCGCATCTCCCGAGCCGACGATCGTTCGGTCCGGATAAGCGCGCTTGACTCGAGACAAAAATTCCCAATCCGCCCGGCCCTGGTATTTTTGCTCGACGCTCCGTGCGTGGACACAGATCGCCGCGACCCCCGCCTCGAACGCCCCACGCGAGATCTGCCAGAACGCATCCGAGCTTTGATCGGCGTCACGAAACGAGCGGCGCAGCTTGACCGTCACAGGCCTGTCTGGGACGGCCTCGAGAACGGCTTTGATGATTTCGAGGGCGAGTCCGGGCTGGCTCATAAGATAACCGCCGCGCTTGCGGGCGAGGACCTTCCGAACGGGGCAGGCAAAATTGAGGTCGATGGCGTCGTACCCCGAGTCCCGAAGGACGGATGCGGCCGATGCCATGACGGCCGGGTCGCTGCCCATGATCTGTCCGGCGATGGGATGGTCGGCGTCGTCCACCGTTACAAATCTCTCCTTGAGCTTCCCGTCGTAGATGACCTGCCGGTCGAGCATCGCCTCGGTCGCGCAGAAAGAGGCCGAGAGACCGCGGCAAATCAGCCGGTATGAAAGATCGCTATAGCCGGCCAGCGGCGCCAGCACGATGGGGAAATCCACGGTGATGTTCCCGATTTTCAAAGGCTTGAGGGTTTCGGCCATAGCCGCGCAATTATACCAGGATCCTGGGCTCGGGCCAATTCAAAGACCGGGTCCCGGGTTGACTTCATTTTTGAGTCTGGATAGAGTAGGAGAGAATGCCGCGCCGGGTCTGGCCGGCCGCGCGTTATGATCTCTCGAAATTCGGCAACCTTGAATCTTCAAGGCGGGTTATTCTCATGCAGACAAGAAAATCTGTTTGGGGTCGCGCGATTCCGATTTTGTTCGTTTTTGCGCTGGTTCCGGCGCTTCTCGGCGCCCCGCGCGAATCTCAGCTCGAGCGCGACGCCCGGATGAAATGGTGGCGCGAAGCCCGATTCGGGCTCTTCCTTCATTGGGGCATCTATTCCGTTCCCGCCGGCGTTTGGAACGGCAAAACTACCTACGGCGAGTGGATTCGCGATTCCGCTCAAATCCCGCTCACAGTCTACGAAAAATTCGTTCAGGAGTTTGACCCCGACAATTTCGACGCCGGGGAATGGGTGAGGATGGCTAAGGACGCGGGCATGAAGTATATCATCATCACCTCCAAGCATCACGACGGCTTCTGCCTTTTCGACTCAAAGTACACCGATTTCGACATCATGTCGACTCCCTTCAAGCGGGACATCCTCAAAGAACTCTCCGCGGCGTGCCGCGAACAGGGCCTCAAGCTGGGCTTCTATTACTCCATCATGGATTGGCATCATCCGGATTATCTCCCGCGCCGCGGCTGGGAGAAAGACAGGCCGGCCGGCGGGGCGAATTTCGACCGCTATGTCCTGTATATGAAGAACCAGCTCAGGGAGCTCATCACCAATTACGGGCCCGTGGCCGTGCTGTGGTTCGACGGGGAATGGGAGAAGACCTGGAACGAGGAGCGCGGCCGGGATCTCTATCAGTACGTCCGCGGCCTTCAGCCGGACGTCATCATCAATAACCGGGTCGGCGCGAGCCGCTCGGGAATGGAAGGCTTCTCCCGGGCTCAAGGCGCTCCCGGCGATTTCGGAACCCCCGAGCAGCAGGTGCCGCCGACAGGATTCCCCGGCGTGGATTGGGAAACCTGCATGACCATGAACGACAACTGGGGTTACAACAGCTACGACACGAATTGGAAAACGGCCGGGGATCTCGTCCGGATGCTTGTCGATATCGCCTCGAAGGGAGGGAATTTTCTGCCCAATGTCGGACCGACCTCGTTGGGCGACTTTCCTCTGGAAAGCGTCGCCCGGCTGATGGACATGGGGGCCTGGATGCGGATCAACGGAGAGTCGATTTACGGGACCCAGGCGAGTCCCTTCCCGAAGCTCGAGTGGGGGAGATGCACCCGGCAAGACATCGACGGAGGGACGCGCCTCTTTCTTCACGTATTCGCCTGGCCTCCCGACAGGCGGCTCGTGGTCCCCGGCCTCACGAGCGCGCCGAGGTCGGCGTTCTTGCTTTCCGATCCGAAGAAGACCCCGCTCTCGGTCACGAAGAAAGGCGATTCTCTCGTCATCAGTCTTCCGCCGACCGCCCCGAATCCCTACGACAGTGTTGTCGCGCTCGATATCACGGGCAAGCCTGAGATCAAGGGGCTCGGAGAAGCGGCGGCGCGGGATTCGTCTTCCCGAAAATGACGGCGGCGAAGGACGACGCCTCGCCCGACGTGAAAGGCGAAACCTCAGCGATGAGTCATGGATAAGGAGACCACGATGGAACGACGAACTTTTATTCATTCGGCGGTCGCGGCCTCGGCCTGCGCTCTGAGCGGTCTTGCGGCGGCGACTGAGACTGACGGGCAGGAGAAGGCCAAAAAAGTTTCCTGCAAGCTGACCGTCCTGAAAAAAGAGTTCCGCAAGGAATACGCCGACCGGTTTAGAAAGGGGCAGGGCGCGGTCTGCAATAAGTTCGAGGAGGGACAGGCCTTTCTGACCACGTCACCCTGGGAGCCGCCCGTCGGCTTTTGCGCCTGGGCCTGGGCGGACATCAGGACCTACATTCCCATGGTGCTTTCCGGAGAAGGCGGCCCGACCGTCGTCTGCTGTACGGACGGCTTCCGCCCGGTTTTCTTCAGCATCGAACGGGTCGAAGTCTAGAGCGCCGCGCGACCGCTCGAGGGGGCGACGATGGACGTCGTGACGCTGAGCCGTCTCCAGTTCGCGGTGACGGCCATGTTCCATTTCATATTCGTGCCTCTGACGATGGGACTGTCTCTGCTTCTCGCGTATTGGGAGACGCGATACGTTCGAACGGGGGACGAGACCTATCTCCGGATGACCAAATTCTGGGGGAACCTGTTCCTCATCAATTTCGCCCTGGGCGTCGTGACGGGGATCACCAAGGAATTCGAGTTCGGAATGAACTGGGCGCGGTATTCCAGATTCGCCGGGGACATCTTCGGCGCGCCCCTGGCCATCGAGGCGGCGGGCGCTTTTTTCCTGGAATCGACGTTCATCGGGCTCTGGGTCTTCGGCTGGAACAAGGTCTCGAAGAAGACCCACGCCCTCGCCATCTGGCTCGTGGCCGGCGCCTCGAATCTCTCGGCTTTCCTGATCCTGCTCGCCAACGGTTGGATGCAGAAACCCGGAGGGTACATCCTTCGGAACGGCCGGGCGGAGCTGACGGACTTCGGCGCGCTCGTCTTCAATCGATACGGCTGGCTGAGCTTTTTTCACGCCCTCTTCGCCGGGTGCACGCTGAGCGCCTTTTTCGTCATGGGAGTCTCGGCGTATCATCTCCTCCGAAAAAAGAATCCCGACTTCTTCACAAGGTCGTTCCGGACCGCGGCGGGCCTCGGCCTCGCGGGCTCCTTTCTGCTCGTCGTCAGCGGCGACCAACAGGGGCTGCTGGTCACCCGGACGCAACCGACAAAGCTTGCGGCCTTGGAATCGCACTGGGAGACGAGAAGGGCGGCCCCGTTCAGCCTGTTTGCCTGGCCCGACTCGAGAGGCGAGAAAAATGCCTTCGAATGGCTGCGCATTCCGAGCGGCCTGAGCCTGATGGCTTATCACCGGGCGGATGCCGAGGTCAAAGGCCTGAGAGATTTTCCGCGGGACGAGAGGCCGCCCGTTCTCCCGACATTTCTCAGCTTTCGCTTCATGGTCGGTCTCGGGCTGATTCTCGTCCTCCTGTCATTCCTCGGATGGCTCCGGTCGCGGAGAGACCGGCTCGATGCGCGTCCGGCGCTTTTGAAGTTGTTTCTTTACGCGATTCCGCTCCCGTACATCGCCGTCCAGCTTGGGTGGATCGTGGCCGAGGTCGGGCGCCAGCCGTGGCTTGTCTTTGGGGTCCTCAAGACCGCGGACGGGGTTTCGAACTCCATCACCCCCGGCATGGTGACCACGGCCCTCGCCGGTTTCACCGTCCTCTATGGGCTTCTAGCGGTCGTCGATGTCTATCTCCTGGCGAGATTCGCCCGGAAGGGCCCGGCTGAGGTCTCGCGATGACTCTTCAGGTCGTCTGGTTTGTCCTCTGGGGAATCCTGTGGACGGCCTACTTCGTCCTCGATGGCTTTGACCTCGGGACCGGCATTCTCTACGGCTTTCTCGGAAAAAACGACTCGGAGCGCTCGGCACTGCGCAGATCTCTCGGGCCGGTATGGGGAGGCAACGAGGTCTGGCTTATCACCGCGGGCGGCGCGACATTCGCTGCATTTCCGACCGCCTACGCGTTGATCTTCAGCTCACTCTATTCCGCACTGCTTCTCGTTCTCTTCGCCCTCATCCTGCGGGGCGTCGCTCTGGAATTCCGGGGCAAGCGTAGCGCCGCCGGATGGACAAGACTCTGGGATACGGGCCTCATCGTCGCCAGCCTGGTGACCGCCCTGCTCTTCGGCGCGGCGTTCGGAAATCTTTTTCGCGGACTGCCGATCGACGCGGGCGGATTTCGAGGAACGTTCTTCTCGCTCCTCAGTCCGTACGCCCTCCTGACCGGCCTGTTCTTCGTCCTTATCTTCTGCGGCCACGGCGCCCTCTGGGTTGCCTTTCGCTTGCAGGGAACTCTCGGTTCCAGGGCTCTTAGCCTCGCGCGCAGGATCTGGCTTTTTCTTCCTCCGGCGGCGGTCGCCCTTATGGTCTTGACCTCTCTCTCGACCGATCTCGAGGTCAACTATCGTCATCACCCTCTCTGGGCCTTCGTTCCGGTCTTTGCGGTTCTGGCCTTCGCTTCGACCGCCCTCTTCGTTGCCAGGGGTCGAGCGGATCGGGCCTTTTACTCGTCGTGCGCGGCGGTCGCCTTGATCATGTTCTCGGCCTTCGTCGGCCTCTTTCCCTTCCTCGTTCCTTCACGGCTCGACCCGGCTTGCGGAATGACGATTTTTAACGCGTCTTCGAGCCCGTATACTTTGAAGATCATGACGTTCGTGGCCCTCATCCTCGTTCCGATCGTTATCGCCTACCAGGCCTGGATCTATCGTATTTTTCGGGAAAAAATCTCGCTGGAGTCACCCTCGGATGATGAGGGATATTAGATCCCGGCGGAGAGAAATCCTTTTCCTCGCCCTGATTCTTCTCCCCGGCGTTTTTTTTCGCGTCTTCCATCTCGGCTCTATTTTCTTAAACGAAGACGAGCCCTTTCACCAGGTTCGGCTTTCGTTACAGTCTCTCCCCTTCGTCCTGGCTCATAATAATGGTCCGTTTTTTTCGATCCTCGTTCACTTCCTGCTTCCGTTGGGGCGGCTGGAGATCATGGCCCGAATCGTCTCCGCCGCTTGCGGCATTCTGTCGATCGGGCTGATTTTCGTGGTCGGAAAGGCCCTGTTTTCAAAGGCGGAGGGCTTGATCGCGGCCGTTTTCGTCTCCTTCTCCCATCTTCTCATTTTCTATTCGCAGCAGAGCCGAAGCTATGCCCTGCTCGCCGCCTTGTCTCTTGGGTCGTTCTTTTTTTTCTTCAGGGCCGTGCGAGATAACAGACCTCTTGACTGGGGGCTCTATGGCCTGACCACTTGCCTCAACATTTACACGCACGTGGTCGCCCTTCTCATTCTCCCGTCTTTGGGTCTTTACCTGGCGTATCTATGGCTGGAAAAAAGAAGAAAGCGCCAGGGAGCGACGGACGGGAGGCCTCGGAAAAAGGTCATCGCGCGATTTGTCCTGAGCACCGTCACGGCCGGCCTCGTCGCATTCGTCTTGTATTTGCCGAGCGCCTGGATTCGAGACTTTCTCGAGGGCTCCTTGCGGAGGTCTATCGCTCGGCCGTCCGATGCCGTCCGTGTTTCGCTGTCGCAGATCCATGAGATCCTGAGGTTTCAGATCTCGGCGGGAGGTTCGCTCCTCTATATTCTTGTCCTTGGACTGGCGATCGCCGGATTCATCGCCTCGATCAAGAGAAAGCGGCCCGAGGCGATGCTTTGCCTGCTCTACTTTGCCGTTCCCTGGATTATTTTCCTGGCGGGGGAAACCCGGGAAAACACTCTCCATTCCCTTTACCGGTACCTGATTTTTCTTCTGCCTCCGATTTATCTCCTGGCCGCCAAGGGAATTACGGCTTTGACGGCTCTTTTGAACTCTGCCTTTTTTCATGGGAGGCCGACACACCCCGCATTTCTTTCGCGGCTCGTCCTGGTCATGGTCGTCGGGGCGATCGCCGCTTCAAGCTTCGGGAGCATACGTTGGTACTACGTGGATTATTGGCGTCAAGGGTCCTATGCGTTCGACCGGGCCACTCGCGCATTCTTGAGCGAGCACGCGAAGAGAGATGCGATGATCTACGTGGACGATTTTCCGGCCTCCTCGGCGACGATCATGCTCGATCCCCTGGCCAAGGATCTGAAGCCCGAAGAAATCGAATTCGTCGCTCGAGAAGATTATCAAGCTCCGCCGGGGAGCGGCGTGGCGATGATCTACAGGCTGGGCTGGAGCTATTTCGAAGGAAATGTGGCCAGTCATAAGCTGGAGCTCTGGGCGGTGACACCCGCGACGGACGATAAACTCCGTTTTCTGCGCGAGCCCGGGACGACGGCGCCCGGAATGGAGGTTTTTGACCTCGGGCGGAGCATCCTTCTCTTTCTTCGGAAAGATGAAGAGTCTCTCGCCCAAAAAATGGGCCGGCTCGCGGACGTTCTGCTTGTCATGCCCGAGAAGGACCCGGTCATCCGAAGGCAGCGATGCCTCTTGGCGGCCAAGGCATTTTTCATGACGCGAGAAGCGGAAGACGGAATCAGGGCCGTCGACTCTTTCCGGGCGATTCCCATGAGTCCGAGCCGCCCCGCCAGGACGCGAGAAGCCTGGCCCGACCGCGCCCTGGGCGCTCTCTTTGGACTCGATTCGAACAAGCTCGAGGCGATCTACGAACAGCGGTCTCTGGCCGAAATTCAGCACGTCGCGTTTTTGCACGCGAACAACCTCCTGTCCGCCGGCCGGCTCGACGGCGCCCACCGTGCCTATAGCGCCGTCCTGGGGCTGGGCAGAGATTACGATTCAAGAATCCTGGATAAGTTTGGTGTGTTATTCGAACGGCTCGAAGAGGCCGGACTTCTCCGGGAGGCCCGCGAAGTCTGCCGAGAAGCCCTCGAGCGCGATCCTTATCGCAAAGATTTCTCCGCCCGGCTGGCCGAGGTCGAAAAAATGCTCGAGGACGAGAATAAACGGAAGAAGGTCGGCGAGGTCAGCCCTTCTTGACGATTGGGACAACGCCCGCCATTTCTCCGATGACGTTGATCAGCTCGGTGTTTGACGGGACGACGATCTTCGCGTTCTGGGCGAGGGCTCTCTCGACGGTTTCGAGCCGGCGGAGGAGCTGGGCGTTTCCGACGAAATACTGATTGGCCGCCTCGTTGACCAGCTTGATCGCCTGAGCCTCACCCTCGGCCTCGAGGACCCGGGCCTGCCGGATGCCCTCGGCTTTCTTAATCTCCGCCCGGCGGGCGCCGTCGGCCATGGTTTCCGTGGCCGTCGCGAAATCGACGGCCGCGATCTTTTCGTTCTCGGCCTTGACGACTTTGTTCATTGTCTCCTGGACGTCTTTCGGCGGATCGATCTCCTTGAGCTCGGTCCGGACGATGTCGATCCCCCAGTTCTTCGTCTCGTCCCTCAAGGTTCTCTGAAGCTCGGAGTTGATCTTTCCCCGCTCGCTGTTCGCCGACTTCAGGGTCAGCGTGCCGATGATGTTCCTGAGAGTCGTCCGGGCCAGGTTCACGATCTGCCACTGGTAGTTGAAAACGTTGTACTGAGAGTTCTTGACGCTCGGCTCGTCTTCGTTGACCCGGAAATAGACCTGGGCGTCGACCCGGGCGTTCAGGTTGTCGTTGGTGATGATCTCCTGCGGCTGGGCGTCGACCATCACCTCGGTGATGTTGATCTGGAACAACCGGTCGATCCCCGGAATAATCCAGTTGAAGCCCGGCTTGGCGAATCGCTTGTATTTGCCCAGTCGCTCGACGAGACCCCTGTGCGTCGGGCGGACGATCCGGATCCCGCCGAAAAAGAGAAGGACGATGACGACCGCAATTCCGATAATGATGTTGATCATAATTCCCTCCGTTCCTTTCCAAAGACGCTAACCTTATCCGGGCCCCCTCCTAATTCCTAGGAGGGGAAGGGGAGGTTAATGGCGCTTAAATAGAACCGGGGAGCGTCTTTGGCATTGCACCATCTCCCTCCATTAATGTAAGTTTCTTGCGGGCTGAGATGTATTCTAATCCGAGGGCGGCCGGGATTCAACTTGTTATCTGGTGTTGATCTCGTCAAAGCGGAATTCCTAATTGAATATTGTGGTCGGCGCGTCATCAATATATTATTATGAACAGAATCGCGCGGGAAACGGGCCACATTTTCGAAGCGCGGAACGAATCATGACCGGATGGGGTCTTGATTAATGTACCCAAATAGGGTATAATCATACCCAATATGAGTATAATAGCTCGCGGTGGTGATCCTTCCGCGATCCTTTTCGGCAAGACGCGCCGGGCGCTGCTATCCTTTTTTTACGGCGGCGGCGATAAGGAATTCTACACAAATGATCTTCTTCGGATGGTCAATGCCGGTCACGGATCCGTTCAGAGAGAGCTCAAACGACTGGCGGATGCCGGTATACTCCTCCGAACACCTCGCGGTCGTCAAGTCTATTATCGGGCGAATAAGGATTCTGCCTTTTATAATGAGCTCAAGAATATCATTGGTCGGTTAGAGGGAGTTTCTCCAAACTCAGATGCTCCCAGCAAGGGATCTGTGCCGATGAACAGGCGTTTTAGTGTCGATAAGAGAACGCTGGCGAAGTTCTGTCGCGAACACCATATCAATAAACTTTCGCTTTTCGGCTCGGTGCTCAGGAAAGATTTCCGCCCGGACTCCGACATTGATGTTTTGGTAGAGTTCGAGCCGGATCATGTTCCGGGGTTCGGTATCGTGGCCGTGGAAAACGAGCTATCTTCGCTGGTCCGTCATAAAGTTGATCTTCGGACTCCGAATGACTTGAACCGGCGATTCCGCGACCGGGTCGTCAGGGAAGCCGAGGTTTGTTATGCGAGGGCATAAATCCGATATTGTCCGGCTGGCTCATATGCTGGCCTACGCGCGCAAAGCGATGCAGTTTGCTAAGGGACGGAGCCGTTCGGATCTGGATCATGACGAAATTTTAGCGTTGGCGATCATCCACTCTGTTGAAATCATCGGAGAGGCCGTGACGGCGATTTCGGAAGAAGTCCGTTCCCGTTATCCCGAAGTTCCCTGGGAAGAAATCAGCGGGACAAGAAACCGGCTGATTCACGGCTATATCGACATCGACCTCGATATCATTTGGTCGATCGTCACAAGGGACCTTCCATCTCTTGTCAAGAAACTTGAGCGCATCCTCAAGAAAGAGAGCCGCGATTCCGGCGCATGACAAACTACCATGGGAAAGAAACCCTCGTCGACCTCGTATCCAAAGATAAGCT
>Ga0315282_10015673_pt1 | contig 11161 bp, 11 predicted proteins | sample YL17G07_20_MG_FD_203693 | JGI IMG/M metagenome (GOLD analysis project Ga0315282, IMG submission 203693) | Sediment microbial communities from Yellowstone Lake, YNP, Wyoming, USA - YL17G07_20 | ecosystem: Environmental > Aquatic > Freshwater > Lake > Sediment | place: USA: Wyoming | collected...
TTACGAGGGGTACGAGATTTTGTATACGCTCTCTGATGACATTGCGGCATATTGTAACAAATGCGGTTATTATGGTAATACGTGGACTTTTCTTTTGACTAATAGTTGGTCCCCGGGGCCAAAATATATCGAAAAATATGCTTTGAATGTGGGCGCAAAATTTGATTGCACGCTCAGTGTGGAAGATGGTTGCGGCCCTTGCACTCCTTGTATGGTTGAGTTGGTTGGCGTAGACCCTAGTGATTATTTTGAATGTGAATGAAAATACAAATATTTATAAAACAACTGGGGGCCAAAACCTCTCCCCATTTTTTTCACCCGGTTCTATGAGCCAGATATTCTTTTGCCTGGTTTATAAAATGCCGCGCGGCTTGAATTATTTCTTCGGCGTCCTTTTGCTCTATTTCAAAAAGCTCGCGATAATCGCCAAGCTGGCGCATATCAAACGCTCGATGCAGGGCCTTGCTCATCTCTTTGGGGAAAATTCTGGTTTTGACAAAATGCTGGTCAAAAAGAGCGATAATTCCGCTGTGTTTGGCGCTGGCCTTCTTGATGCTGGACAAGAGGGCAAGCGTTGAATAAAACATGGCATAGTATGCGCGGTTGACCGCGCCCCGGAAGCTTTTGCCGGAGCCGAGAAGAAGCTCCGCCTCGGCAAGCGATTCTTTCGCCTGCCTTAAACGATATTGAATCAGCTCTTCCCTCAAAGCCTGATCCCCTCTCGTTCAACCGTCTGATAGAGCAAAGACTCTCCCATTACCCCGGCTATTTCTTCCCTTGAGAAAATCACCGGAACAACAACCAACCCGGCTGAAAAGCCGGCCTCCCACGCACAGTCAAAAATAATTTCGCGGGTCCGCCGGTTCATCCGCTCAACAATCACGCAAAGGTCCAGGTCAGAGTCCGGCTGATTATCGCCCCGGGCGCGCGAGCCAAAGACGATTACTTGAGCAGGACCGAGTTTCTTGGCCAGAAGCCTTTTGAACGCGCGCGCCGCGCTTAAAGATTTTCTCTCCATCATGTTTGATTATAAGCGGCTTAATTGTTGCGGTCAATCACCGTTTCTAAAATTCTCTTAAAATTTATCGCGCGCGCCGGGATTATTTTGAGGCTTATTATCCATCAACCAGATTGTCCTTCGAATTTTCCAGCCCAAGGCGGGAGGGGTGCGCATCCGGGCCGTAATAAGCTCTGAGCCGAACAAGCCCCGGGGGCACAATGTATCACCCCGTTCTTCCTTGCTTGGCGCGGCAAAGAAAGCTCAGATTTTCCTTTGCGCTTGCAAATTTTCCGCGTTAAGATTATTTGGACTTCTCTGTGAACTCTGCGTCTCTGTGGTGAGGAATGAATTGCGAGCACAGGAGGCATTATGAATTTTGAAGAGGCGAAAGGTCTGGTCTTTTCCAAGCTGGGCAACGCCAATCTGCAAAAGCACAGCTTGGCGGTGGCTGCGGTGATGCGGCACCTGGCGAGAAGGCTGGGCGGGGATGAGGAAAAGTGGGCGATTGCCGGGATGCTTCACGACCTGGATTATGAGGAGACGCTGAAAGCTCCGGAGCGGCACAGCCTCTTGACCGTGGAGTGGCTCGCTCCCTACAACCTAGACCCGGAAATTCTCGAAGCCATCAAGGCTCACGGCAACAAGGCCCTGCGCAACACGCCTATCAACAAGGCCATCTGGGCCGCGGACCCGGTCACCGGCTTCCTCGTGGCCTGCGCTTTGGTTCGGCCTGAAAAGAAACTCGCTTCCCTTGAAGTGAGTTCCGCGCTCAAGCGGATGAAGGAAAAAAGGTTTGCCGCTGGTGCGAGCCGCGAGCAAATCAATTCCTGCGCGGAGCTGGGGCTTCCGCTCGAGGAGTTCATGGGCATCTCGCTTGCGGCGATGAAGGAGATTGCCGCTGAAATCGGTCTTTAGCTAAAATGAGTCGCGGCCCAGGCCGCTCGCACATTAAGACAATCGCGACTGAAGTCGCTCGCACATTTTTGAAGGAATCGCGAGCAAGCTCGCTCGCCCAGAAAGCTGTGAGCGGACAGGAGTGTCCGCTCCACGAAGAGGGGGAGAGATGGCAGGGATTGGGGAGGAATTTTTCAAGCGCACAATTTATTCGCGCACGCGCCACCTCACTGGCGTCAGTCCCGCGAAACGCGGGACAGAGCCGTTCAAGGCCTATGCTCAAAGCCGGAGCGTGAAACTCGGGGAGGCATCGATTCCTGACGGCTCGCTCTGGCAGTGTTTGAAACACCGCCGCTCGCGCCGGGAATATAAGCATGAGCCGATAAGTCAAAAACAGCTCGCGCTCCTGCTCTGGGCCTGCCAGGGGGTCACCTCCAAAATTCCCGGGTTCTTGCTCCGAACCGCTCCCAGCGCCGGAGCGCTTTACCCGATTGAGAGCTATCTCGTGGTCAACCGCGTGGAGGGAATGGAGCAGGGAGTTTATCACTGGAACATCCTGGAGCAGGGGCTGGAGCTGCTCAAGCCCGGCGATTTCAGCCATCAAATTGAAGCCGCGGCTTTGGGTCAGGACATGTGCCGGAGGGGGGCGGTGGTTTTTATCTGGAGCGCCATTTTTGCGAGGAGCACTTATAAATATTCGGACCGGGGCTTCCGCTATGTTTTCATGGATGCCGGGCACATCTGCCAGAATTTATATCTGGCCTGCGAGGACCTGGGCCTGGGCTGCTGCGGCATCGGGGCTTTTTTTGACGAGGAGGTTGACGCGCTGCTCGGCCTGGATTCGGAAAATGAGGCGAGCGTTTACCTGGCCGCAGTCGGGAAATGCTGACCGGAACCCCGGCCGCGAACCGGCGTCCAATCAAGAGCGGAGCGCAGGGGCAAAAGCAGAGAAAATGAGCGAGCCGAAAAAATATTCTCTGGCCTTGGTGTTTGGCTTTTATCTGGCGCTTTCCATCATCCTGACCTGGCCGCTGGCCGCCAGTTTCAGCCAATACCCGCTTTTTGACCACCTCGATGTTGCAGCCACTTTTTACAATTTCTGGTGGCAGTATTATTCGATTTTCAAGCTCCACGCCTCGCCCTGGTTCAACACCATGGTTAACTACCCGGACGGATACAGCATGGTTTTCTTCCCGCTCTATCTGGCCTACGGAATTTTTTCCTGGCCGCTCCAGGCGCTTTTCGGAACGCCCCAGGCCCTGCCCGCATTCTTCAACTGGGTCAGCATCCTGTCTTTTGCGCTCACCGGCCTAGTCGGCTTTCTGCTGTTCCGGGAATTGGCGCAAAGCTTTGCAGCCGCGCTCATCGCCGGAATCCTCTTCAGCTTCCTCCCCTTCCATTACTGGCATCTGCCGCGCTGCCATACATCCTGCCTGGAACTTTTACTCCTGCCCATCTATTTCTATTACCGCCTGCTCCGGAGGAGAGAGCTGAAAGCCGGGGCCTGGCTCGGCTTGAGCCTGGTCCCGGTTTTTTACCAGTCCCCGAATTATGTAATCTATCTTACAATATTTTTTGCGCTCAACCTTTTGTATATGGTTTGCTTTGAGCGCGGGTCGCTGGGCGCCAAATGGCTTCGGGCCGCGGCCCTGGCCTTTGTGGTGCTTGCGCTTCTCACAAGCCCGTTCCTCTGGCAGGTCGGCAAGGAGCTGGTCCGCAAGACCACTCCTGCGACCGGCACCTTGAAGGAGCAGGCCGGCTATTCCGCGAACCTGGTCGGGTTCGTCCTCCCCGGCTCGAACAATCATTTGCTATCCCCGCTTGCGAAGATGGGGGACCGGCTGACCTCTGGCCGCGCGGCCTCGGGCCAGGAGATATTTCCCGGGTACCTCCTGCTTTTTTTCGGTCTGCTCGGCATATTTTTCGCCCGCAAGAATATCCGTCATTATGGTTTCTGGCTTTGCTGCCTTTTCTGTTTCCTGGTGTTGAGCCTGGGGCCGTATTTGAACATAGGCCGGAAAACTTATTGGGAATTTCCCCTGCCCTATTTTTATTTGCGCAAAATTTTTTTCTTTTTCCAGATGGACCGCAGCCCGGTGCGCGCGGTCATCCTGGCCCTGCTCGCGCTCGCGGTCTTTGCCAATGGATTTCTGGCGTGGCTTCAACAAAAATTTGCGGGCGGCAAATCTGAAATTGTGTTCGGCCTGGTCGGCGCGCTGGCGCTTCTGGAGTTGAACCAGGCTCCGGTCAAGGTCAGCCGGGTGGCACTGCCGAAGATTTATCAGGAGATAGCCTCGGAGCCGGGCAAGTTCGCGATTCTTGAGCTGCCCCTGCTTCCGGACATTTATCGCTTCTCGGGTTTTTTCCAGCCCTGGCACCAAAAGCGGCTGGCCTTGGATTTGACCGCGCGCAAAGAGGGCGCCAGTCTGGTGGACGACCCGCTCCTGTATTATTTTGACGAGCCGCTCCGGTTTTTCGCGCTCGATGCTAATGAGCAAAAACGCGCGCAGAAGGCAATTGAGGCGGAACTAGAGCGCCGCGAGATAAAATTTGTCATTGTCTATCTCAAGTTCATTGACGCGGAGAAGCGGGGCGACCTGGACCGGCTGGCGCAGATGCATTGGCCGGTGAAAAGTTTTGACTCGGCCGGTCTCTACCGCGTTTACCAGTTCTCTTATGGAGGCGGGTAGTGGGGAACCCGAAAATAAAAATCAAGCGGCTGGCCGGGAGCAATCGCGCCGCGGGTCTGCCCCTCAAGGCCACCAGCGGCAGCGCCGGCTTTGACCTGCTCGCAAGCAATGACCGGGAAATAGTGATCGAGCCGGGCAAGCGCGCCCTGGTTCCGACCGGGCTTTTGCTGGAGATTCCAGCCGGATACGAGGCGCAGCTCCGTCCCCGCAGCGGCCTGGCCTGGAAATACGGCATCACCATGCTTAACACTCCGGGCACCATTGACTCGGACTATCGCGGGGAGGTCAAAGTTATTCTCGTGAACCTCGGCGCGAAGTCTTTTGTGGTGCGCAAAGGGGACCGCATCGCCCAGATGGTGCTTGCGCGATATGTTGACTGCCGGCTCGAAGAAGCCAAAGAAGTTTCCGGCACCAAACGCGGCCGCAAGGGCTTCGGCTCCAGCGGCATCAATTCAGTCGCTGGGCAAAAATCCCGGAAAAAGAGCCGAGGTTGATGTTGACAGATTTTATTTCAGGACTAGATTTTATTGGGGAATAAAATCCGGAAACCATGAAAAAGGAGGGATTAAGATGAAAAAGATTTTGGTTATCGTCGCGGCTGTTTGCCTGTTGCCTGCGGGCGTGGCCAGAAGCCAGGACGCCAAGCCCACGGGCGGGTCCAAAGAAGCGCCGAAATCCGAGTTGAGCATAGAGAAAGCGGTTATCGCCAAGGGCGTGGACAAGCTGGAACCGGTTGAGTCGGGCGAAAGCTTCAAAAAGGATGTGGGCAAGGTCTATTGCGTGGTCAAGGTGGTTGGCGCCAAGGCCGAGACCGAGATTAAGTTCATCTGGCTCATGGGCGACAAGAACATGGGAACCGTATCCGTGCCGGTGAAAAGCTCTCCCTGGAGAACCTTCAGCTACAAGACCATTGAGCAGTCCATGACCGGAGACTGGCAGGTGGAGATTCGGGACGCGAACGACGCTCTTCTGACCACGGTCAGCTTTAAAATCGAATAGCCTCCAGCGCAGAACCTTCAACTGCCGGTCCGGTGTTTGCAAGCCGGCGTTTCCGGGTTTGACTTTCCCTGCTCGTGTAAATAATATTCAAGTTTGATGCGCCGTTTATTTTATTTATATTTCTTTTTTTCCGGGCTGGCGGGATTGATTTACGAGGTTCTTTGGGTTCGGCTGTTCGTGCTGGTGATGGGCGGGACGGTCTATTCCTTCACCACCGTGCTGGTGGCGTTCATGGCCGGACTGACGCTCGGGGGCTGGCTGGGCGGCAAATACGCGGACCGGATGAAGCAAAGCCCGCTTTTGGTCTACGGGTTTCTGGAGGGCTTGATTGGTTTTTACTGTCTGCTGATTCCGTTTTTGGTTTCCGGCCTGAACCCGGTATTCAACCGGCTCTATCCCCTGATTTCCGCGCATGATTTCGCCGGCATCCTGCTCCGCTTTTTCTTCTCCGGCCTCATCCTGGTCATCCCCACCACCATGATGGGTGCCACGCTGCCGCTTCTGGTCAGGTATTCGTACAACCGTGCCGAGGAATTCGGCAAGACCACGGGAAGGCTTTACGCGCTCAACACCCTGGGCGCGGTTTTTGGAAGTTTGGTTTCGGGCATGGTTCTGATACCGGCCCTGGGCCAGGGGGCCACTCTTTACCTGACTGCGGGAATCAACTTGCTTATCTTTTTTTCGATTCTGGTTTTATGGCGTCTGCGGGGTTGGGAATTTGGCGCGGCGAGGGAGCGGCTGGAGGTTCCGGAGCAGGAGCGCGGCTTGAATTTTCGGGCCGTGCTGGTCCTGGTTTTGTATGGTTTGAGCGGGGCTGCGGCCATGATTTACCAGCTGGCCTGGACCCGGGCCTTGATTTTGAGCCTGGGCACCACGCTCTATGTTTTGAGCCTGATCCTGACCGCTTACATTGCCGGTCTGGCTTTGGGCGCGCTTGCGGTCACGCCACTGGTTGACCGGGTGAAGAGGCTCTGGCTCTGGGCCGGTGTGCTTGAGCTTTGGCTCGGGGTATCGGCTTGGCTGGTGGTTCCGCTTTTTGCCCGGCTGCCGCTCTGGATGGCCCTGGCGCATCGGCCGGGAAGTTATTTCAGCTGGATGGGATTGGAGTTCCTGGCCGGGTTTGCGCTTATCTTCACTCCCACTTTTATGATGGGCGCGCTTTTGCCGCTGGTGGTCAGACTGTTTGGCGGTTTGCGGGGTGGTGTGGGGAGTGCGGTGGGCGAGGTCTATGCCTGGAACACGATTGGCGCGATTTTAGGCTCGTTTGTCTGCGGGTTCTTTTTGATAAGATGGCTGGGGCTTAAGAACAGCCTGGTGCTGGCCTCGGTCTTGAGCCTTTTGATTGGCGCGGTCTTCAGTTTTCTGGAGAAGGAGCGGCTGGTTTGGCGGATTCCCTGGCCGGCGCTGGCTCTGCTTTTGGCCGCAATTTTCCTCAAATTCCTCCCCGGCTGGGACCCGCAGATAATCAACAGCGGGCCGTATGTATATTACGATGCCTATGCCCAGCAGGGGAAAAACGCCTCGGAACTGGAAAGAAGCATAAAGTCAGAAAGCAGGACTCTTTATCACGAGGAGGGCGTGGAGGCCACGGTCAGCGTCATCGAGACTGGTTCGGATAATGTCATCGGCCTGCGCATCAACGGCAAGACGGATGCGTCCTCGGGAAGGGATATGGCCACGCAAGTGATTACCGGTCATCTTGCCTTTTTGCTGAATCCTCTGGCAAAGAAAGCAATGCTCATCGGACTCGCCAGCGGTGTAACTCTCGGCAGCATGCTTGACCACCCCTTGGAGGAAGTGACCTGCCTGGAGATTTCCCCGGAAGTGGTTCGGGCCAGCCGATATTTCAATACCATCAACCAGCGGCCGCTTTTGGATGCGAGGACTCGCCTGATTATAAATGACGGCCGATTCCATCTTTTGCACACCCAGGACCGATATGATGTGATTGTCTCGGAGCCGAGCAATCCCTGGATTGGAGGCATGGGTCTGCTCTTCACCCGGGAGTTTTTCGCCCAGGCGCGGCAGCGGCTGAATCCCGGGGGCGTGATGCTGGCCTGGGTTGAAATCTACGATATAGACCTTGAGTCTTTCCGAATGATTGCCCGGACTTTTATCAATGTGTTCCCGGAGGCAACTCTGTGGGAATCCATTTTCGGAGGGGATTACCTGATGGTGGGTTTCAACGGCCCCTTGCGAATCGATTACTCGGCCCTGAAGTCCCAGTTTGCCAATCCCCGGGTTCGGTTTGACCTGGCGCGGGTGGGAGTTGGCCAGCCGGAAAAAGTCGCGGCCAAATTGGTCATGGGTCCGAAGGAGCTGGCGGAATTTGCCGGCCGCGGGCCTTTACACAGCGACGACCGCAGGCAACTGGAGCTGGATGTGCCCCGGCTGGCTTATCAGACCAGTTTCCAGCAGAGAATTTTTCCCACCATGAAGGCGCTGGAGCAATACCGGACCAGCCCGGAGCCATATCTTCAGTTCAGCAACAGCCAGGACAAGAGCGATCTGGCAGCCATTGACCGCTTCAGCATGAGGGGCAAGTTGCTGATGAATGCAGTCATCTTGATGGTCAGCGGAGCGGATGTGGAAAAAGGGGTAGCCATGCTTGAGGAAGCCCACCGGATGGACCCGGAAGATTCCCTGGCGCAGGAATCGCTTTATGCCTATTATTCGGAGAAGGCGCGGACGGCGCTGGTTCAGGGCAAGGCTCAAGCGGCGATCAATTATTACAGCCAGGCCTGGGAATATAGTTCCAAAGGCTCCCTTATCCCGGCCGTCGTCGGCTATTACTATCTGGAGAACAACGATTTTCAGCAGGCATCATTGTGGGCGGCCCGGGCGCTTGCCCAAAACCCGTATAACTCCCTGGCCTGGATGTTAAGGGGCCGGATTGAACTCATGCAAGGCCGGCCGGACCTGGCTTTCAATTGCTTCTCGCGCGGCCTGGAAAATTTTTCGAGATTTGAGCGCACATTGAAACCCGCGCAGATTTCCCAGACTTTCAATTCAATAATGCCGGTTAATATCCGGGCCGAGATTCTATTTTACATGGGCGAGGCGTCTCGCCTCCAGGGTAAAACTCCGCAAGCGCTTGGGTATTATGTGCAGGCGGAAACGGCCAAGTCGGATTATCTTGACGCCCTGATGGCGGGCGGGAAAATATTCCTGGACCTGGGCCAGGCGGAGTCGGCCTGGAAAAGATTTCAAAAAGCGGTTGAGCTTAAGCCTGAAAATCCGGACGCTCATCTCTGGAAAGCGCTGGCCCTGGAGCGCATGCCCGGAAAAAAGCAGGATGCGCTCAACGAGCTGAACAAGGCCTTGCAACTGGCGCCCAGGGGCTGGCCGGAGCGGTCGCGGGCCGAGGGAAAATTATCGCGTCTGCTCACGGGCCAGTGACCAGGCTCTGTCTGAATCCCTGGGGAACGGCAAAATTTAGTTGCGGCCTCTTGGTTTCCGGGCAGGTCAGTTCGCTGGTTTGCAATGAGGCCTTGAGGGTGCTGTTTTTCAGGGAGATGCGGCCGGGGAACCAGCAATCCTCCGGGTAAGCGAATTTAAAAGTCATTTCCAGGCCGGCTTTTTTAACCTTCATTTTTTCCAGCCGGGCCGAGCCGGGGGCGAAAAAATATTTGATGGCATAGTCAGGTCCGGGCCTGGCCGTGGCGATTAAAAGTCCGGTTGGAGACCGGGCAAAAACAGTTGGCGGCTCAATTGCTCCAGCCAGACTGAAGAGGGCCTGAATCAGAAAAATGAGCATTTGGTCCTGGGCTTCGGGAAAAGACTCGATGCTGAAATCAGCCAGCCAGTCCTGGTTATTGGAATAGGCGCGCGAGTTGAGGAAATCGAGCATCAAATAACTTTTGCCCTCGAGCTTAAACTCAAAAAGACTCTGTCCCGGCAAGGAGTAGCCATAAACCAGGCCGAGCACGGTCGCTCCCGGCTCCAGATACAGCTCGGCCTGGAAACCGCCCCGGCTGGTCAAGGCGCTGACCCCGGCGGAAATGGCCGCGCGCTCCTGGCCTCGGAATTGCTCGACCAATCTTTGGCCCAAGTCCTCGGTCCCGGCCAGGCCTATTTTTTTCTGGCAGGAAAACAAGAGCGCCGGGATAAACACCAGGAACAAAAATCTCCAATTCATTTTCCCCAGCATAAATCACAAACAGATATTGGGCAAATCTGGCGATTCATTTGAGTGAAATTCTAAAAATGGTTTCATAACTTATTACTCGGAGCACGAAATAGTTTGCACTTGCTGATGAGCTCGCTAGTCATAGGAAAGGAACCGGGATGCCGGCTTCCGTTTACCCTCATGAAAATGGGGGCCGGCATGACCAAAGCGCGCGGCTGCAATGGTCATTCCCGCCCCCGTTTGCACGGGGGTAAACTCCAGCGGGAATCCAGGTTGCGGGAAAATGCCATCTATTATCGCTCCGAGTAGTATCTCCCTCCCCCTAAGATGGGGAGGGTTGGGGTGGGGGTGGTCCCCCTGATTAAAAAACTAAAATCAGTTCCAGCCTTGAAATATAAAGCCGGAATCACCCTGAACCCCTCAAGGGCGGAAGATTTTAACGGAACTGCGCCAAAGGATGGTTATGAAACATACTCTAATGCTTTTTCGGCTTATTGCGCACGGCTTTCAAATTTTTCAAGCGATGCCTTCTCACTGCTTCGCGGTTGGCCCCGGTTCTGGTTCGCTCGGTATTATGGAATTTCATGCGGTGATGGTCGTTGATGAACTTTTTTCCGCGCTCGCCGCTCTGGAGGAAAAAGCCTTGGCACCCGCATCCGCAGAGCGATAATTTCAAGGCCGGTTCAGGCGATTCCCTTGCGCGGTCGCGGCCGTGAATTCTGGAGGCCATGATGCCATTCAAGATTTTCAGCGGAAAAGTCCGGGAGGTTGTTTTCGGGGCTATAACCAGTTCCTGGGATTGCTTTTCCGGACCGAGCCTGTGAACCAGCCGGGCCAGGTCAAAAAACAGGACCAGCCGGACATCCTCATTTTCCCAAAGCCAGGTTTTGAAAAAAATGTCCCCGTCCGGAAACAGAAACGCCTCTCGCTTAAGGCCGAGGCCGCCAAAGGCTTTTTCAATTTTTTTCTTAAGGCTTATCTGCTCTTGCGGTTCCTTCCGGTCTGCGGCCGCAAGCTCCTGAAGAATCTCCCTCAATTCTTCCCGCAGAGCCTGGGCCGATTCCAGGGTGGCTGCCTTGCCGGAAATCTGCGGAATGCAGTCCTCGACTTCAAGAATGGCCCCGGCAATTTCCCGCCGGCTTTGCTCCGGGTCAAAAATCACCGCGGTGCCGAAAAGCTCAACCTGGAGGTTGGAGCCGATGTCGGAATCCAGCATCTTTGCCCGGCGAGGCCCTTCCAGGGATTGATAGGTTAGATAGCAGCTTTTCTCCTCGCCCATGGCTTTGCAAACCTGGGTCTGCCAATTTTCAAGGGTCAGGGCCTGGTTGACGAAATTCAAAAGCCGATGGAACGGCGCGGCAAGCTTTTTCAAGTGGTTCTGCCGCAGCCTTATCTTTTGGCTTCTGCCCACGCCTGCCTCCCGGCTCCAATATTATCACCCAGCCAAAA
>Ga0315282_10015674_pt1 | contig 11160 bp, 8 predicted proteins | sample YL17G07_20_MG_FD_203693 | JGI IMG/M metagenome (GOLD analysis project Ga0315282, IMG submission 203693) | Sediment microbial communities from Yellowstone Lake, YNP, Wyoming, USA - YL17G07_20 | ecosystem: Environmental > Aquatic > Freshwater > Lake > Sediment | place: USA: Wyoming | collected...
TTCGAGGAGCTCGCCTGGGGAGACCTGTCCCTGGCCCTGGCCATGACCGTGCCGGCCCTGTTCGCCTACCCCATCCTCACCGTGGGCACCGAGGCGCAGAAAAAGAAATACCTGCCCCTGCTCCTCGAACCCAAGCCGGCCCGGGTCACCGCCGCGGTGATCGAGCCGCTCATCAATTTCGATCTCTCGGAGCTGACCTGCCAGGCGAAAAAGAAAGGCGCCGGCTACTTGCTCTCGGGCAAGAAATGCCTGGTGCCCCTGGGCTTGACCGCGGAAAAATTCCTGGTCTATGCCGCCGTGGACGGCAAGCCCGGCTATGAAAACGTGGGCGGGTTTATCGTGGAGAAAGGCCAGTCCGGCCTGACCGTGGCTGGCCGGGAGCGGAACATGGGTCTGGCCGCCCTGGACACGGTGGAGCTGGAATTGAAAGACGTCGAGGTGGGAGGCGAGGCCGTGCTGGGCGGCGGCCCGGGCTGCCCGTTCGGCCAACTGATGAGCTACTCGCGGGTGGCCCTGTGCGCGCTCGCCATCGGCGTGGCCCGGGCCGCGAACGAATACGCGCTGAACTACGCCAAGGAGCGCTCCGCCTTTGGCGAGCCGATCGCGCACCGGCAGGCCATCGCTTTCATGATCGCCGATGATTTCATGGAGATCGAATCGGCGCGGCTGCTGGCCTGGGAGGCGGCCTGGAAATTGGACGCGGGGCAGGACGCCTTCAAGGAAGCTTACCTGGCCAAACTCTATGCCGACCAGATGGTGGTCAAGGCCACGGACGACGCGGTGCAGACCCTGGGCGGGCACGGTTACATCCGCGAGCATCCGGTGGAGTTGTGGCTCCGCAACGGTCGCGGTTTTTCGACGTTTGAGGGTTTGGCCACGGTCTGATGGCCGTGGGGATAGAGGAGGAACGCAATGATCAGTTTTGAAATCCCGGCCGGGGTTGCCAGCGTCAGCAAGTTGGTGCACGGGCTGGCGCAAGGGGCGATGCGGAAATGGGCCCGCTGGGCGGATGACCACGAACATGAGCGGTGCGAAGAATGGGTCAACACCATGTGGAGCCTGGCCAAAGGCGGCATGATGGGCTCCGTGGCCGGCGGGCTGTCGAGAAAGAAAAAAGACAAGCCCGAGGGCGAGCCGGAGAAGAAGAAGGAGGTCCGCTACCAGAACCTGATCATGGCCGCGGCGGTGGAAGAGCTGTCCTGGGGCGACGCCGGTCTGTATCTGGCCATGCCCTTCATGGGCCTGGGCGGAGCCGCGGTGTCGGCCGTGGGCACGGACGAGCAGAAAGAGCGGTTCCTGACCCGCTTCACCAAGGCGGCCAAGCCGGTGTGGGGAGCGATGGCGATTACCGAACCGGGCGCCGGCTCGGATTCCGCGGCCATCACCGCCACCGCGGAGTTGGACCCCAAGACCAAAGAATGGATCTTGAACGGCGAGAAAATTTTTGTCACCCAGGGCAAAAGCTCGGTGGAGGACTCGGAAGGCTTCGTGGTGGTGTGGGCCACCCGCGACCGCAAGGCCGGGCGTGCGGCGATCAAGAGTTTTGTGGTGGAACATGGCACCCCGGGCATGAAGGTGACCAAGATCGAGCACAAGCTCGGGATCCGCGCTTCGGATACCGCGGCGATCGTGTTCGAGGACTGCCGGATTCCGTATGACAACCTGCTCGGCGATCCCGAGGTCAAAGAAGGGTTCAAGGGCGCGATGGCGACCTTTGATGCGACCCGGCCCATGGTCGCCGCCTCGGCCATCGGGATCGGCCGGGCCGCGGTCGAGCGGTGCAAGGAGCTCTACGAGCAAAACGGGGGCAAGCTCCGCTACGGCATCAATCCCAACCGGCTGACCTCGGCCGAGCGGGACCTGATGATGATGGAAGCTCAGCTCCAGATCTCCCGACTGCTGACCTGGAAAGCGGCCTGGATGGCGGACGCCGGCATTCGCAACAACCTTGAGGCTTCGGTGTGCAAGGCCAAGACCGGCAAGGCCATCACCTGGGTGACCAACAAGGCGGTCGAGCTGATGGGGCCGGTGGGTTATTCCAAGAAAGAGCTTCTGGAGAAATGGCTGCGCGACGCCAAGATCAACGACATCTTTGAAGGCACCGGGCAAATCAATACCCTGATCGTGGCGCGCCGGATCTTCGGGCTGGGGAGCAAGGAGCTGAAATAAAGCAAGGATTGCGCTGAAAATGCCGCCCAAAAATCTGCTGGAGATCAACCGCCGAGACTTCGCCAAGGCCGCCGGACTTGGCACCGCGGGGATCCTGCTTGGAAACCGCTTTCCGAGCCTGGCCCGAGCGGCCGAGCGGCCCAATGTGCTGCTGGTCATCGCGGACCAGTGGCGGATGCCCCGGTGGTTCCCGGAGAAGGCGGAGCTGCCCGGCTTCGACCGCCTGCGCCGGGAGGGGCTGACGTTCACCAACTCCTTTGTCTCCGCGGTGCCCTGCTCGCCGAGCCGGGCCTGCCTGTTCACCGGCCTGCACCTCACCCAGCACGGCGTCCAGAACAACGTCAACCTCAACATGAGCCCCAGCCTGGACCCGCGCATCCCCACCCTGGGCCACCGCTTCCAAGAAGCCGGCTTTCGCACGCCCTACTTCGGCAAATGGCACCTGACCGAACCGGACGAGTATCGCCGCGCCGGGCTGACCGCCTACGGCTTCGAAGCCTGGCACGGGCCGGACCACGACGGCACGCCGCTGGACGGCACCCAGCACGACCCCCGTTTCGCCCGCCAGGCCATCCATTGGCTCCGCCGCCACGGCCACGAGCAACCCTGGTTCCTCACCTGCTCGATGATCAACCCCCACGACATCTGCTACTATCGCCGCCTCGTCGTCCCTTCCCTCCTGGTCCCCCACCTGGCGGACCGGCTCCCGGACAACTTCTCCGACGACCTCGCGACCAAGCCCCGCATCCAGGCCCTCTACCAGAAGGGCTATGGTCGTCTAATGAGGAGCACCCCGGACCAGCCCGAACGGTTCTGGCGCCGCTACCTCGACTATTATTATTACTTCCAGCGCCGGGTGGATGAGGAGCTTAATCGCCTGCTCGCGGCCCTCGACCGTCTCAAGCTCGCGGACAACACCCTCGTGGTTTTCACCTCGGACCACGGCGAGATGGCCGGCTCGCACCGCCTCCAGGCCAAAGGGCCGTTTGTCTATCAGGAGAACAACAACGTCCCGCTCGTCTTCCGCTGGCCGGGAAAAATCCAGCCCGGAACCTGCGACGCGCTCACGCACAATCCGGACGTGTATCCGACCCTGCTCGCCCTGGCCGGAATCTCCGCGCCGGGCGATTACCTTCCCGGAAGATCGCTCGCGCCGGCTATCTCGCAGCCGGGTGACGCGAAAATTCACGACCACGTCCTGATGGGCTTCGGGATGCGAGGCGGCGGCCGGTTCGGCCGTCTCATCGCGCGCCTCGGCATTTCCACCGAGGGGGTGCCCATGCAAATCCGGGCGATCCATGACGGCCGCTACAAGTATGCCCGCTACTTCGATCCCGGCGTTGAGGAAGAATACGAGCTTTACGATCTCCTGAAGGACCCGCTCGAACTGCACAACTTGGCCGCTGACCCCGGCGCTCAAACTCTTCGCCAGGAGATGGCCGACCGGCTCCGCGAGGCGGAAGCGAAGGAGATGGCTCCGCTTCCGAAGGAAGTCTTGCGCCAGGGCTGAAAGCCAGCCCCCTGCCCCAATGCTGTTCATTTAAGAAAGGATTCTCACGCCAAGGCGCAAAGGGGTTTGTAGGGGCGGTTCGCGAACCGCCCCTACCCGCTTGGCGGCCAGGCGATCTCCTTCAGCCGAAGGGATGCGGAATTCCTAAGACGCAACGTCTCTTGGCTTTTCTTAAACCTTGCGGCTGAGCGGCTTTGCGTGAAGCTCTTTTTCCTCATCTCTAGTTCCGGCTCGGCCGGGTTATAGCCTCGCTGAACCGCGAACTTCCTTGGTGCCGGGAAGAAAGCGCTGTTTGCGAAATTCGCGGAGGATCCAGAGGGTGGAGAGGATGCCGGCCGCCACGTGGGCCGAGGCGATCCCGATCCAGGCGCCGAGCGGACCCAGGTAAGGAGATAAGATCAGCGCCAGGGGAATGCTCACGCCCAGGAAGCGGATCAAGGTGATCCAGAGCCAGGGCATGCCCTTGCCCAGGCCCTGGAAAGCCCCGCCCAGCACATAGGCCACGCCCACGGGGACGTAGGTAAAGGAAACGATGCGCAGGTAAAGCCGGCCCAGCTCCAGGATTTGGGGATCGCGGTTGAACATCCCGATCCAGAACTGGGGCAGCAGAATAAAAATGGCGCCCATGACTCCGGTGAAGGCCGCGGTGATCAGAGAGGCCACCCACACCGCCCGCTTGACCCGGTCGAGCCGGCCGGCGCCCAGGTTCTGGCCGACCATGCCGATCATGCCGATCATCAGGCCGAACATGGGCAGGATCGCGAGCGCGTCCAGTTGCGCGCCCACGCCGAACACCGCCACCGCATCCACTCCGAACCGATTGAGCACCCGCATGTAAGTCAGGGCGACCGTGAACCCGGTCAGGTGTACGATCATCTGCGGCGCGCCCACCCGCAGGATCTCGACAAAGTGGCGGGGGTGCCAGTGGAAGTTCTTCCAGGAGAGCGACCATACGCTCCGGCCCTGACCGATATAGAGGAGCAGCATCACGCAGCCCAGGACCCGCGCCAGCAGCGTCGCCAGGGCCGCGCCGAACACTCCGAGTCCGAAATAGCCGATCTGGAGGCCCCAGATCACCGGCTGCGCGCGGGCAAAAATCAAGGGCGGGGCCAGCGCCAGGTTGGCGAGTACGGTTACAATCGCGATGAAGAGCGGGGTGCGCGAGTTGCCTTCGGCGCGCAGGATGGCCGCCCCCATCATGTTGAACAGGATAAAGACCGAACCGTAGAGCAGCGGCCAGGAGTATCGCAGCGCGAACGGCAGGATGACCGGGGCCGCGCCCAACAGTTTAAAAAAGCGGCCGGCATGGGGCGTGAGCGCCAGCACCACAAGAGCGGTGATGGCCAGCATGAGCAGGATGCTGTGATGCGCCGCGTTGTCGGCTTCCTGACGCTGCCCGGCCCCGATCAGGCGGGCGATATAACTGGTCGAGCCCGAGCCCAGGGCGGCGCTGAGCGCGATGGTCAGGAAAACCAGGGTGCCGGCGAGCGTAACTCCGGCCATGGCTTGCTTGGAAATGTGGCCGATAAAAATGCTGTCAATGGTGCCGTAGAGCGGCTGAATGGACATCTGCAAGACGATGGGCAGCGAGAAGCGAAGCAGGGTCCGCGCGATCGGACCCTGGGTCAGATCCTGCCCGGCCCAGCGGGCAGCGCCGGCTTCTGGCTTCACGAGAACAGCTCGAGCAGCGATTGCCGGATCTGGTCGCGGACCTGGCGGAACCCGGCCAGGGTTTCTTCCCGGGAGCCGACCATCGCTGCAGGATCAGGGAAGGGTAGATGGAGATTCTTCAGGCGGGCGGGAAAATAAGGACAGGCCTCGCCATCCGTCTCGCAAAGGGTGACCACGTAATCGAACTCCCGGCCCTCGAATTCGTCCAGGTGCTTGCTGCGCTGGCCGGAGATGTCAATCCCGAGTTCCTTCATCGCCTCGATGGCCCGGCTGCTGACTTTGCCGGCCGGCTCGCTGCCCGCGGAAAAGGCTTGAACCTTGTCTCCGAGCAGCGCATTCGCCAGGCCCTCGGCCATCTGCGAGCGCGCGGCGTTACCGCGACAGAGGAAAAGAATTGTCGTTTTGGACATTGAGGCGCTCACTTATTGAGAATCACAAATTACCTTGACCTCGCAAGACTGTTTTAAGAAGACTCAACCCCACTCTTGCAGACAAGGGTGGGCTACAAGATTAAAGGCAATTCTAAAATTTGTAGCCCACCCTTCACGTCTTCGGAAAGGGTGGGGAATGTCAACGAATTATGCGAGCATCAATAATCGGAAGGGCACGGCATGCCGTGCCCCTACCTTATTTGACCATCCGCCTTCCGCTATTCTTTCAAAATGGCATTCGCAATCACCATCCGCTGCACCTCGGAAGTGCCCTCGTAAATGGCGGTGATCTTGGCGTCGCGGAAAAATCGCTCGACCGGGTAATCCTTCACGTAGCCGTACCCGCCGTGGATCTGCACCGCCTTGTTGGTGGCCCGCTCGGCCACTTCCGCGGCGAACAGCTTGCACATGGCCGATTCCTTGGAGTAGCGCGCGCCCGCCTTCTTCATGGCCGCGGCCCGCCAGATCAGCAGCCGCGCCGCGTCAATCTCGGTGGCCATGTCCGCCAGCATCCACTGGATGGCCTGGAACTCGGCAATCGGTTTGCCAAACTGTATACGCTCCTTGGCAAAGGTGGTGGCCGCCTCCAGCGCGGCCCGGGCAATGCCGACCGCCTGCGCCGCGATCCCGATCCGACCGCCGTCGAGAGTGAACATCGCCACCTTGAAGCCCTGGCCCCGCTCGCCCAGCAGGTTGTCCTTGGGGATGCGGCAATCTTCCATGACCAGCTCCGCGGTGCTCGAACCCACGATCCCCAGCTTCTCTTCCAACTTGCCCACCTTGAAGCCCGGCGCGTCCATCGGCACGATGAACGCACTCAGGCCGCGATGGCCGGGAATATCCTCGGTGCGGGCGAAGAGCACGCAGGTCTTGGCTTCTTTGCCGTTGGTGATAAAAATCTTGCTCCCGTTGATCACCCACTCGTTGCCTCTCAGCTCGGCCTTGGTCTTGATCGCGCCCGCGTCGGAGCCGGCGCTAGGCTCGGTCAGGCCGAAACAGCCGAGGGCTTTGCCCGAGGCGAGCGGCTTGAGATACTTTTCCTTTTGCGCATCGGTGGCAAACTTGGCGATGGGCGCGCAGGCCAGCGAGTTATGGGCCGACAGGATCACGCCGGTGGACCCGCAGGCCGCGCTGACTTCCTCGACCGCGATGGCGTAACAAATCGCGTCCATCCCGGCGCCGCTCCACTGCTCCGGCACCTCCACCCCCATCAGGCCCAGCTCCGCCATCTTGGCCACCAGGTCGGCCGGAAACTCATGATTGCGGTCAATGTGCACGGCCCGCGGCTTCACCTCGTTCTGGGCAAAGTCCCGGGCCATCTCCTGAATCATCCTCTGTTCTTCGGTCAGCTCGAACATGGTTTAATTCCTTTCCCGGCCGTTATGGTTTTCCTCGGCTTTCAATTCCCGCTGGGTGAACCAAACCAGGGCCGTGCTCTTGCTGCCCCAGCGCCGGCTCTCATCCGGCTTGAGGCCCAACTGGTTGAGCGCTTTCTGCACCTCCCGGCCCACCCGCTCCGGCGGCCAGTCCGGCTGGTTGATCAGACGATCGTAAAGCAAAAGCTCGACGATGATCGAGTACCAGTCGTCCACCTCTTGATTGTAAGCATAGATGCACTGGGCCCCGCTCTTTTGGAGAATGCCGAGCAGGGCGTCGCGGTCGCGGCCGATCTCGCAGGAAGAGAAGATCAGGATCCGGCCGGGCAGCCCGCGGAAGAGGTTGGCGTTCTTGCGCAGGTCCACGTCCTCGAAGGTCAGGCACAGCCGGGCCGCGCTTTTCTCGTCCGCCTCCCGGCCGTGGCCGATGATGTGGATGAAGCGGATGTCTTTCGCCCGGTTGGCTTCCTGCAGGAAATGGCGCAAGTCGTTCTTGGTGTGGACCCGCTCGTGCCGGATCTCGACCAGGTTGGCCCGCAGCGCCCGGGAAAAGAGTTCCGCGTATTGGCGGTCCGGTTTGGTCAGCGACGACTCCAGCCGCGTCTCCAGGAGCAAGACCGAATCTTTGGCCTTGGTCAGCCGCGCCACGGCCACCTTCTCGCTGTGCCCGGCGTCGGTCAGGAGCCGGCGCGAAGGCCCGACCAGCGCGGTGACCTTGCCCTTGATCCATTTCCCGTCCCGGTAAAACTGGACCCGTTCCCCTTTTTGAAACTTGCGACTCATGGCGATATTCCACGGGTAGGGGCAAGGCATGCCTTGCCCCTACCATGATCATTTTGCGCGCGATAAATCGCGTCCCTACTTGCCGATAAATTTGGGTTCCCGCTTCTCCAGGAAAGCGGTCATGCCCTCTTTTAGATCCTCGGTGTCAAAGCACTGCGCAAAGCAATGCCGCTCGATCACCAGGCCGTTTTCAAAGTCCACTTCCGAGCCGGCCTCAATCGCCTGCTTGGCCAGGCCGATCGCGACCATGCCTTTGCTCATGATGGTCCGGGCCAGCTCTTTGGCTTCATTCAGCAACTCCGCCGGCGGGCAGATCCGGTTGATCAGACCGATCGCCAGCGCCCGCGCCGCGTCGAACTGCTCGCCGCTGAAAATAATCTCCTTGGCCCGGGCCTTGCCCACCAGCCGCGGCAGCCGCTGGGTGCCGCCGAAACCGGGGAACACTCCGAGGTTGACCTCGGGCTGGCCGAAGCGCGCCTTCTCCGAGGCGAGCACGATGTCGCAGGACACGGCCAGCTCGGTGCCGCCGCCCAGCGCGTAACCATTGACCGCGGCGATCACCGGCTTGGGCAGTTTCTCCAGCTTTCCGAACACCCGCTGGCCCAACTCGGAAAAGGCCCGGCCTTCGGTCACCCCCTTCTCCCGCATCTCCGCGATGTCGGCCCCGGCCACAAAGGCTTTTTCACCCGCGCCGGTGAGGATCACCACCTTCACGTCGTCCCGCCGACCGCACTCATCAATCGCCTCTTCCAGGCGGAGCAGGGTCGCCTCGTTGAGCGCGTTCAGGGCCTTGGGCCGATTGATCGTGAGCAAGGCCATGCCCTCCTCCACCTCCAGCAACACCAGACTCGGATCGGTCATGCTCCCCTCCTGAAAGGGCAACAGGTTTTCAACCGGTTGCTCTTATATTGCCCGCACGATCACGGCCACGGCCTCGCCGCCGCCGATGCACAGGCTGGCCAGGCCGGTCTTGGCTTTTCTATCCATCATGGCATAGAGCAAGGTAGTCAGAATCCGCGCCCCGCTCGCGCCGATGGGGTGTCCGATGGCCGCGGCCCCGCCGTTGACGTTGACCTTGCTCATGTCCAGCCCGCCCAGCTCCTTCAAATCCTTGGCCACCGCCATCACCTGCACCGAGAACGCCTCGTTCAACTCGAACAGGTCAATGTCCTTGAGCGAAAGCCCGGTCTTCTTCAGCACCCGCAGGATCGAGCCGGTCGGCGCCACCGTGAACCACTCCGGCTCCCGCGCAAACTGGGCATGGCCCACGATCTCAACCATCGGCTTCAGCTTCAACTCCTTGGCTTTGGCTTCGCTCATCACCACCATGGCCGCCGCCCCGTCGTTCAGGCTGCTGGCATTGGCCGCGGTCACGGTGCCGTCCTTGTTAAAGGCCGGAGGCAGCTTGGGAATCTTCTCGAAGTTGACCCGGCCCGGCTCCTCATCCTGGTCCACGATGACCGCCGCGCCCTTCTTTTGCGGAATTTCCACCGGGAGAATCTCGGCCTTGTACTTGCCCGCTTCCTGGGCGGCCAGGGCCTTTTTATACGAGGCGATGGCAAACGCGTCCTGCTCCTCGCGCGAGATGTTGTATTTTTTGCCGCACATGTCCGCGCACGAGCCCATGTGGCAATTGTTGTAAGCGTCCCACAAACCGTCGTTGATCATCGAGTCCACCGCGGTCTGCGGCCCCATCCGCCAGCCGTCGCGCGCGCCGGGGAGCAGGTAAGGCGCCCGGCTCATGCTCTCCATGCCGCCGGCCACCACGATCTCGGCGTCGCCGGCCCGGATCATCGAGTCCGCCAGCATCACCGCCTTGAGGCCCGAGCCGCACACCTTGTTGATGGTGGTGGCGCCGACCGAGACCGGGCAGCCGGCCCCGAGCGCGGCCTGCCGGGCCGGCGCCTGGCCCAACCCGGCCGGCAGCACGCAGCCGAAAATCACCTCGTCCACGCTGGCAGGGTCCACCCCGCCCCGCTTGAGCGCTTCCTTGATCACCAGGCTGCCCAGCTTGGTGGCCGGGACCGAGGCCAAGGCCCCCTGAAAAGATCCCACCGCCGTCCGCACTGCACTGACAATCACAGATTTAGCCATCGCTTCAACTCCTTATCGAATCTCGATTTTCTCTTGAAAATTGAACAACCCCAGGAAGGCCGAATTTAAAATAGCACAAGATCGCAAAAAGGCAAGCGGGGCAGGTCCCAAATCTTCGGCTAAGCACAACTGTATATCAGTTGACGCGGGTGATCTTTTTTGGAGTGCGGCGGCTTGCCGCCGCTTTTCCGGGAAGCTTCTCCCCCTGCCGCGAGGGGCCAAGGCGAATCGCGGCTATCGAAAGCGCAAGCAAGCTTGCGCACTCCAAAATCTTTAACCGGAGATTACAGTCGCCAACCATCTTGATTTATCCAGGCAGCCGGCGTATGGTAAAATTACAGGAGAACAGCGATGGCCGATAAATACAAGGTGCTCATCCGCAAGTGCGACGATTACGCGGACCAGGACCGGATCCGCGGGATCATCCGCGAGGGCCTCCAGGAACTGGGCGAAAAACCCCACGGCAAGGTCTTGCTCAAGCCCAACCTCATCTTCGCCCACTCCCGCTACGGCCGGTTCGGCTTCACCGAGCCGCGGGTGATCGAGTGCATCATTGACGTGCTGGCCGCCATTCCCGAGGTCGAAAAGATTACCATCGGCGAGCGGACCGCGGTCACGGTGCCCACCCGCTATTCGTTTTACGGGGCCGGTTACGGCTACCTGGAGAAAAAGCCCAAGGTGGAAGTCTGCTTTTTCGAGGAGGCCGAGCTGGTCAAGTTCCCCCTCAAGAAAGGCAAGCTCCACCAGTCCTTCCAACTCGCCCGGGCCCTGGTCGAGGCCGATTACAAGGTCTGGGCCCCCAAGCTCAAGCACCACGCCTCCACCAAAATGACCCATGCCCTCAAGCTCAACATCGGCATCCTCAACGCCCACGAGCGCCTCGCCGGCCACGACTGGCGCCTCGAAGAAAAAATCGCCGACCTCTATGAAGCCGGCTACCCCAACCTGGTGGTTAGCGACAGCATCCTGATCGGCCAGCAGGGCGAGCTGGTGCCCAAGCCCTTGCACCTGGGCGTCATCATGATGAGCAACAACGGCGTGGCCATTGACTCGGTCGGCGCCCGCCTGATCGGCTTCGACCCCAACGAGATCGAGCACCTCCGCATCGCCCGCAGCCGCGGCGGGG
>Ga0315282_10015675_pt1 | contig 11160 bp, 6 predicted proteins | sample YL17G07_20_MG_FD_203693 | JGI IMG/M metagenome (GOLD analysis project Ga0315282, IMG submission 203693) | Sediment microbial communities from Yellowstone Lake, YNP, Wyoming, USA - YL17G07_20 | ecosystem: Environmental > Aquatic > Freshwater > Lake > Sediment | place: USA: Wyoming | collected...
CGCAGCCCGATCTGCTGTAAGAAGAGCAGGTCGTCATCCGTGAGGCCGCGCGCATTCACCCGGTGAGCCAGCTTGGTGTTCGAGGGATCGTCTTCGCCGGGCGCCTTCGACGGGCGCTGGAGCAGCACCGCGCCCGCTCCTAGAAAACTTCGCCTGCTGGTCATGCAGTCCTCCTTTGATCCTGACAAGCTATCATAGTCCGCAGGACGGAGGGACCGTGTCTCGAAACTGCCGGCTGATCGAAGTCAGCCACGTCATCGAAGAGGGAATGAAGACCTACCCGGGCCTGCCCGAGCCGCGCGCCCAAGTACTGCTTGACTACCAGGACTCCCGCCCCCGCTACCAAAACCAGGCCGAGTTCTTCATCGCCTCTCTCGGCCTGTGCGGCAATACGGGCACCTATGTGGACTCGCCGCGGCACCGTTTTCGCGGCGCCACCGACCTGGCAGGCCTTCCCTTGAGCTCGCTGGCCCACCTGCCCGCAGTCCTCATCGACGCCACCCGCAACCCTGGCCGCGGCATCGGCCCGGAGGCCTTCTCCGGATCTGTCCTGAACGGCTGCGCGGCCCTCTTCCACACCGGCTGGTCCGAGCACTGGCGCACCGAGCGCTACTTCGACCCGAATCCGTTTCTCACCGCCGAGGCCTGCGACGCCCTGCTCGAAGCCGGCGTGAAGTTCGTCGGAATCGACTCGCTGAATATCGATGACATCCTGGATCCCTCGCGACCCGCGCACACCAAACTGCTGGGGGCCGGAGTCCCCGTCTGCGAGCACATGACCAACCTGGCCGCGGTTCCCCCTCAAGGCGGCTTCCTCCACGCCGTGCCCATTGCCTGGGCGGGTGGCGCCAGCTTCCCGGTGCGCGCCTACGTGATCGAATTTCGCTAGACTGTCCATGTTGCGCAACTTGACTCTAACCCGGCTTCGCCGCTTCTCGCAGGTCCTCTTCTTCGCCCTGTTTCTGTTCCTGCTTGCGAAGACCGAATTTCGCGGCTCCCTCCGCAGCGGCGCAGGGGACCTCCGCCTGCCCTACCCGGTGAGCCTGTTCCTCGAAGCCGACCCCCTGGTGGCCATCTCGAATGTGCTTTCCACCGGCGCTCTCTACCGAGGCCTCCTGTGGTGCCTGGTCATCCTCATCCCCACCTTCTTTCTGGGCCGCTTCTTCTGCGGCTGGATCTGCCCGCTCGGAACGCTCAACCACTTCTTCAGCGACTTCAAGTCCGAAAAGAAGCGCGGCCCCAGACTCCTGGAGTCCAACCGCTACAAGCGCTGGCAGACCCTCAAGTACTACCTGCTCATCGCTTTGCTGGCCTCCGCCCTGTTCGGAACCGGGCTGCTGCTCATCCTGGACCCCATCTCCCTGACGGTCCGCTCTCTGGCGCTCTCGATTCTGCCGGGCCTCAACTACGCCTTCAATGCGCTGTTCGACTTCCTCTACCACAGCCAGGTCCCGGGCCTGCGCTTCACCGCCGATGCCATCCATTTCCTGCTCCAGGACACCCTGCTCAGTTTCAAGCAGCCCTATTTCCGCCAGGGATTCTTCCTGGGCCTGATCTTCATCATCATCCTGGCGCTCAATTTCCGGATCACGCGCTTCTGGTGCCGGGCGCTGTGCCCGCTGGGAGGCTTGCTGGGCGCCGTCTCCCGCTGGTCCATCCTGGGGCTGGACAAACACCCCAGCCACTGCGAGGACTGCAACCGCTGCCTGCTGCACTGCCAGGGCGGAGACGATCCCATCCCGGGCGCGCTCTGGCGCAAGGCCGAATGCCATCTCTGCTTCAACTGCGTGGGCGACTGCCCGGAAGGCGGCCTCCAATTCAAATTCTTCCCTTCGGCCGCCACCACTGTGGTCGGCCCCAACCTCCAGCGCCGCAAGGCGCTCACCAGCCTGGCCGCCGGAGCAGCCGCGCTTCCGCTTCTCCGCAGCGCCACCGGACTGATCGCCGAACGTGACGACCGGCTCGTCCGGCCCCCCGGCGCTTTGGATGAGGCCAGCTTTCTCGCGCGCTGCATCCGCTGCGGCGAATGCATGAAAGTCTGCCCCAACAATGCCTTGCATCCCAGCCTAGCCCAGGCCGGTCTGGAGGGTCTCTGGACCCCCGTGGTGGTGCCCCGCATCGGTTACTGCGAACCCAGTTGCGTGCTCTGCGGCCAGGTCTGCCCCACGGGTGCCATCTTCGAGTTCACCGCCCGCGAGAAAGGCTGGGTCCTGGAACGCGCCGACAAGAGCCTGAAGCCCATCCGGCTGGGCATCGCCTTCTATGACCATGGGCGCTGCCTGCCCTGGTCCATGGCCACCGAGTGCATTGTTTGCGAGGAATGGTGTCCCACTTCCCCCAAGGCCATTTACCTGCGCCCCGTTGAGGTGGTGGACGCGCAAGGGAAAGTGAAACCGGTACGCCAGCCATACGTGGACCCGGAACGCTGCGTGGGCTGCGGCGCCTGCGAGTTCGCCTGCCCGGTCCAGGACCGCCCCGCCATCTACGTCACCAGCATCGGCGAGAGCCGCTCGAAAACCAATCAGATCCTGCTCCGGCGGTCCAAGAAAGGGTCCCCATCGCAACCCTCCGCGTTTTTCCCCGAGACCAACCAGGTCCCGGGCTGGGCCAAAACCGGCCAAACCCGCACCTTCGAGGCCGCCAATCTTTGGCAGTACATCAACGGAGGCGCCGACCGCTACGTCCGTGCTGGCGTCGAACGCACCCTGACCGCCGACTACCGCTATCAGGATAAAATCGACGCGGTGGCCGACATCTACGTCATGCGCGCCCCGGAAGGCGCCCGCAAGATCCTCGAAGGGGAACCCGCTACCGGCAGCCGGCCCGTCGGGCTCGGTGAGGCCGGACGGCTGTATGGCGCAAGTCTAACCTTCTCGAAAGGCCCCTACTTCGTGCGCCTCGTCGCCTACCAGGACGCACCCCAGGTGGGCCAGGCCCTGGTCGAGTTGGCTCGCGCCATCGAGAAGAATCTGAACTGAAAGGGGGTACGACAACATGCAACGTCGCCACTTCATCCGGACTTCCACCGCGGCAGTGGTTGCGGGCCTTCGAGTCTCGACCGCCGCGGAGGCCATCCAGGAAGCTGCCCGCAAGGTCGGCAGTCTGCCGCGCCGCAAGCTGGGCAGCGGCGCCCGCGAGATTTCCGTCCTGATCGGCGCCGGCGACTGGGCCTCCGAAGCGGTCGAGGCCGGCATCCTCTCCGGCATCAACTTCTGGCACCGGGCGGATGAATGGAGATCCCCGCCTAAGGCCATTCTGAAGGACCGCGAGGCGTACTACTGCACGGTCTGCGTGGACCGCGTGCGCGGCAACCACGAATCCGGGCAGATCGACGCCGAGGCCCACTACCAGTTCGTCCGCCAGACCGTCAAACGAACCGGGCTGCGCTACTTCGACGACATGCAGTTCCATTTCGGCTATCACAGCGTCGCCGAGCTCAAAAACGACCGCGCCTTCATCCGGGCTTTCGAGCGCCTCAAAAAGGAAGGCCTGGTGCTCCATCTCTGCCTTTCCCAGCACAGCTATGACGGCAACCTGAGGGTCCCCGGCGGCGAGAGCGCTCCGGAAATCCTGACCGCCGTGGTCGAGGACGGCTTGTACGAGCACGCCCAGCCCGTCTATTCCTATGGCGACACCAAGGCCATAAACGACTTCCTGGCCCTGGCCAAGCGCAAAGGCTTCGGTACTGTCGCCATGAAGACTGCCACGGGCGTCGGGCGCATGTTGCAGGACCGCGCGTTCATGAAGAACTTCCCGGCCGGCACTACCCCCTATCACGCCCTGGCGCGCTGGCTCACCACCCGCGCCCAGCTCGACGCCGCGGTTATCCGCATCAACAGCCTCAGCCAGTTCGTGGACACCTGCTCGGCGGCGGGCAAAGACCTGCGCGCCGCGGACGAGCGGGCCATCCAGCAGATGTCCGCCTACGCGGACCGCGAAGCCTGCCGGCTCTGCAACCAGTGCCTCCCGCATTGCCGCCAGCGACTGCCCATCGCCGACATCCTGCGCTTCGAACGCTACGCCGCCGACTACGGAGACCTGGACCGCGCCCGCCGCCTCTACGCCCAACTGGACCGCCAGGCCAGCTCATGCACTGCCTGCGGCACGTGCTTGTCCCACTGCCCCCAAGGCCTCCGCATCCCCGACAAGCTCGCCGCCGCCCACCGCCTCCTGAAACCGGGGACAGGCTGCGTGTTCCCCGGTTTGCAGGGGAACACGTAGCTAAGGAGACCCTTATGAGGTTCTTATCCCACGGCGCCCTGGCAGCGCTCGTCCTCATCTCTCACGCCACTGCCCAGGCCCCGGTCAAGATCGTCGTGACCAATGATCTGGTCCGGGAGCGCTTCCGCGGCGTGGGCTTTCACGGCCAGTTGTTCCTGGACTCGGCCACGCCCGAGTATTGGGATCAGGTGATTGCCAAACGCTGGCGTGAGCTGAACCCCGGGTTCGCCCGGGTCTTCCACAACTGGGCGCGGGGGAACAAGGGCGTGCGCGACCCCCAGGCCCTGGAGACGCTGGCCCGCGAACTGGTGTTCATGAAGCAATCGACAGACACCGAGGTGTATCTCACCACCGGCTCGCCCAAGATCACCACGCCAGGTCAGGAGCGCCGGGACTATGCGCGCGCCGTGGCCGATGAAATCGAGTACCTGCTTCAGAAAGGCGCCACCAACCTGAAGTTCTACGGCTCGAGCAACGAGCTGACCCTGCGTACCTGGGGCGACCTAAACAGGGATCTGCCCACTTACCGGGACTACCACCGGCACCTCTTTGACGAGTTCCGCATGCGCAGTCTTCCCGTGAAGCTTCTGGCCACGGATGCCTCGCCGGTTAGTTACTGGAATTCCCTTCAGTGGGCCGCGGAAAACATGGATGGCATTACGGACGTCTATGGAGGTCATCACTATGCGACGAAGCAGCCCGCCGACGACCTGGAGTTCTACGACTGGTTCTTGGAGCGGTGCACCTGGGCCGTCGGACTTGCCAGGTCCAAGGGAAAAGACTTCATCCTCGGCGAATTCGGGCCCGGCCAGTATCAGGAATTGCGCTGGGGAAAACGATGGGATACTCCCGAAGCCTTCGGCACGCCGATGGAGCCGCAGGCCGGCCTGCAAACCGCCGAGGCAGCGCTCGCCTCCATCAACGCCGGCGTCTACGCCATGGGATATTGGACCTTCACGGATTACCCCGACCGCCCCGGACAGGGCATCAACCAGTGGGGCCTGTTCAAATCGATGGCCGGCGGCGCTGTCACGCGGGCGCCCTATTACTGCTACGGCTTGCTGACCAAGTTCTTCCGCGGTCCGGCCAGTGTTTACCGGGTTTCGACCTCCGCCGGGAAGCTGCACGCGGCGGCGGTCCAGCGCGAGGCAGACCAAGCATGGTCCATTGCGGTGATTAATCGCGAAACCCACGCCGTGGCGGTGGCGATCACGCTGGCCGCCAACCCCGGCAAGCTTTTTCGCAGGTACCTCTACGATACCGCGCACGTTCCGGTGACCGAGGATGGGGACTTACAGGAGCCCTCCGGCAAGCTGGCCGCCAGAGACGGAGAGTTGAACGACACCGTGCCGGCTAACAGCATGGTGGTCTATACGACGGCCTATGACGACGATCCGCCGGCGCCGGTTCAGGGCCTCGAAGTCAGGCCCGCGGGCAAGTCCGAAGGCCTGCCCTCGGATGCCAAACGCCTCACCTGGAAGCCGAACACCGAGAGCGACCTGTGTTACTACCGCATCTACCACAACAACCTCCGAATCGGCTCGGCCGTGGCGACTGAGTTCGTCGTCGCCGGCCCCGATCGCTGGCGGTCGGGTCCCTACTCGGTGGTTGCGGTGGATACTTCCGGCAACCCCAGCAGGCCCTGATTCCGGCGGCCCCCGCAGACTGAGGCATGACACCCAGGTGTGCTACAGTGTATCGCGCGACCTCAGGAGGTAGCATGCATCGAAGAACTTTTCTGCGCCATTTCGGCCTGGCCGCGCCCGCCTCGCTTGCGGCCCAGCAACAGCGCACGGCTGACCCGCGCCTTGCGAAACTCACGCCCGGCCCAAAACCCGCCATCGCCGTGAATCATCTCGGTTTCATGCCCAAGGCCAGGAAGTCCGTCCTCTACCGGCTTTCCGGGCCCGCCGCTCCGTCAGAGTTCACCATCCGGGAGATCGGCAGCGTCACTCCTCCGTTTCGCATCACGCGCCCTCTGACCCGGGTTCCCTCGGATCTCGGCGACTGCGTCGTGGGAGACTTCACCGAGGTCGAGCGCGAGGGGATGTATCAGATCACCATAAGTGATGAAGGCTCCGTGCCGTTCTTCATCCGCCCGGACGTATGGCGGCGCACGCTGCCCAAGGCCTTCAACTTCTACCCGCAGAAGCGTTGCGGGATCGCCGTGCCGAACGTCCATCCTGCCTGCCACCTGGATGATGCCCGCAGGCGCGACAACGGGCAACATATCGACGTCACCGGCGGCTGGCACGACGCCGGCGACCTTCGCAAGTGGATGACTTCTGCCCTGCTGAGCGGCGCGGCGCTCTCGAATCTGGTGCGCAATCTCGGAGAAGCCTGGAACCTCGATGGTTGCGGGCTTGCGCCTGTGCTGGACGAGATCAAATGGGGCAACCGTTACTGGCGGAAAATGCAGGATACCGACGGGCGTGTTTTTAACGATGCCGCCGGGGGCCTGGGAGGCGACAACAGCGACAACCATTGGACCGACAACCTCATCGGAAACGCGGACGACCGTTACATCAATCCCTCCAAGCCCAATCTGGTGCAGGCGCAGTTTGTCACCGTGCAGGCGCTGCTGTCGCAGATTTATCGGAAGACGGATCCGGGCTACGGGCAGGCTTGCCTTCCGGCGGCACTGCGGTGCTGGAACGCCAACACACCCGGAAACGATGCCCTGGGGCTGGGCTGGTGGGTGCTGGCGGCCTTGGAACTCTACCGCGCCTCCGGCCAGAATCAGTGGGCCGGGCAAACCGCCAGCCTGGCCGCCCGGCTCCTCGCGCTTCAGAACAGGGATTACATCGGAAACCAGAAAGTGGTCCGCGGTTTCTGGCGCACCTCTGAGCAAAACCCGGCGCCCCTGGTGCACCACTGCTTTCCCGGAATCCCGGCCATTGCTCTGATGGAGGCGGCGAAGGGTATGCCGGACCACCCGGACGCACAGCGGTGGCGCGACGCCGTGCGCTTGTACCTGGACGAGTACGTGCTGCCGCTCGCCAGCCGCAACGCCTATCGCATCATGCCCTTTGGCATCTTCAGCGGTTCGCCTTCGGCCGAACGTTATCGCCCGCTGGCCGGCGAGCTGACCTACCGCTACTTCATGCCCGTCGCCCGGGGGTCGCATGGCTTGACCTCCCATTTCGAGAGCTTCGCGGCCATGCTCGCCATGGCCGGCCAGGCCTTCCGGAAGACGGAGTACACGGATCTCGCCTACCGGCAACTCGAGTGGGTGATGGGCGCCAATCCTTTCGGAGCGTGCCTGATGAGTGGCGAAGGAATGCGCAATCCGTATCCGCACTCGCGCTACGAAGGCCTGACCGTGGGCGCCATCATGAACGGCATGGGCGGCAACGAGAACGACGATCCCCTGCTGGACATGGACTACGGTTTCGACTGGCACACCACCGAATACTGGCAGCCCCACAATGCCTGGTACCTTTGGACCCATTCCCTCCTGGAAGGGCGTTGGGCCTGACGCCGCGTGGGCCAGCCGCCTGTATGCTGTATCATATCTGAGCGCCACCAAAGGAGGCCCTTCTATGCGTTTACTTACCAGGACCAGTGCGATTTTGCTGGCTCTTTCCGTTTCCTTGTGCGGCAAGGTGGTGGTCTTCTGGCAGCAGGGATTCCCGGCGGTGGAATCCGAGGCGCCGCCACGGGAGGCGCTCGAGCGCACGCTGGGCCCCATGCAGCCCGTCTTTGTGGGCCTGGATGAACTGGCCAAACCGGAGACCCTGGCGGGCGCCGATCTGCTGGTGCTGCCGTATGGGTCGGCGTTTCCCGCCGACGCCTGGGCCCGAATCCAGCAATATCTCCGGGGCGGCGGCCATCTGCTGAATCTGGGAGGGCGCCCGTTCTTCGTCCCGGTGTGCCGCGAGCAGGGCGCATTCACCGCCGGGCGCGTGCAGAACACCTATGCCCGCAGCCTGGGAATCCGCCACAGCTACCAGGCCCCACAAACGGATTTTTCCAGCTTCGCCTGGGACGAAGATCATTTCTTCCTCGCCAAAACCGAAGTGCGGGCGCGGCGCGCCTTCGTCCTGCACGGAGGCGGGCGCGGGCTGGGCTTCCTGCTCGACGCAAAAAGTGAGAAAGTGGCGGCCGCGGCCACCAGCCGCGACTCCTCCGGAAGGGGTGGGCGCCGCGGCGGGTCCTCGGCTTCGGCGGGGCGGCAGGTTTACGCGACCTTCGAGCCCCTGCCCGGCTACTGGGCTTCCGCGGCCGGCCTCGCCTTCCTCCGCGAAACCGCGCAATACGCCGCGCAAAACCCCACCATGCTGTGGCTCGAGGTGCATAACCCCACCGTCGCTGAGGGAGAGACTCCCCAGGTGGTCGTGCATCTAAGCAGCCCGAGGCAGCCCGGCTCGGCGGAACCGCAGCGGGGCGCCGTGCGTGTCGAGCTGCTTTTCCGGGACAAGATCATCGACACCGCCCGGCTGGAATATGCCGGCGGCGCCATGGCCGCCAACGTGGTCTTCCCCAAGGCCCTCTCTCCGGGCCTGTACGTCCTCCGAGGCATCTACGAAGAGAACGGCAAGATCCTCGAGGTCTACCGGACCGGCTTCTGGTCGCGAGATGCCAAGCTGCTCTCCAGCGGAGACCGGATCGGGGTCAACCGCGACTACTTCACCAAGAACGGCGCGCCGTTTGTGCCCTTCGGCGTGAATTACTTCTCCGGCGACCGCTACACTAACGGCTTCTGGGTGGGAGGCAACCTGGCCGGCAACGCCTATGCCTGGGATCGGGACTTCGCCGAGATGGAGCGCTGCCACATCGTTTTCGTGCGCACCGGCGTCTGGCTGAATCACGCCGACTATCTCGACCGGGTCACCGGCGGCGCTTCCGAGCGCTTCCTGCGCGCCGTCGAGGCCTACCTGCACTCGGCTGCACACCATAACATCCAGGTGCATTTCACCTTTTTCGGTTTCGACCCGCAGACCGTGCGGCCCTCGTCCGGGCGCATGCCTGCCACGCTCGGGCCGGGTTCGAATCCCTACACGGACCCGGTGGCTATCCAGGCGCAGAAGGAATACGTCTTCTCGATTGCGAGCCGCTTCAAAGACGTTCCGTTCCTGAGCTGGGACCTGATCAACGAGCCCACCTTCTCGAACCCGGAAAAGCACTTCAGCGGCAACGTGCCCAACGGCGATCCCACCGAGCTTGCCGCCTGGAACCGCTGGCTCGAGCAGCGCTACGGAACGGCTGCCAAACTGGCCGATGCCTGGGGGGTCACCCCGGAGGAAGTGCGCGGCTTCGGCAGCATCCCCCTGCCCGACGCCGCGGATCTGAACGCGCGGCGCGGCGGCTCCAGCCGGGCCGTGCGGGCGCTGGATTACAACCTGTTCGCGCAGGACATGTTCAATCGTTGGGCCGCGGAAATGATCTCCGCCATTCGCGCCGCGGGCAGCAAGGGCCTGGTCACTGTCGGCCAGGACGAGGGCGGAGTGACCAACCGCGTGCTCAACCAGTTCTATGGCAGCTCGGGCGTGGACTTCACGGTGAATCACACCTGGTGGCAGGATGACGCCCTGTTGTGGGATTCGGTGGTGGCCAAGCGTTCCGATATGCCCAACCTGATCGGCGAAACCGGCGTGCAGCCGGTCACGCAGATGGATGACGGCGCGCGGCAGGATGAGATCAACGCCTCTGCGCTGGGAGAGCGCAAGCTGGCCCTCGGCTTCGCCGCCGCCAACAGCGGGGGTGCGCTGCATTGGCAGTGGCAAAGCGGAGACACCGAAGGGCAGAACCGCGGCGACGGCTCCAACAAACTCTTGCGGGACCGGCTGGCGGCCCTGGGCGCTTTTGCGCAGCAGGTCCGCCCCTTCCTGACGCGCGCCCAACCCCCCGAAGTGGCCATCGTGCTGCCGCAATCGCTCCAGCTTTCGGCCTACAACCGCATGGCGCTGGAAGCCCAGCAGAAGAGCGTGCGGGCGCTCTACCACCAGGCCCGGGCCGCCGCCTACGCGGTGGGCGAGTACCAGCTCGATTTGCTGGGCAATCCCAAGCTCATGATCCTGCCCGCACCCTGGGTGCTGAGCCAGCCGGCGTGGGAGAAACTGCTGGCCAAGGTCCGCGACGGCGCGGTCCTGCTGGTGTCGGGGCGCATCGACCTCGACGAGCACTTTCAGCCCCGCGAGCGGGTGCGGGAGCTGGGCATCGGCTACCAGCCCGGCGCTCTGCTCACCCGCGAGAACCCCATCGAGTGGGCCGGACAGCGCGCCTGGCTCAGTTACGCGGGCGACAAGTGTACCCTGCTGGACCGGGGCTCTCTGCCTTCGGGCCAGACCTACGCCGAGAAAGCCCTTGGCAAGGGCAAGGTCCTGTATTTCGCCCTGCCGCTCGAGCTCAACGAGAATCTCGCGGCCGTCGGTGCGGTCTACCGCTTCGCTCTCGAGCAGGCCGGGGTGCGGCCCGTTTACACCACCGACAGCGACGATCCGGGCATGCTGATCTGCCCCACCCGCCTCGAAGGCGGCACTCTCTACGTGCTCACATCGGAGTCATCCTCCGAGCGCCCGCTCTCATTTCGCGACCTGGCCAGCGGCCGCGACTTCCAGGTGAAGCTGCCGCCGGGACGCGCCGCCCTCCTCCTGGTAACCAACAAAGGCGAGGTGGCCGCCCGTTACAACTGGGCGAGCCAGTAAGGCGGACCCCAGCTCCGCGGGGTCCTGATGACCGCCTAGGCGGTCCGGGAAGCCTGCCGCATCTGCAACGAATGCCTCCCGCACTGCCGGCAGCAACTGCCCATCGCCGACATCCTGCGCTTCCACCGCTACGCCGCCGATTACGGAGACCTGGACCGCGCCCGGCGCCTCTACGCCCAACTGGACCGCCAGGTCAGCTCATGCGCCGCCTGCGGCGCCTGCTTGTCCCACTGCCCCCAGGGCCTCCGGATTCCAAACAAACTGGCCGCCGCCCACCGCCTCCTGGGCTAGT
>Ga0315282_10015676_pt1 | contig 11160 bp, 9 predicted proteins | sample YL17G07_20_MG_FD_203693 | JGI IMG/M metagenome (GOLD analysis project Ga0315282, IMG submission 203693) | Sediment microbial communities from Yellowstone Lake, YNP, Wyoming, USA - YL17G07_20 | ecosystem: Environmental > Aquatic > Freshwater > Lake > Sediment | place: USA: Wyoming | collected...
AGGATCCTATCGCCGCCTAAAAGATGAGAGATATCAAAGACCTGACGCTCGATGAATTGAAAGCCGAGATGATGAGGCTCGGCGAGCCGGCTTACCGGGCGGAGCAGATCTTCAGCTGGCTCTATAAAAAAAGCGTGAGCCGGTTCGGGGACATGGCCAACCTCGGGAGAAACCTCCAAGAGAAACTCTCCCGCGATTTTTCAATCGGGTCGCTCGAGCTTTTTGGCGTCTTTCGATCCAAAGACCGCACGGAAAAATATCTCTTTCGCCTGCCTGACGGTCCCTGCGTCGAATCTGTGCTCATCAGCGCCGGCGGGCGGAAGACCGTGTGCGTCTCGACCCAGGTCGGCTGCAAATTCGGCTGCGCCTTCTGTGCCAGCGGCCTGAAGGGATTCATCCGCAACCTGACGCCTGCGGAGATTGCTGGTCAGGTCGTTTTTCTCAAAGAGAACTGCGAGATCGCCACGGAGAACATCGTCTTCATGGGGATGGGCGAGCCGCTCGACAATTATGAGAACCTGGCCAAGGCGATATCCATCCTCCATTCGCCGAAAGGCCTCAACATCGCGGCCCGGCGAATGACCGTTTCGACGGCCGGCATCGTGCCGGGCATGGAGCATTTTGAAAAGCTTGGCCTTCAAGTCAATCTGTCCATATCCCTCCATGCGGCGACTGACGCCAAGAGAAATTCTCTCATGCCCGTGAACAAAAAGTATCCGCTCGAGAAAGTCATCGCGGCCAGCGAGGATTATCTGCGAAGCGGCGGCCGGAAGATCACGCTCGAATATGTCCTCATCAAAGGGATCAACGACTCGACAGCAGACGCTGAAGGCTTAGCCCGTATCGCCAAGCGGTTGAAGGCGAAGATCAATGTGATTCCTTACAGCCCTGTGATCGGACTGCCGTTCGAGGTCCCGGAAGAAAAGCGGATGCGGGACTTTCTAAAGACGATCGAGGATAAAAACGTTCCCGTCACGCTGCGCCAGTCAAAGGGCTGCGACATCCAGGCGGCCTGCGGCCAGCTGGCGGGCCGGATCAATAAATAATGCAGGGTCAAACTTGCTCAGACGACCGGTATGCTCTATCTCCCGACGCTGGGAAATTCTCGATAATCCCTCAAGCTGATCCTCCGGCCTTTTCGGCTCCAGGGGACGCCCGATTCCGAAGGCAGCTGGTTCTTTTCGTAACAGCGCTCGAGAATATCGTCCAGTCCTTCGACCCAAATCCGTCTTTGTCCCGGGGCGTTTGCCTCGCGGATGAGATGCCGCGGAAATCCGGCGATCTCGGGCATCGAATCCTGCATGCCGTTGAGAGCTAAGGTCTGGCTCATGGCTGCCTCAATCCCGCAGACCGGCGCTCTGCCGGTCTTCACGGCTTCCAGGCAAACCCATAATTTCTTCATGGGCTCGCTGTCCGGTGATCCGTATTTTTTGACCGAGCCATCGGGGAATCGGGCCTGAATATCGCTGCCCCGGCCGCTGCCGAACACTTCCCCTTTTTCGAATTCGTAGAGAAACACCGGCCCCTTGTCCGCGGCTGAAGCATGGCTGACGTAAAACAGGATCTCGACTCCGGAATCCAGCCGGCAGCGGGCCGCCGCTGTGTCGAAATTCTCGATATTGTAGGCGCGGTAAAGTTCGGCTTCGACTTCAACGGGAACCGCGCTGCGGTCTCTCCCGTCGCCCAAAACATAAAACATATTGTGGAGGTCATGGGCCATGGCGTTGTTGGCCGGGCTGTCCAGAATCCAGGCACCGCTTCGGTCGCGCAATTTTCCCGCCCAGTCGTTCCGCTGGTAATAGACCTCATCGCGGGGCCAGAGGTAAAGGCATTTCAAACGCTTCGGTTTGCCGAAAAGGCCGTTCAGGATGTCTGTTTTGAGGCTCAGAATGGCCGGGCTGAAGGACCATTGATAGCCGATCGCGATCCAGCGCTTCGCCCGATCCCGGACCCTGGCCATGAGCCTTGCGTCCTGGATCGTGGCCGCGACCGGCTTTTCGCAGAGGGCATAGCTCCCTTTTTTGAGGGCCACACAGGTTTGCTCGCAATGAAAGCGGATAGGGGAGGAAATGATGGCGAACTCAGCTGGGTGCCGCAGGTAGAAACTCTCGAGGTCGGAATAAATAGGGATTCCCAGCGCATGCAGACGGTCGAGATGAGGACAGCTCTCCGGGAATGGATCGACGACGCCCTCGACCCGGAATAGGCCGGCGGATAGGTTTTCGAGCAAGGCTTGGAGGTAGACCGCTCCCATGCCGCTGCTGCCGGACAGGACGACAGAGACGGATTCGCCGGGCTTATTCATAATGTCCTTGTGAGCTTAAGAACGAAAAAAACATGAGCGAAAACTCTATCTTATTGATATTAAACCCCCTACCCCACAAATCCGGGGACACGAACCTATTTTGGCCCCCCTTGAATTCCAAGGGGGGAAGGGGGGATTAATGTCAAAAATTAAGAGTCCTAAAACGTGTCTCCGGAAATTCAGGGGGATTAGATATGGCATGTATAAAGACTTTATCTTAGTGATATTAAACCCCCTGCCCCCTTACACAATTAAGGGGGATTATAAGGTCAGAGGGGTTAGCCGTCGAATGATAATCTCTATTTTTCATTCTCTAATAAATCGACTTCATGAAATTCCCTTGTCTTCTTATGAAATCTTAATGTTTTGATCTCAAACCCTTTGAGGGAAACCGTCGTCTTGGCTCGGAGGAAAGGGAGGGCCAGCTCGGTTGTTCGGGCTTTGCCCGTCGGCTCGAAGAGACGGATGATCAGATCCTTTCCCTGTTCGGCTTTTTTCAGGGTCGTCACCTGGGCGGCTGGGTCGCTGAGGACAAGAAATGGCTTGGCTTTTTTCTTGTCTCCCGGGGGGGAATAAGAGAGGATATATGGTTTTTCGTTCTTGGTCAGAGCTTCCCGGTCGATCGTCTCCAGCCTTTCTCCGGCTTTGCCACCGTTCATCCAGAAATGAAAGATCCGTTCGCCCTGGTCGATCCTGGGAATGCATCGATCCTGATAAAGCATGGGCCTTTCACCGGCAGGATCGGCCGAATGCGCGGGAGAACGGAGCAGGGAGATGCGCATCTCTCCGTCCGCGAAATCCGATCCATAGACACAGTCATTGATGAGCGTCAGGGCCAGGTCTTTTTCTTCCGAAACGACGGCACTCCATTTCTGCGAGACGGATTCTTCGCCGTTTGACGGCAGTTCGTTCCAACCGTAGGCCACCTGCCCGATATAAGCGCTGGGCTTGAGGAGCGTGGGAACGGACAGCTTCAGCATTTTGTCTTTTTCGTTCCAGTAGACCCGGGCTTCGATCTCAACCTCGGTTCCCTTTTTGGGAAGCTTATATCTTATGCTGATATACGAATGATCATGAAAGAGGAGGGCTTCGACGACCGTCCTGACCGCTCCATCCTCAATGACGCGGAGGGATGGGAGCTGGGCTTTTGAAACGCCGGAGAACCAGGTTCCCATCTCAAGGTTCATGAGCGTGAACGCGGAGAGGACGTTTCGGAAGCTCCGGACGCTCATGCCCCACGGGTCGGCGTTGTCCTCGATCAGGAGAGGCCGGAACGCGTTCGCGGCCAGAAGATCAGCGCCGTTGACCCGGTAGCGGTCCATGAAGCCCGACGTCGCGTTGATGAGAATGTCAAGTTCGTCGGTCTTGAAATGAATGATCCCGCCGGTTTCCCGGATTGCGGGCCGCGGCCTGGCGCCGCTGTTTTCCAGGCGGCAGGCGAACCGGTTCATCCGTCCCGGTTCGAGTTCTGCGGCAAAGACGACCTTTTTGCGCCACTCGAGGCTCAGATTGCTGAGCTCTTTTTCCGGCTGACAGGGCAAGGGTTTTCCCTTGCGGAAGACCTTTGGCCCGAGGAAGCCGCCGCCGTAGTTCGGTTCGTGCTTCTCGAATTCACATTCGATGATGCCGCGGATCTTGAATGGATGCGGATTATAGACGAAAATCGGGATCTCGCCTTCAACCGCTGGCTTTTCGCCGGCAGCGAGGGCGAAGAAGACCCTGGCTTTGACCCGGGAACAAATCTCGAGGCCGTGATCGAGGAGCCGGATGGCTCCTTCTTCTCCCGGGCCGATGGAGGAACCGGGGAGGAGGTCGTGGAATTGGGCGAAGGCCAGGTCCCGGAGGGCATCCCGCAATTCGGCCTCCGGATATTTCATCAGTCCCTGGAACGCGGCGGCCGAGGCCATCTTTTCCGCGGAAAAGACTTCATTTTCAAGATGCCGATGCCCCTGTTTCACCCGGGCCATGGTCGTGTAGCAGCCCACGGCCCAGGGGTTAATGTCCTTGGTAAAGCGCGGCAGCCTGTCTTTTTTTTGCCCCAGTTCTTCGAAATAGGCTTCGGCGGTCGAATGGAAAATGTCGACGCCGGGAGTTGAGGACATGAGCTCTTTCAGGTCTTCGAGGTCCTTCCTGGACGCGCCGCCTCCGTGATTTCCGATGCCCCAGAGCAGGGCGCTCAATTCCTTGTCGGGATGGGCTTTTATCCAATCTTCAACTTTGGCCCGCGCGCCTCCGCCCCGGGAGTTATAATGGGCTTGGACGCGCGCGGCCATGACTTCTGAGCCGTCATAGCCGACCCACATGAATTCGTCGGCCGGGAGAGTCGTGAACGCCTGGTCGGGACGGCAAAAGAGATACGAGTCGTATCCGCTCTTGGCCAGGATCTGGACAAGCCCCCGGGTATGGCCGAACGGGTCGAGATTGGCGCCCGTTTTGACGTCCACGCCGAATTTTTCCCTGAAGTATCTTTTTCCGCTGAGGGCCTGGCGGACGAAGGACTCACCGCTGGGCATGTTACAGTCCGGCTGGAGGAACCACCCGCCCAGGATGTTCCATTTTTTCTCCGCGACCAGCTTCTGAATTCTTTTGAAGAGGGTTGGCTCGTATTCCTCGATCCATTGATAGAGGATGGCTTCGTTATGGCAGAAGATGAAATCTTCGTGCCGCTCGCAGAATTCCGCGGCTGTCCGGAAGGTGGAGAGGGCTTCGCCCGCGCCTTCCGGCCATTCCCACAGCCAAACGGGGTCGAGGTGGGCGTTGCAGATCAGATGGATTTTTTTCCGGGGCATGCGATTCCTCCTGGAGAGATGTCCCGAATTCTCTCCGAATGCTTATTTTTTCCCAATTCAAGGAATAATTCAATACATAATGAGGTTGTCTTTGAGTTTGATGCGTTTCCCACCAAAAGCTGCGTCTGGGTCCGGCTTTAGAGTAATTTTAGCGACCTAAAGAAAATGGAGGCGACAGTGTAGGCCGAGAAAGCGAAGAGGATGATGGCCAGGACAAGAAAGATCTTCTGGAAGGTCGTAGGCTGGAACTGGTGATGATGGGTGACAACATAATGGGTCAGGACGAAATACCAGACGATGCCGCCGAAGCCGCAGGATACGGCGAAGAAGATGCGCGCCGAACCCACGCCGGACGTCATCCAGCTGTAGTGGCTGACCATGCCGGCCACGGCCAGCCAGAAAGCGTAAAGCGAAGGATTGGCGACGTAGAGCAGGACGACGCCGAGCATGGGCCGCGGCGAAAACGAAGTCATATTTTTAGGCGGTTGAGGCTCCTTGTAGGTCTTGGACTGTTGATACATGCGAAAACCAAGACTGCCGAGCACGAGGGCGGCGAAGGCCTTAAAGAAAGGAAGGAACTTGACCAGATTCAGGCCGAAAGTAACCTGGGAAAGGCCAAAGATAGCGACCAGGCAATAGATTGTATCCAATACGGCGGCGGTAATGCCGGCCATGAATCCATGCAGGAAATCGCGCTTGAGGGTCTGAGAGATGACGAAAACGTTCACGGGTCCGAGGGGGATGGCCGCCAAGAATCCGATCAATAGCCCGATCAGAATATACATAATGTTCGTTCTAAATTAGAGAATATCTCAGATAAGGAAGATAAATAACAGAATCGACGGTTTTCTGTCAACGGGTTTAAGCATTTTTGGGGAATCGCCCGGCCTTAGAAGGCCTCGCTGGCTGTTAAATACACGCCGGACGAACCTTTGCCGCAGCCGAAATCCAGCCTCTAGTTGGTGCCTTCGCTCGGCTACATCACGGGGCGGGGAACCGGTCGATCAATGACAAGGGGGGATATGGGCGCGAATGGATGTATCCCCGCTTAAACTTGAATGAAACGAACGAAAGGTCAGATCTTGACGATGATCCCGGCGACGAAGGGAACGAAGAGAGCACCGGCATCCTTGCCGAAGACATTGTTGACGCGCAGCTCCCCGAAGAAAGCAAGGCCGGGGCTGAGGTCAACAATCAGTCCCAGATCGTCGAACACTGAAAAAACATTTTTTTCAAGGTCATTCCTCCTTCATCCAACTCCAAAACTATGATGGTTATGAGATAAAGTCAAGAAAGAGAGAAGCCTTCCCGAGGAGCGGGGAGAGGTTGACTTTGAGGAATTCACAGGCCATTCCGAATTCGGTGCCCTTGACTCGGAGGGCCGGGATTAGGTTATCATGGGAGATGCGAGGATTTGATCTATCGAATTCGGTACGTAGCTGCGAATTCTATGATAACGTCGAAAGAGCGGATGGCCCGGGCGATGAGGATGGAGACGGCCGATCGCGTGCCCGTCATGTGCCAGATGAGCATCGGCTACATGCTCCTCCAGACCGGCTTTTCGCCGGTGGAATTTTGGTTTTCCAAAGAGCGTTTCGCCGAAGGATTGCTGCAGCTGAGCGCGCAGTACGGATTCGACGGAATTTTGATCAGCCTCCATGGCCATTCGCCGGACTGGGAGAAAAGCATCCTCCGGCTGGTTCAAGAAGAGAATCAAGAGGTCGTTTATTGGAAAGACGGGAGCAAGACGGTTTTCCCTGGCGATGATCTGCCGCGGCATTTTCCGAAAGAGAAAGCGTCGAACCCGTCGATCGATGATTTCGATCCGACGTCTGTCCCGGAGCGCCTGGATTTCATCCCCGTATCGCAGGGGCTCAAATTTTCGATCGACTCCGATCATCCCTACGACATTTTTGGCCATATCATCGCCGGAGCGGGGGAGACGGTTTCGATCCACGGCGAAGTGACATCGCCCTTCGATTATTTCCTGGACCTGTTCGGGATGAGCGGCGGCTTTTTAGCCTTGGCCGATGAGCCGGACAAAAGCAAGGAAATTTTGCAGAGATTCACCCAGGGCGTGAAACGGATCGCCGCAGACCAGGCGCGGCTGGGAATCGATGCCCTGAAGATCTCTTCGCCATACGCAGGAGCGGGATTCATTTCCCCCCGGTTCTACCGGGAATTCGTGCTGCCTTATGAACGGCAGGTGGCAACGGCCGTGCGGGAATGCGGTATCCCCGTCTACACCCATACCTGCGGCGCCATCCATGACCGCCTCGAAATGATGGCCGATGCCGGCGTTTCGGGCATCGAATGCCTCGACCCGCCTCCGCTCGGAAACGTCGAGCTCGAGGAGGCCATTGTCCGCATCGGGCACAGGATCTTCATCAAAGGCAATATTGACCCCGTCCACACGCTGCTCGTCGGGACGCGCGAAAGGATTGCAGCCGACGTCCGGCGGCGGATTCGCATCGGAGGGCGCGGCGGCGGATTCATCCTCAGCACAGCCTGTTCGATCGCGCCTTATACGCCCGGAGACCGTGTCCGGATGCTGGTTCCCCTGGCGGAGGCGATCGGCGTCGATCCCCGATAAGGAATCTTCAAAAATCTATAATTCCTATTGACTTTATAAATTTGCTAGTATATTATATTCATAAATCCCTGCTGCGCTGGCTGGGCAGGGCCCACCCTCCTTGTTACCCCCTTTAGCTTAATTCCCCGAAACAGCCAGCTTCTTTTATTCATAGAGCATCCCGGTCCGGGCGAAAAAAATCGTCAACGAGTTGACATTTCTCTTTTTGATGTAACAAGATGATAGAGATTTAAAAGAGGAGGCGAAGTGAAAAAAAGCGTCATCTTGTGTTTCATGATCCTTTCGTTGTCATTGTCCTCGAACGCCGCCATAAAGGCGGGCATTTTCGGCGGATTCGCGTTGACGACCGAGGCCAACTACGGGAACGGCATCGTTTTCGGCGGTCACCTCGGCTTTGAGCTGACGCCGAACATCGCCGTCGAGCTCAGGGCCGCGAGATTCTCGTTCGACGTCACGGGCTCGGACACGGGCCTGAGCAAAGGAAAAATGGCGGTCATGCCCTTGGAGCTCAACATCCAAGGCCGGTTGCCCGTCGGCAACAAACTCGTTCCTTATGTCGCTGTTGGAGGAGGTTATGGGCTGAACACCTTCGATCTTGATCCTGGGCTATTGAGCGACTGGGACAACAAGGGGATGACCATTGAGGAGTCGATCAAGAGCGGACTGACGATCCTCTTCGGGCTCGGAGTCGATTTCGCCGTCATGCCCGGGCCGAAATCGAACCAGGGGCTTTTCTTAAATCTAGAAGCTCGCTATTTAATGAATAAAGTCAATGGAACATGGACCCTAACGGACACGGCCACGAACACGGTTGCCTCCGACACTCTCAAAGGCCTGAAATTGGACACCATCATGGTGGGCTTGGGCCTTAAATACAGCTTTTAAAAGGAGAGCCCGCATGAGGAATAAAAAACTCGGGACAATATTCTTGGTCTTTTTTCTCATCGGCCTCGGTTTCATTTTATTCGTTCCCGGAAAACTCAGCCTCCAGGAAAATCGATCCCTCCCTCCGGAAAGGATTGCTCCGGATTCGGCTGCACCCGTCAAGGATGTTATGAATCCCAAAATCGAATACGCCCTCGGGAAATTATTGGATACTTATCGGACGCAGGGCGCGGACAGAGTCAGGGACTTCGCTGCGAAAAGAAACATCAAACTTGTCGGCGACAGGGTGAGGGTTGTCGCCGAGTCCAGATATTCGAAGACAATCCGGGCAATAATCCCGGAAGTGGCCGTCCTGAAAAACCAGATCCAAGCCTTGGGTGGAACCGTGGAAACCACCTCCCTAAATCTCATCCAATGCCAAGTGCCGATCTCGACGCTTGAAGTTCTTTCGATGAATCCCTTGGTCCGCTATCTGCGGCGGCCTCTCAGACCTCACACCACGGCCATCATCACTTCGGAGGGCGTTCAAGCGACGGGGGCCGACCTGTGGCAGAATTTAAATCCTTATCGCCAGAAGGGCGGCGGAGTGAACGTCTGCATTTTGGACGTCGGTTTTGATGGCTACCAGTCTTTGCTGGGCAGCGAACTGCCGGCCAGTGTTACCATCAAATCCTTTCGATCAGACGGCGATATTACGGGGGGCGGCGAAGTCCACGGCACAGCCTGCGCGGAGATCGTTCATGACATGGCTTCGAACGCCAATCTCTGGCTCGTGAATTTCGACACGGATGTAGAACAGCATGAGGCCGTGGACTATATATCCAGCCAAGGAATCTATGTCGTCTCCTATTCTCTCGGATGGTGGAATGCCGGCGACGGGAAGGGGACGGGCCCGATCGACCGGGATGTCGATAGAGCCGCGAATAGCGGCATCGTCTGGGTCAGTGCAGCGGGAAACGACGCCCTGGATCACTTTGAGGGGACGTTTAGCGATCCGGACGGCGACAGCTATTACGAGTTTCCCGACGGCAGCGAATTCCTGAGCTGGTGGGTTCCGGCTAACACGGCGACGGGAGCTTACTTGAACTGGGACGACTGGGGATCCTGGAACAACGTCTTCTATCGCGGCTCGAATCAGGATTATGATCTCTACCTCTATTATTCTTCGGGCGGAGTCTGGAATCTGGCGGGGTCTTCGGCCGGCCTGCAAACTGGGTTCCAGTGGCCGACGGAAGCCATTGACGGTTTCTCGATTAACCGCTCCGCGTGGTGGGGGATAAGGATTCGTAAAGCGAACGCCACCCGAAACTGCAAAATGGAGGTTTTTGTCGCAGGGAATTCAGGGGCCATCAATAATAATGTCCCGGCCGGAAGCCTGGTGGCTCCCGCCGACTCCGGCTCGGCTGTGGCCGTCGGAGCCGTGGATTGGTCCGATGATTCCCGTGAGCCATACCACACCTACAGCTCGCAAGGGCCGACCCACGATGACAGAATAAAGCCGGATTTTTCGGCACCGTCCAGGGTCTCGACGAGCACCTATAGAACTTTAGGCTATTGGTTCAGCGGGACATCGGCCGCTACGCCCCATATGGCCGGCGCCATCGCCCTGCTCAAGGAGAAGACTCCGTACACCATGGAGCAGATCTATAAAGTCCTCGAAGGCCGGGTCAAAGACCTCGGGACGGCGGGCAAGGACAACATTTACGGCGCGGGAAGCCTGAAGCTGAAGAAGAATTAGATCCGTTAGATCAAAACGCCCTATGAACCGGTGAGGCTTGCGGGGTTCAGGGGAGGCAACGTAAGCATCTCTTTTTCCGTGATGACTTAGAATTGTAATTCCGTGGGTCCTGTCGCCGACCAGCCCGGCTGCCCTCGCTCCTCACCCTGACGAGGGTCCCATACGCTTCGGGCATCCGGGCGCCCCGGTCGGCGCCACCCACTTCATGAATTATCAATAATCACGGAAACGGAGATGCTTCCGGAGTCAACTCAGTTTACGATTTTTAACCTGGCTTAAGCATAATAGAGAAGCGGCGATCTTAATAATATTTTTTCTTCTGCCTATGCAGGGTGCTAATTTCGTGTTGGATCATATTTAAGATCCGCATGATTATGTCTTTATTAATATCGATAAACGTTACACCAACTCTGAGAAGGGGGGTATTATCAACTGTTATCCTCTTAATATACTGAATCTTGCCCTTGCCCGTAAAAGGAACTTTCAATAAGCTCGTTGTCAGCTCAAATTGGACGGTCATACCCGTCCCTATGTTTTCCCTTAGATTTGCAGCCAATCCCAGAAAACAAATATTGACCAGATCACCCTTTATAATCCTTGCTGGATTGTCCTCTGGGTGAAGAGTTATCTTTCCTTTTAGCGCAAATCTTAGGTAGCTTCTTTTCTCGGGCATATAGCCTTTCTCCTTATCTGACGGTTTCAGGGCAGTGGAATTTCCTATTCACCGCCAGGGCCATTTTTCTCCCTTTGGTCATCAGATGCCATGCACTGGAGTCCAGAGGGCAATAATACACTCCTTCCAAACCGCTGTCAATGCTCAAAATTCCAAGCTATTACTGCTTTTTATTCC
>Ga0315282_10015677_pt1 | contig 11159 bp, 5 predicted proteins | sample YL17G07_20_MG_FD_203693 | JGI IMG/M metagenome (GOLD analysis project Ga0315282, IMG submission 203693) | Sediment microbial communities from Yellowstone Lake, YNP, Wyoming, USA - YL17G07_20 | ecosystem: Environmental > Aquatic > Freshwater > Lake > Sediment | place: USA: Wyoming | collected...
CGTTTCCAACGGCCCGCACGCCGCAGGAGAAGATGATCCTGATTGACCGGCTTATCCACGGCTTCCACTGGTACTACAAGACCAACGCGCCAACGCGTCCTGTTGCCATCAACTTGATTGAAGGGCGACTAAGCGAGGTGGTCGCTTTCCTGGACGACCTGAGCTGCGGCGACAAGAGCACTGCGGAAGTGGCAGAGAACTACGCGCAATGGGATAAGCGCATCGAGGCCAACAGCGGCTGGTACGCATCCAGACGCAAACGCGCGCGTGGCGCCGCCGGCGATGCTGGCCGCGGCTTGCGCGGGTAGAAAGCTCAGTGTGCCTTGAGCGTCACCGGCACAAGCGTCTCGATGCGCACGGGGCCTATCAGACCGGAAACCGGCGAACCGCGGTAGCTCGTCGGGATCGTCGCGTAGTGGTTCGACAGAGCGTTGTAGACGAGCACCTCGATCTGGTTCTCCCCGGCTTTGACAAACGGCGTGATGTCCACGCTCCACGGCGGCGCGACGCGCACGCCCGCGGACTGCCCGTTGACCCGCACTTCCGCCGTGGCCACGACATTGCCCAACTGCAGGAGCACCCGTCCCTTTACCTGCTGCTCACTCAAGCTGACCTTCTTCCGATACGCCGCGCCGCCGGAATAGGCCGCGAGGACCCCCATCTTCGACCAGTCGCCCAGCGGCGCCTGGCCGACGCCGCAGTCCAGCGCGATCGGCTCGGGGATGGCGGCGCCCGCGTGATAGCCGGGCTGCTGTTCCATTCGGATGGCGACCGGAACCGCGCCTGGCGACGGGTTGGCGATGGTTACCCTGTAACTGACTGCGCCGTTCGCCTGCGCTGCGCCGGCCTCGACAGCGAGTTCCTGCCCGTTGGCCCACATGCGGACCTTGCCGTGAGCTGCGAACGTCATGGCGCGCAGAGCCGGCGGCGACGTAAAGCGATACCAGCCGACGCGTGACTTCTCGCCGGGCTTGGGGTCGTAGATCCGGACGTCGGCGTCGTTGTACCAGCGCATGGCCAGCGGATAGGCGCGTGTTTTCTTCTGCGGGCCGCTCACGTCAAACACGCAGTAGCCGCGCCCGCTGCCGGCGTAGCGCAGCAGCACCGGGTTGGCGCCGGTCTTCAACGCTGCCCCGTTTCCCTCCAGCTTCTTGCCGTTGAGCCAGATAGCTTCCGGACGCAGGCCGCTCATGTCCACGTGAGCCTGCTCCACTTGTGACGCCAGCACGGACGTCCACAGGTAGTGCGTGCCCGCGGCGCCCTTCTGGCCGCCAAGCACAATGAATTCATCGTGGACGATCTCTTTGAGTCCGTGATAGCCCTGCTCGCCGGGATCGCCTTCGACGCCCCAGCGCAACGAGTACGTGTACGGTCTCCAGGCGAGCTTCTGGCCGCCGCTCTCGACGGGCGCGGCCGGATCCACTGTTGCCAGCGCCGCGAGCCTGGCATCCAGGTCCGACAGGTCCACGCCCGGCGGCACGGGGCCGAGTTGCCAGAAGCGCGGGCCGAAGGAACACGTGGTTGTCTGCCACTTGGAGTTATCGAAGCCGGGCAGATGCCAATCCGGATTCGCGCGCGTCTCTTCGGCGTAACGGAACTGCCGCGCCTCGGCGCCGATGAGCCCCTTGCTCGGCGGCTGGCGGAAGTCGCCAAACTGATTGTCCAGCGTGGGCTTCAGCTCGAAGTCCCACGGTCCGTCGAGCGCGAGCGGCGCGGGCGGCACCGGCGCCTCGCCCTCCAACTCGACTGCTTTGCCGCCCTGCATGATGGTCGCAGTCTTCTTGCCGCCGGCCTGGCAGAAGCCTTTGACGGTGACGGCGCCCGCGGCCTCCTCCACGCCGGTCACAACGTCCACGTCGGTCTTCGCCACGGAGACACCCGGCTCGCCGGGACTGAAGACGATGATGTTCGCGTCGTAGGCTTCCAGCGGCAGGCGCACGCGGGTCCCGGCTTCGGCCGAAGTGAACGTGTAGAGCGGACTGGCCTTGCCCGTCCACGGGTCCCACAGCTCGACGCGGCCCTTGGCGCGGAAGAAGCACTCGGAGCCCTTCGGCGCGTTCATGACCATGAAGACATCGCGCGGGCCGATTTTGCGGTGCAGCACGTACGCGCTGCCTTCCGGGATGAAGTCGCGCGGGATCGCCTTGTTGATCGTGTCCCTGACCATTGCCACGGGCGTATTCCGCGCGGCTCTTGCCGGCGTCTCGCTCTTGCCCTTGTGGTGCGGATGGACGTTATCGGGATCGGGTTGCTTGAGCTTCGCCATGTCGCGGCCGGTGCGCCACGCCTGGTTTGGCTCGGCAAGCGTGTATCTGAAGTCGCTCTCAGTCATCAAAGTTTTGCCGCCCGTGGCAATCGTGACGAACAGCCCGGCCGTGAGATCGCCGTTGTCATGGTCCAGGCCGTCAATGGTCAGGACATCGCCATCTTTCAGGTCCAGCTTGCCCGTCCAGCCTGTGGTGTAATCCGCGCCGCGAGTGATCTCTTTGGCGTTGACGAAGACCGCGGCCTCGTTGTCGCACTTGATCGTGGCATCGAAAGGCCCCTTGGCGTCGCCCAATCCCGCCGGCGGCCAGACAGCCTTGAAGTAGACCTTGGGTGTCTTTTCGGAGGACCACACCCAGCGGTCGTTGGGGTCCTTCTTCGGCTGCGGCGCCGCAACGGTGCGTTCCACGGCCAGCAGACCGACGCCGCCCGCTGCGTTCGTCTTAGGCGCAGGGGCTTTGCCCTCTTTCGCTTCCTTCGCTGTCACGCCGAAGAGTTCCTTCACGGCGGCGTCGAGTTCTGCGTCGTCTCGGCCGGCGCGGTCGGACGCTTCCGGCAGGCAGCCCGTGGCAAGCACCACGCCGCCGGCGCGGTGGAACTCGAGGGCTTTCTGCAGCGTGGACCAGCGCACGGCGGCCATCGCGGGCAGGATCAGGACGCGGTACTGCTCGCCGGCGACGCGCAGCTCCTTGTCCTCGACCTTTGCCCGCGCGAGCGATTCGAAATCCATGTAATCGTAGTCCATGCCCACCTTGAACAGTTCCGGCCCGATGCTGAATGCGGCCTGCACGGACTCGTTGGCGCCCATGCCTGCTTCGCCGGGCGCGACCGGGTACAGGATGGCCACGTCGCAGCGGTGCACGCCCTGGCTGAGCAGGTAGCTGAGGCGGTCGAAGTAGCGCAGGAACGTGCCCATGTGTTCCCAGTACGGCATGCGGAAGTGGTAGCACGGCGGCGCCCATTCCCACCAGCCGCCGTGAGTCGTGTAGTAGAGGCCGTGCAGGTTCAGCAGGTTGCATCCGTAGATGAAGTTCTCGCGCGTGACCTGCATCAGGCCGGAGGGCGCGAAGCCCCAGCCGGCGCTGTGGTAGCCTTCCAGCCACACGCGCGGGCGCTGATACAGATGCGCGATGGAACTCGAAACTTTGCCCTTGATGAGGTCCGCGCCGACGCCGGGCGTGTCATGGCCGGGCGCGGTGAACCAGCGCACGCAGCGGAAGTAGTCGCCGTATTCGCGCGGGTCCTTGCCGCGGCTGCACTGATCGCAGCCGTAGATCATGCCGCGGCTGTAGTGCCAATCGAAGATCGGCTTGAAGTAGCCGTCCTCTTCCAGCGCGACCATCACATCGGAGTAATCAAGCCGAACCTTCGGTGTCTTCGGCCCGATATCGGTGAAGAGCGCCGGCAGGCACGGCACGATGTCGTATCCCTTGCGCTTCTGGAACTCGTCGGGGAAACGCTTTGTCCACAGGTTCCCGCCGATGCCGAACATCAGTTCGTCCTGGAAGAACCAGTTGAGGCCCTTGCCGCCTTCGCCGGGAGTGGCCTGCTCGAACCGCTGGAAGTGCTTCTCGACAAGCGTCTTGCCCACCAGCGGATGCATCGGGTCTATGGACCTGGAGTTGACGCGATAGGAGACCAGCACCACCTGCCATTGGCCTTCCGGCGCGGTCCAGCTCAACGACCGGCCTTTGAGCTGCGGGCGCAGGTCAACGGCGGCCGCGCCGTCGAGCTGCCCGTCCTTCACTGGATACGCGACGGCACTCACCGTGTTCTCGGGCGCTTCGAGGCTGAGCGCTTTGCCGCCGGCCACCGGGACGGCTTTGTGCGCCAGCCCCTTCCCCTGCATGTCAGGATCGGCGAGGATCTCGTCCACCCACTGCTTATTGCCGGGCCAGGCCAATGTGTAATCGCTCAGCCCGATGGACATGCCGCGTTTGCTGCATTCGGCTACCACCCACTTCCACAGCTCCCACCACGCAGCGGAGAAGAGCGGGGGATCGGTGGGATACGTCATGCCGAAGCCGCCGCCGCCGCCCTTGGCATGACACAGGTTCACCTGCAGGCCGAGAATGCCTCGCGACCGGAGCTGGTCGAGCTGCCAGGTGAGACGCTCCTTGGTGAGAGGATCGCCCTGCCACCACCAATAGGGTACCTCACTGTATCCGGTCGGCGGTGTGACGAAACCTTTGAACGCGTCAAGGTTCTGATCGCGGCTCGGGAAGCCGACCGTATGCGGCGGCGGTGGCGGCAGCTTCGCGGGGTCACTTGGATCGGCGTCGCCTCCGAACGCCAGCGGCACGGCCATTGCCAGCATGCCGCACACCAGGACTGCATTGAGGCCTTCAGGACTGAGACCCATGCCACATCTCCTGCTTGTGCTGGCGCTCGTGGAAGTCCTCTCCCGCATCGTGCCAACCATTGTGTTGCTCCCTGGCGGGCATTACAATGGCAGACACCGAGAAGAGTGACGGGATTCCGGGGACGCCATACTCAACTCTTGACCGCAGCGGCAGGGCGCGGTAGATTGGTGGGCTATGGCGAGAATGGCGCGCGTCGTTGTCCCGGGATATCCGCACCACGTGACGCAACGTGGGAACAGGCGGCAGCGGACCTTCTTCTGTCCGGACGACTACCGGGCGTACGTTGAGCTGATGGCGGAATGGTGCGGGCGCTGCGGCGTGGAAGTGTGGGCGTATTGCCTGATGCCCAACCACTCGCACCTGATCGTGGTGCCTCACTCGGAAGATGGCCTGCGGCGGGCGATTGGGGAAGCGCACCGGCGCTACACGCGGATGGTGAACTTCCGCAAGCGCTGGTGCGGACATTTGTGGCAGGGCCGCTTCGCGTCGTTCGTGATGGACGGTCCGCATCTGCTGGCGTGCGCGCGCTACGTGGAACGGAACCCGGTGCGCGCGGGCTTGTGCCGGCGGCCGGAACAGTACGCGTGGAGCAGCGCGCGGGCGCATGTGCGGGGCAAGGACGATGCGCTGGTGCGGGTGCGCCCGCTGCTGAAGATGATGCCGCGGTGGGCGGAGTTTGTCGCGTCTGAGCCGGACGAGGCGACGGTGGAGCAGTTGCGGCGGCACGAAAGCACGGGGCGGCCGCTGGGGGCCGACAGATTCGCGAGGAAGATTGAGGCGCTGGTGGGGCGCGTGCTGCGGCCGCAGAAGCGCGGTCCGAAGCCGAAAGCGCGGAAGAGATAAGTATGTATCTCTACTGTAACCGTTTTTCTCAATTTTCGTGAGGAACATGCCGATTCCTCTAGCCAGCCGGGGGGCTGGAGGATGGCGCATGTCATTGCTGGAAAGTGCACAAGCGCAAGCGTTGTTGGCGGAGGCCGTGGTTGAACCGACGGCGGTACGTTCGTGTGTGCGGGGGCTGAGTTCGTTTCTGGCCCGCTACCTGCCGCTGTTCTATCGCAAGGAGCAAGCGGCCAACGCGAGGATTACCATCAAAGGGCTGTTGAGCGACCTGCAACGCAAGACGTGCGAACCGATCGCCCGGCGGCAGGGCGTGACGCGCAAGCCCATTCAGTTCTTTGTCGGCTCTGGGCGCTGGAACGACGAGGCGGTGATGGCCGAGATGCGCCAGCAGATCGTGGCAGAGCGGGGGCATGCGGGCGGCATCCTGGTCTTTGACGGCACGAGTTTCGTCAAGAAGGGGAAGGAATCCTGCGGCGTCAAGCGGCAGTGGTGCGGACGGCTGGGCAAAATTGAGAACTGCCAGGCGGGCCTGTTCCTGGCCTATGCTACGCCCGAAGGCTACGCGCCCCTCGACCGGCGGTTGTTTCTGCCCGAAGACTGGTGCCAGGATCGCGCGCGCCGCACGAAGACGCACGTGCCGCGGCAGGTGGTCTTCCGCAAGAAATGGGAGCTGGCTCTGGACATGCTGGACCAGCACGGCGCGCAGGTTCCGCACGCCTGGGTGGCCGGGGATGATGAGTTCGGGCGCAGCGCGGAGTTTCGCGCGCGGCTGCGGGAGCGCAGCGAAGGGTACGTGCTGGACGTGCCGCGCGATACGCTGGTGCGCGACCTGGAACGCAAACCGCCGCGCGAGCGCCGGGTGCGGCCGTTGGAACGCGCCGAGGAGTGGCTCAAGCGCCAGCCGCCGAGCCGCTGGGAAGAGTTCGCGCTGGGCGCGGGCGAGAAAGGTCCGCTGCGCGTACGCGCCATGCGCGTCGGAGTACGAGCGATGCACGGGAAGAAGATCGGGCCGCCGGAGACACTGGTGGTGCTGCGCACGCTGGAGGAGGAGCCTCAGACCAGGTTCGGGCTGAGCAACGCCGGGCCGGAGGTGCCGTTGGCCGAACTGGTGCGCGTGCTGGCGCAGCGGCACGAGATTGAAGAACTCTTTGAAGCCGCTAAAGGCGAAGTGGGGCTGGCGCACTATGAGGTGCGGAGTTGGATCGGCTGGCATCATCATATGACCCTGGCGCTGTTGGCGCTGTGGTTTGTGATCCGGCAGCGCCAGCGTCTGGGGGGAAAAAATCCCGGCGCTGACGGTGCAGGAAACGCGCAGCCTCTTCTCACACCTGCTGCATAAGCCGCTCACAGCGGCCCAGATCGCAGCGCAGAGCACCGCTCTGCTACGCCGCAACGTCGAGTCCCGCGTCTATGCCTGGCTCCGCTCCGCTGGCCGGCTGCCCCCTTCCCGCCGCTTCCCTGTCTGCGAAAAACGGTTACAGTAGAGGTATGGTGTCCCCAGTTCCCGCATTGCGCACAGCCCCAGCCCTCGCGCTGCACGAAGACTTCCTTCGTGATCGCGTCCCAGGTTTCGGAAACCATACGCTTGAGACGATCCACGTCGTCCTGGCCGGCCTGCAGCTCCAGAATTCATATTGCTCATACGACGGTTCCGGGTAACCTGCTTCACTCGATCCAGCGTTCTCCCCCGATCGTAGAGGCGGGCTTTGAGACAGTGGGTACAGCGAACCGGGGCAATGATCCCTCCCAGAAGCCGCAGCGGCCATCGTCGCGCGCTCTTGCAGACACCACGCCTCTTCGTCCTGTCCCGGAATCGGCCCATGGTATTCCGCAGTCTCCCTTGCCGCCGTCAGCGCGCATGTCGGGACGCGGCGGCACCGCGGACGGCCTGCCCCTGACAGGCTTGTCCGTGCCGCCGCAGGATCTGTCGTCGGACAAGCTGCTCCTCGCTGCGCCACGCATTGCCCACGCTGGCGGCGCTATCCCGACGCTGGGCGGCACGCCGCTTCTGGCGAAGCTGGGTCAGGGCGGCATGGGCGCGGTGTACTTCGGCTTCCACCCCCGGCTGCACAAAGAGGTCGCGGTCAAGGTACTCCCATTCCATCTGGCCGAGCAACAGCCCGAGCTTATTGACCGCTTCTACCGCGAGGCGCAGATCGCGGCGAGAGTGCAGTCGCCGCATCTGGTGGGCGTCCTGGACGTGAACCAGGACAGCGGGCTCTTCTACATCGTCATGGAGTTCGTCCGCGGCATTTCCGCTGGCAGCCACTTGAAGGAGCTCAAGAAGGCGGGCCTGGTCGGCCTTGACGAGGCCACCGTGCTGGAAATCTGCATCGCGGCTGCGGAGGGCCTGGCCGCCGCGCATGCGGAAGGCATCATCCATCGCGACATCAAGCCCGACAACATCCTGATACCGCGGGCCAGCCAGAGCGGCGAGTTGATCTACAAAGCGGCCAAACTCGCGGACCTCGGTCTGGCGCGCGTTGACGTGCTGGGCCAGTCCGTCACCAAGTCGGACGCCGCCATGGGAACGCCAGGCTACATGCCGCCGGAGCAGGGCATGTCGGCGAAGAAGGCCGGCAAACCCGCCGACGTCTTTGCGCTCGGAGCGACCGTGTACACGCTGCTGGGCGGGCGTGCGCCGTTCCAGGGCGAATCGAGCATGGAGATCCTGCTGCACACGATGCAGCAGCCGCACACGCCGCTGCAGCAGCTTCTGCCAGAGGTCAGCGCCGCGACCGCCGCCCTGGTTGACCGGTGCCTCGCCAAAGAGCCACAAGAACGCTACGTGGATGCCTCGGCGCTGCTGGAAGCGCTGAAGGTCTGCCGCGCGGCACTGGGCGAAGCAGACGTGACGCAGCAGAACGCGATCGAGCAGATGACGCTGCTGCAGAAAGTCGCGGAAGTTGGCAAGCCGGTGGCTGCGGATAGTTCCCCGCCTCCCGCGGACCCTTCCGCAGTTGCCGAGGCCAAGCGCGGCGCGACGCCTCTTCCGCCAGCGGCGGCAGTGCAACCCGTAGCGCGGCCACGGACCACCAAGGTGCTTGTCGCGCTGCTCATGCTGGGGTTGCTGGCTGGCGGCGGCTACGGAGTCTGGCAGTGGCGGGAAAGGGAGTTTCGCGAGGCGCTTGGCAGCACGGTTGACGCCGCACGGCCGGCATTGATTGCCGATACCAGCGACGTAACGAGGGGCATTGCGTCGCTGGAGGACTTCAAGCGCGCACATGCCTCGCGCGGTCCGGCGGATCTGGCGGCTGTTACGGAACTACTGGTCCAGTTGGGCGCGCGCCGCGAGAGACTGACGAAGCGCAAAGCCGATTTCGAGGCGGCGGTGGCGGAAGCGCAACGCCTTTACCCGACCAACCCTCATGCCGCCGTTTCGAGGTTGGACGAGGCGGAGCGCATCGGCAAGGCTGACCCAAGCGATGCGCTGCCGGACCTCCTCGCTGGACTCGTTGGAGCGGATCTGGAACAACGCAAGACCGAAGCCAGGATGGCCGCCGCCAAACAGGACTTCGCTGCCAACTACGAAGCAGGCAAGGAGCTTGCCGGGCGTGGCGACTGGAGCGCGGCCGAGCGATCGCTCGCCAAGGCCCTGGAGACGCTGGGCGAACATGAGCATCCCGCCAAGCCTGCGGCCGTGTCCCTGCAGGCCGCCGCCCGAGCCGAACTGAAGAAGCGGACCGACTTCGCCGCGAAGCTGAAGGACGCCGACGAGCATCTGGCCGCCAGGCGTTTTGGGGATGCCAGGCTGGCCTACGACGCCGCCAAACAGCTCTGGCCGGAGTCACCGGACGTGAACAAGGCAAACACTGGCATCGCGGCCGCGTTGGCGGGCGCCTCAACCGAGCGGTACGCCAAGGCGCTCGACGAAGGCCAGGCCGCGCTTGCTACCAAGAAGTGGACGGAGGCGGAGGCGGCGTTCGGGCGGGCCCTGGCGGAACGAGCGGGAGACGCTGTGGCGGGCAAGGGAGTCGCGGACGCCAAGGCTGGGGCCTCGGATGAGCGCTACACCAAAGCGCTGCGGCGCGCACAGGAGTGCCTGGTCGGCCGGAACTGGACCGAGGCCGAACAGGCGTTCAAGAGTGCCTTGCAGGAGAAGCCCGGCGATGTCGCAGCCACCAAGGGCGTAGCCGAGTCGCAGGCTGGCGTGGCCGAAGAGCGTTACACCAGAACGATCAACGAAAGCAAGGCCGCGCTGACGAACAAGGAGTGGCGCGTGGCCCAGGCGGCGTCTACACGCGCCTTGACCGAGAAGCCCGGCGACGCGGAAGCCCAGCGCCTGGGTACAGAGGCGCGCTATGGCGCCGCGATGGATGAAGGCCGTGCAGGCTTGGCGCAGCAGGATTGGAAGGCGGCAATCGAGGCGTTCAACCGCGCCGTACAGGAGAAGCGCGGCGATCGCGACGCCACGCAGGGCCTGAGCGACGTGCGGTACGGGGAGGCGCTGCAACAAGCCCGGCGAATCCTGGATGCCGCCGGTCAGCGGGAGGAGGATTGGGCAAGGGCGGTCGCGTCGTTGAAGGCGGCCTTGGTCGAGAAGCCCGGCGACGAGGCTGCGACCAAGGACCTGCGGCGGGCGGAGAATGGGCTTGGCGAAGCACGAGGCGCCTCGGCGCTGGCTAAAGCCAGGCAACTTGCGGCGACGGCCCAGACGGTGGCCGACTGGCAGGCTGTAATCCGCGCTACCCAGGAGGCGCTCGGACAACAACGCAGCGAGGAAGCCGCTGCCCTGGCCAAGCGTGCCGCCGACGCCATCACGGCTCTTTCCGCGCCAACGCTCCAGTTCGAGCCGAAGGACAAAATGGTCACAGCGGTGGAGCTGGATGGCACCCGCATTGACCAGACGCCAGCCCGCCAGTCGGCAGGCCTGTTCGCCAAGCAGGTCCAGCCGGGGGTGAGTTCGTTCACCGCCACCATGACGCCTGGCGCACACACCGTGAAGCTGGTCTTCTTTGGCGGTTTCTACAAGAAGAGCGTCTCCTTCACGGCTGTTGCCGGCAAGACCTATCGGATCACCAGTTGGATCGAGGTGAACCCGTTCAACCAGTTGAACGTTGAGGTCTACGAGGACAGCAAGTTGCTCGTCCAGGTTCGCAACCAGAGCTCTGACTGAGAATCCGCCTGTCCACGGCTGCCGATCACGGGCTGGTCTGGACCGCTCGCCGGGGGTCCACTGCGTTCGAGACGGAGTTCTTCGGTGCCTGACGGGTATTGCATGGCGCGGCCGTACAGCTCGCGGATGCGGGCCTGGATGTTCTCCGGCTTGTCGGCGTCGGAGACCTCGATCTCCATCGCAGCGCGGACGCGCGGCAGGTCTTCGCCAAACGCGCGCACGCCGTTGGAAGTCTGCTTTGCCGGCACGGGCCTGCCGCAAACGTTGATCCAGAAGTCCTCGCCAAGGCCGCGCTTCTTGGGTTGCCCGCCGTTCTCGGGGCCTTTGGGCGTGGTGAAGGCGCCTCCGCCTCTATGCCTCCAGGTGCTTCGTCAAGTGTCAGCGGCCACGTTCTCGGCCATCTATGCCCCGTCGGGCGTGGCGCCGCAGCCAACGCGCTCCTACATCACCTTCCCCCTCTTGAAGGCGACGAGTCGCCTCGTTTTAGTTCACCCTTGGCGGCTAAGGTCGCGATCTCCGGACCCGACAAGATGCGGTTGTAGATACGGAAGTCGTCGATCCGGCCAAGGTGG
>Ga0315282_10015678_pt1 | contig 11159 bp, 8 predicted proteins | sample YL17G07_20_MG_FD_203693 | JGI IMG/M metagenome (GOLD analysis project Ga0315282, IMG submission 203693) | Sediment microbial communities from Yellowstone Lake, YNP, Wyoming, USA - YL17G07_20 | ecosystem: Environmental > Aquatic > Freshwater > Lake > Sediment | place: USA: Wyoming | collected...
ACACGGCCGATGATGACACTACAGACGATGACACCACAGATGATGATACCAGTTATGAATCTTTAATTTGCACGTTGCCTGATCCTGAAGCAATTGGCGCAGGAAAAACCGTAGGTGGTGGAGCAATCGTGGACACGATCACAGTGTACGTCTATAACGATGCGGATTGCTCACCTATTGAAGGCGCCAATGTTATTTACGGTGGAACTTCCACGCCGACAGGTGCTGACGGCAAGGCAGTTATCAGTATTTCAAAAGCAGCCGAGACCGTCACCGCTTATAAAACCGGTTTTTGGGCCTGGAGTTATAAAGCGGATGCCAAGGTAATGTACTTCCGCCTTAAGCCGCAAGATTATGGCACTTATAATGATTCTACAGAAGGCAATTTCAGCGTTAGCGGCACTCCGCTTGCCTTGACAAACCCTACAGTCACCAATCCATTGCAAATCGGCAATTTGATCTCAAATCCTATCTATGTAGGCGGCGCAGTACCCGGTTTATCGCGTTTTGGCCTTTTTTCAACTGACTTCAATCATCTGCTTACCGCAGCGACATTTGATGTCGATGCGAATTTTGGTACGCCCACCACGTATCAATTGCCGGCAAACTTGTATTTGCCCGCTATTAATATCAGCCTCTTTGGATATGGAATCCAAGGCGACCACAGCGTCTATCAAGTACCGATAAAGCAAGGCGCAACTGCAAGCCCGATTGAAGGCGTTGTCCTGCGGGTGTCCTTACAGAATGTTTTAACCGGCGACGCTTTATTGGCGATTATCCAAGTCCTCATCAACGGCGGTGACATAATGGATGCCCTTATGCCGTTGATCGCGCCCTTGATCAATGATGGTCTTGGATTCAGGTATGTTGCGGCTGATCCTGTATGGAATGGAACCGGCAATCCGGATATGGATGCTGCAGAAGTGACGGGGGACAGCAAGATCAATATGTCCGTCACCAACGGTGATGCCAATGCCGATTATGTTGGAGCATTAATTGCTGAAATTCCGACACGGGCTCTATTGCCGTTGGGAGTCGGATTGGCAGATGATGCCGGTGCACTGTCGATGGCATATTCTACGGTTCCGGAGGCCAATTATATGACTTTCGCTGTAAAGACCGATACATTCAATATCGATCCGGTCTTGAGCAAACTTGACTTCTCTTTTGTTGCCAAATACGCCAGCGATCTGTCGGAATGGTCAGGCGGAATTACAGTGGACGACAGCGAATTCCTCCCATTCTTCGATTATGACAACTCCAGTTACAATGCGACGACCGGCGCAATTGATTGGGCCATTATTGGAGATACAAAATCGCCGGCTGACATAGATGAATTCTTTATCATTTATGTCCCGAATTGCGATGGTTGCCCTGTAACATTTGCGGCTGTGCCTGGTACGGAACGCAGCTATCAAGCTCCGATTACGGATCTGGGCATTACACCAAGCGCAGACGACATTGTCGTTATGTTCGGCTTTAACTTGCCACCAGATGTTAGCGTGAACGATTTCGATCCGACTGATATATTGAAATATGAAAACCTAGGACTTACTCTCTGGACCAATTACGCCATCAGTTTTTGATGCGCCATTAGGCGGGGTCTAAGAGAAAGCCAAACTAAAAATAATCTTGAATCGCCCGACTTTGAAAATAGGGTCGGGCGATTTTTTTATTTGTCGATATTATCTTTTAAAAGTATTTGAACCAGCTTGTACAATATCCGAGGCCTTGGTAGGATAACCGGATATTAATGAATTTTTTCAGATATCGATCTCATACTATTACTTAGAACCGAAAAACAGAAATTTCACTCATAGCGGATTGCTAATAGGAGGATATTTCATGAATATTGAGCTTATGCAGGCAATTGCCAAAGGCTGGGAAATTTTTAAAAACAATATTGGAGCATTTATTCTGGCGACTTTACTTGCTGCATTATTGTCACTAACCGTAATTTTGTTGGGTCCTGCAATGGCAGGATTATTTGCCATGGGGTTAAAAGCATACAGGGGCGAATCCGTATCAGCCGGCGATGTTTTTGCCGGTTTTCAGAATGCCGGCAATAACATAATACTGGGATTTGTTTTCATCGCAGCCTCTCTTATCGGCAGCTTTATTCCCGTCGTAGGTTCTTTTATCGCTGCCGGACTTTTTATTTTCCTGTTCCCTGTCGCATTGGATAAAGGCCTGGGGGTCGGCGAGGCGATTAATAAATCCATTCAATATTTTAAATCCGGCTGGCTCCAGATGATTATCCTTGCTTTTGTCGCAGGTATTATTGGAGGCATAGGCGCAGTCGCATGCGCTGTCGGAGCTATTGTTACGGCTCCACTCGGACTGTTAATCATAGTGGCGGCTTATCGCCAAGTAGAACCTTAAACAAAAAAAACAGAGAAGCCATCCGATAAAAATCATGGCCGATCCATTAAGACTAGGGCCTTATGAGGTCGAAGCCAAAATCGGTTCAGGCGGCATGGCTGAAGTGTATTTGTGCCGCAAGACAGCGGTATTCGGGGTTCGGAAACTTGCCGTAGTCAAACGAATTCACCCATCGCTGGCCAATCAAGAAAATTTTATAAATGCGCTTATTGATGAGGCGCGCATCGCCTGTTTGTTATCTCATCCGAATATCGTTACGACTTTCGATTTTGGGATGGATGGCGAATCACTTTATTTGGCGATGGAACATATTGAAGGGGCTGATCTTGATAATATCCTCGCTCATTTGGCATCAAAGGGAAGGAGGATGCCGATTTCTTTTGCGGTTTATATAGTCAAGTCAATTTTATCCGCACTGGCTTATGCTCACGAAGCAATAGATCTAAAGGGAAGGCCGCTTGGCATAGTGCATCGGGACATATCGCCGGCAAATATTTTGCTTTCTGCAAAGGGCGAAATAAAGCTGACAGATTTCGGAATTGCCAAAGCCTATTCACGGCTTGCAACGACAGGTTTTGGGCAGATCAAGGGCAAAGCTCCATATATGTCGCCCGAACAAGCTGAAGGAGGTGATGTCGACCGCAGAAGCGATCTCTTTTCTCTTGGAATTGTATTTTATGAGATGCTCGCAGGCTATCGCCCGTTTGATGCAAGCGATGAATTCATTACCATGCGTCGAGTTCGCGCCGGCAAAGTTCCTCCAATAAATCTTCTCCGATCTGAGGTTTCCGAATCTCTCATGGATTCCATTAATAAAGCATTGACGAAATCTCCTGAAAACCGGTTTCAAAATTCCAAAGAGTTTATTAAAGCATTGACCAGCGAAACCTCTGCTGAACCCCAAGAAATCGCTAATCTTGTCTGCGAGTACATGGAGCGATCGCCGACGCCCAAGATACGCAAAACAACCTCAGTTCTGAGCGGCGCAATTGATATTTTCACTAAACGACCGGATCGAAAAATAACAGCCAAACAGTTGAGTATAGGAAGTGCAATAGTTATAGCGATTATATTCTTCGCGCTCATTATTCTTTTTAAAATTGGTGAACAAAGCCATGTTCGTCAATCCGTCACAGCGGCAAATGGCGTCATTCTTAATTCAAAACCAAACGGATCATTAGCATTTTTAGACGGAAATTATCTGGGACATGTGCCGCTTCTATTGCCAAAGGCTTCAAAAGGAATTGAGGCTACCCTGAAATTATATAAAATCGGTTTCAATGCTATTTCTAAAAATATCAACATAGGGGAGGGAGAGGCCGGTGCATTGGGCGTTCAGATGCATTTAAGCCCGTCCGTTGGCGTTATTGAAGCCTTTTTTAGTGAAGGGATGGTCGCCAATATCAATGGTGCGGAATTAAAAGCGAATGATAGAGTTTATATGATCGAAGGAACCTATTTGGCGCGATTTTTAAATGCAAATAAGCAAGAAATTCATCGAAGCATTGTTGCGGTAAAACCAGGTGAAGTCACTTCGTTATTGCCTCCAAAGTAATTCGATCTTGAATCATCATTTTATCCGTAATACTCCAAAATACTGTGGTGTTATCTGATTTAATGCCGTTAGTTTGCACGACTTCACGCGGCATTTTGACTTTTACGCTGATGAATGGGATGCCAGGCGAATCAGAGAAAAAGTCGTTTGGTATGCTAATATTGGGCAAGTTTGCACGAAAGACATATTTGCCTTCCTCCTTTCCCAGAAACAACAATCGCGACCCGGTATTTTGCAAATTAACTTTCTCTTTGGCCGCAAAAATATAGCTGATGTCGCCGTCTGAAGTATTTTCTTTTCGGATTTCATTTGCGCCTTCCAATTGAGGGAAAGCCATCAATAAAATCGGCAGATATGATTCAAATGGCTTTTCAAATCCATTTTTTACCTGAAAGATGACCTTGTACGAAGCTTTGACGCCGTTACTGGCATCTATATCCATATGAATATTCCAGACATGCGGCACAAAAAACGCAGATCGATTCCATTCTCTGAAATTTGGCGCCGGTCCCTGCGTAAGGATTTCCAGATTTTCAGCAAGCTCTTTTTTATCGCTTAAAGGTTCGGCTTTTTGTCCCAAGTCTTCGCATCGATCTTCAGATATTGCAGCCAGGTTGATTCCGGATACAAGAGCATCACGGACTGTTGTGAGCCTGACCGGTCTGCCTATCGGATCAATTGACCCTTGATTTACCGATCGAATCTGCCCAGGCATTGTCATCCAAATATGAAATCTTCCGCTGTAAAATTTCCTGGCAAGTTCTCCTTTTAAATACGAAGAAAGGTTGTCTATGGATGGGTTTCCAAAATGAATTAGATTTGCTGCCGGACGTTGCGGAAGCGCAAAGGAGACATCATACCTTTTTCCGCATTGGATATTTAAGGCGCTATATTTGATTTCGCCTTTTGTCGGCAACAGAACCTGACCTTCCAGATTCGGGTCTGACATAAATTTATTCAATGCGTCGGGTGAATCGAACCAGAATCGATATCGAAGGACGAAATCTTCACCCATGCTAATAATATCGTGATTTATCAAGCCCAATCCGTCACGCCCGTCAAATATAGAATCCAATTCCTGCAATACCAGCTTCTTTTCCGCTTCCAAATCATGATTTGAAATTACGCTTACCAGCAAAGCCTCTGCGCGATCTACTGTAATCCACACGGATATTATTCCTGAACCATCCGGCTTGATATTAATCTCGATGCTTTGATCAAAACACCCTGCTATTACAAGAGAAAGTATTAAAATTAGCGTCATTTTTTTTCGCACGAAAAATCCTCCTGCTTTCATTAACCTAATCTTTGGAGAATATATCCTTGGTTACCCTAGATCACAATTCCCAAATTACTAGTATCGATCGACACGTCAAATATTTGGCAACAATCTTTATTGATGTACAATAAATTGCATCGGAAAAATTTCTATCAATCCGCACTACGCCAATCAACATATGGTTTCCAAAGACGAAATTGATCTTCGCAACATGTTTTTTTTAATGGCACAAAGATTGCTGAATTTTTTTAAAAATATTTTTTAAGTTTTCGTTTACCGCTATCAAAAGGATATGAAATGACCCAATTGACTAACCCCGCTTCAAAGGAGGGTCAAAGATATTTTGTTGCTTGCCCGTTTTGCAAACAAAAATTCTCCATTTTAGTTCCGTACTCAAGGATTTCCGGAAATGGCAATATTCAAATGCAAAACGATGTCAGAGACGAGCGGGAAGCGGAATTCAGAGAAAAAGTCATCAGTAAAATTCTATCGAAAAATTTCGATCTTCCCCTGCTTCCTCATGTTGCGGTGAAAGTGATTCATCTGACGCGCGAACCTAATGTTGCCATGCAAGATTTGGCGAAAGTGATTCTTACAGATCAAGCCATCGCTACACAAATATTAAAAATCGCAAACAGTCCTGTGTATTCCGGTGCAGTCGAAGTGAAGAGTATCAGTCAAGCATTGATGCGGCTTGGAATCGCTGAAGTAAAAAATCTAATGCTCGCCATTTCTTTAAAAACAAAAATATTCCGTTCCGGAATATTCGGACAATTCGCCAAAGAGCTTTGGGAGCATTCCGTTGCAGCAGCTTTTGCCGCACGGACCATTGCCTGTGAAGTAAATATTGACAAAGAAGAGTCCTTTTTATGCGGATTGATGCATGACATCGGAAAAATGGTTTTACTCTCAATTCTGGAAGGAACACAAAAAGAATTTGTGGAATTTAAGCCCACAGAAGAGACAATGGCAAATATTTTAACTCAATATAATACGGATGTTGGAGAGTTGGTAAGTTCAAAATGGAATTTGCCTTCTTCTGTCCAAAATTCCATCAAGTACCACTTAAAATTAGATGAAATGGAGAGATGGGAAGGGCATGCAGCCGTCACTGGCTTGGCCGATGTTTTCGCAACGATAGCTGCAAATGTCACCGATCAAACCTCTGAAATATCTTTTGAAACTATGCCTGCTGTACAAAAGCTTAGATTGCCGCCGGAAATGTGCCCCATGATATTGGAAAAATTTATTCAAACATTTGAAAAAGCGAAGGGCGTATTCATTTGAAAGCTGCAAAATTAATATCTGCCTTGATATTTGCTTCATGTGTTTTGGCTGTGACCTTTGGATGCGCCACTCGTGCGATACGAGTTCCTTTGGACCCTTACGCTTCCCCTTCTCTGAATCATATCAATATCTCTCAAGTGGCGGTTTTACCTTTTGTGATTCCTGAATATCTGGAATTTCGAGAAGGGGGAGAAAAAATCAGCATCGATCTGACTAACACATTTATAGCGGAACTCCAACAGGCGAGATTATTCGGCCTCACCGATTCCAAACGAATTAAAGACACATTGGACAACAGTTTCTCATCGGCAAAAGATTGGATCTACAAAGGGACACAGACAGACGCGGCTGCTGTCGGAAGGGCAGTCGGAGCAGATGCTGTTGTCTTTGGTGTCATCAAACGATATTTAAGCGGTACTTTAGTGGATAGCGAAGTTGAACTTGAGTTGAAATTGATTTTTGTATCCTCAAATTCAACATTGTGGATTGTCCGCGAAGATATGCTTGGAAAAGGGGGAAAGCAATACCTGAATGAAGAACCCACTACACCATCGCCTGAAGAGCTTTCTCGCTTGGCTATTGCAGGGTCCGTGGACACAATCAAGCGAATCCACCAAAAGGGCGGTCCAATAAAAGTATCTCATGTGTCTACTCGTAAAATTTGGGGATATAGTGCGCTTTCTGCCGGAGTAACATCGCTTGCTGCAGGAGTATATTTTTTTGAAACTGCAAATATCGCCTATGTCAAATACAAATCATCAGATAATGATTACGATGTGGCAAAATACCGTTCAGAAGTCCAAAACGACGATCAGATGTGGATGATCTTAGGGACTGTCGGACTCGCTTCACTTGGTACAGGAATATATTTAATTCTAACAGACCATACTTCCAAAGTCGCTGATGAACATTCCGACCATCCCAAATTTTGTTTTATGCCTACGGCAACTCCATCAGGACCTGGTGTGGTTACGATGCTAAGATTTTAGGGGGAAGGCCATTGAGGTGGGAAAAAATTGTAGCTGTTATATTTTGCTGCGTAATTGCTGCGGAGGCATTTCATTGTGCCCGCGACTTTAGCAGATATCCGTTTAAAGGAACGAAAAATCTGCAACTGCAATCAGTCGAACCGACATCCGGCAGCAACGACAATGATATTTCCATTGCGTTGCAAGGAAACAATTTTCCAACCATTATGAGGGTTTTTATCGGTGCAACTGAATGCACAAATGTAAAGGTCATCACAAACGAAATTGCAACTGCCACCGTGCCGGCTGGCACCCCTGATGGAACATACGATATTTTTGTATTGGCAACAAACGGTGAGAAATCATCTTTGCCGGACGCATTTACGGTGATTGACCCTAAAAAAATTTCTATTGCTTCAATTGATCCGAATTCAGGCCCGCAAAATCTGACGACTGATATCACAATACACGGGAAAAATTTTGTAGATCCTACAAAGATCAATTTGGGGACTACTGAACTATCTCCGGTCACTTGGGTTGATTCCGGCAACCTCACTTCAACTATTCCCGCAGGGTTGACGCCGGGAACATATGATGTAATTGTCACTAATCCTGACGGATCTTCGTCCACATTAATAAGTGGATACACTGTACTGGAAGCCTCGAGCGTAACTATCTCGGCTATTGATCCGACATATGGATTTTCCGATCAAAATACAGATGTCACTATTAGCGGCAATGGCTTTGAACCAAATTCTATTGTTGTTATCAGTCAAGAGCTGACGAACATCCAGTTTATTTCAGCCGAACAACTTCATGGAACAGTGCCGGCAGGGATTTCACCGGGAATTTATGATGTTATCGTTGCTGTACCTACCGGTGATTCGGCTGTATTAAAAGATGGATTTGAAATCAAAAGTCCTGCAACGGACGATGATACTGAAAATGATATTGATGATGACGCCGTCGACGACGATTCAGGAGGGTGAAAAAGTCTTGCAAAGAAAAAATGTATTTCATTGCAAAGTCAATAGCAAAATATTCTTGACAGTTGCAATTCACAACTTTACCATAAAAATATAATTATAAAGTGATGTCTCTATATGGGATGGTTTTAAAGCCATCTGTTTCTAATGTTATGCAGATTTAATTAATCGGGTTTGTCTTTGTTCTTAAATTTACTTTGAAATTTTCTTCCTACTTTTGGACATATGAACAATGGATGACACATTACAAATGGAAGTAAATTTCAATCAAAATGTAAATACTTTATCTTCTATCATCTCAAAAATGATTGAAGATTATAAAATCGACGGCGTCCCATCAGGGATGGAAAAACAATTAAAATTAACATCGATTTTACAAGAAAAATTAAACGACAATTTAACTGTAAATCGACTTGGCAATCTTGAAGGCCAAACCCCGGCATTTTTAAATAGCGAACTTTTTCAGCACATAAATGTGTTACTTGAAAAATTGGTCTACATTTTGGAATCTCTTGAGAAATCCAAGATTGCCAAAGAGTTATTTGAAAAAAGAGATAAATTTCTTCGGATAAGTCCGCGCATCAGATCAACAATTCATGAGTTAAATAATATTCTTGGAAGTATGATCGGTTATGCACAATTAGCAAAAATGACTGGAGACGCCAGGGACTTTCATCGATGTGTCGACACATCATTAAATTCAGCGCTTCGCGCAAAAGAACTAATGATTGAAATGAAAAATATCATTCAGCAAAATGAGTCGACAAATATTGTAAATATTTCAGAACTCATCGAAGAAATTGTAGAATTTATTAAGCCATTAATGGAAAAGGATGCAATCGCAATTTACTATTCCTGCGATAAAATACCCTTGGTTATTCAGGATCGAACTCTTATATGTTGCTTGATTAGGGAAATGATCTACACAATCTGGGGTTTCAGCAGGCCGAAAGATTCGATTCGCATCTGTTATGAGAACAATAATGGCGGCTTTGAATTTTCGGCTCATTTGATCCGTCAATGCAATAATATGCAACTAGCCTTCGATACTCAATCATTCACAAGACAGATTTTCAATCCGGATGAACTATCGATCCTAAATATTAAATCTATTTCAAGCAAAATAGGTGGGGCAGCAGACATTGTTTCAAACTCTTCAAATGAAATTATTATCCGTGTGCGCTTCAGCGGCAATCCTGACGATTCGTCAATATCCTGACAACAAATTCTGTTGAATCGAGCTGCTTTTTCAATCCCTTTGAAAGAATGAACTTCGAGTAAAGTCATTAAATAAATTGAAATTCATTGTATTTCTGTGCGGCAATAAATCGTTGCGGTCGTAATAAATCAGCACAATTTTTCCATTGTCTGCTCATGGCACATGCCTTGCTTTTTTCTGCATGCGCAAGAGTTTTGACGTTTTATCGTCACCGATTTTATTTCCATATGGAGATCAAAATGACTGAAGAAACGATTGACAAAAATGAACTGAATACAACGCCGCCGAAAAAAATTCCACTAAAACTCATCATCATAGCTATATCCGTCCTTGTATTGATTGGCGGCGGCATTTTTGGCGCCATGAAATTTGGGCTGATCGGGAAAAAATCAATAGCCAGACATGAAGGCGAGGAAGGCAATAACCCTGAAAATGCGGCTGTCCATGGAAAAATCGTAGGAGTGGATGCATTTATCGTTAACTTGGCGGATTCGGAGGCCAACCGATATTTAAAAGCGACTGCGCAATTTGAATTGAAATCACCGGAATTTGAGAAAAAAATCAAGGAATCAGATCCGCTGATTCGCGACACGATTTTAGCATTGCTTTCATCAAAGACCATGGATCAGATAAGAGACATCAAGGGAAAAATAAAACTTCGGCAGGAAATAATCGCAAGGGTTAATGAAATCCTTGGCACTCAAGCTATCACTCAAGTCTATTTCACAGAATTCATTATTCAGTAAGCGATGGAAAACTCAATGGACAAAGTTCTTTCGCAAAATGAGGTTGATGCCCTTTTAACCGCCATCGCTGAGGGAAGTGTAGAAGGTGAGTCTGCCGCCGTTGAAAACGAAAAACAGGAGGCGATTAGAGAGTTCGATTTGACCAGTTCGGATCGAATTGTTCGCGGCAGGATGCCTTTGCTCGAAATTATTCACGAAAAGTTTTGTCGCGACTTCCGATCTGTGTTGTCTATGGAACTCAGAAAAGTAGTCGATGTCGAAGTGGGCGACTTCAAGCTTGTGAAATTCGGAGAGTTCGTAAACAGCATGCCGCTTCCTTCATGCATTAATCTTTTCAAAATGGATCCGTTGCGCGGCAGCGTATTGACAATCGTAGAATCGAAGCTTGTTTATACTTTAGTGGACATATTTTGCGGAGGAACCGGGAAATCAAAGTTCAAGTTGGAAGGCCGTGATTTCACTTCGATTGAACTCTCAATCGTCCGCAAGATCGTTTTAAAGGCATTAAAAGAATGGCAAGAGGCATGGAGACCGGTATATCCGGTCGATGTGTCATTTATTCGCACAGAAATCAATCCACAATTCGTTTCAATCGCGCATCCGACTGAAGTCGTTGTTTTGCTCGATTCAATTATTGACGTTGAGGGATCGCCGGGAAAGCTGTCTATTTTGATCCCATACAGCACGCTTGAGCCGCTAAGAGAAAAGTTGTCCAGCAGTTATCTTGGCGAAGAACA
>Ga0315282_10015679_pt1 | contig 11159 bp, 9 predicted proteins | sample YL17G07_20_MG_FD_203693 | JGI IMG/M metagenome (GOLD analysis project Ga0315282, IMG submission 203693) | Sediment microbial communities from Yellowstone Lake, YNP, Wyoming, USA - YL17G07_20 | ecosystem: Environmental > Aquatic > Freshwater > Lake > Sediment | place: USA: Wyoming | collected...
AAGGATATTTGGGCAGAGGAATTCTCTATCAAGAAGGCCAGTCGAATGCTGGAAGAGGATTTGATCCGCAAGGCTTTAAAAAGGACCGGGGGAAACCGCTCCCAAGCCGCGAAAATATTGGAAATCAGCCACCCTTCCCTGCTGAGTAAGATGAAGGAATACAGTGTCGAGGGATAGCGACAGCAATCGTGAACCTTGTAATAAATTAAAGAATAATTTATAGAGCTCTTCGGAAACTCCCAGTTTTTTTGGTCATGGTGGGAGGGGAAAATGAAAGGAACTGCGAGTACCCAGAAGGGGTTTACCCTGGTTGAGGCGATAATCGTCATTTTCATTATTAGTATTGTGACTGCCATCGCCATTCCCCAGTTTCAAAAAATGGCCGCAAATGCAAACCTAAGAGCAGCAGCCAGAGATCTGGTGGCTGATTTTTCGAGCTTAAAACAAAGGGCGATGTCTGAAAATATGGCCTATAAGATAACATTCAACGACGCAGAAGATATAAACAATTATGCAATTCAACAGAAGGAGGGGGCAACGATTCAGATTAAAACACCTGCATTGTTCGGAGCCATACGGATTTTCAGCGCGAGTTTTGGCAGGGGGAAAACAATTAATTTTCATACCCGGGGAACGGCATCGGCTGGCCATGTTGTTCTCGTCGATGAGCGAAACTCTACGGCCACCATAACCGTAAACTTTGCGGGAAGAACCTATGTTCGCTTCGACCTTAAATAGAAAGGGCATTAACTTGATTGTATAGGAATTTCCTTTTTTATGATTCCCCCTCACCCCCACCCTCTCCCCCGTTTGCGGGGGAGAGGGGAAGGGTGAGGGGGCTTAACTTGATTGAGGTGTGTGTCGCCCTTTTTCCGTTGACCGTTGGCGTCCTGGCCCTGATCTCTTTGCAGCCATCGGGCCTGGCCGGGGAACGCCGCCGGGATCACCGAGAGCCTGAATGTAACCCGCCAGGAGTATTTTAGGCAGTCAGGATCCCAGTATTAAATTTTTTAATAATCCTTTAAAAAAGTTTATAGAAAAGGTCCCCCCTTTCATCTGCAAGCATAAATGGATAAAGCCCGATCGAAAGGCCCCAATATCTTAAACTATCCGAAATTATTAAATTGTTTTATTGGAAGGGATAGGATGGACGGGATACGCCTCGGTTTGGCCGGGTATGGAATGATTATTGCAATCAATTTTTCAAGACCGTGATTGGAAGAGAGGGCGAGAAGAGAGGATGAGGAGCCAGAAAGGTTTTACGCTGCCTGAAGCGTTGATCGTTATCGCTCTTATTGCCATTGTGGCTGCCATTGGCATTCCCCGGTTTCAAAAGATGGCGGTAAACGGACGCCTGAAAGCAGCGGCAAAGGATTTGGTGTCCGATTTTATGAGTCTGAAGGAAAAGGCCCTCTCTGGAGATGTCACCTTAGGGACTAGAATGTATCGCCTTTCGTTAAATCCTGCGGGGCAAAGTTACCAGTTGCAGCAGTGTACCAACCAAGGATCTCCTTGTGGAGGCTGGTCTGCGATCCAGCTTAAGAATTTTACGGCCTTTGGAACGGATATCAGCTTTGACGCCAGCCAAACCAATCCTACGGATTATAATTTTCAAACCAGGGGGACCATTACCAACGGAACCATTGTATTAAAGAATAACCTAGAGTCTACGGCCACCATCACCATTACCATTGCGGGAAGGATTTATGTTTCATACGCTCTCAAGTAAAAGAGGCATGACCATGATTGAGGTGTGTATCGCCCTTTTTTTGTTGAGTGTTGGCGTCCTGGCCCTGATTTCTTTACAGGCGGCGGCTTGGCGATTATCGGGCAAATCTGATTACCTGGGGCGGGCTTCGGGGATCTTAGTGGCCCAGCTTCAGGCGACAGAAGCAAAGATCATGAACCCCAACATAGCAGTTACCACGGGGACGGCCGCCAGCACGGTTTATCCCGGGGGTCAGAGTACACCGATGCAGGGAGATGCCGCATTCACGGTACAGACGACTACCACGGCCCTGGGGGGCAATATCTGGCGGGTGGCGGTGAACGTGACCTGGCCGGGGAACGCCGCCGGGATCAGCGAGAGCCTGAATGTAACCCGGCAGGAGTATTTTAGGCAATGAGGACCATGGAAAATTTACGGAGAGTGGGTGGATTTACTTTAGTGGAGCTGATCTTAGCCCTTTTTGTCGGGGGGCTGTTGATGTCGGCGGTTTATTTAACGATGATCTCCGGGCAGAAGTCATCGGCGGGGGTGGAGCGGAAGGTGGCGGCGCAGCAGGATGTGCGGGCGGCGTTGGAGATCATGGCCATGGAGGTTAGCATGGCGTCATATAATCCGAATTTTCCGCCGGGGCAAATCTGGCGCAATCCCCCAACCGTTAGCTCGCCGTGTACAGGTACGTCATTGAATCAAGCATGGAAAGGGATTCAGGAGGCGACCCCCGCCTCCATAACTGTAGAGATGGATATTGGAGAAAGCAGCAGCATCGGAGATGATACCAATGAGATCATCCGGTATGTCTATGATGCGGCCAATCAGTATATTTCGCGGAGTACCAATTGTGGGACGGCGCAGCCTTTTTTGGGGGCGGATTCGGGTGCGGCAGCCGGGACAAGAACTGTCAGGCTTATCAATAATACGGTGGGGATAAACAATGGCGCGGGCAATGCCGGCGTATTTAGATATTACGATAGCAATGGGACCGAACTTTACCCGGACACAACCCCAGCTAATATCCCTAACATAAGAAGGATTGACATAGCCCTGGCGGTGGAGACGGAGGAGGTAGATCCCAGTACGAGACGCCGCAGGCCGATGATTTATTCCACCTGTGTCTTAGTGAGGAACCATGCGATCAATTAATCATGATAGGAGTTTTATCTTGCGGGGAGGGAGGAGGCAGGCGGGAAAGGGTTTTGCCCTGATTGCCGCGCTCTTGGCCATCTCGGTCCTTACCGCTTTGGGGATGCTTGTTTTTAGCGTAACGACTCAGGATATGCGGGTGAGCTCCCGGACGGTGGGGGAGAGGAAGGCGTTTTCGGCGGCGGAGAGTGGAATTCATCGGTTCATGCAAAGTTTTGACCCGGCTAACCTTTCTGCTTCTGTGATTAGCGATGCTCAGGTTGACCCGAGCAATGATCCTGATTCTCGCTACACAATCGGGACACCGGCCGTCCCCACCACCGGCCCGGCTATAGTGCCCTTAGTCGGGTACGCCATTGGTGGAGGTCAGCAATGGGGGCAAGAGAGATACAATGTGGATGTTACAGGAACCAATACCAGATATAACAGCCTTGTCCGGGTTCAAATCGGCGCCGGTTTTGGACCTGTTGAGATCTCGACAGCCTATCGATAACGCAGAGGTAAGGAGTGCAGAATGAAACCGAAAAGAAAATATTTTATATTCGCTCTTATCTTGGGTAGTTTATTTTTTAATCCCAAGGCATATTCTCAGGAGACGGAACCGCCGGATGAATCGTCCCTTTTTGCTACTGTGGCCCCGGATGCCTTGATTGTCCTGGATCTATCCGGAAGCATGGATTGGACCCCCGTAGGGGAGGTCATGTATACCCATAGCGACAACCAGTGTAGTTCTTCCAGTGCCCCATTTTATGGTGAAAGCGACACGGGGCACACTAAAGCGTGTATTATTGACCCGTATGGCACGGTGCCAAAATATAGCGATGCCACATGTTCCGGTCCTTTTTATAGAACGTCAACCACGGGATATACCAGGGATTGCAGCCGCCTGGCCATCGCCAAGAGGGGCATCTTCGATATTCTGGACGAAAACGAGGACAACACCATTAATAGCGCAGATGAACAAAATCTCAACATTCGCTTCGGCTATATGAGGTTTTACAACTGCTCGAATGATGATACGGGGGGGAGTTACAGCAGCGGATGTAATTACCTCGTCTGGGCGATCGGATCCAAATACAGCCGGATCTATTGCAATAACGGTACCAGTTGTTCATCGAGCAGCAGCGCTTCTGGCAGCGTGAGCGGTGCAACCGCCAGCGGAGGGACTCCCTTGGGATCGGCCTTACGTGAGGCCAAACTTTATCTCGATGCCCATAAGGCTGCGGATACGCAGGCCGCGGCCTGTCGTAAAAAATTTGTCATCCTTATTACGGATGGTGCGGATACCTTTTCGTGTTCTGGGGATGGCAGCGAAGATCAAACGGACCAGTATAAAAGAAGGAGACGAACGGTAGCCAAGGCAAAGGCTCTGGCAGATGCCGGATACAAGGTTTTTGTGGTTGGTTTTGGTACACCCATGCCCCATTGGTCAAAAAATACCCTGAACTGGGCTGCTTATTATGGGGGGACGGACAATCCTCTTGTGGGCAATTCAGGAGATACGAGCGCCTATGACCCATCTTCTGTGACCGAATGCCAGGATTCTACCACAGCCCATCACAACATTGAGGGGGATGGGGATCATTATTATGCCACCTCGAACGATCCTGGCGAAATAGCGCTTTCGGGATATGCCTTTATTGCAACTTCCGCCAGTCAACTCACCGCTTCCATGAAACTGGCCATCGAAATGATTCGGGAGGCTACTTATTCCTTCACCACGCCATCTGTTTCCTCCCAAAGAACTCAGGATGAAAATTATCTTTATGAGGCGTCTTTCCAGCCCTTGAATGATGAGCCTTTCTGGAGAGGTCATCTATCAAAATACAGCATAAATTCCGACGGAAGTGTGGGCAGTTTGGTATGGGATGGTGGGAGTGTATTAGAATCTACTGCGGCATCGGACCGGAATATTGTTACCTATAAGTCGAGCGCTCTCATATCCTTCTTGACGACAAACATCGCGAAAGAAGACCTGGGCGTTTCCACGGATGCGGAAAGAGATTCCACTGTAGGGTATATCCGTGGGGAGTCCGCCTCCAACCCGGACAATTGGAAATTAGGCGACATATTTCATTCCAATCCGATATCCATTGGAACTCCTTCCGGTTTTTTTGAGGATACACGGGATACCAGCAATGCTTTTGCTACCTTCAGACAAAACCATCCAAGGACGTCTGCCAATGGGTTAAGGATTATCGCAGTGGGGGCCAATGAAGGACAATTTCATGCCTTCAAGGCCCTTGATGGAAGTGAGACATGGAGCTTTATTCCCCCCAACTTCCTCTCCAGGCTAAAAAATATAGCCCATGCCACCCATCCAACGGGGCTTAGCCATCAATTTTTTGCGGATGGTGCAGTTTCCGGTGCGGATGTATGGCTGGGGACAGGGGATGGCTCAAGTAAGTCTGCCGCGGACTGGAGGACTTTGGTGATATTTGGAGAAGGCCGGGGTGGGGGTTCGACCCTATGGAGCTCTTCTTCCTCTTGCGATTCGGGTTTTAACCCAATCTATTCATCGACCTATCCCAATTATTGTGGTTACTATGCCCTTGACTTTACCAGTACACTGACCCCCGTTTATAAATGGCGAATAAACCCCACCTCTTCTGAGGCTCCCTATCTGGGCGACCCTTGGAGCAAAGTTTCAATAGGTAGAGTAAAAATTAACGGGCAAGAAAAATGGGTTGGTTTTGTAGGAGGGGGTCATAATGCCTCCGACTGCGCCGTGGGAGGATGCGACTCGCGGGGCAAGGGATTTTTTGTAGTGGATTTAAGCAATGGAAATATTCTATGGAGTTATACAAGAACAAATGATTCGACTATGAACTACAGTCTTCCAGCATCCCCGGCCATTGTGGACACAGATAATGATGGCTTCATCGATACCGCATATATTGGCGACTTAGGCAATAGTATGTGGAGGCTCAAATTCTGCACCGCAACTGATGGATCGACCTGCAACACCTCAAACTGGACCGGAGGACGTTTATTTGCGGCATCCACTGGGAACATAAGGCCTATCTTTACAATGCCCACTGTATTCAAGGACAACAATGGGAATCTGTGGGTTGGTTGGGGAACCGGGGATAAAACCGATCCCACAGCTCCCAACGCGCAGGAAAAATTCTATTCAGTAAAGGACAATAACCGCTCCAGTACTTTTATAATTGATAATTTAGAAAATATTACCTCGAGCACGTACACAGATTCACCCACCAAAAACGGATGGTATATTAACCTTACCGGGCAAGGAGAAAAGTTGCTGGCCGATCCAGTAGCCTTTGGGGAAGTGATCTATTTCTCTACCTACACTCCCCCTGCTGGTGGCGACGCCTGTTCTCAGGCAGGAGCAGGTAAATTATACGGAGTAAATTATAAGACGGGGGCTGGCATTCTTACCCAGTTGGATGCATCGGGTCAGCCCGTGGGAACGCCCTCCAGAACCTTGACCATAGGGGCTGGTATCCCATCAGCTCCTATTCTTTCCATGAAACCCGTTGGATCCGTTACCCCAGGAACGACGACCTCCGCAGCAGACATTTATATGACTGTCAGCGGTGGAGGAGGAGGGGAGGCAAGCACCCTGAGGGTAAACTTCAACCCTCCGACCCTGGCAAACAGGACTAATTTACTCTACTGGAAAGATAGACGGTTAGAATAAGATAAATTCACAGCGCGGCAGAGCCGCAACCAAAAGAAATCACCCCCTCCATCTCGAGGGGGAGGGAAAGGGTGGAAAAAAAATTCTTAACAGAAATTTGAGAATTCAAACATAAGTAGTACAGAGAAAGGAGGAAAAAGTGAAGAAGGTTTTAGTGATATTAACATGTTTGGCCTTGACTCAAGGGGTTATAAGCCTCTGCTTTATGGAAGATGTAAAAGGTGTGACTCGGGGAGAGATAGCGACTAAGGAGGGGAAGGATGTCGGGATCGCCGTGGGGGAGGCTAAATATTTCACTCAAGTAACCAGTCGGGTTATAAGGTTAACGGGCACGTCTTCTCAAAAATTAACCCTTCCACCACCCTGTTCCGTTATCGGCATTAAAGGGAATAATATAATTTTAAAGGATTTTTATGGCAAAGTAGAAACAGTTGAGGTGGAGGAAACCGCGCACATTAGGGTTGGAGATAAGGTCGTAGTTAAAGATGGCTTGATGAAAATAGGTATTTCTCCCGAATGAATGGATGATTTTACCTAAAAAAGACGATTTACCACAGAGGGCACAGAGGAAATTTGAGATAAAACAAGAAGATAAACTCCTTTTCTCCGCTTTGCTCTGTGCCCTCGTTAAGTGAAAACAATACAATATTCTAGCTGCCGAATTTATTACCTGAGGACACAGAGAAAAGATTGTGCTTATTTTGTTTTTTAACTATGAAATTATTCTCCGTGTTCTCTGTGGTTTAAAAAAATCGCTCAATTTAGGTTTTAATAAGTTTTTATGGGGGACTTCAAAGGGGCGGCTGGTCCTTTATTAATTTTTTTAAGAAAGCCTCAGTTTCCATGATGCTGAAGCCCATTGTGAAAAATAGGGCTTCCATCCATTCCTGAACCGTCAATTTCCTCCTGGTGACCAATTTTAAGCCATAACTGGCCACAGAGGAATCAGTGCAGCAGAGCCGCAACTAATAACAAAAACCTACGTTAAACCAAGAACTCTCAAATCCCCGCAACCCCCCTTTACTAAAGGGGGGCGAGGGGGGATTTTCTTGGTCTTCGGGCATCGAACCCGTCATGAAAAATTCATTTCGTTAATAAAATTTCAAGAAATTGAACGTTAGTAGTACAGAGGATTTCTCTGCGAACTCTGGGGTTTCATCATTCATTTTTTGTGGTACATGAAAATCTGATTTCCGCCCATCTTCTTGGCAGAATACATCGCCTCATCGGCGTGCTGAATGAAAGCGGTTAGATCGTATTGCGGGTCAAACTCCGCCAGGCCGATGGACAGGTTGATCTCTTGCAGGTACGGCATGGTTTTGAAGGATTTTTTAATCCTCTCGGCAACCTGGGCCGCTTCTTTTTTTGGGGCCCCGGGCAAGATCACCGTGAATTCATCCCCCCCATACCGGTAGGCGGAATCCATCCTGCGGATCGCGCGGAGCACGGCCTGGGCCACGCTTTTTAGCACCTTATCCCCCTCCAGATGGCCGTTGAGGTCGTTGTAAGCCTTAAAATCATCCAGGTCAAAGAGCAAGAGGCTGAGGGGGGTTCGCTGCCGCACGGCCCTTTCCATCTCTTTATCCAACTCCTTAAAAAAATGCCTTTGATTATGGAGTCCGGTCAGACCATCGGTGATGGAAAGCTCCACGAGTTCCTTTTCCAATTTGATTTTTTCGGTGACATCCCGCAGGACCCCCAAAATCCCCACCACTTCGTTTTTTTCTTCCAGGCGGCGGAAATTCCCTTCCACGTATAGGACTCTTTCTTCTTTATTGATCAGCCGGAAGGTGTACCGTTCCGGTGCATATTCGCCGCGGATTACTTTTTCGTGATCGTTGATCATCACGGGGGCGTCTTCCGGATGGAGAATCTTGGAGAAATGAAAACTGCGGATTTCCTTTTCCGTATAGCCGGTCATCTTCAGGAACATGCGATTGAAAGCCGTGATGTAGCCTTCTCGATTCAGGGAGAAGATGGCGTCATTCACGGCGTCGAAGAGCTTCCGGTAACTCTCCTCTGTGCGGCTAACGTGGTTGAGAAGCTTCTTGTATTCCGTGATGTTCTTCCCCATGCCCAAAGTTCCGACGGCGTTCCCCTGTCCATCTCGCAGGAGAGAAGCGGAGAGGATGACGGGAACCGGGTTCCCGGCCTTACTCACCATTTCGGTCTCATAATTCAGCAACCGGTCCTCCCGCAGGAGAAGCTGCATGATCTTCCGGGCTTCTTCTTTTCCTCCGGCGTAAAAGTCGGAGACCCTTTGCCCCAGAAGTTCCTGCTGGGAATAGCCGAATGATTCTTCCACCGCCTTGCTGACAAAGGTGAGCCGCCCGTGGAGATCGGTGACCAGGATGGGGTCCACAAAGCGATTGAAAAGATTTTCCAAAAAATCTTTGGCTTTCTTTTCGCTCTTCCATAAGAGGGAAAGCTCTTCCAGCCGCTTTTTGATTTTTTCCCGGTCACGCGCATTCTCGATGACCCCGGCGACATGAGCGGCGAAAGTCTCGAACCGAGAAGCTTCCCTTTGTCCGTCCCGCCGACCTTTTCGGTTAAGTAATACCAGGAGTCCGATGGTTTTTTCCGTCCGCAAGGGTGCGCAGATCGCCGAGATGAACCCTTCCTTCCTGGCTTCCTGGTGCAACGCAAAGGAAGGGTCTTTGGCGATGTTCCCTACTACCACGGCCTTTTCGCCCTTCAGGATGGTGCCGACCTTTCCTTCCCCTGGAGGCAGCGGCATCAAAAAACCCCGGCCCACGTTATATTTATGGACCATCTGGAGCGAATTTTCCTTTTTGTTGAGAAGATAAAGAATACAAGCGTCCGCCTTCAATAGACGAGGGGCTTTCTCAACCACTTCCCGAAGAACCCGGTCCAGGTTGAGACCTTGCGTGATTTGCCGGGAGAGGCTCAGAAAAAAGGAAAGTTCCTGGGGTAAGAAAGTGGTCCTTTTTCTCATGTTCTTCTGGATACTCGCCATTTTGCTGCGACTTTTCGGCTATTTTGGGTAAGAGTTTCTAATTTTACACTCCGGCGAACTCTTGTCAATAGCGAAAAAGCGCTCAGGCGTATTGACACCCTTCCATAATTCCACTAGACTTTTTTAGGCCCTTCTGGAAATGGCGTGGGTAAGCGATGAATTCCCAAATGACCAAGCCTCCCCCTTGATGGTCAAGGGAGGGGGCGCCGTCGAGGAAGGGTAGGTGAAATGTAGAAATGGCTCGGGTAAGATTGGCGAAAAATGCCGGCTTTTGCATGGGAGTCCGCCGGGCCGTGGACATGGCCCTGGAAGAGGCCATGAAGAAAGACGGCCCCATCTATACTTATGGACCCCTGATCCACAACCCCCAGGTTCTTGGAATCCTCGAGGGAAAAGGGGTAAAAACGCTGGACGGCAGGTGTGTTTCTGGCCCAAAGGAAGGGACTCCTGTCACGGTGATCATCCGCGCCCATGGAGTGAGCCCGAAAGAGCGGAAGGAGCTGAAAGACTCGGGTGTGCGCATCCTGAATGCGACCTGCCCGCACGTGGGCAAGGTTCAGGGAATTATACAGCGGCACGCCAAAGATGGGTATACGACGGTGATCGTCGGCGAGAGGGATCATGCCGAGGTCATCGGTTTGCTGGGATACGCGAACGGGAAGGGATACGTCGTCAATACCCTGGAGGAACTGGAATCACTTCCCCCGCTGGAGAAGGTCTGCCTGGTGGCCCAGACCACGCAGGACCAGAAGCAATTCCAGTCCTTTGCTGGGGCGATTCAGAAAAGGTTCCCGGAGGCAAGGGTATTTGACACCATCTGCGACTCCACCCACCGCCGTCAGGATGAGGTGTTGGCCCTGGCCAAGAAGGTGGAAGCTATGGTGGTGGTGGGGGGAAAGGAAAGCGGGAATACCCGCCGCTTGGCGAAGATTTCGAAAGATACAGGTGTCCCAACCTTCCATGTGGAAACGGAAAAGGACCTGGACCTGCAAGAGCTCTCCCGGTATTCCGTCATCGGCGTCACCGCCGGCGCCTCTACGCCCAACTGGCTGATCCTGAAAGTCGTAGATCGGCTGAAGCGCCTACGGCTGCATCAAGGGATGGCTTATTACTTGGAAAGCCTGGGAAGGTTTGCGGCCATCAGTTATATCTTCTTGGCTTTTGGAGCGGGTTGTTTAGCCTATGCCAGCGTTATGATCCAGGGGATGCAGCCCAAGCTTTCCTGGGCGCTGGTTGCGTCCTTCTACGTTTTTTCCATGCATGTGCTGAATCGTTTAACGGATAAGGCCTCGGAGAGGTACAACCAGCCCGGCCGGACGGAGTTCTACGAGAGTTGGGGCTCATGGATGATCTTCGCCGGGATATTTTCGGCGGGCGTGGCCCTCACTCTGGCCTGGTTCCAGGGGCGTGTGCCCTTCTTTCTCCTTCTGGCCATCTCAGGACTGGGGATGATCTATAACATTCGAATTTTTCCGGGGAGTCCCGGAAGGGGAATCCGCTACCAGAGGCTCAGGGACATTCCTGGCTCAAAGACACTTTTTGTGGCTCTCGCCTGGGGTATCGTGACCTCGGTCCTCCCCGCACTGGCTGCCGGGCAGTGGCTTCTCCCCGGGACGGCGATCGCCTTCCTTTTCAGCGTAATTCTGGTC
>Ga0315282_10015680_pt1 | contig 11159 bp, 11 predicted proteins | sample YL17G07_20_MG_FD_203693 | JGI IMG/M metagenome (GOLD analysis project Ga0315282, IMG submission 203693) | Sediment microbial communities from Yellowstone Lake, YNP, Wyoming, USA - YL17G07_20 | ecosystem: Environmental > Aquatic > Freshwater > Lake > Sediment | place: USA: Wyoming | collected...
ATTATCAGAGCGCCCACTACCTTTCCCAAGGGGGTTACGGGATAGACATTCACACCAATGGTGGTCATGGTCAGGGTCGCCCACCACATGGTGTCAGGGATGTTCGGAAAGTTTTTGGGTTGAGCATCATGCTCCAGAAAGTAGACCACCGTCGAGGACAGAACCAGGAAGAAGATTATGGCCGAAAAGCTCATGGCCAGCTCGCGCTGCTGGGCTTTGATGACGTCTATTATGGTCTGGAGCGACTGGGAATACCGGTGAAGCTTTAGCAGCCGGAAGGTCCACAGAATCCTAAGGCTGCGCAGGAGTCTGTGGTCCGTCGGGAATGCCAGCGCCAGATAGAATGGCAGGATGACCATGAGATCTATGAGTGCCAGAGGAGTCAGAGCGTACCTCAGCCTTCCCGTAAATGGATTTTTATAGCTTGGGTCCACGTCGCAGGACCAGACGCGCAAAATATATTCTATAGTGAATATTATAATTGATATATCTGAAAGATAATTGAAAAGAACCTTATGCGCTACATAGATGTTCTCCACCGTCTCCAAAACCACGGCGGTGACGTTGAGAATCACCAGGACCAGCATAAAGATGTTCACCGCCTCGGCAATCCTGTCATCGGGCTCTGTTGCTTCCAGGATCTCGTAGGCCCGGAGCTTGTAGCTTTTGGCCATTCTCGCCTCCTTTGTATCTATCTTAATATATACGAACTTGCCCTCTTTTTAATATGCGTGCTGCTTGCCTCCAGCTTCGCGTCGCTCCCTGCAATCGAGAGAAGAACCTTAGCAGGGCGCTGGAGATGGCCCGCGAGGCCTTGCGCCGCGAAGCTGATATACTGATCTATCCCGAGCTCTTTCTAACGGGCTTCTGCTACGAAAACGGGATGCAGGACTCTCCACCTTTTCCTTCGCTTGATCCCTTCCGGGCGCTGGCACGCGAGCATGAGTGCCTGATCATCGGATCCTTTTGCAGCGGCCGTCAAAACCTGGGATTCTGCCTCGATGCTGAAAGCCTGGAGCTGCGGCCCAAGATCCATCCGTTCGATACGGAGAAGGAGCACTTCGACGGCGGAGATTTCGTCTCGCCTGTGGCCACGAGGTGGGGCATGGTGGGCCTTGAGATCTGCTACGACCTGCGCTTCCCTGAAGTGGCGCGGGCCCTGGCCCTTCAGGGCGCAGACTTCCTGGTAACTGTGGCCCAGTTTCCCGCGGCCCGAAGGGCACAGTGGCGGGCCCTTTGCCTGGCTCGGGCCATCGAGAACCAGATGCCACACCTGGCCTGCAACTGGGCTGATGGTGGAGCTTCCCTGATCGTCAACGCCCGTGGTGAGGTGCAGGCCGAGGCCGGATCTGAGGAGGCGATGATCGTGAACGAGGTTGACCTGGCCGGGCGGGACGCGGTGCGTCGTGAGATCACCTGCTTCGCCGACCGGCGGCCGGAGATCTACTGAGGTGTGATCTTGAACGCCCTGACCAGGAATTTCCTTATCTCGAGGTTCAAGGAGTACTATCTTGAGTCCTCTCTAGAGGTCCCGCCCGCCATGGAGGCACGCGAGTGGGGCTTCATCCTCTTCGACGACACCGGCATGCGCCGCCACAAGTCCTTCTTCAGCAGGGGCGAGCTGGCAGACTACGTGCGTAGCATGGTGCCCGCCCACATCTATCACTCCGCTGCTTACTACCAGCGGCCCGGAGCACCGACCATGAAGGAGAAGCTCTGGCAGGGCGCGGACCTGATCTTTGATCTGGATGCCGACCACCTGCGAAAAGCACCCAAATCCTATGGAGATATGCTGGCGCTGGTGAAAAAAGAGACCTTGAAGCTCCTCGGCTTTCTCATGGCGGACTTCGGGTTTGCTGAAGATAAACTGAGCATCGCCTTCTCCGGAGGCCGGGGCTACCACATCCACGTCCGGGACCCGCGCATTCTCAGCTTGGGCAGCGACGAGCGCCGGGAGATCGTGGATTACCTGGTCGGGAGGGGTTTGGATTCTAAGCAATTCATTTCCAAAAGGGTGATCACAGGCGACTTTGGCGATGAAAAAGTCAGAGTTCTCAGATGTTCTCCTTCGAACTCTGCGGGGTGGGGTGGCAAGTTGAATAGAGCAATTGTTCAATTTGCTCAAGATATCTGCAGCCTACCCAAGAATGATGCAATAGAAAGATTAACTGAAATAAAGGGTATCGGAAATGTTCGTGCCCCAAAGTTCTATGAATATTTAAAGCTAGATAAGACCTTGGAGGACATAAGATCTGGCAATCTCGATAGTGCTAATGCAAGTCAGGAAATTTGGAGACATATTATTAATAATTATCTTAATAACCAATTTGTGCAAATTGGTGGCGAGACCGACGAGCCCGTCACTGCCGACGTGCGTCGGCTGATTCGCTGTCCGGGAAGCCTGCACGGCGGCTCTGGCTTCCGGGCTACGCCGTTAACCCTGTCGAGCCTGGAGGACTTCGATCCCCTTCAAGATGCCGTCGTCTTCGGGGACGATCCCGTGCCCCTGGAGATCCAAAAGCCCTTCCGCACGGAGATGAAGGGCGAAAGCTATTCCCTGGCCGAGGGCAGAACGGAGGTGCCACTCCATGCGGCGGTATTTCTCATGGCACGGGGCGTGGCGGAGGCGCGGGCAAAGCCTTGAATCAGTGATAAATCTATATATAGTATCCAATCTTTGATAAAGAGCCGCGCTAAGGGCTGACGGAGGATGAATGGACCTGGCCAACACGCTCCGGGAGGAGCGCAAATCCGCGGAGCTGCAGCATCTGGATAAGAACTTTTACCAGCAGGTCGGAGCCTATCTGGTTGGCCTGGGGCAGGAGCTCTCCGAGGTGGAGGACCCCTTCAGCGTAGAGGCCCAGATCCTCCACGATACCCTCAAGAGCGAGAAGGGCAGCGTGAACAAGCTCATCGACCAGAGGCTGAAGAAGATCGTCCGCCGGGCGCTCCGCAACGCTCGCTCCGATTCCAGGGATGACGCCTTCCAGGGCATGACCGAAGAAGAGGATGAGATCTACAGGAGCCTCCTTTTGGCCATCGCCAAAGGCCGCGAGGCCATAATGGTTCACGTGTCTCACACCGAAAGGCCTTTAACGGGCAAGAAAGATATATTTCGGGACTACGAAGTTGTTAGGTTGCTGGATAGTGTTCCTTTGTTTGTGGGAGTTGACGGGAGGAATTATCTCCTCTCCAAAGATGATGTGGCAGCCCTTCCGGCCGTTCACGCCAAAAACCTGCGAAACAAAGATCTAGCGGCTGAAGTGAAGATTGAGAGAGATGATCTTAAGTGAAGATGCCAAAAAACCTTAACGCTTACTGCCCATTCTGCAAAAAGCACACGGCTCAAACGGTGGAGCGGGTGAGAAAGGGCCGGGCTTCCTCCTTGACTCATATTTCGAGGCAGAAGCTCAGAGCCAATGGAATTGGAAATCAAGGCAAGTTCTCCAAAGTGCCTGGCGGCGACAAGCCCACCAAGAGACTGAACCTCAGGTACCGCTGCAGCGTCTGCAAGAAGGCTCACAACCGGCCAGGCTTTCGAGCGGGCAAGTTCGACCTGGTGGAGGGATAGGTCTGCCATCCAAGTTCATCAAGGTAAAGTGCAACGACTGCGAGAACGAGCAGGTGATCTTCGCCCTTGCCTCCACGGTCGTCAAATGCCTGGTCTGCGGGCGGACGCTCGCGGAGCCGACAGGCGGCAAGGCTGAGATCAAGACCCAGGTAGTAGAAGCCTTAGAGTGATCTTTGATGCAACGCGAGGGCTGGCCAGAGCCCGGATCCCTAGTAGTCTGCACCGTGACTCAGGTTGTGGACTTCGGAGCCTTCGTATCTCTGGATGAGTACGCCGGCAAGCAGGGCTTGATCCACATCTCCGAGGTGGCCAGCGGATGGATAAAGTACATCCGCGACCACGTGCGCGAGGGGCAGAAGATCGTCTGCAAAGTCCTGAATGTGGACACATCACGGCACCATATCGATCTCTCCCTTAAAGATGTAAATGAGCATCAGCGGCGGGAGAAGATCCAGGAGTGGAAGGCAGATCAGAAAGCCTGGAAATGGCTGGAGATGGCCTACAAAGACAGGCCCGAGGATGTCAAGCGCGTGGCCGACGCCCTGGTAGTCGCCTACGACAGCCTCTACCTGGCTATGGAGGAGGCGGCCATAAGCGGAGCCGATGCCCTGAAAGATGCGGGCCTGCCAGAGGAAGATGTGGCGATCCTGGAAAATCTCTCCAGGGAAAACGTCAAGATACCCTCCGTTGATATCAGCGGCTATGTGGATATCACTTCTCCAGCTCCTGATGGAGTAGAGGTTATCCGCAAGGCCCTCAAGCAGGCCAAGCGCGCCAAGGACAAAGATGCAACGTTGAACGTCACCTACACCGGTGCGCCACGCTACCGCATTCATGTTACCGCTCCCGATTATAAGCATGCTGAGTCTGTTCTAAAGAAATCTGCTCAGGCTGTGGTGAAGTACATCGAGCAGCATGGCGGAGAAGGCACCTTCCTCAGAGATGCATGAGATCCAAGATCCTGAAGTGTACGGCCTGCGGTCGCTACACCCTGAAGGAGATCTGTCCCCTCTGCGGCGCTCCCGCTATTATCACCAAACCGGCGAGGTTCTCTCCCGATGATCCTTATGGAAAGTACAGGAGAGCTATTGCCCAGGAGGCAAAATGAAGGAGACCCTAGTTCACCGCATAAGAGAAATTACTCTCAAGGACCCCATCCTGGTGGAGGGGTTGCCCGGCGTGGGTCATGTGGGAAAGCTGGTGGCCGATCACATGGTGGAGGAGTTACAAGCTGAGAAGATCATCGAGATCTACTCCCCTCACTTTCCGCCCCAGGTCATGGTGAAGGAAGACGGCACCATCAAGCAGGTCAGGAACGAGATCTATGCTCGTCAAGGAAAGAACGGTGAGCCGGATCTGCTTATTCTTATAGGCGACTACCAGAGCGCCACCAATGAGGGGCACTATGAAATCACGAGCATCATACTGGACATCGCTCAAAGCTTCCAGGTGCAGCGCATCTATACCTTGGGCGGCTACGGCACGGGTCAGTTCGTTGATAAGCCAACAGTCATGGGTGCCGCCACCCGCGTTGAGCTGGTAGAAGAGATGAAGCAGCAGGGTGTGGTCTTCCACGAGAACGAGCCTGGTGGAGGCATCATCGGCGTCTCCGGGCTTTTGCTGGGGCTGGGAGCCCTGCGGGGCATGGATGCCGTCTGCTTGATGGGAGTCACCAGCGGATATCTTGTTGATCCCAAGGCGGCGCAGGAGGTCCTCAGGATTCTCTCCCGCATTCTGGGGCTGGAAGTAGGCATGCAGGCTCTGGAGGAGCGGGCGAAGGAGATGGAAAAGATCATAGGCAAGCTCCAGGAGATGGAGCGGGCTCAGGCACCTTGCGAGGCGGGCGGAGATGAAGATCTCAGATACATCGGATAGCCTTATCGAATTTGCAGATCAGCTCCTGACCCTGGCAAAGCAAGAGGGGGCAGAGGAGGCAGAGGTCTTTGGCATCTTGGGCCGTTCCGTGAATGTAGACCTGCGAAAAAATGAGGTAGAACTGGCCAGCGAGAGCTTTCATCGAGGGCTGGGCCTGAGGGCTGTCGTAAAGGGCGCCGTCGGATTTTCCAGTACCAGCGACATGAAGATCCTGGCATCAGCCGCTCGCAGCGCCGTGAAGTCGGCCCGGGCACGGGGTTTGGACGAATCTTGGCGCTCTCTTCCCTTTCCTGAGGGGGTCTTTTGGCCGGAAGGTGTCTTCGATGCGCGGTTGGAGGGAATCGGGCCGGAGGAGTGTCTTGACCTGGCGGCGAGCCTGCTGCAGGGCTGCGCCGAAGTTCAAGGGGCAGAGCCCGTCTCCGGAGGCGTTGCTTGCGTCTCTGGCATGAGTTTTGTGATGAACACGCACGGCGTTGAGCTGCAGGAGACTTCAACTCTAATGCACGCCTCTCTGGAAACCATCGCCAGAGGAGCAGATGTTGCGACGGGCAGCGATTTCCAGAATTCTCGAACCCTTCTGACCTCACTGGATGAAGTGGGGAATACAGCAGCCGAGATGGCCAGGTCATCCTTGGGAGGCGTGAAGGCTGAGAGCGGGACCTTCGAGGTTCTCCTCAAACCTCTGGCTTTCGCTGAGCTGCTGGAGGGCACCCTGCTGCCTTCCCTGTCTGCAGACAGCGTGCAAAAGGGGCGCTCTTCTCTGAAGGGAAAAGTAGGAGAGAAGGTCTCTTCGGAAAGCCTCCGGATTGTAGATGATGGTCTGCTTTCGGGCGGCATGGATTCGTCGGCCTTCGATGGCGAGGGTGTGCCGTCCCAGAAGAACGTTCTCATCGAAGACGGCATTTTAAAGAGGTTCCTCTATGACAGCTACACTGCGGGAAAGGATGGCGTCAAATCTACGGGCAATGCGGTGCGCTCAGGATACTCCGATGTTCCTCGCGTGGGCATCCGGAATCTGATCATTGGTTCAGCCAGGGCTCGCGACCTCCTGGCGGAGACGAAGGGATATCTTGTAAACGGTCTCATCGGTGCCCATACCGCCAACTCCATTTCAGGCGACTTCTCTGTGGAGGCGAGAAACAGTTTTTGGGTCATGCCGGGTGAGGAAGCGAAGCCCATCCGGTCCTTGATGCTCGCCGGGAATATCTTCGATCTCCTCAAGGATATTGAGGTGGGCACCGACCTGCGCATGGTGGGCGCTGTGGTCACACCTACGGTCAAAGTCAGAATGAAAGTGGTAGGCAGCTAAGGTGGTTTTGATGATTATCGGAGGGCCGGCCTCCCAGCTGATAGCTGGCAGAGTGGCGGCTATTTTGGGAGAAACGCTTGCTCTTTGCGATTACAAGACATTTCCCGATGGTGAATCGTACACTCAGGTGGTCACGCCGCTGGAGGATGAGGTGGCAATAATCCAATCCACACCCACGGATCAAGACCTTGTTTATCTTCTCCAGCTCCTGGACGTCTGCCGGGATCGGAAGGTCTCCCTGGTTATACCCTACTTCGGCTATGCCCGCCAGGACAAGGTCTTCAAGCCAGGAGAGCCCATAACCGCCCGGGCGGTGGCCACGGCGCTAAATCCCTTCTTGAAGGACGGAAAGGTCTATCTGGTTAACATCCACGCTCCGTCTATATTATCTCATTTCCAGTGCGATGCCAAGAACCTGGACGCGACGTCCCTGCTGGCCGAGAGGATCAGCTCCCTCTGTCTGAAGGACCCCGTAGTCATATCTCCTGACAAGGGCGCCATGGCCATGGCCAAGACCGCAGCTGTGCATTTGGGTGCAGCCTGCGATTACCTGCAGAAGACCAGGCTCTCTGGCACGGAGGTCTCCATGGCACCAAAGGAGATTGATGTAAGGGGAAGGGACGTGGTCATTTTCGATGATATGATAGCAACGGGCGGTACCATGGCTACGGCCATAGCGCTGCTGCGTCAGCAGGGCGCGAGAAAGGTGTACCTGGCTGCAGTACACGCTGTGCTCACGAGTTCGGCGATTCTTAAGCTCTACCGCTCCGGGGTAGAGGCCGTCCTGGCCACGGATACGCTGGACAAAGGTGTCTCCGCGGTTTCGGTAGCTCCGCTGATAGCTGATGCTCTAAAACTCGCATTTAGAAAATAGCTAAATGAAGTCGCTCCTGGGAACGACTTCAACCGACCTTCTAGTATCTCACGCTCTGTCCCTGGCCACAGGTGCCGCAGGGCGGAAGCGGCTTGTCTGCCTTCAGCTCAATTTTCCAATCGGCTTTGCAAGAGACGCATTCGTAAGTTTCTGTGCCTGGCTTCTCTCCTATTTTAAACATCTTCTTAGCCATACAAATCTCCCCTTAGTATAACGGCACTCATTTTTTAATAAATGTTTCATCTGAGCATGATTTATACCTGGGCGAATAATGGATACTGCAATGTCCGGCAACACTTTTGGCACCTTATTTCGTATCACCACCTGGGGCGAGTCGCACGGCAGAGCGGTGGGCGTCGTGGTGGACGGCTGCCCCGCAGGTCTGATTCTTGCGGAGGAAGACATCCAGAAGGAACTGGATCGCAGGCGTCCCGGCCAGAGCAGGGCATCTACGAAGCGTCAAGAAGCGGACTGCGTGGAGATTTTATCAGGAATCTTCGAGGGCAAGACCACCGGGACGCCGATCTCTCTGATCGTCTGGAACAAGGACGCGGATTCATCCGCCTATGATACCATTCGAAATACCCCTCGGCCTGGTCATGCAGACTACACCTACCAGGCCAAGTATGGCTTTCGCGATCATCGGGGCGGCGGCCGGGCTTCGGCCCGCGAGACCGTGGGCCGGGTGGCTGCCGGAGCCATCGCTAAAAAGCTCCTCACCAAGGAAGGCGTCGAGATCGCGGCTTACGTGGCAGAGCTAGGCGGGATCCGGGCCAGCATCGCTTCTTCGGATATCCCGGAACTGAAGGCTAGAGCGGAATCCAACCCGGTTCGCTGTCCTGACCTCTCCGCGGCCGAAGAGATGCTCCGGCTTCTGGATCAGGTTCGCCAAGAGGGCGATAGCCTGGGTGGCATAGTAGTAGTAGTCGCCAAAGGCGTGCCTGCGGGCCTTGGCGAGCCGGTCTTCGACAAGCTCGATGCCGACCTGGCTAAGGTCTTGATGAGCCTCGGCGCTGTGAAGGCGGTGGAGATCGGCGCAGGTCTTGAGAGCGCCCGAATGCGAGGAAGCGAGATGAATGATCCTATGGTCATCCGAGAAGGCAAGATCGAGTTTGAGAGCAATAATGCCGGAGGCATCCTGGGGGGCATCTCCACGGGCGAGCCCATCGTCTGCAAAATTGCAGTGAAGCCGACTCCCTCCATCGCCAAGCGGCAGCGCACAGTCGATCTCGCTTCGGGCAAAGCTGCAGAGATCGAGATCCGAGGAAGGCACGATCCGGCCATTCCGCCCAGGATCGTGCCCGTGGCTGAGGCCATGGTGGCTTTGGTCTTGGCGGATCACCTTCTCAGGCAGAGAGCGGCGGGCCCCTGATTTATATCCATTGGCGCAAGGTTTGGTGGTATGCAGAAGGAGTTCCGCAGCCTCATCTCCCTGGAGGAGGCCAAATCGATAGTTCTCGACCATGCTCCTAGGCCGGAGGCGGAGGCAGTTCCCTTGGAATGCGCCAGGGGGGCGGTTCTGGCTGAAAAGATCATATCGGCCATGGATGTTCCGGGGTTTTCTCGCGCCTCCATGGATGGCTACGCCGTCCGTGCCGAGGACACTCTTCTGTCCAGAGAGGACAGGCCGACGAGCCTGCGGCTTGTAGGCAGCGTCTCCATGGGCGTGTCCGCTGACGTCCAGGTCGCCAAGGGCGAGGTCGCCGAGGTCTCCACCGGCTGCATGATGCCCGCGGGGGCAGATGCGGTGGTCATGATCGAGTATTCCCAGCCCGAAGGCGATGAGGTCTTGATCCGCAGGCCCGTCCATGCTGGCGAGAACGTGCAGGCTGCGGGCAGCGACATCGCCCTTGGCGAAGCTGTCCTCTTTCCGGGAACGAGGCTGACGGCGCGCGAGCTGGGCGTGTTGGCCGCCCTTGGCCGGGAAAAGGTCAAAGTCAGGAGCCTACGGGTGGGCGTGGCCTCCACCGGCAACGAGCTTGTGCCACCCGGCCGCCTTCTGAGTCCGGGACAGATCTACGATATAAATTCCTACTCCATTGCTTCTGCCGTTGAAGAGTGCAAAGCCATGGCCATCCAGTACGGCATCCTTCCTGATAACAAGGAAGAGATGTCAAAAGCTCTGCAAAAGATGGCAGGCGAGTGTGGCCTGATCCTGGTGAGCGGCAGCACCTCTGCAGGGGTTGGCGATATGATCTATCAGGTCCTGGATGAGATAGGGGAAACGCTATTTCACGGTGTGAACCTGAAGCCTGGCAAACCCACCATCTTCGGCCTGATCGACGGCACGCCCTGCCTGGGACTGCCCGGCTATCCGGCAAGCGCTCTGACGGTCTTCAGCCTTCTGGCGGCCCCTGCCATTCAAAAGTCCCTGGGTCTGAAATTCCAGGGAAGAAGGCTGTCAGGAAGGCTGGCCAGGCCAGTGCGTTCCGAAAGTCGCCAGCAAATGTTGGCAGTGGGCGTTTCCGGGGAACTGGTCTATCCCGTGGACAAAGGCAGCGGGTCCATCACCACATTGGCCCGGGCAGATGGCGTCATCGATATTCCTGCGGAAGTTGAGTTTCTGGAAAAGGGGGATGCAGTCGAGGTGCATCTCTTTGGAGAGCTGGATGCACCCGATTTGATCGTGGCGGGCGAGAACTCCCTGTGTTTGGAGGATCTGACCGAACCCCTGCCCTACCAGGTACGGCTGCTGAACAACGGCACAGTTCCGGGACGGATCTTTCTGCAGGACGGACTGGCAGACCTGGCAGTCGTCTCCGGTCCGCAAAGGCAAACGGATAAAATAACAGTTCTGCAGGGCTTTTCCCGGGAGCTGGGTCTGATCTTCCGGAACGAAAGAACGCTGCAGGACATCGACCACACTCGCGTGGTGGGCTGGCAGAAGGACTCGGCGATGAAGACGCTTTTCGATCGCGTCCTGAAGGATCTTGGCATTTCGGATCCGAAGTACGTGCGTCTAGCCAGGACCCATTCCGCTGTCGCCGCAGCTGTGGCTTCGGGTCAGGCCGACCTGGGCTTTGGCGAGCGAGCGGCTGCAGAGCAGGCGGGCCTGGGCTTCCGGTCCCTGGCGGAGGATGAGATCCACTTTCTGGCCAATCCTGCAAAGCTGAAAAATCCGGCATTGAAATCCTTCATTTCTGCGCTGAAGACGGCTTGGGTGGCGCGTAGGCCTTAATTTTCCGTTCGTAGTAGCTGAGCGGGTGGCGAATCCTCCGGCATAGCTCGTCCTCACCCGGGCAGTTGCCGTAGGTGGTCATGGTTGCACACGATGGCGGTTTATACTGAGTTCCACTGGCGCCGCCGATGTGCTCCACCTGGTACCTGGTCCTCTCTTCCTCAAAGTCCGGGCTGGTATTGAAGAGCCGGATGACCTCCTCTGCGGGCATGTTGATCTGCAAGAGGAAGCTCACCAGGGCAAATCGCGCGGAATGGGCCAGGTTTGCGCCCCTGGCGACCTCGGATAGCATCGTTTTGATGCAGGGTGGAAAGGCCCCCCCCTCGACCTTTCCCAGATCCACCTTCTGGCG
>Ga0315282_10015681_pt1 | contig 11158 bp, 15 predicted proteins | sample YL17G07_20_MG_FD_203693 | JGI IMG/M metagenome (GOLD analysis project Ga0315282, IMG submission 203693) | Sediment microbial communities from Yellowstone Lake, YNP, Wyoming, USA - YL17G07_20 | ecosystem: Environmental > Aquatic > Freshwater > Lake > Sediment | place: USA: Wyoming | collected...
CTTGTTCGTGGAAGAAGGCGGTTGGAGACGCGGTTGCAATCTTGCGCACTATGTCCCCTAATGGCTCGAAGTATGCGGCGACTTCGAGTGCGTTGTATGTTTTTCCTCCACTTGATTCCCCAGCCATCAGTATGTTGATCTGGTCCTCATCAGTGAATACTAGAAGGCAACCGCAGAAGAGAATGAGCTTCGTCGCGACATCTCGCCGTATGGTGGAACCAAGAGCATCAGCGACGTCGCTGAAGGATATCGGTCGTTCAATCGCACGTGAGTAGGCGCGAAACACTTCGTCCGGTTCAATATTGAACTTCGCAGCAATCGTCGCTCCGAAATCTGCGCCGTCGTAATGGTCCTGAAGAGTGAAGGGCCCAAGCTCAGTTTCGCCCAGCCTATAGTGGTATCCTGCAGCGGTTATTCTGCACTCAAGTGTGGATGCGCCTGAGACTGCGCCAAGCTGAGTCCCTGAGAGGCCCCCAGATGCTCCCCCTATATCACTCGTCATGGGAAACCTGCGCGAAAGCGCATTAAAAGGGGGAATTGGAGAATTTCTGTTTCCATTTTCTGCGGTCGCGACATGAATCTCGTTGTGCCTGAACTTTTTGACCATCAAACTCGCCCCCTAGCTAGGTCTGGCTACTGAGGCGCAGCGTTGCGCGACCGCCAGGATCGGCCTATCTAAAGGCAGGCTTACGCGCTTGAGACTGTGCTTGGAGGGTACGACTTCGAAAGTGTCTGTCTGTCCTTGCCGCCAATTTTCGAAGCCCGCCTTCCGCCTGATGACCTCCTCCAACTCGGGGAAGATTTCGATCCCTATGCTGTTCCTTCCAAGCTGCCTTGCAATCTTCATCGATGTGCCGGAGCCGCAGAATGGGTCGAGGACGGTCTCTCCGACGAAGCTGTATAGCTGGATTAGGCGTTTTGGAATCTCTTCTGGGTATGCTGCGACCCCTTCCTCTAATCTGCCTTTTACGGGTGGCACATTTGGTATGAACCACACGTTCAGGTTCCATAATTCTCTATCGAACTTGTTGAGGTCGATTCTGGAGGCTTTGACAACCGTCGAGTTCAGCGTCTTGACGTACGCGCTATTGTTCAGTTTTCCTTTCTGGAAAACGAGTATGCTCTCCTTCACGTTATCGGGGAAGTAGTAGGTCGGGAGAGCCTGTTTTTTCATGTGTCCGCTTCTGCGGCTGAATCGTGAGTATCCTTCCGCCTTCAACCACGTGATGTTTTCGGAATACCTGAACCCCTTATCGCACATTACTCTAATTGTGTCGGCGACGATAGGGTAGAGGTCTCCATTGACGCGAACGTCATCGACCACCCAGGCGCATTTCCGGCCCGGCACTAGCACACGCTTCAACTCGTCCCCGACTATGGATAGGAGATGTTTGAAGGCGGTGTAGTTCTCGAACATGTTCGGAGAGTCAAAAGGCGCATTGAAGTAGGGGGGAGAGAAACATGCAAAATGGATACTGGCATCGGGAATCTCACGCATCCTAGCGCAACAGTCTCCAATCATGAGCACGTGGTGTGTCCCCTGCTGCAGGGTCGCCGCGGCGGGAGCGTGGGTCATCGGGTCTGTGCTCCTGCCGGGAGTGGCGCTGGGGGTTTGGGTGCTGGCGGAAGGTGGTTACCGTTCCATCCAGCCATTTTGAGTAAAAAGAGTACTTTGATTTGGTGCGGTTCTGTTTTCTCAGTCTTCTTGTTGGAGAGGCAGTAGTTGCAGTTGTAGCCGCAGTACTTTTCTTTCGCTCTGCCGCTGAGGACTGCGATTCCTTCAGGGCACAGGAACTCGCCTTTGCGCTGCTCTTTTGGGTCTTGTATGACTCGGGCGTAGTTGTCCGTGTTGACGTTGATTAGGTGGTCGAAGTGTCCTCCGAATGATCGAATTACTGTGAAGTTGGGGAGGGTGGTTAGTGGCGTTAGGTCTAGGTGTAGTGATTTGGTGTACAAGTAAAAGTAGACTTGTGGGAGGCGACGTGCTATCTCCGCTACCTTCTGAACGTACTTTTGGTTGTACAGGTCGCCGGAGACGTGGAAGCGCACCCATTGGACTCCGCTTGCCTGGATTTCGGCAACCATTTCATCAACGAAAGTGTCTGTGAGCGTCGCCCAGAAGTTGCACCATCGAGCTTGTGGTACGCCTTTCCATTTCCCGACTTGGGCTTTGAGGGACGTGCAGTATTTCCGACAGGCTTTGGCTGCGGGGCAGGTGAATAGTGCTGGGAGGTCAAAGATTGCGACGATGCTGCTTATCTTATCATTTCCAAAAGAGAGAAGGATCTTAAAGGCGGCTAGTAGCAGTTTGCCGGCTGGGCATTGACTTGAGTGGTTCCTGCTCATCGCAGAACCACTCCGCAGCTGCCATCCACCGGTTGATGGACGTACTCGGTCAGAGTGTACTGTTCATCCTCCAGTCCCAGTACGATTTCATTACTCTCAATCGAACGCCCGCAGCCCGGGCAACGGTCCCTCGCTCCTACGTATCCATAATTCGTCAACTTTTATCACGGACGAGCGAAAAGCAAAATAGGTTCAGAGTCCGCGAATCGCGCAGCAGTTGTGATGCGCGGTGCGCGATGCGGTTTGAGGCGTTTGAGGGAGCCGAGCGAGCCCATCCGGTCTACGATTCTGCTTTATCTCGCCAGCCTGCCCCAAGGACAGGTTGCTTGGGGGCAGAGGATCGCCGCTGAACTGCGTGCAAAGAAGCTCCCAAACTTATCACCAAACACCGTTTATTCAGCTCTGGAAGACTTCCGCAGCAAACTACTCGTCGAGCTGGTGAACCCCAGAAAATCACATCCGGCGACCCCGACAGAAGCCCTCGTGAATTCAGCGTACACCGACGAGGACAGAAAACGGCTGGAGATAAGCAGACGGCTGCTCCGAGCCGGTTACACGCAAGGCGATTTGAAGCAGCTCGATCAGGAGCGCAAGATGCTGCACGAGCTGGAGAGGAAGGACGAGAAGAAGCACATGAAGCGACAGTTTAGTGGCCTAGCTGGGCTTCGACCACACGAGGTCAAGTGGCTCGTCGAGGAAAAGAAGCGCACCGGCTTCAGACCGCCGGATCCTCGCGCAAAGCTCTACCTGCTGACTACAACTGGACGAAAGGTCGCTGAACTAATGAAGCAGAAAGATCTGCTGACGGAGTGGTGGTCGTGCCGCGAATCGCCTACAGAGAATCCGCAGTTTTTGGCTAAACTTCGAGCTCGTGGCTTTGAGCCGTCTCATGTCGATGCCGCCGTCAGGACCGGCATGCTCTCACCGCAGTGGAAGCAGCCTGAGGAGCACCCCGGAAGTTTCACGTACAGTATCGAAACATCTGCTGGAATCGCCCAAGCCTTCGCCCCGCATATAATAGGTCAAGGACAAGCAATAGGTCAACGTCGCTGCCGATACCAGCTCATGTAGTTGACAGTATGCTGATTCAATGGAATAGATGCGAATTGCCTATTCCCTACGGGGATACGCAAGGAATTTCCGGAGATTTTGAATCCGTAACAGGAAACGACAAGAAGCACCTTCAAGTGCGGATTCTTAGTTGAGTATCCGCGTCTAATCGATTTCTTTCTTGCCGCCAGGATTCCCGCCGCCTTGGAGATCGCGCAGAGTTTGTAGTAGGACGGGACGCTAAAGATCCGGAGTTGCCTGTAGCCGAGGATGGAGAGCCTCTTCAATGATGATGCCTCGCTTTCCAAGCCAATTCGAATGCAGAGTTTAGTCATGGCACGGAAGTACTCCGCTCAAGCTTGGTCGCTCGGTTCGAGACCGAACCCGGACCGCGACCGGCAAAGGATAACAATAAGGTTGTACGGTATACCCTCCAGATGGCGGAGGCTCTTGGCGACTGTTAAGACGACGCTTGTCCTGGACGAGAAGATTTGGAGCGAGTTCAGAAGGTTCGTAGAAGCAGCTTACGGGACGACAAGAAAGATGAGCGCTGGCGTTGAGGAAGCTCTAGGCAGCTTCACTCCTGTCGCGGTCCTCGAAGCCTTTTGCGTCAAGCGCTGGAATTGTCTTGGACTCGTATCCTTCATCTCAAGAGATCGTAAGTCAAAGGCCGAAGGTCAAGGTATCGACGGCGAGAACGATCAGACGGATGAGAGATGAGCGCAAAAAACGTGTATCTTGACACAAGCGCCATCGTCAAGAGGTATGTCGAAGAGAAAGGATCCCAGCTCGTTGACGATATCTACGGTCGAGCCGAGGTAGGTGCCCTTAGGATATCGTTCTCGATGTGGAACGTGGGCGAACTGATAGGTGCACTTGACCAACATCTCCGCAGAAAAGTCATCTCGGACGTGCAGTTTGGAACTAGCATTAGGAACTTTCGCAGAAACGATAAAGTTGTTCAGGCTTGGCTACCTCGACATACGATCTCCAACTGCCAAGATATTCGTTGATGCTTGGCGTCTGATTCTTTCAAGCCACACCTACGAAGCTGACGCCATCCAGATTGCAACGGCGAAGAACCTCGAGTGTGATTTCTTCCTTAGCGCAGATGCAGAGCTGATTGAAGTCGCGAAACTAGCCAATTTGCAAGCAGCTAACGTGGAGACAGAGCCGCAGAAAATCCTGGATCATCTTCTGATGGAGAAAAAAGGAAAACAAATATCCTATCGATGTCTATCTCTAGCAGTTTGTCGATTATGTAGTCGATGGCCGGTCTCCCACTTATAGGAAGAAGAGGTTTCGGAAAATCGTGGGTTATAGGCCACATTCTTTTCGCATAGCCGCCAGCTAGGACAACAGCTCTCAAGGAAGCTCAACTCATCATTGAATGCATAGCGCTTGTATGAGCGTGTGATGGTTAAGATGTAGCTCAAGGTGGAGAAGTCGGAAAGCAGGGTACAATGACATTGCCTCGCCTTCTTGTACACGGAGTCATCGGCCTTCTTATTTCCATCCTCATCACGTACTTATTCAGTCCGTTGGGCGACTTGATCTTGCCGCTATCCGTGACATCCTCCCACGCCTAAAGGTTGTGGGCTTCTCGCTTCAATGCCGCTGCTTGCCCATGCCTTAACGTTCGCAGGGGTAGAGGTTTTGGCTCTGCGGGTGACAACCCTCCGTCCGAGGGCGAGCAACTCAAGATGCCAAGCTTCCTGATCAGCAACGCCGAATTCGAATCTCTGGGTAGGTCGGCTTCACAGTTTGGGCACCGATGTTCTCGTTCAGTTAGGCTTTTCGGAACCCACGTTAGGCATCGGTAGCAGAATTGACTTGTGCCCCAAGGATCAACGAATAGCACATGTTTTCCAAGCATCTCCGCTTTGCGGATGCACTTCACCGTGAATCTGCTCCACGACGCGTCCGAGATTGCTTTGGCCAGGGGATGGTTTCTGAGCATGCTTGCAACATTCAACTTCTCCAAGACCAACATGTCGGCGTGTTTGAAAATAGTGTTGACCAGCTTGTTCTGCCAGTCCTCACGTTGACGAGCAACATGCATGTGAAGCCTCGCTAGTTGTAATGCCAATGCCCGTCGTCGCTTCGAACCTTTACGTTTCCTTGCCAGCTGTCTTTGCAGATGCTTAATTTTCTCCTCGGCGACGCGTAGAAACTTCGGGTATTCAGCGGATTCAGCGTTGTCAAGTGTGGCGAATTTTTCCAAGCCCAAGTCTGCTCCACGAATCTTCTGGCCGGGTATCCGGTTAATCTTTGGTTTCGCCAGTGCTGCTTTTTCTGTTAGGAAGATGGCGTACCATTCTCCCACCGCATATTTGATCGTTAGTCTTCGAACTGTGCCTTCCAGTGGCCTGTGCTGAAAAATTCTGACCTTGCCAATCTTTGAGAGATGCAGGCGTCCGTCAGCCAGCTTGAAGCCTGACTGTGGATAGGTTAGGGATCTGTAGTCCTCGAATTTCTTGCTTCTTGGGAACCTTGCTCTACCTTCGAAGTAGTTCTTGAATGCGTAGACTACTCGATCAGCGACGTTCTGTGACACTTGCGAGTAGACATCTTGTAGTTTTGGGCTGTTCTGTCTAACTCGTAGTGCGAGTTCTCTGAGACCTGTTCGGCTTAACGAGTTACGGTGCTGTTGATATTTCTGAATTTTCTCAGCTCTCAGCGTGTTGTATAGTTCACATAGGGCGTGTAGGCTGCGTTTGAACCGCATCTCCTGCACGCCAGATGGGTACAGACGATACTTGTAGGCTGAGAGCAACGATTGTTCCTGCATACTCACGTCCGCTGCCCTTTTAACGATTGCAGGCTCGCTCTCATCCCACCCCTGAAGGGTGTGGGTTTTCCCGCTCGCTTTGATAAGAAAACGACGTACTCCAACGAAGCTGGTCTTCGCTTCTACCTGCACGAATCTCCATGTCTTTTGGGCATGCGAGGCGTATTGAAGGGGGGAGACGGTCGTGCATAAGTCAAAGATTGTTTCGTTATGATGTGTCAGCAGGTTTATGTTATACGTTGCGTATAACGGGACCTTGATGGTCCTTGACTGTCGTTCCAATCAGGCTGAGCCGTCAGGATGCAAGGAATCTGGACCGACTGGTTAAGTTGGGAATTTACCGAAGTAGGACCGAGGCGATAAGGGCAATGATCCAGGCAGGAGCCGATGAGCAAGTAGGCCGATACCTCATGAACGAAACCGTTCTGGATGCTTTGAATGAACTCCTAGAATACGAGAAAGGTAACGGAAGCAACCCACTCCGCATAACCACAGGAAAGACTGCGGCAGAGATTGTTGCCGAAGGTAGGCAGTGACGGCAACCTATCTCGATACGAGTGTTATCTTAGCACGATACGTACGATCAGACCCGAGCTTTCACAGCGTCGAGAATTTCTTCAAGAGGATGTCTGAGCCGAGGTACATTTCAGAAATATCGATCTTGGAATTGTACTGCGTCTTCTCACGCCTCATAAGTGGGGGTTCGCTCACAACCATCGACGACGTAAGAGGCTTCGGTCAGCTAACAATCGATGAGAAAGTGCGAGTCGCGGTTGATCATGCAGTCCGAACATGGAGAGTGAAGGTAATAGTGCCGGAAAGAACACTCGTTCGGCTGCCCCTTTCGAAGCAGACGTTTGAAATTGCGCATGAATTTTTCGAAGCCATCCGGTCTTCACCATGGGTCGGCCTGAAAACGCTGGATGCACTCCACGTAGCTTACGCACACTCAATAAAGGAGCTGGTCCCCGACCTCGATACGTTCACGACACTCGACGAGGATATCTTGTCAAAAAGGGAATCGATTCATAAAGAAACTGGCATTAGGGTTGTGACTCCTCTGGCGGGGGTGTGAACTTAGTTTGAATATCCTAGTCACGGGTGCAGCGGGATTCATAGGTAGCTTCTCTAACTTCTCGAACGAGGGTTCGAGGTAGTTGGGTTCGACAACCTATCATCAGGAACCAAAACCAACCTCGCCGACTCACTGAAGAAGGTTTCGCTTCGTAGAAGGTGACCTCCTCGATCCTCAGGCTGTCGAGGGCGCACTGGGCAGTTGCAGTCTAATCTTCCATTTGGCCGCCGATCCGGAAGTAAGGGTGGGCGCCGAGAATCCGGGTTCACACTTCAAACAGAACCTTCAAGCCACCTACAACTTACTTGAAGCCCTAAGAAAACGACGTACCCCAACGAAGCTGGTCTTCGCTTCCACCACGGTCTACGGCGAAGCCTCCTTGATTTTCTCCGCGACTGAAGTCGGGAGATTCATGCTTCCACTCTGATCTTCTGTTGGGTGGGCATTCCGTTGTTGCGGTTCCACCCGCATCCATCCCAGCGTAGAAGCATAGGCCAAACCATTGGCCTGGCAGCATACTCGCCGCAGCGAGTAGCTATATTCAAAACGCCAACCGCATCCCTATGCGCCATCAATCCGCAGTCTAAGCATCGGAAACCGCGCAGGATACGTTCGGAATGCCTTGACCGACACCGTGGGCATGTCTGGCTCGTGTACGCTTCCGAAACTGTCCGAACTTTCATGCCGTACTCTTCCGCTGTCCACTTGAGCCTGTCTGCGACGTGTTTGTGGCTCCAGTAGTTGTCAACTACCAATGACTAAAGTCATTGGCTTGTAGCTACCTGTTAAAGTCGGTGCTACAATAGGCAGATTGACTGCTGCCCTCGCAGCAATGTTCCTTGCTGCTATGTAGTCGGCTGGACCAGCGAGTCCACACCTGACGCATTCGAATCGGTTTCTTGTTGGGCGACATTGTTTCGCTTCTAGGCCGCATCGTGGGCATGTGTGCGATGTGCCTCTAGGAGGCACGAGGACAAATGGTACTCCTGAGAGCTTCGCTTTGTATTCAATGAATTGTCTGAGTTGATTGAAGCTCCAAGAGTTGTGGCGGCGACGCTGAGCTTTCCTAACCGTTGTCTGACCACGTATGCCTTTCAAGTTTTCTAAGGCAATTGCGCGTCCAGTGTCTTTCGCCTTCGCCACCAAACATTTGCTAATGACGTGGTTCGTATCGCGTCTATATCGTGCTTCCTTTCCGCTGAGTCGCTTTAGATGTCGCTTCGCACTCTTTGAGCCGCATTGTTGAAGGCCCGCTTTGATTTTCTCGCTGCGAAGCATCAGCTTCTGTACACTTTCACCTTTGTAGGTTGCTCCGTCTGAGTCTACGGCAAGATTTACGATGCCGAGGTCTACGCCGAGTACGCCAACTGGGTCGTACTGGCTTACTTCTGGAGCATCCAGCGTTGTTGCTAGGTAGAATCTTCGCTCGCGTAGGATGAGGTCGACCTGCCCGCGTATTCTGTCCATGCGAGCTTTCTGGTATTCGCCGATTCGTATTGGTACGAGTATGCGTCCCTTCAATGTTAGGATGCTTGCATGTTCAAGGTGTTTCCAACTGAGGATGCGCTGGTCATACACCATTGCGCCATGCGGTTTGAAGAGCGGTTTCGTAGATTTATCTCGCTTGTAGGCTTCGCAAACTTTCGCTATCGCACGAATCGCCATCTGAGCTGACAACCCGAATCTTTCCCTAACTTCACGATAGGCTTCTTTCTGAAGTCTCATCTTGTTTGCTGTTCTTGATGCATATGCCTTAGTTGCGATGAAGTTACATGCTCGGTTGAAGCGTACTATTGTTTCCAGTAGCATTTCGAATTGTTCTTTGCTAGTGTCTAAGCGAACGAAAAGCGTTTGCTTCAACTTTACGCTCAAGGAAGCAAATCGTTCAATACTATGGATTAAGGGTTCCGCAATTCCTCCCACCTCTGAAGAGCGTGGGCTTCCTTGCGGTCTTTAGGTGAAGATCACAACGACCACCCGCCCCGGAGAGAAGGCGTGGCCAGGGGATGTGGGAAGAATGCAGCTGGATATTAAGAAAATCAGAAGCCGCGGCTGGAATCCCAAACTTGACAGCGACGAAGCCGTCCTCTTAGCCGCAAAGGAACTCGTTCAAGAACTCAGATAGGGGTGTGTCTATGCCTCTAAGTGGCTCGTGCCGGTGCTGCGACCTGTTCCTTAAACAAACTCTTCTCGTGCATTATTGCTCGAAGCATGTGAAGTTCCCGCAGCATTTCGTCGTCGGGGAACTCTCTTCGGATCTCCTTCATCAGAGCTTGAACCTTTGCTTTTGGTAACCCCGAATTCTTCATCAGCTCGTCTAAGTCAAACAATTTGTTCATCGGAGCTCAACGCAATTCAGGTGGTGCTACAATTTCAAGTGGTCGAAAGCCATTATTAACATTAACAGTGGTGACCAAAGCCCTAGTTCGAACGTTCACCATGTGCCTGAAGTTCCAGCTGACGAGATAGTCAATCCCGTGAGTAGACGCAATCGCAAGATGTAGAGCGTCACTGTACAACGTATCGACCACTACTCCAGCCTCGACGTACTTTCGAGCTAGATTTCGTGCTTCCTGCGTTATCGAGAGTACCTTGAAGGTTGAGATCAACCCGAGTAGTTTCACGCGCAAGTTCCTATTGCCGACTGCGGCCAATTCATCAAGCACTAGACTAGAAACGTGTGGAGAAAACTCTGGCAGTCTACTCCAAAACTCCAATGTCAGGTCTCTTCTTCGTGAGTCCCGCTTATCGTGATACGAGCCTATCACGGACGTGTCGAGGTACACGCTTTGGCGTTGATTCAAGAACGGTCTGTGAAACATCAGCCGTGGAGTCTTAAGGCACTTACCCCCACCCTGAACGATAAGTTCTGGGGCGAACTTTGCTCTCAGCTCTTAGGTCGCTTGGTTCGCTTCGATCCGACCCTGCGTTTTACGCCTAGGTCCTATTCTTAGACTTGAATCACCAGCTCTATAGTCCGAACCTCTCGCTCGAACTGCAATACATGCCAAGGTCTCGTAGTTCTCCGGTAGTGTGAGTTTCTCTGGGCTTGAGCAGATCAGGTCTACTGGGGTAGTAAAGATAGTAAAAAATCTAAGCACTCGTGAGTTAGCGGTAGACGGTCTTTCTGTGCTCAAGTCTGAGCAGGTAAAGCGTTTCCCCTTGCGTTGCATAGATCAGCCTGTAGGGTGGGATGTGAATGGATCGTTCGCCCTTCAGTTCGAATCTTAAGGGTTTGCCTGCTTCTGGATTCTCAAGTATCTTTTCGATTTGTCTCTTCACTCGGCCCTTGATGGCGCTGTCCTTAAGCCTCTTCAGTTCACGTTCGAACTTCTCAGTCCAGACTATGTTTCTGATTGCTACCAAGTTCGGAGTTCTTCAACGAAGCGCCTTTTGCTAGCCTTGCGTGACTTTCCGCGCTCAATCTCCTTCCACGCTTTCTCCACCTCGCGGAAAAGCTCCAAATCGACCTGTAGTGATTTGCTGTCTATCTTCTTTAAAACCAAGACCCCTGACCTTGGCCTGGTCATGATCGCGAACAGGCCGCCTGGTTTTATGCGAAGTCTAGCCCTCACTCGCGCTGGGATGACCACCTGTCCCTTAGAGCTTACGCGGGTTATGTCGGGAAGATCATGCGATGCCATGACGGGTAAGATTGTCTTACAGGCTAATAAATGTGGTCTGGGGGGATGTGCATCGGGTGAATTTTCGCATTCTTATTATTAGGCCGTAGGGGTACACGCGGAATCGGTCAACCTTCAGGCTGACACGCAATTCATCCCACCTCTAAAGAGGTGTGGAGTTGCTTGCTCGATTCCTCTCTCAAAGTTTGTTGCCAAACGCGCGTTGGGTTCTTTCGTACTCTTCTGTTGACCCTATATCCCAAAGATGCTGCA
>Ga0315282_10015682_pt1 | contig 11158 bp, 11 predicted proteins | sample YL17G07_20_MG_FD_203693 | JGI IMG/M metagenome (GOLD analysis project Ga0315282, IMG submission 203693) | Sediment microbial communities from Yellowstone Lake, YNP, Wyoming, USA - YL17G07_20 | ecosystem: Environmental > Aquatic > Freshwater > Lake > Sediment | place: USA: Wyoming | collected...
GATTTTTCCTTCTCTCTGGTAGTATCCCAATAAAATGCTCATTTTCTTCTGCGTTAAGCCAATAAAATTCATAGGCTATCATGTACGAAGTCCCCCCAACCCTGCACCAAGGGCCTATCCCTGATGGGTCGCAGTATAAGATTACTTCTTATCTTTTCTGTGTTTGGAGTACAGATAAACACCGATACCCATTGCACCCATACCAAGTAAGATCAAAGTCGAAGGTTCTGGTACGGCAGTGGGCGATGCAGGATTAGGTGGGGCAGGTGGGTTAGGATGATGTCTGGGTGGTTTTGGACCCATCGCATAAACCAAATTTGAGTCATGATTCATTAAAGGTTGGGGTACTAAACCATCCATCGCCAACATGCAGGCTAAGGTTCCGAATACGATAATTGAGAAGTATTTAGTTCTCATGGCTCCTCCATTAAAAAGTGCGGATTGATTCCCCGTTGATTTCTACTTCAAGGTAGAACATCTCGTTGAGATTCATGTGGTTACCAAAATATTTTTTCCCCCAATTTAAAACCGATTCCTTGGTTATTCTCTTCGGGTTCTTTCTTCTTTCAGGGAGTACCCCCACTAGCTGATAACCTTTTATTGGATCACGCAAGTAGAGTTCGTAACCCACCATGTCGTAATTCCTTGTTCCGAACGGTTTAGCACTCGACGAATAGACGGATATGTTATCTTTTCCGAGCATATTCCATACCAAGCTTCCGTATCATCATAAGTCCCCAAATTTATGTAATTTTTCAAAAACGCAGATATTCTAACATGACCCTCAAAATGTAAAATTTTCTGACAGGAGTTTACGCTTAGGGCCTAACCAGTATGATGCAATTAAGGAATTTGCCCTTTTCAAAAGTTGTAAAGTTTTTTGACGATTCTTCCTTGTTTTAGGGGTCGCCAATATGGATTTCACTCGTTTGAAAAGATATTCTTAGACCCTTCATCTATCCAATCAGGCCCAAAGAAAATGCTTGACAAAAGAAATGGAAGGTGGTTAAGGACCCTGTAGAATTCCCTCTTGATATTGATAAAGTGATTGATCCTTTGGTCCAGGGTTGTAAAATACATAGTAAAGGTAAAGCAAAAATCATTTGAAAGAAGGCGAAACCAAATACCCAAAAAAGGGGGTAACCCGGATGAAGTCCTTATCCTTTAAGTTGGGAGTTATCTTTGTTATCGGACTTTCTATCCTTACCTATGCGGAAGTGTGGGGGGCGGATTGGAAGGTTTATGGCACGACACGTGGATATTTTTTCCATCCGAAGCATTCCAATGGCAGGGCCCTCGTATATTGTCATGGGGGTTTTAGAAAAATTCTTAACCCCGATTTACCCGGTGTCGATTACTTTGCCAGTCATGGTTGGACAGTCCTTGTCCTGAAATACGAGGATGAGATCGGGAAACCGAGGTCCATCCAGGGAGATATTCAAGAAACTATGGAGGCAATTAAGTCCCTGAAAGAAAAATTTAGTAGCGTCGATCTCATTGGGGTTTCGAGAGGTGGGTTTGTTGCGTTGCAGACCTTTGTACGATACGGTGAAAAGATTGAAAAATGCGTGTCCGTAGTGGCCCCCGCCCATATTCAATCATGGGAGGCAATGAGTAAGATAACCCTGGAGCAGCAGCAGTATTTAAAGGAGTTAGATGACCCCTATGAATATATTGAGAAAATGCCACTGGTTGAAAGACTCGAACTGGGAAAGAAATTATTGCTCATCTACGGCATTAAGGATGATGCAGTCCCGGCTTCCCAAGGGATTGGACTTTCTGAGAAGACAAAATGCAAACTTATTCTGGTTGACGGAGGCCACATGTTATTTGATAGACGAGAGAATGAGAGACTGGCGGAAGAGTTTTTGTTAAATTGAATAAAAGAGGCGAAACCAGCAAGTCTCTGAAGTCACTGGTTCGAATCAAAAATTGACAGTTACGTTGGAAAGTGGTAAAAAAGTATCCGGAGCATGGGCGATTAGCTCAGTTGGATAGAGCGTTGGTCTCCGGAACCAAAGGCCGTGGGTTCAACTCCCGCATCGCCCGCCATCTTTATTTTGTATCAAAGGGCATATCATCGATGAAAAAGTGGATTGGTCTTCTCGTATCACTCTTCTTGATGGCCGGGATGGTTTCAGCCTTCCTGTCTCCTGCCATCTCAATAAAGGGAACGTCTAAGGAAACGAAGTTAGAAGGATACCGGGTTCTCTTCGTCCAGGATGAAGAGAAAAAGGAACAGACGGATCCTCACATGGTTCAGATCCTGAAAGAGATACAAAGGAAGCTGGACGAATGGCTGAAATCGCTCAACGAAAGAATAGAGAGTGAGGACATCACCCGTTTTGAAGTTCGTTTTTTGGAAATCTTGAGAAATATCCTGGAATGGCTGAAAGAGAAGGTCGATGCAAAGATCGAGTCTTCTGAGAAAGAGAAGCCCATCAAAAAAGAGAAAGGAATGTTCCGAGAGACCCGACAAGAAGTTCTGCCTTTCGCAGAGACCTGATGAAAGAGGAAAAAGTATTTATTCCTTCGACTGGAATTCAATTGGAAGGCCTCTTGAGTGTTCAAGAGGCTTCTTCTTTTAAAGGTGGAGTCGTCCTTTGTCATCCCCACCCACAGTATGGCGGGGATATGGATCACCCCGTCATTACTACTGCTGCGGAGGCAGCCTCTGAAGAAGGGTTCTCCACGCTGCGGTTCAACTTCAGAGGGGTGGGTGAAAGCGGGGGATCTTACGGGGAGGGGATCGGGGAAAGGGAGGATGTGAAGGCTGCGGCAGACTACCTCTATTCACGCCTTAAGGACAATCATTCCCCCCTGATCCTCGCAGGGTATTCTTTTGGGGCCTGGGCAGGTTTTCCCATTGCCATCCAAGATGAACGATTTGAAGGCATGGTAGCCATTGCCCCACCTCTTCAAATTTATGACTTTGGATTTCTGAAAGGATGTAAAAAGAAAAAACTTTTCGTTGCTGGAGATCGGGATCTTTTTTGTCCTCGGTCTTTGCTGGAAGAGTGGTATCGGCAACTCGAGGAGCCAAAATCTTTAGCTATTATTCCAGGTGCAGATCACTTCTTTCTTTTCCACACCCGTTTCCTCATCCAGCCTCTGAAAGAGTTTTTTGGAAAGTTTTGAGTTCGGTGTTTTGAGTTATCAGTCGCATAGCCGACTGTTGGTTGGATGGTCAAAAACTATAAGACTATGAGACTACCAGACTACGAGACTATCTTTTCAACCGCCCAGCCGAATCGGTAGAATAGGGAACGAAGCGAATAGGTGTGTAGCGCCCTTTCCATCGCCTCCCGGATCTTCTTGTCCTCCCCTGCGTAAGCCAAAAAGAAACGCCATCGGTCTGTGCGAGTGATCGGTAATCCAAAACGCCTCCATTTTTCCACGGAACGGTTCAGGCGAAGGAGATTCTTCATCCTCGCTCCGGTTGAGAGGACGGGTTTACGATACGAACGGTCGAAGTCGATCATGAGAATTCGATCTTCCGCAACCAGGATGTTCTTCAACTGGAGGTCCTGATGAAAAAAACCTGATTGATGGAACTGACGAAGCAGGAGACCGGAATGCCTGATCATTTTTCGTTTGTGACGAAGTGTCTCTCGGTTGGGACTTTCTGGCGTTTTTTCGAGGTACTGAATCGTATTCAAAGCCCCGGGAATCTCGAGGGTTAGCAGGTAGGCTCGGTAAAAAAAAAGGAAATCGGTGGCCTGATGGATCGCGCCAATCGGCTCAACGGTAGGTATTCCACACGACCGGACTTCTTCAGTGATGGCCAATTCTCTGAAAGATCTCGCCCCGAAGAAGTAGAGACTTCCAGTGATGGTTCGTAGCAGTCCTCCATGTGAATATTGGCGAAGGACCATCCTCTTGCCGTCCACAAGAGGGATGGAGGGATGGAGAGCTCGACCTTTGTGATAGCGAGAGGTTTGGCTGTTCTTCTTGAGGAAAGCTCTTGGATCATCGATTCCTTGCTTGAGAAGAACGTCTTTATACCCATCTTTCAGTAGGGCAAAAACCCTTCCCTTCCTGATGAGAGAGAAGAGTGGCGGAGTGGGAATATTCTTAAACATTTTGAACTAAGGTAATGGAATCGATTAGGTTTGTCAACCCTGACGCCCATTCCACTCCTCCGGTGGAAAATGCAGTAAACAAAAGGCCGTCACGAGAATATGTTCTTTCGTATCTCAATGTTTTTCCACTCACTATTTGACAAGGGTTCGACTTTATTATAATTTTAGAAACAGCATTTCAGGAAAGAGAGGGAAATCTTGTGGAATATGAGCCTGTTATTGGATTAGAAGTCCACGCCCAGCTACTGACCCGGTCAAAGATATTCTGTGGATGTTCCACAACATTTGGGGAAGAGCCCAATACACAGACCTGTCCTGTCTGTACCGGGCAGCCCGGTTCTCTTCCGGTGATCAATCGGAAGGCTGTGGAGTTTGCGATTAAATTGGGGTTGGCCACTTCCTGCCGGATTGCTCCTTATAGTCTTTTTGCCCGAAAGAATTATTTTTATCCCGATCTTCCCAAAGGATACCAAATTTCCATGTATGAGCATCCTCTGGCGGAGGATGGGTTTATTGAAATTACGGTGGGAGGAGAGAAGAAGCGGATTCATCTCATCCGGATTCATATGGAGGAGGACGCCGGGAAGCTGAAACACGGCGAGACGCCGGAAACGGCATCATTCAGCTATGTCGATTTTAATCGCACAGGCGTCCCTTTAGTCGAGATTGTGAGCGGTCCAGACATCCGGTCTCCCGAGGAGGCAGGTGATTACTTAAGAAAACTTCGATCGATCCTTCAATATCTGGAAATCTGCACCGGGGATATGGAGAAGGGGACTTTTCGATGTGATGCAAATGTCTCGGTCCGGCCCATGGGCCGGAAAGAATTCGGGACAAGAACAGAGTTGAAGAATATGAACTCCTTCCGCCATGTGGAGAAGGCCTTAGAGTACGAAATCAAGCGTCAGGTTGCGACGTTGGGCGACGGAGAAGAGGTGGTTCAGGAGACTCGACTCTGGGATGTTGATCAAGGGATCACGATTTCGATGAGGGGAAAAGAAGAAGCTCATGATTATCGCTACTTCCCGGACCCGGACCTTGTTCCCTTAAGAATCGACGAACAATGGATTGAAAAAATTCGCAAGAATCTCCCTGAACTTCCCGATGAAAAGAAAGAAAGGTTTATTCGACAATACAAGATTCCAGAATACGATGCCGAAATCCTCACCTCTACGAAGGCGATGGCCTACTATTTCGAGGAATGTGTCAGTTTCTTTCCGGAGCCTAAGACGGTGAGCAACTGGATCATGGGAGATCTGCTCCGGGAGCTGAAGCGAGACGAAAAGGAGATCGATCGTTGCCCTGCTACTCCGAAACACTTGGCAGAGATGCTTTCCATGATCAAAAAAGGGACGATCAGCGGAAAGATTGCCAAGGATGTTTTTGAAGAGATGTACCGGACCGGGGCCTATCCCGAAGATATCGTGAAAGAAAAAGGGTGGGTGCAAATTCTTGATGAGGGGGAGATTGAAAGAGCCATTGAAAGAGTGATAGAGGCCAGCCCAAAGCAGGTGGAGGATTATCGACAGGGCAAGGAGAAACTTTTCGGCTTCTTCGTGGGAGAGGTGATGAAACAGACCAAAGGGAAGGCTAACCCCAAACTGGTCAACGAGTTGTTGAGGAAAAAGTTGAAATAACCACGCCAACCGTCATTGCGAGGTCGTATCGACCGAAGCAATCTCTGAGATTGCCACGCCTGCGTGCCGTAACGCACTTCGGCGTGCAGGCACGCTGCGCTCGCAATGATAACTTGACACTATGAAATTTAAAACCATCGAATGGAAAGGAGATCGGGTAAGGATCCTGGACCAGAGAAGACTCCCTCAGGGGGTCCATTATTTGGATTGCCGGGATGCCGCTTCTGTGGGAGAGGCCATTCGATCGATGGCGATCCGCGGTGCACCAGCCATCGGAGTCGCTGCAGCCATGGGAATCGCCCTTGCCGCAAAGAAGACTCGGTCCCATCAACCTGAAACATTCCTTAGGAGTCTTAACGAGGCCTGCGATGCGATGAGAGAGACCAGGCCTACCGCAGTCAATCTTTTTTGGGCCGTGGGTCGGATGAAAAAGATAGTCGATGAAGTTCATACCCGTGGAGTTGATGGGACAAAGGAAAGGTTAGTGAAAGAAGCTCTCCAGATTCTTGAACAGGATATCCAAGTCAATCGTAAGATCGGGATGTATGGGAAGAAGTTAATAAAAGAGGGAGACGGAGTGCTCACCCATTGCAATGCAGGGGCTTTGGCCACAGGGGGATACGGGACCGCGCTGGGAGTGATCTATGCGGCGTGGGATGAAGGGAAAAATTTCCATGTCTTTGTGGACGAGACGCGGCCTCTGCTGCAGGGGTGCAGGCTGACCGCCTGGGAGTTGATTCAGGAAAAGATCCCGGCAACCGTGATCACGGATAATATGGCGGGTGTTCTGATGATGAAGGGGAAGATCAATCTGGTCCTGGTGGGGGCGGACCGAATTGCCAGGAATGGAGATACGGCCAACAAGATTGGGACATACGGCGTGGCTGTTCTCTCAAAATGGCACGGCATTCCCTTTTATGTAGCCGCTCCGACCTCTACGCTTGACTTAACATTGGCATCTGGATCGGACATCCCCATCGAGGAAAGAGACGTCGGAGAAGTGACACATTTCCAGGGCATCCCCGTTGCCCCAAAAGGAGTAAGGGCCTTCAACCCTGCTTTCGATGTGACGCCGGGTTCATTGATTCATGGCATCATCACAGAGAAAGGCCTGATCCGAAAACCTTTTAAGAAAAACCTGGAAAGGATAAAGGGTTGATGAAGAGACCGATTATCACCCTGCTCACCGACTTTGGCACAAAAGACCATTATGTGGCTTCGATGAAGGGAGTGATTTTAAATATCAGCCCTGACTGCACTGTCGTTGATATTACGCACGAGGTGACCCCGCACGATATCCGGGAGGGAGCCTTGATCTTAGCCAATACTTTTTCTTATTTCCCGAAGGGAACCATTCATCTCTCTGTGGTGGATCCCGGGGTGGGAAGTACAAGGAAGCCCGTGCTTCTTGTGACCCAAAATTACTTTTTTGTGGGTCCTGACAACGGCCTCTTCGGTTTTGTTACGCAGAGGGAAAGGGTGAAGCAAGTGGTGGTCCTCACCAGAAAGGAATATTTTCTTCCAAAGGTCAGCATGACCTTTCATGGGAGAGACATTTTTGCCCCGGTGTCGGCCCATCTCTCGTTGGGTGTCAAGCCGAATGCCTTCGGATATAAAACCAAGTCACTGAAAGAGCTTGGAATTCGAAGACCCATCATCAAAGATGGAAAATTATCCGGAGAGATTCTCCATGTCGATACCTTTGGAAACCTTGTTAGCAACATTGACGGAGAAAAGCTTTTTCAATTTGTTCAAGATCGGCCTTTTGTCATCCGGGCAGGGAGGAAAGCCATCCGTGAGCTGAAGCGGGGCTACTGGGATGGAAAAAAAGGTGAACCGATTGCTCTGATTGGGAGCGGCGGTTTTCTCGAAATCTCTGTCAGAGAAGGAAATGCCCAAAAGATGCTGAAGTTAAAAAGGGGAGATCCGATTCAAGTAATATTACCAAGGGCATGATATCGTTTAACTTAGAAGATAAAAAGTGGTCATTGCGAGGACCCCACACTTGATGCGGGGGACGTGGCAATCTTATGTCAGGAGATTGCTTCGCTTCGCTCGCAATGACGATGTAAGGGCTGTTTGCCAACACGGGGTGAAAGCATGATATCAAGTAAAGCTCAGGAGATCTCTCCGTTCATCGTCATGGATGTTTTAGAGAAGGCTCAAGAACTGGAGAGAAATGGCGAGCATATCATCCATCTCGAAGTAGGAGAGCCGGATTTCGATACTCCAGAATGTATCAGTGAGGCCTGTTATCGTGCCATCTGCGAAGGAAAGACACATTACACCCATAGCCTGGGCTTGATCGAACTGAGAGAAGCGATTGCGGAGGATTACTGGAATCGGTATCGTGTGAAGGTGTCACCCGAACAGATTCTCGTAACTTCCGGGACTTCTCCGGCAATGCTTCTTCTCTTTTCTGCTCTGTTGGAACCCGGCGACGAAGTCATCCTCTCGAATCCTTATTATCCGTGTTATCCCAATATCATCCGCTTTGTCGACGGATCTCCTGTTTTTGTTAAGGTCCTGGAAGAGGAGGGTTTTCAGTATCTTCCCGAGATGATCGAAGAAAAAATGAGCCCAAGGGTGAAAGGGATCATGATCAATTCCCCCTCCAATCCTACTGGAAATGTGATGCCTGCGGAGAGGATGATAGAGATTGCAAACTTTTCTCCTTTTATCATATCGGATGAAATCTATCATGGACTGGTCTATGAAGGAGAAGCTCATACGATTCTCGAGTTCACGGATCGTGCTTTTGTCATCAACGGGTTTTCAAAACTCTATGCCATGACCGGATGGAGACTGGGATATATCATTGCGCCCAAAGAGTTTATGCGACCCATGCAAAAGATCCAGCAGAATCTTTTCATCTCTGCAAGCTCCTTCGCCCAATGGGGCGCCCTGGTCGGCCTGAAAGAGGCTGAAAAAGATATCCAGAGAATGATAGAGACCTATGATCGCCGAAGGCGTTTTTTGATTCCAAAGCTCAGACAATTGGGATTTGGAATTACCGTAGAACCCACAGGGGCCTTTTATACCCTGGCCAACGCAAAAAGATTTTCTGGCGATTCGTATAGGTTTGCTTTCGATATCCTAAAAGAGGCAAAGGTTGGCGTGGCTCCCGGCATCGATTTTGGATCGAATGCGGAAGGATATCTCCGATTTTGCTATGCCAATTCCATGGAGAACATCGAAGAGGGAATGAACCGCCTGGAAAGGTATCTACAGCGATACCGATAAGACTGCAAATTCGGTTAGTCATTAAGTCACTGAGTCACTGGGTCCTCAATAACTTTTTGACCTAATGACCTACCGCAGTCAATGACTTAATGACCTAATGACTCAATGACTTTGCGCCATGCTCCATGCCCTATGCGCTATGCAGCATACTTCGTGAGACCAGGTGGGCGCGCCGCAGGGGTTCGGGTATCCGGAATCCCTGGCAGCTTTCGAGGATGAGTTGAATGCTTGTCATTAAATCAATGCGATGCCCCGGTGAGACAAAAAGAGGCTTCACCTTCTCTTTCGTTCTAAGGACAGCACCCACCTTCTTTCCTTCCTGACGAATCCATTCAAAGCTTCCCTTTGTCGGCTCCGGATTGATGAACTCTTTCAACAAAGGAGTCTTGGCACAACCAATGGACGGGACGTCGAGCCATAGGCCCATGTGTGAAGCCAACCCCATTCTCCGTGGGTGAGCAATGCCTTGCCCATCAAAAATCATGACAGCGGGTCTTATTCTTAGCCTCTGAAAGGTTTTGGTCAGAATCGGGCCTTCACGGAAACTCAGAAGACCAGGGATATAGGGGAAGGTAATCTTCCCATCGACTGTAGCCATGTCAAGGACTTCCATGTTCGGGAACGAGAGAACGGCAATCGCACCAAATAGTCGATTCCCATTTTTTGAGTAGGCAACATCTCCTCCCCCGATGGTACTAATTTTAGAGAAGTTTCTTTTCAAAACAATTTGGTCTTTCAAAACCTCCTGAATCCGGATGGCTTCCTTCGCACTGACATCCCAGGAATGAAGGGGTTTCATTTTAAGAAAAGGGTTCGGCGATTCAAGGGTAAAGGGTTCGAGGTTCTATTCTTACTTAAACCCTTAGCCCCTTGAACCCTTAAGTTACGGCCAAATTCTTTCAATCTGTCCCTTATTCACCTTCAGGATGGAGAGGGTTCGGATCGCTCTCCCGTCTTCCCCAAAACCGTTCAGGCCAGAAACGCCTTGAAAATTTTTAGTCTGCCGGAGTTCTTCCTGTAACTGCAGAGGAGAGGAGATTGATTTGGACACAAGGATTTCTTTTAAGAATTTAGCCCCGTCATAGCTCAAGGCTTCGAGTGTCTCCGGATCCCGATGGTTTGCTTTTCGAAATTCTTCCACAAAACGGGTGACCGAAGGGGAGGGGTCTTTCTTGAAAAATGCATCGACGAAGATCGACCCTTCAGCTCCTTTCCCCCCGATTGAGATCAAGCCAGGACCGTTCCACGCACTGTTACCCAGGAAGATCAGTCCCTTTATATCATAGTAAGCCATTTGGGAGAGGATGGTTCCTACGCGATCATGGGCATCAGGAATGAAAAGGGCATCGACGGGAACGGCCGCCTTGAATTCCTCATCTTTTTTCTTCCTGGAATCATACTTCTGAACGGCCTCAATCTTGAAAAATCCCTTGATCTCCTGGGTAAAATCGGTCTGATCCTCTTGGTAAACGACCGTGCGAGATACTTTTCCGCCTTTTTGAGTAACCTCTTGATTAAAGAGGTTCTTGAAATAAAGCCCGTAAGGAGAATTGGGATAAAAGACGGCAAAGGTGTGAAGGTCCAATTCTTTGACGGCATAGTCGGTAAGGGTCTGCATCTGCTCGGAGGGGGAGAGAGAATTCTGGAAGATGTAATCCTCCTTGCCGGGAGGGAGCTCCTTTTGGGAAAAAGTGAGAAGCGGGACTTTTAATTGCTGGGCCTTTTTTGCCGCCCTGTCGACATCGATACTCAGAAGAGGACCGATAATGGCAATGACCCTCTCTTTGTTGACCAACTCCTCAACCGCTTTTTCTGCCTCCCATGGACTCCCTTTAGAATCATGGATCGCTAAGGAAATCAGCGGGAAGTCTGTCTCTTTGATCGCACACTGGATTCCCTGAAGGGCTCTTTCTCCAAAAGGACGATGGACCCCGCTCAGAGGGAGAATAACCCCCACCCTGTATTTCGATCTGGCGGACAGGGGGATGGTTTCAGAGAGTTCCTTGGCCTGGACCATGTAGTCCATGGCTCGATATTCTTTGTCTAATTCTATCAGAAATCTCTTTGCCAGCGTGTCATTTCCCTGGCGTTTGGCCAGCTGGGCCAGCTTCAATTTGGCATAACCTCCTGCGTAGGCACCCCGGTAGAGAGATTCAGCGGATTTCAATTCCTCTTCGGCATCGGTGGCATCGAGGA
>Ga0315282_10015683_pt1 | contig 11157 bp, 7 predicted proteins | sample YL17G07_20_MG_FD_203693 | JGI IMG/M metagenome (GOLD analysis project Ga0315282, IMG submission 203693) | Sediment microbial communities from Yellowstone Lake, YNP, Wyoming, USA - YL17G07_20 | ecosystem: Environmental > Aquatic > Freshwater > Lake > Sediment | place: USA: Wyoming | collected...
CCAGATTTCTTCGGTTTCACCTGTTCTGCCTTGCCAGCGTAAATCGGTAGGTTAAATTTGTCATCGTACAACAGGTATACACCAATTGTCTCCGGCACGTCTTCTTCTCTTATTAAACTGAGACTATGAAAGGGCTGCGAGACTAACCTATGCAGCTCTCGAGTCTTCTGCTCAAGAGATTGCCGTATCTCTTCCCAGGCACCATTGCCTCTTTTCATTTTATCTTTACCTCCCTATAGTTTTCTGAGATTATTAAATCAGGCGAAGGGCAATTTCACTTAACAGGGGTATAAATGAACTCTGGGGTCGCTTAATCCGCTATTTTCATCGAGATTATAGCACCCACGATAATGACTATGAAACTGGATATGGTAACTCGCCCTACTGAACAAACCGCTAGAAAGTGCAACGCAGGCTCACTGAACAACATACTATATTATTGAAATTAAACACTTGATTTAAGGCATCCTACGCTGTTTTGATACCTAAGTCTGGAGTCTACCCGAAGATAGTCTAACAACGTATAGGACACGCAGCAGTGGTTTTTACGTTAAACACATATAGTTCACGGTTGTGTCAGGATTGCAGAAAGCAACTGCAATAGCATTTGACCAAAATCTTAGGGCAAGTCCCAAGCATATTTGACCCAAATGATTTCAGTGTTGTTCCTCTAGATCAAATACCTCTGGTCGCGCACACATTTGACGAATTTCGTATGGGCCGAGTCTTTAGGGTTACTGTATCCGTTGACAATGTAGGAGCAATTGCTGCTTATGATATCAAAGTAATCTCTACTATTTTGTCCAGACAAGGTGAGGTTGTAAGCAATCAGGAGACCAACCCCATTGACCTTCATGTAAATGAACAAGCTGAAGTGACTTTCTATTTGGACTGTCCGTCAGCCGGCTCTTATCAACTCATTGTTAAGACTGAACATGATGGCAATCTTGGTTATTCTATCGGGAAAGATATCGACTCCCCATGAGTAATAATTCTGTTCAAAGGATTAGCAAAATTGCAGAAGCCCTCTAAGTTATCAACGATATCACATAAAGTGATTGTGGGGTATGGGCGTCAGCTCCACTCAAACGGAACGTTGAATTTCCCATCCGGAGCCCGGTAACTCTCTCAATATACGAAATGAAGCTTGCCTGCATCGTTTGGTATTGCTAGCGGTGGCTGATACTAATCCATCGTTACCGTTCACTTGGCCACGCAAAGCAGCGCCGACCTATCTCTATCAATGAATCCAGCGACCTGAACGGGTCTTCCTTGGTGGTGAGCCATCGAACTACAAACGCCTCTTCTTCTCAAACGCGGAATATGGACATTCTCTGAATTACCCACTCACTTGATGAGGAACGATGTTCGGGCGTAGAATGAGCTAACGTGAATTCTTGTGCCGTGGTATTGGCTTATCAGGTGTACTTATAGATATGGATAGGAAAAATCCTACGAGTTCACTCAGGACGGGCTTCGATTATCAAGATACATGGGGACTCTATTTATGTGCGCAATGGCTTTCCAGTCCTGGGAAATTCAAATGGATTAGGTTTGAAACAATCCCTGCTGAAGTGACAGGTAGGGACTTCTACCTAGACGATATTATTCTATGTGGTCAAAATGATTTGTATCATCTCTATCAAATAAAGCATAAACAACGCCCTGTTGAAGATCTTTGGTCCTGGGAGACCCTATTGGAAAAAGAAAGGACAGCGGCGGGAAAGCTAAGAGATTCGTTGCTTCAAAAATGGAACAAGTCTTACTCGAGGAAGGAACTAAAAGACAAGATAGAATATGCGGCTTTCCTGACAAATGGCCATGTCTCAACCGAGATCGAGACATGTATAGTTGACGGATTGATAGATATTAATAGGGTGAGCGCAGATTTCCCTGATATCTATTCTAGAATCAGAGAGCAACTCGGCAATGAAAAGGAACTGCACGACTTCTTCTCGAATTTCAAGTTCTTGTTCGGGCAAAAGGACAATCAGGAACTTGAAGCAGAAGCGCGGGAAATCCTTTACGAAACATTGAAAGTCACTGAGAAGGGTGTCATTAATCTGTTCAACTGGATCCACAAAGAGTGTGGAAGGCCTTACACGACCGAGTTGAATCTAGACCGAATAAGAGAATGGTGTGAATTTGACATTCCCCGGACGTTAAATGAGAGCTTCTACGTACCCGAGGACTTTGAATTGTTCGACAAGTCAATCCACGAGAAGATTGTTTCAGATTTGCAGCATAAAGAAGGGGGAATCAAAGTTATCTGTGGAAAGCCAGGAAGTGGGAAAAGCACATATATCTCCAGACTGAATGAGGTGCTTACCACAAACGGGTCAGTATGTATACGACACCACTACTATATATCTCCAGATGATCCAAATCCTCTAGATAGGTTACAGAGTTCTAGAGTGGAAGAAGCTATTAAAGCACAATTCAAAGAACACTCGGAGGAATTGGAGGAACTCGCAAACCAGAATTCCGGTAATGTGCCTCTGCCGAAGTTCATAGGCAAATTGGCTGCTTACTTTCATCAGCGGGGCAGGGCTTTCGTGCTCATCATAGACGGACTTGATCATGTCCTACGGTACGCAGGAGAACAAGAGTTGAAGCGCCTTATTCGAGAGATATGTTTTCCTCAACCCGGTCTTTGGATCATTTTTGGCACCCAAGAAGCTGCCAAAGAATGGCTGCCACAAATCGTTTTTGATAAGTGTCCAGAAAAAGACTGGACTGAAGTGAAGGGTTTGAGTGATCAGGCAGTAAGTAACATTATCGGAAAGAATCTCATAGGGCTTAACCTACCTAAGGACGAGCCTGGAATTTCGAGCCTGAAGAACAAGATTATTGAATTGACACAAGGAAACCCCCTGCATCTTAGGTATACTCTCAAGCAGCTAAAGACTGCTTTGGGGAATAAACTTGCGTCGTCCTTCGAATGTACAAATCTACTTCCCTACGGTGATGGCATTAGTCAATATTATGATTCCTTATGGAGACGTCTCCCTATCCACGGGCAGACGACAGCGCTCGTTATTTCGTGCGCGGGGTTTCGCTTCTCTGAAGAACAGCTTCTTAATCTACTAAGTTCCATGTTTTATGAACCATCGAAAATAAGCGAAGGGTACAGATCCGTTGCTCATTTACTATCGCAAAACAGGAAAGGTATATCTATCTTCCATAGTAGTTTTGAATCGTTCATGGTGGCTCAACCTGAGTTTCAGCAACAAAACCAAAGCATAAAGGCAAGCATCAAGAATTGGCTTGAGAACTCTAACTTCGATGAGCTTAAGTGGGCGGAATTGAGAAAACTTGCTTATGACTTGGGCGACCCGGAGCCAATCCTTGAGTTGGGCAGGAATTGGCTGATAGATGCCTTATGTTTTCCGCGGGAACCTCGGCAGGTAACTTCTCAGCTTGAACTGGGTGCGAAGGCAGCCTTTGAGAAAGAACACTTTGGCAAAGCATTCGAACTTGCCATGTTGAACAACTACTACCGAAACGCCGTTGAATATGTGGAGGAATATGAGAAGGTATGGGAAGAGGCGTTTGAGCAAAGCAATGGAAGTTTGGAAGACATTATTTTTAATCGAATGTCTTCCAAACAAATTCGCATTTTTGTTCAAAAGGCTGTCCGATTGGGAGTCTCTGATGTCCTCGACGAGGCGGTAAATGCACTTAATGAGCAGCATGTGGGGTTGCGAATTATTTCAAAAGGAGAGATTGGAGGCCAAATACCTCAGATGCCCTCCGATTTGATAAGAGTGATTGCCCTCAACCGTCAACACGAGATTCAGCGGGTCCACAGTTACATAAAGCAGTTTGAGGAGTCTGGTTGGGCTGAGGACTTATTTGCCGATTATGTTGATTCCTTGGTTAGAAGTAGCCAATACCTCAAAGTCCAAGAGCTCCTGGAACTGGGACATACACCAAATGAAAAACGAGCCATCTTAGACGTATGTGCAAGACATGACCTTACCCACGGGGAGTGTCGTTTCCTGAACATAATCGCTCGACAATCTCACGAGTCTCTCAGCCATTTCTGTCTGCTCTATTTGATCCTTAAAGGCAAACAGGTTGACTTCACTCCCCCACTACCACAGTACGAATTATTCCCGGACAATGTGCCAGAATATGAATCAGGCAAACGAGAGGAGAGAGCAAAGATCTTTTCCGAGAACTTCGTCCTAGGCGTGATTTATGGACTGACAGGGAAGGAAAAAGAGATACACGATTGGATAGCAGGCGCCGAACCAAGATGGTCGTTGGAGGTAATGTCTCAAATCTTTAGATCAGCACTGACCTTGGCTGAACAGGTCAAGGAAAGCAAATCCGTTTCTCTCAACGACATATTTATGAACCTCGCACGTGTCAGTCCATTGAGATGGCCAGAACGTAGAGACCTGTATGAACTGCAGATATGCTTACGAAGATCATTGTATTCTATTCTCAGGTTTAATTATTCAATCAAACGTACCATCGAACCCGAAGGCAATCTAAACACTGGAGAAATGGAACACATGGTTACAGGTCCATACTTCGATCGAAATGATTTCCTACAATTTCTATTGAGTTTGGATGCTCCATTTCTTTCTGGGGACACATATGAACAGTTTATCACTGACGAAAAAACTAAATGGAGCAAGCGAGTCACTCACTTTCAGGAGAGAGCGGGCCACTATGCCGACTTGGCAAAGCTAGGGTCAATTCATAAAGATGATGCTAACCGAGAAGCGTTTCTCAAATTAGCAGCCGCTAACTTACTCGGTTACGGGTATCACAAGGACATATATCTTGACGGAGTGCTTCAATCGATTGAAATCTGCAATATGAACGGCCTAACGGGAAAGATTGACTGGATCAAAAGATTGGCACCAATCGTTGAGAATGTTACGGAATATACTGATGGCGACGAGACAGGTTATTTCCCGAAGCACTTAGCAGATGTTTTATCCAAAGTAACTCCCGGCTTACTATACAAGTATTACTACCAGAAAGCTCATGATGAAGATTTGTTCTTGGCTCAAGATATCTTTAAGTATGTTGTGCGGTCTCTGCAATTCGACAAACGCGAAGGCATTGCGCTGGCCACTACCGCACTAGATCAGGAATCGTATAATGAATTGAGGTCTTTGTCCGCGAAGCACGAAGGTGCTGCGCAAGCCCTGAATAATATAGACGACTATTTTGGGCCTATAGAGTTCCCAGAAAAAGAAAGACATGACGATACTATTCATCCGGCTCAACAAGCTACAGATTTCTCAGCGATAATGCCTCATGAACTAGAAAAGCGTCTCGAGTCTTTCGTGACCAGGTGGGATGAACGTGATTTCCTTATTCCTTGGTCAAAAGTCTGGCTGGAAAAAGAAGGAAATGACAAAAAAGAAGCTTATCAAGCGTTAACTAAGCTAGTTGAAAAGGATGGCATTCCAAATACCGAGAGTGAGTTATTAGATATCCTTTATCCTTTGGCTTATGAGTATGCCAATAACAAGGCTTTCGAATATCTTTGCTGGGCCCAGGCAAATGACTCCGGTTGGGAACTCTACTGGACAGATAGACGCAAGGCTGAGAGGCGGTGGGACTTAGTAAAAAAACATCATGCTGATAGACATATGGAATTCTTTGCAAAAAGCATTGTCTATTCAGGAAAAAAGTTCGGACGAGGCGGGAAATTCTTTGTACCTGTTCCGCGAGGGATCGAGTTCCTGGCGCTGTTTGGCAAGATACAAGAAATGGAGGAAATAACTGAGTCGAGTGTTAAGTTCGCTGAGTCAATGATGGCTAACATGGAATTACCTGCTTCAAGATGGCTCGATTCACCAGATATCGATGAGCTTGATATCATCCTACAAAGGTTGATATGGCCTAGTGCGCTAGTTCGGGAAAGAGCGGCCACAGCACTGGCCGGATTACTTAAGTCCGCACCGAATAAAGAGCATGTTTTGGAAAGACTGATGACCTGGATAAGCGGACAAGAACTCGAGAGTGTTGTAGCTATAGGGTTGCTTCCTTTGGTTAAGGCCGCGGAGCTGACGCCCGATGCACTTACTTACGTTGATACGGACAGGCTGATGAATATCTTACCGGTCACCTCTGTCGTTATTGAAAAAGTTTTCGAAGAACTAACTCGACTGTTAGGCAGGAAAACCGATTTCAATGTTGGCAGCAAGACGCTTAATTCCGTTCAAGCTGGATACACCGTTAGCGATTTCTTCAGAAAGTACATTTCAAGTTTTCTTGCACCTATTTATCGTGATCGTGGCGAAACAATCGAAAAGAAAACTCTGCGAGGATTCATACGACAGTGGGCATTCACAGCAGAAGAAATGATGAAAGCTACTGGTTTACAAGAGAGTCGTGCGGTATTGGACTTCATGAAAGGCTACCAATCACCCCATCTAATCGGAATGTCAACAATGTTAAGTGAATTGTACAGGTCGGCGTTCCTTAGAGTCCTGCGGCATTTCCGAGACCAAGGATGGATTTCTAACCGTATATATCTTGAGTACGCCTACGCAACACTGCCCGTAGAGCTGTCCTACTGGAAGGTTAAACCAAGCAGAGCCCCCGGATGGTGGCCAAAACTACAATTTGGTCATGACACATCTGACGGGCAGTCCGGACTGCGTGGATTTGGCTTTGAAAGAGGGATCGATCAGATAGTAAACTGTGAGGGTGAAGTTAGAGTACTGGGGCTTGATGGTATCGTTGAACCGGCAGAAGGCTGGGTCGCTGGCCTTCTAGACACGTCGGTAACTCTTGTAGGGTTTGGCTACAAAGTCACTGGACCCAACCTACCCGAGGCAAAAGAAGTGGCAAATGCCGTCCTATATTCACCGTTAGTAGTGCTAGACCCTGCGGCTCTCTCGCCTTTCAATTTCCTAGAGTCATATTACGACCAACTTAGTATTGGTGATTCACCGGTTCAGGTGTCTGATTTGATGATTTATCCGCTCGTAGCAAGAAACCGTGATCTAGTCATAGCTTTGTGGCAGTGGTTTCGTGATTATTTGCCACCGTTCGGTCTGTTCGGAGAACTCAATGATGATCTAAGAATAGAACTAGAAGATAGAAGATGGGAATATGTCAAAAATGGACATGCTGTCGCTAGGAGTGGCAACTGGTTGGAAGGGCTAAAAGAGAGGTACGATAAAGAACTTGGCGTCCCGAGTGGCAACTACATAGAGACAGAAGCGTCATTTTTGAAATCCTACTTGGATAAGAACCGGCTTAGACTGGGATATGTGCTGAAAACAACTCATAAATATAGGGATTACTCGTATGAGGAAGCAAAATCATTCGATACCCACCGACTGATCGGAGTGAGCCCCCTTATCGTCTAATAATGGACAATCTGTACTCCAGACCGCTTTGCTCGAAGCCAGAAGATAAAGCCTATCTTTAATTCTCATTAGGTCAGCTCAACATAGCTATGATGAAAGCCTCTATTTCTGGAGGCTTTTTGTTTTTCTCATTTCTTCCTTCCTGCCCGGAGCGCTGAAAAACAAGCTATTATGCAGGTAATAATCAAGGTACTAAGCCTGAGCAACCTCTCTCTCAAGAGGCTCTTCTTTTAGTTCTAATCATCCATTTCCGCCCGAGGAGGGGACGATAATTTAGCTCTTGAAATTTTACCTTATGTATTTTTGTTGCGTGGAGCGACATTGCACAAACGTCAGTTTTGTTTAGAAGTCGATTCAAGCTCGATAGAACAATAATTCGCCGCATTACGCAAAAAGGCAATGTGCGGGGTCAAGAATTGAGCAACATAAATCGCCATTAACTATCGACGAATAGTAGGCATGGAAGAAAAATTCTGATAGCCAGGGCTTAAGGGCTTATGGATATTCCTAACAATGCACTACCTCTTCCCTTTCTTTGGTGGTGTCCACTGCCCCCTTCGATGCATCCAGTCTAAGGCCATATTATACGGATATTTGCTGTATACTTCGTTAGTAGCATACTTCATCATCTCAGAATTGAAAAAATGCACCTCATCGGCGGATAAGTCTTTTCCTCTAACACTGGGCGGTCCCGCATAGAACATTGTCATGAAGTGTTTAGGGTCGAGCGGCAGAATTGCAAAAGCATCCGCATTTCCCCATCCCGCCCCGAGCGTGCTACCGAAAGACATACTGAGCAGGATTAGCGGCCTGTCTGTCGTGACGAAAAAAAGTCCCCCCGTCGCATTAAGTATGAATATAGTCATACGCTGGATGTATTCGGCGATGTCTTTCATATAGCGATAAAACGTTGCCGTCATATTGAGCCGTCCTTGTTCTGTCTCCAATTCTTCTGCCCACTTATTCCACTCATCCATTGTAAATCTCGGTGAATCATCATCAGGCAACATATCTGGAATCGATACATCCTTCCCCTCTGCCCTGGCCCTTTCTACAGATGCCATCATATCACGGGCCATCCAGTTTAATTGTTCGGTTATCTTCTGGAAATCTCGCTTCATGCTTTCATGGAAAGCTGGTGTCCTGACATACATGTTGGCAAAATAATAAGAGAGCGTCACCCAGTCATTCCGAGTGATTGAGGTCGTATCATAGACTAATCTCTGTAACACCGGAGCTGCTTCATTTTCGATGAAGCTGTTCATACTATCGAGCATCTTGAGGTCATCGTCCGGCCCACCGTAGTAATCTGTCTGGACAGCCACATCCTTGGCTTTTTTATGATAACGGGGAGACTTAGCACCATAGCGATAGCAAAAGCCAGGGAAGAACTGTTCTAGATAGAATCTGGGGATGGTATGCTGCCGCCGCCCGCTAGACATGGCTAATTCTATGCCTTAGAGCTTCACGACGTCAACCGATTATTCCTGAGAAACAATAATTCCGCCGACCCATCTTGACTCAGTTACAAGGCTATGCTAGAGTGGTCTCGTGGAAATTTCTTATGACAGATGGCAAGAAGCCCGCTGTAAAGGGATGATACGCAGTTACCTCAAAGGGCGTAAAAATACTAGCATGGGTATGGTTCTTGCCTTTATGCATCCGCCTTATGAGAAGCCTTTGTCGCGTGAGGCAGTCGTGGAGTTGTTACAGCAAGCGTTGCCTGAAGTCCGCTACCCTATTGCTAAACGATTGACTCTTCTTAAAGGCATTCTTGGTGTTCAATAGCATCAATGCTATTTTGAAAGCTCAGTGACTCCCTTTCCATCCCGCAAAAAAGAAGCCTAGTTCCCAACGAGACCGCACTTCCCAACAACTTGGCTTTTGTAGCCCGATATTAGTCGGAGTGCCTAGCAAAGGGAATCTTTGAACGCGAATGGCGTCGGAAAAGCCGTGTAGACATGGATAGGGGTAACAAATATTGACACTGTAGTGCGTGGATCTTAAAATAGCTGCAAAATCATTGGATACGACGAGATGTGGGATATATTCAAAGAGCTTTTTAGTCCGATAGCGCGCTTTTTAGTAAATTACTTGCATGTTATCGTGGTGGTCATTCCTCAAGCCACGTGGGACATGAGGAATGAAAATGACACGATGGAACATAGAAAAGCACCAGTAAGTCAGTCAGCAGCTATCGTAGTCATGAACATATCTATCAATCCCATCGAGATATCTGATGCTGGTATCCGTTTCAAGAACGGAAAAGAATTAAAGCTAAGCGATTTCAACTTGCCAATCAAAATAGAAGCACGCAACCGTCATGAGTTTGTATTGAAGACGGATACATTTGAAATGCTAAAAAGGTGCGGGTTGGAGGAAATCAAATACTTCTATGTGGAAGAGCCGCTCTTCCAAAGATTTAAGGCCAGACTGTCAAAAAAAGAAAGAAGGAACTTACTCGCGACTTACTATTTGAAATTGTGACCTGTGTGGCGATGGGTTTATAGACAAGGCCGCAAACAGCTTGGCTTTTTGTGTCATTCCACTCGCCTCCTGCTTTAATTATGCCATGAAGCTACGGGGTCGGGAGCGGGGGATGGGTAGCGGGCACATGAACACCCTAGACAGGGGGTATTGATGATAAGAATAAAGAGGCCTAGAATTTAAATGATTAATAGCGATTATTGGGAGGTGAAAGGTGGCCATAATCATAGGTAATGGAGCTTTCAGAATTTGGGTGGGGAGAAGTAAGAAAACCGGGAGAAGCAATAATATCGGGATACGTATCCGGGAGGAAAAATTTCCCACTGATGTTGGCTTAGAGAGCACTGTTGATCAAATTGTGAAAGAGGTTGAGCTATTAATTAAGAAGCGCTTTCCTTGGTGTAAATAGAAATAATCTATAAAATATCAGTACAACTGACTCGTCAAAACTAGATGCATCAGACAAACCAATATTTGAAATGGAGGCCAATGATGAGCGTTGCAAGGACCGGCTCAAGTCCACCATTAGTCTTAGAAGACAGTGAAGGCTCCTTCTATGACCTAGTCACTATTAAGACCGGCAGTAAGTATAAAAGAGAAATCACGGACACAGTAAAGACCAACCTGTGGAGTTGGATGCAAAATCCTAACTTCAAGGATATAAGAGGAGAGTCTTTGGACCTAGCAATTGTTGCTAGTGTAAACCCATCTAGGATGAAGACCCAAGACATAGATAATATAGCTAAAGTTGTTCTTGATGCCCTGAAAAAGAGAGCAGGAGAATCGAGCTTTCTATTCCATGATGACTACCAAGTAGTGCGCTTACTGATTTGGAAGATACAAAGCGAAAAACGTCCAATGTATAACACAGATAGTCTCTCTATTTCTTTCAGGGTACATAACAATAAGAAGCAGATGATACTAATAGAACCAAAAGTAATCTAGTTAAACGAATCATTGTTTTTTGCGAATTATTTTAATAAGCAATATGGCACGGAGTTGCAGGTTCGCGAGCGAGGGTGGAATAAAAATCAGAGTTATGGATTCACATAACATCTTAAAATTATAATAAATAAAAGTAGGGAAGCAAAATTGTCTTCCCTAAATATCCTTAGTAGGGGAGGTTGGATCCGAACCACGACCTTCGGGTTATGAACCCGATGAGCCTGAACGTGCAATACCCTATTGAACTTTCTGACGTATTGTTAGTGTTGCCTTTAATAGGTCTTCCCCTTGAGGTTGGCTGAGACTATAATGGAGTTGGGGAGATGAGAGTGAAGAGGCTGGCCTCCATTCTACTAGCAATTTCATTGCTATTTGG
>Ga0315282_10015684_pt1 | contig 11157 bp, 18 predicted proteins | sample YL17G07_20_MG_FD_203693 | JGI IMG/M metagenome (GOLD analysis project Ga0315282, IMG submission 203693) | Sediment microbial communities from Yellowstone Lake, YNP, Wyoming, USA - YL17G07_20 | ecosystem: Environmental > Aquatic > Freshwater > Lake > Sediment | place: USA: Wyoming | collected...
CAGCCCAGGGACGGCCGGCCGCCGAAGACCATCGAGGTCCTACGGATCCACGTGCCCACGGAGGAGAAGGCCGACTTCCCGAGCTACTGGGACCTGACCAGCTCCCGCCTGGTAGCCCAGCTCAGCTCCATCCTGCAGGCACACCGCGGGGCCAGGCGCCGGGTGAAGGTGACGGCGATCGGGACGGCGCCAAGAACCCACTTCAGCGTCACGTGGGTCCCCGAGGAGCTGCGCTAGGCACGCGGACTCGAGCCGCTCCGTGCAGCACGAGGCCACATTTTAGCCCCGAAAGGCCGCCGATCGGCGGCGATCTCGGCCCCGGCTACGGGCCCAGCTGCAGGAAACGCTGCCTCGGCCTGCAGGCCACGCGCTACTTTGCCCGGTCGAGCGCCGACGACGGCTCTAGCCTCGCCTTGGCCTCCCTTAGCAGCGCGTCGAGCATGCCGCAGAGCGTCACTCGCAGGTCCAGCCATATGAGCTCCTCCGGGTCGATGAGTACCTGGAGATCCTTCCCCGCGAGAATCTGGCGCCCATCGCCGTCACGGTCAGCAAGCATGGTGATCTCGATTCTCACAGCACACCCCTCCCAGCTCTAGCCCGAGCGGCAGAGCACCTGGTGCGGGACGCCGGCTAGCAGGGTATCGACCAGGTCGCGACCGTCGCCGAGCACGAAGAAGCCCGGCCAGTTTGCCGAGAGGTTCCGGAGGTACCAGCTGCCGACCTCGCCGCCACGCGCATGTAGCCGCTCGAGCAGGACACCGAGCCCGAGCTCGTCGAGCTCGACGACCTGGACCTCGGCAAACTCGACGCCGCCCCACAGACCCCAGACCCGCCCCGTCGCCTGCCCCTCCCACGCGTTCTGGTCAACCTTGCAGTGCTCCGAGACGAGGTAGCCGAGAATGCCCCCCAGCTGGGGGCGATCGTAACGGTCGACGCTGACGACGTGGTCCACGTGGACACCGTAGGCCTCCGCGGCCCAGTCCGAGCCCCAGCCACCCACGATTTCGAGCCACGCCTGGGTCGCCCAGCGCCGGAAAGCCCCCGCGGAGGGGCCGCGGCCCTGCTCAAAGGCCACTATCAGATGATAGTGGGGGGCGCCGCGGCGCTGGCGCTCGAGTCGCCACGTGGCGAAGCGCCAGCCACGGTCACCCCAGGCACGCCGCAGCCGGCGCTCGAAGGCGTCGAGGTCCCTCTTCCAGCCCTGGGAGCCGATCGGCCACTCGTTGTGGTAGGTGAGCGTGACCCACATCGTCTGGTAGCGCGTCCAGTCGATCGACATCAGGGCGAGCCGGAAGCGCTTGCGGCTCTGAGAGCTCATGCCGGAGATGACCCCACGATCCCCGCCGGGACCGACCCCCGGACCGCCCTGCCAGAGCGTGACCTGCAGGCCGCCGTTGAGGACCCGCACTCTGGGGGCAAAGCGGCGACAGCGCCAATCGCGGGGCTCGCTGCGACCCTCACAGCCAGCCCCGTGCTCGGCGGCCAGATCGAGGCGAAACCACGAGCGGTGGTCACGCCTCTTGCGGCCTGATATGTGGTCATTACCAAGGGCACGTCGCGCTACCGCCCCCGACGTCGCCACCGAAGCCTGCTAGAGCTTGCGGACCCAGGGCTGCCTCTGCCACCAGTCCCAGAACCGCACGGCCAGCTCGCCTTCGACGCTCACCGTGGCAGGCTTGCGGACCTCGCCGTCCGACACGTCCACCATGGGCGCGTCCAGGAACACACGCACCGCCTTCGGGTTCTCGAGATCTGACGCCTCAACGGCGATGATGTGGTCCACGGCGACAGCGATCGCACCAAGCTGCACGAACCACTCGGGCTGCACTTGCTCAGCCATCGACTGACTCCTCCCGCTCACCACGTGTGTAGGATAAGGCAGCTGGCAATGTCCACGCTAAGCCGCATCAGAAGATCCTCGAACGCCTGCGTAGCCTCGTCGCCGGCCGCCGGGCCCGAACCGAGCTTGGTCTCCAGTCGCTGCAGGATGTAGACCACCCAACCCGCACGCGCAGGCGCTGGCAGGGCGGCCAGCACGACCACGACAGCACTCACGGCGTTGCACTCCTCCTCAGAGGGTGCCATCGCCGGCCTCCTGCCCCTGGGGACGCTCACCACCCTCGGGGGGGTCCGTGAAGGGCAGCTCGGCGTCGCGGGGAACCTTGTCGATCGGCCCCGCGTCCAGGAAGGAGATCCAGCCCTCCTGGCCGTTGCGCCACCTGACGTGGAACGCGATCGGTGCAACCGCCGTCACCACGCCCAGATCCTGTGGCTTGCGGTCCCAGGCGACGACGTCGCCGACCTCGAGCTCGATGGCCTCGTCGTACTTCATTTCCGGCCCCTGCCGGCGTCGACGCGCCCGTTCTCCTTCAGCAGCTCGGCCGGGTCCGTGGGGACCCCCTCGGCGTCCAGCGCCCGCTTAAGGCCGCCACAGACGGCAGTCGACATCTCGAGGCCCTGGCGACGGCACAGCCAGCGGAGCCGCAGCCAGGTGATCGTTGGGATAGCATAACGGATCTGTGTCGTCGAGATTCCCCGCGCCACTTGGTTCACGATACACCCCCTCCGTCCGACTGGCGGCCGTTCAGGTAGAACGGCCACGGCGGCACGTAGCAGACCCAGCCGCGGCGAGTGACGCACAGCCTACCCCGCCAGTGCTGGGCAACGCCATTGACGAGCCTGCGCAGGCGCCGGATACTGGCCTCTCGCACGAACGCGGCACGCAGATAGGTCAGCTGGCCAGGTCGCCGGCAGTAGAACAGGAGCCTGTCGGAGCCCTGGTACTCGATGCAGAAGGTTGGTGTATGCAATCGTGCCCCCTCTCACTGTTGCTGATTCGCACTAGGCATGATAGGGTTATGCTTGTTTGCCAATTTGCATAAACCTAACACGGCTAGCTGGCATGGCTATGGCGCAGGTGACGGGGTGGTGGTGTAGGCCGGCGCAGGCGCGGACAAAGGCGACGGGGTTTGGGCGGCGGCGGTGGCCGTGGCGCCGATGGAGACCACAGCTGCGCCACAGGCACCGATGGAGCCAAGAGCGAAGAGGGCCACGCAGGCGATGACCAACAGGCCCAAGAGAAGGTAGACGTTGACCAGCCGGATAAGCCAGCGCATGAGGTGACCCCCTCGCAGCCGGCGGCCAGGGCAGGCGCACAGGGCTGCATGCACGCATTATAGCACAAGTTACACCTCCGGTCAAGGACTTGAAGACCCGCGGAATCTGTGCTATACTACACTTGCAGGGCCGGGAGCCCCCCCACCCAGGGGGTTCCTGCTACAAGAGGGCCGCCACCCAGCGGCCCTCTCCCCATTTTGGGCCCCCACGAATGCAGGATTTACCCCCAATAACTGCGCACCTTGGCCAGCTGGGCCCAGCTCCGCCGCTATGCCCGCAGCAGGATTCGCTGCAGCGGCCTGCAGGCCAGGCTAGCCCCCGCGCAGGAAGAGGCGGACTTCCTCGGTGTCTACCAGGTAGGCGGCGACGAGGGGATCGATGCCGGCAGCGAGGAGGTTGGCCCGCATCTGCTCGAGCGAGATCTCGCCCCGATCGGCCATGTCGGTGTAGCTGGCGATGGCCTCATCCAGGAGCGGCTGCAGCTGGTCGCGGCGGAAGTACAGGCTGTCGGGGCCGGGGACCTTGACGCGCTTGAGGGCCTGGGTGAGGGCGGTAGCCCTGGCGAGCGCCTCGGCCAGGCCGTCGCCGATCAGGTAGACATATAGCTCCTGGAGGCTAAGGACGCGCTTGGCGAACATCTCCAGGTGGGCACGCACGGTCTGCTCGCGCACCTGGGCGATGAGGGGGTCCTCCTCAGCGGGGCCGATGATGGCGGGCGCCGGCCGGGCACGCAGGGACTCGAGCTGGACAACCTGCTTGCGCAGGGCAGGGTCGGTGATGAGCGGGGCCAGCCCGAGCTCGAGCATCTGGGGATCGATCTTGCCGTCGCGGTATTGCTGGACCCAGCTGGCGATCGCGGCGCGCCGGCTGGCCGCGGCCACGGGGTCCTCGGGAGGCGGGGGGGGCAGCTCGGGCTGAGGGCGGTAGCGGGCCCGCTCGACGCGGACGAGCTCGACGGCGAGCGCAGGGTCCTGGACGACGACGGTGAGGCCCAGCTGCAGGTCGTCGAGGGAGATCTTCCAGGCGCGGTAGGCAGCGGTCCAAGAGGTGACGGCTTGGGTCACCAGGCCTTTGACCAGCGAGGCCTCGCGGACCGGGGTAACCTGCTTGGGGGCCGGCAGGGCCCGCACCTCCTCACGAGCGACGAGCTGGGCCACGCGCTCGGGGCGGACAATCATGGTGGAGAGGGCCAGGCTGAGGTCCTGGCGGGAGACCTGGCCCTTGCGGAACTGCTCGAGCAGGGCCGTCTGCTGGTCTTTGAGGTAGGTGTGCTGGTAGTCGAGGTCCTCGGCGACCAGCAAGTACTCGATCTCGTCCTGGCGCACGCCAAGGGGGCGGAGGGCGCCCTCGACCTCGGCACGGCCCCAGTAGGCATCGCGGACCATGGCGCGGACGGAGGTCTTAAGCTGGGTCGTGGGGCTGGCAACCATGCGGCGCCGGAAGCCGTCGAGGAAGGCGGGCACGTCGGTGTCCTCGAAGCCGGCGAGCATGAGCTTCATCTTGTACCAGGCCCAGGGGTCGGAGCGCCAGTCGGGGATCCACTGGTCAAGCCAGGGGAGGAACTCGGCCGAGGGCTCGATCTTGGGGTTGCTGACCTCCGACATGCGCAGCAACCACATGGGGGAGGGGTCGGTCCAGAAGAAGCGGTAGATCTTGTCGATCCAGGGGTCGGGCAGGCCCTGAAAGGCCATGGCCTCATTGAACTCCCCGCGGGTGAGGCCCCGCTTGCGGCCCATGGTGAAGATCTCGCCCTCATTGGGGATCCGCGGCCGCAGCTGCCGGTCCCAGTAGTAGCGGAGGGGCCAGCTAAGGCACTCGTTGAGAAGGACCCCATAGCTGGCGCGGGTGATGGGCTCAAAGCCGGAAGCCTGGCCGACGAACCCGGCGAGCTGAGAGGCGCCGACCCAGTTGAAGGTCGGGGTCAGGTTGAGCGCGGTGGAGACGACGTGCGCCACACTGCCGGCGAGCATGGACATGCCGTAGAGCTGGCCCACCGTGGCGAGCGCCTTGCCCGGCTGGAGGGCCAGGTCGGTGCCCGCAGTGGTGGCGACAAAGTCCATGAAGGTAGGGGCCACGCTGGCCAGGCCGGAGATCCAGCCCCGGACCATGGGGCTGGCCTTCGCGATGATCTCATCGGCCGTGGCCTGCGCGTAATCGACGAACGCGCTAAACCAGCTGGCAAAGCCGGCGATGACGCCGGTCCACCAGGTCTGGAGGCCCTGCCAGATGTGGCTGGGCAGCCCCTTGAGAAACGGCCAGGCCTCGTCGCGGAGCCACAGCCAGCCGCTGACGAGCGCGTCCTTGACGGCGGCCAGGGTCGTATTGAAGGTGGTGCGCAGCCAGTCGTAGGCCCCGGAGAGGGCGGTCCTGATAGCGGCCAGGGTCGTATTGAAGGTGGTGCGCAGCCAGTCGTAGCCCCCGGTCAGGGCCTCCTTGACCCCGAGCAGCGTGCTGGCCAGGCCGGTGCGCAGCCAGTCGTAGGCAGCGACCAGGGCATCGCGCACGCCGCCCACGAGGGCGCCCAGGGTGTTGCGCAGCCAGAGGTAGCTATTGAGCAGGGCATCCCTAGCGCCGGCGATCCACGACGCCGCGGTGTCGCGCAGCCAGGTGTAGACGTCCCGGAGGGGACGGAGGACCGCGTCGGCGGCGTCGGCCAGGGCATCCTTGATGCGGTCCGCGAAGGTGCCGAACCAGCCGAGGGCGACGCCCACCTGGCCAGAGAGGAAGGTGCGAAAGGGGGACCAGAGCTGCTTGTTGATCCACTCCAGGCCAGGCTTTATGACCAGGTCCCAGACGCGGGGCATCATGTTGGCCGGGTTCGCCCAGAAGAGGAGGTTGTTGAGGAACTGGGCGATATCGTCGAAGATGCTCGGGCTCCCCAGCACAGCACGCATGCCGGCGAGCGGGGCGCGCGGGGTGTCGAGGCCGATCTGCCGGATCTCCCAGACCCGGCGACGGGCCTCGTCCAGGCCGAAGTACAGGTCGTCCCAGCCGCCGGGCTGCGCGATAGCGTCCATAGGCACCTCCTGGCCGAGAGGCGGGTCAGGTGATGCTGATCTCCTGGGCCCCGCCAGCGGCAGCCGCCCGCACCCGCTTCTCCAGCTCTTGCTGCACGCGGTCGGCGCTATCCTGCTCGAGCGGGAGCGTTATCATGTAGGTCTGGAAGCGGTCGTCCATGTAGACGTAAGACACGTCGGTGAGGCCACGACGGTTGGGGTCGGTGGACGGGAACTCGACCCGTTGCGAGCGCGTGAACCTGGGCATGACTAGCCTCCTGTTGAGACTCGAGGGCGGCTACTCGCCGCTCTGGGCACGCTTGGTGCCGAAGTAGAAGCCGACGACGGCCATGACCAGGCCGACGAGGACCTCGGGGACGCCCTGGCCACGCACGGCCAGGTAGATGACGGCGCCGGTACAGGCCAGGGCCATGGTGCCCTGGATGATGGCCGACGACTGCCAGAGCTCGGCGAACTTGTTGCCCATGGGAAGCCTCCTCTGTTGCCTAATGGTGCCGGCACTAGACCGGCTCGTTCTGGGTGACGACGACGGAGTCGACGTAGCAGTCGGGGATGAGCCCCAGCTGCCCATAGTGGGCGATCTGAAAGTACCAGTAGGGCGCGCCGACTAGGGGACCCTCGTGGACGGCGGTCCCCCGCATGTCGATGGCGAGCTCGTCGAGCAGGCAGCGCACGTAGGTGCCGAGCGTCATATCAACAACGAGCTTCAGGGTGTGCTCGGGACGGCTGGAGACACCCCGGACCACGTCACTGAGGAGGACGCCCCACGACCCGGCAGAGGTCCAGTAGCCAAGGCTCGAGGATAGGTAGCTGTAGGAGGCACCAGCTTGGTAGTTACGCGTCCCATCGTACCAGTCCACAAAGGCCTCGACCGTCTGGGTCTCAGGGGCCAGCGAGAAGCTAAACTCCAAGCCGATAGCTGACGGATCCTGGAAGGGCAACCGAATGCCGAGGTAGGCCACGCTGTTGGGCTGATCGCCCGATCGGAGCTTCACCGAGTAGGCGCCGTGGCGCGAGTGCCCAGTGCACAGGCGCACGTCGCTATTGGTGCCAAAGAAGCCGTAGTCGAATACGCCCAGGCCTTCACGAAAGTCGGTCAGGCAGACGACGTCCCCGCGGCGGTCCCAGAGGCTAGGGCAGCCGACGCGGACGGCATGCTCACCCAGGTCGTCCAGGCCGTACACTACGTGCTTGGGGCCCATGCTCCCCCAGTCCGGTGTACCGTGAGGCATAGAGAACCTCCCCGCTCAGGTGCGGGCGTAGTAGCCGACGGCGCGCCCCTGGAGGATGGTACCAGCGCCCACGGCCGAGGCATTGAAGCGCAGGCACTCGCCCTCTGCCAGGACCAGGGGTGAGGGGAGGGTGATCGCCACCTGCACCGCCGGGCTCTTCAGGTAAGCCACGATAAACTGGGTGACCCCGTCCCAGACGCTGATGTACATGCTGGCGGCTGTGCCCGCAGAAAGCCAGCACGCGGCGTCCTGGACGACGACCAGCTCCGGCGAGCTCAGGGTCGGAGCATCCACGATGATACCGCCCGAGCCGGCGGAGCCGGCGCCGGTGAAGCGCCACTTGTCCACGTACTGCTGCAGGTTCACCCCGCCGGCCGCCAGGCAGAGGTTACCGTCCAGGTCACAGGCGGCGACGTGATAGCTAGTCCCGTCCCAGAGGAGGAGGGCACGCGGCTCAGGAGCATGGACGGGGTAGATCTCTGGCATCGCCATTACCCCTTCAGCAAACCCAGGGCAACCAGGCTCTCATGGAGGGAGCGCAGCTCGTCTTCCGGGACCAGCTCGTCGATGATACAGCCGAAGGTGAGGGTGTGGTCGTAGCTATCGTCGAGGTTCCAGGTCTTGAGCACGAGCTCCAGGGGCTCCTCCACGAGCGGGTAGCGGTCCTCGATGGCAAAGACGTAGTTGTCCCAGTGATAGCTCGTCTGCGGCGTGTAGGGCCACACCTGCCAGCCACAGTACCAGACCTGGATGTGGGCCAGGCCGTAGCAGCCGGGCGGGAAGCCCAGCCACACCTGCCTCACAACCCCAGGATAGACGCGAAGGCGGGTCACGACAGGCGCGGAGGCGGGCGTGTTGGCAGGGGTCAGGACCTCGGCGGCGAAGTACACGTACCCACCTCATGCCAGGACCTGAGGCTCGAGCAGGTAGCCCTGGACGGCGAGCTCGCAGCGATCGCCGTCGTCGCACGGGGGCGCGCCGCCAGCAGCGTCATAGCGAAAGCGGGCGTAGACGGCATAGTCGGTGAGAAGGGTGAGCTGCAGGCCCGAGAGGTGGCGGACCCCGGCCAGGCCAAGCGTCACGGTCTCGAAGGGGATCTCGCGGTGGCCGTCGTGGATGCCCACGTCGACCAGGCCGGCAGCGCCGTCGCGGTTGCAGACGCCGATCGCGTCCACATACCAGACGTGGCCACGCCAGCTGGACAGGGGGGTGATGAGGAGCAGATCCACCCCGCCCGACACGGTATCGGCGACACGATAGGTGAGCGGCGTGCGCTCCTGCGGCATGCTCCACCTCCACAGCGCCGGCGGCCTCGGGGGAGGGCCGAGGCCCGACGGGGGGTCAGGTCGTCGAGCCTCGACCGAAGACGAGGCAACCGCGCGGCGCCCTACGCGCGGGTACCGCCACTAGGAGTAGGGATGGGCCTGCTGGACGACGGTCTGCTCCGTGTAGCCAGCGCCGCCCTGGGTGAGGATCAGCCGCAGGTTGCCCATCTTGGTCACGTCGAGCCAGGAGGCCGGATCGTCCTGGTCGCCGAAGGGGTAGCAGAAGCAGTCAAACGGCGTGCGGGTCGAGACCTCCACCCAGTGCTTGATGCTCGCGCCGACGACGCCAGCGTTGGAGGTGAGGCGAGCCGTGTAGGTGTTGTTGAGGAAGCCGGACATGTCACAGATGTGGTCGTCCTCGTTCCCGGAGATCTGGCCGGAGGCCCAGAGGCCACCGTAGTGCTCGCGCACTTCGTCGTCGTCGGCCTGCTGGCGGAGGAACAGCTCGTAGGCCGGGAACCAGTCACGCATGAGCCAGATGAAGTCGTCGGCGCGGAGGTCCCACGGGATCCAGCGGTCCTCGTCCTGGCTGAGCTTCAGATGGGTGATGGCGGTGGACATCAGGCCGGCGCTCTTGTAGGCCCTGACCAGCAGCTTGCGGATGTTGTAGTCCGTAGGCAGGTAGATGATGTCCTGCCCGCTCGCCAGGGAGGCGAACTCTTTCAGCTCCTTGGACATGAGGTAGCCGCGTGGAGAGGCGCCTTCCTCCATCACCTTGGCCCACACCGAGATCTCGGCCGTGCCGGTGGCGAAGCCGTTGGCACCGACCGCGGCCACGGCGGCCAGGTTGAAGGTGATGCGCAGCTGGGGGTTGCGGAACTTGGTAGGGACGAAGATCCACTCCGGGTCCCAGAGGTGGCGGCCGAAGGTGAGCGGCAGGCACCACTTCTGCACGCTGGCGGCGACCTGGTCGTGCCAGTGGAAGGGGGGCTTGCCATGGTCGAACATGTAGAGGGCGACGGCCTCGGGGCCGCTAAGGGAGGCGATGACCTCGGAGCCGTCGATGACGGCCAGCTCGTCGATAAGGTAGGGGATAGGGCCGGCTTCGTTGGGGCCAGTCGCATGGTTGGTGGCGGCGAACCAGACCTTGAACTCGGTGACGGGATCGACGAGGTCGATGTTGAAGGTCCAGGTGCGGGCGTCGACAAGTTGGGCGAGCCGGTCCTGCAGCACGACGTCGCGGATCTTCATGGCTCACCCCCCTCACATCTTGCGCCGGCGCTGGCCGATGGCCTTCAGGCCACGCATATTGGCGATGACCTTGGCCTCACGGTCGGCGTCGGTAGCGACGGGCATCTGGTCGACGGTGGCGGCCAGGGCGAGCCGATCGCTGTGAAGCTCTTTCACGCGCCGCTCGATCTTGGGGGCGCGGTCGGCGACGCCCTGGGAGTAGGGGCTGGCCCCACGCTTCTGGATGATGGCGATGGTCTCGTCGACGTTGACCTGGGCCATGCCGCCCGCGTAGGTGCCGTCACGCAGAACGCGCTCCATGGAGTTCTTGTAGCGCTCCTGCGAGGTCTGCTTCAGGGCTTCCGCCTGGAAGTTCTTGCGTGGCTTGGTGGTCCTCTCCAGCCACTTCTGGGCGTTGTCCTGGGAGCCCTTGACCTGCAGCTTGGCCCACTCCTCGGGGCTGGGCAGCCGCGGGCCGAGCACCATCGGGTTGCCGGAGGTATGGCCCTCGATCAGCTCGTGGGCCAGCGCGGGGTCGGCCTCGATCTTCGCCCTCATCGCGTCGATGGCGGCCGACATGTCATCGACGGAGGGGACGACGGGCAAGCTCTGCTTCGCCATAGTGGAACACCTTTCCGACCCCCTAGTAGCGAGCGCAGGCAAGACGCCATGCGCGAGCACCTACAGTGTACCACACTTTTCCCGAATCCGAGCCGTGGAATCTTACGGTGGAGGTTGCGAGTTTTCGGGTTCGGCGGTACACTTGTTCTAGGAGGGCCTATGGGAAAGAGCGAGCGGCCGTACCACGCGTGGGAGACGATGATGATCGGCGAGTGGGTAGCACAGACGTTTCCCACGGCCAGGTGGGTGACGAATGTGCGCCTGGGCACGCTGCAGCCCCGGAACGATCACGGGCAGTTCTCGCAGGGGGAGCTCGAGCTGCTAGGGGTGTGGCGGCGAAGGGTGGACGCCATCGTGTACCTGCCAGACCGGCTCCTACTGGTAGAGGCCGTGCTACGATCCCACCCCGGCAAGCTGAGCGTTCTCAAGCTGTATGAGGCGCTGGCGCGTCAGACGCCTGAACTCGCCGACTTCCAGGCGTTGCCGATACAACTGGTGCTGCTCTACTGTGTCGAGGACCCGGTGCTCAATGAGCTGGCCAGACAGCAAGGCATTTTGTGCGTGCAGTACGTGCCAACGTTCTTCGACGCATGGTTCGCGACGCTGCGACGGAGAGAGCAGCAAGCCAGCCGGTCCACCTGACGGAGTCCAGGTGGTAGGGAGCAGCCTGCGTTT
>Ga0315282_10015685_pt1 | contig 11157 bp, 6 predicted proteins | sample YL17G07_20_MG_FD_203693 | JGI IMG/M metagenome (GOLD analysis project Ga0315282, IMG submission 203693) | Sediment microbial communities from Yellowstone Lake, YNP, Wyoming, USA - YL17G07_20 | ecosystem: Environmental > Aquatic > Freshwater > Lake > Sediment | place: USA: Wyoming | collected...
AATCGGTGATGTCTACATCCAACAACGATGAGCCAGAGCGACGGTCGGCCAACCGCGAGAAGCAGCTGGTGGCGCTGTGGTCAGTGCTGGCGGCGGTGCTGCTGACCGGAATGAAGCTGGTGGTTGGCCTGACCACCGGCAGCCTGGGCATCCTGTCCGAAGCGGCTCACTCGGGCCTGGACCTGATCGCGGCAGGGATGACTCTGCTTGCGGTACGGGTTTCCAGCCGCCCGGCCGATCGCGAGCATACCTACGGTCACGCCAAGGTGGAGAACCTGTCGGCTTTGTTTGAGACTGTGCTGCTCCTGGTCACGTGTCTGTGGATCATCTACGAGGCCGTCCAGCGTTTGTTCTTCAAGAGCGTCCAGGTCGAAGCCAGTCTGTGGGCCTTCGCCATTATGGCTGTGTCGATTGGGGTAGACACCACTCGTTCACGAGCACTGGCTCGAGCCGCCAAAAAGCACCACAGCCAGGCATTAGAGGCCGATGCGCTGCACTTTTCGACCGACATCTGGTCCTCCTCGGTCGTCATCGGCGGGCTGCTGCTGGTACGCCTGGCCGAGTGGTGGCATATCCAGTGGCTGGCCGGCGCCGATGCCGCGGCCGCGATCGGGGTCGCCGGCATCGTGGTTTACGTCAGCGTGCAGATGGGGGGGAAGACTATCTCCGCCCTGCTCGATGCGATTCCGTCCGGGCTTCGAGACGAGGTGGTCGGCGCGGTACGCCAGGTGCCCGGCGTGCTGGGTGTGGAGCAGGTGCGCGTGCGGCGCACCGGAGCTGAGGCATTTGCCGACATCCGGCTCGGCGTCGCGCGCGATACCAGCCTGGAGCGGGCGCACACGATTGCGGCCTCAGCCGAGGAGTCCGTCCACGGCGTGCTGCCAGGCGCGGATGTGACGGTCCACGTGGATCCGGTGCGCACCGGTGAGGAAGCAGCCATGACGACGGTGCGCATGCTGGCAGCCCAACACGGGATGGGCGCACACAGCATCTATCTGTATGGCCTGGGCGGGCAATCCCCGGCGGGTGCCCGGTTGCGAGTGGAACTGCATCTGGAAGTGAACGATGCCCTCCGGGTCGACGAGGCACACCAGCAGGCAAGTGCCTTCGAGAAGGCGCTGCGCCGCGCGCTGCCGGGACTCGGGCAGATCGTCACCCACATCGAGCCGGTGAGCGGCACCGACACGCTGGCAGCCCGCAAGGCCAGCGCGGCCGACCGGGCCCGGGTGGCACAGGCGCTGCGAGAATGGGAAGCAGGGAATGGCCAGACCTGCCATCCGCACCAGCTGGTGGTCCAGCGGCTCGAAGGCCGGCTGGTGGTCTCACTGCACTGCGAGATGGACGGCAGCACCAACCTGGCGGACGCGCACAGCCTGAGCGAACAGGTCGAGCAGGCGCTGCGCAACCGCCTGCCCGACCTGGAGCGGGTGGTGGTCCACATCGAACCCGCCGACAGACAGCGACCCACGCCGGCTACTTGAGCAGAATCGCCACCACGATGGCGGTCAGGCAGATCATGAAGGCTGCCCACACGGCCGCCACCGCCAGGTTGCCCTTCTTCAGCTCCTGGATCTCGTCCAGGCCGGGCACGAGGGCGCTGAACAGCCGGATGCCGATAGAAATCGCCAGGGCAAAGCTCACCGCGGCGACCAGCGTCCAGGCGATGGCCAGGCCCATGTTGGCGAGCAGATCGGCGAGGTCGATCTGACTGCTATCGGGGATAGGTGGCCAGCCTTGCCAGGGGGGAAACACCATATGCCCTCTCAAGGTGGGCGAAACAGGACTTGAACCTGTGACCTCCTCGGTGTAAGCGAGGCGCTCTATCCGACTGAGCTATTCGCCCCAATGTCGTCATTATACAAACCGGCCAACCGCCTGTCAATCCGCCGTTGGTGGCCAGCACCGCCGGTTTACGGCGGTGCGCTCCCTGGCAGCGAGGCTCTCATTTCTGTTTGGCGTAGGTGCCCATCAACTCTGCCTGGGCCAGGATGTGTCCCTGTGCAGCCTTCAGGAGCTGATCCTTGGTGGCGCCAGCCGGCAGGTTGAGCGCCGTGTCCAGGGCGTACAATTTGAAGAAGTAGCGATGGGTGCCGCTGGGCGGACAGGGTCCCATGTAGCCGGTGCGCTGCCCGCTGTTGCGCCCCTGCCGGCTGCCGTCCGGCAGCTCGGTCTGCTTGGGCGAGACGTCCTCGTACAGGGCGCGGCTGGTCGCCGGCAGGTTGTAGATCACCCAGTGCACCCACGTGCCGGCCGGGGCGTCGGGGTCGTCCACGATCAATGCCAGGCTGCGGGCTCCCTGAGGGGGATCGCTCCAACTCAGCGGCGGCGAGATATCTTGACCGGCGCACGTGTAGCGAGCCGGGATCGGTTGCCCGGCGCCGAAGGCGGTACTGTTCAACTGGAAGGCCATCGTCTGATCTCCTTTCTCCGGCTGCACCGGCGGCACGGTAGCTGTCATTGGGGTGTCGGGTGCGAGGGTTGGCGCTGGTGGAGAAGCCGGACTGGCCGCGCAGCTGATCGCAGCCAGAGCCAGGAAGGGCATGCCGAACAGCCAAACCACACCTCTGCTCATCCGTACACCTCGTTGTCCAGGCCCCCGCCCCACGGGGGCATGCCCACAAGGGGCTGTACTACTGCAAGGAGCTTGCACAACCGGCCGGAATGTGCTTAAATGAACCTGATAACCTGGCGGGAGACAGTCTATGGGTCCCAAGCCTCACGACCTCGAGGCCGCTCGCCTCCGCATGGTCGACCAGCAGCTCATTGGGCGCGGTATCAAGGATCAGCGCGTGCTGCAGGCGATGCGCGAGGTGCCGCGCCATCGCTTCGTGCCGTCTAACCTGTGGGATGTCGCCTATAACGACAGCCCGCTGCCTATCGGCCAGGGCCAGACGATCTCGCAGCCCTACATTGTGGCCTACATGAGCGAACTCCTCAATCTGAAACCCGAGCATCAGGCGCTCGAAATCGGCACCGGATCGGGCTATCAGGCGGCAGTCCTCAGCCGGCTGGCGCGCCGGGTGTATACCGTCGAGCGGATCGAAACGCTGTCGCACCAGGCACAACAAATCCTGAACGAGCTGGGATACACCAATATCCAGTATCGGATCAGCGACGGCGGCTATGGCTGGCCCGAGGCAGCGCCTTTCGACGCCATCATCGTCACCGCGGCTGCCCCGGAGGTGCCGGCGCCCCTGCTGGCGCAGCTGGGCGAAGGGGCATGCCTGGTGGCCCCAGTCGGACCAGCCGGCTATCAGGAATTGGTGCGACTGACTCGCTGCGGCGAACATACTTTCACCGAGTACTTGACGCCCGTCGCTTTCGTACCCCTGGTCGGTGAGCACGGTTGGCGCGAGTGAACCCGCCGGCCTGCTCCCCTACGGGGAGGCTCTATAGCACGCGCACGAATCCAACCTGGCCTCTTCCGCTGGCACGCGAGGCTGGATCGGACCACCAGCGACCGGGAATGACCGCACCGCACGAGGGGCAGCGCCCGTCCGGGGTGACGTGATAGGCCTCGATCCAGTAGCCCGTGCGAGCGATCAGCACCCGCCGGCACTGCGGGCAGCGCGTATTCTCCCACTGCTGCACCCGGCCCGGCAGATTGCCCGCATACACGTAGCGCAGCCCGGCTTCGACCCCGATCTCGGCAGCCCGGAATAGCGTCTGCGCCGGGGTATTGCCGGGGTCCGTCATCTGGTAATCTTTGTGAAATGCCGTCACATGCCAGGGGATATCCGGTGACACGCCAGCGATGAACGCAGCGGCTTCCCGCAGTTCCTCCGGCGAATCGTTGAAACCGGGCACGATCAGGGTGACGATCTCCACCCAGAAGCCGCGGCGGTATGCCTCTTCGATGGTCCACAGCACGTGTTTAAGCTGGCCGCCCAGTTCCCGGTAGTTCTCCTGGCGCATGCTCTTCAGGTCCACCTTGTAGCAGTCGGTGACCGGCCGCAGATAGCTCAAGGCCTCCGGCGTGGCGTTGCCGTTGGAGACAAAGCCGGTGGTCAGGCCGGCCTCTTTGGCCAGCGTGAAGACCTCTTTGGCCCACTCGGCCGTGATCAGCGGCTCGTTGTAAGAGCTGACCACCAGGTGTGCGCCGGACTTCAGTGCCGCATCTACCAGCTGCGCGGCCGACACCGCCCGTGGGGCGGCGCCGGCGGCATCATCCCGCAGAGCCTGGCTGGTCACCCAGTTCTGGCAGTAGGGGCAGTGAAAGTCGCAGCCCAACATGCCAAAGGTGAGCGCATCAGCGCCAGGCAAGACATGAAAGAAGGGCTTTTTCTCCACCGGATCGCTCTGCATGCCGGCGACGTACCCATGCGGCACAAACAGCTGCCCGCCCTGGTTGAAACGCACCTTGCAAATGCCGCGTTTGCCCTCGAAGATCACGCAGCGGTGCCCGCATGCCATGCAGCGGACCCGGTTATCGTTGAGTTTTTCGACCAGCTCGCCCGTCGTCGTCATCCGGTCGAGCACCTGGGCCAGTGTCTTGGTTGCCATACTGGCTCCTCCTTATCGAACCACCCGATAGGGGCAGACCCGCGGGTCTGACCCGTCTGAAGCTATTATATCTCACATGCGTAGAAAATGGAAGAGAGGGGCGGTTCAGGCCCCCGCCTTCCTGGCGCGCCGGATCGGGCCGTGCTCCCGCAGCCACCGCTCGAGCCAGGCCTGTTCGTCGGCCAGGGTGAGGAGCTCGCCATCAAGGCGAGCCGCGCGCAGCCCGTCGATGATCTCTCGATAGACCGGAGTGGGCGGAATGCCCAGGGTGTGGCGCAGATAATCCCCATCGATGATCGGCTTGATGCCCCGCAGCTCGCGCTGGAATTGGGCCAGCTGTGCGCGCGCAACGTCGTCCTCACAGGCCAGCCAGCCGACGAGCAGGCTGTCGCTCTCGAACGGTTCGAGCAGCCGGTAGATGGCGCTGGGGCGCAACGGCTGCTGCAATTGCGGCAGGCAGCTGGCCAGCAGGGAGTGCACCTGGCGCACCACCGAAACCTCCGACGAACGCAGGCGCAGGCGGGCGCAGACGGCCGGCCAGCCGGATTCCGAAAGCCGGGCCAGCAGCAGGCCCAGGTAGTGCGCATCGCTCGGGCGCGTGCTGGCCCAAGGCGTATTGCTCAGGCCGGTGCGCAGGGTCGTCATGCGCTGGATCACCCAGTCGTCGACGCTGAGCTCCGCATGGATGCGGCGCAGCACGCCCAACTCGTCCAGCCGCCGCAAGGTGAGCTCCGGCTCGGCTTCCTGGAAGATGAGGTGGAATTCGTGATAGATGCGCTCGCCGCTCACCCGGTCCAGCAGGTCCAGGGCGGCCGACAGCAGTTCGGCCGTGCGCGGTTCGATGCGAAAGCCCAGGCGCTGCTCCAGCCGGGCGGCTCGCAGCATGCGCGTGGGATCCTCGACGAAACTCAGGCTGTGCAACACCCGGATCAGGCCCTGGCGCAGGTCATGTTCGCCGCCGTAGAAGTCGAGCAGCTCGCCGAAGTGGCGCGGGGTGAGCTGGATCGCCAGTGTGTTGATCGTGAAATCCCGCCGGTGCAGGTCTTGCCTGATCGAGCTGCGCTCCACCTGTGGCAGAGCCGACGGGTGTTCGTAGAACTCCGTGCGGGCGGTCACAAAATCCAGCGAGGGCGGCAGGGCAACCGGCCCACTCTCCGCCGGCTGAGAAGGGGCGGGCGGGTCGAGGCGCAGCGGGTGGCCGTGATTCAACAGCCACTTGGCCGTGCCAAAGCGTTGATGGCTGCGCACCTGGCCGCCGTACCGCTCGCACAGCCGGCGCGCCAGGCGGATGGCATCTCCCTCTACCACCAGGTCGACATCCAGGCTGGGGGCAGCCACGGGTGATGCGGCCTGGTACAGCAGGTCACGCACGAAACCGCCCACAATATACAGCGCGTGGCCCTGCTCGGCGGCGATGCGGCCCGCCTCGCGCAGCAGGTGCAGCAGGACGGGGGGCAGCCCACTCTCCATCCGGCTGGTGATCTCATCAGAGCGCGAGGGGCGCGCCGCCTCGCTCCACAGCTTGATGAGATCGGTGCGCGTCACGATGCCGACGATCTTGCCGCGTTCAACCACCGGCACCTGCCCCAGCCCTTCGCGGATCATGAGCGCCTGGAGCGTCTCGACCGAGTCCTGGGGAGTCACCCAGAATTCACCTTTGTGCATGACTTGGCGGATGGGGGTGCCGCCCAGCTTGTGGTGCATGGCCTTGTCGATCTCGCGCCGGGTGAGCACGCCCACAATGCGTTCGTCCTCCACCACCGGGAACCCCTCGTGTCCATAACGGGCCATCGCCTCGGCTGCCTTCGCAACACTGTCGGTGAGCGCCAGGGTGTGCACGCCGTAGGACATGATGTCGGCAACCGTGGCAGACGGCCGTGCCATCCGGTGCAGCAGCTCCAACAACTGGCTGTGCAGCCGGGACAGGTCGACGTGACGAATCAGGGCGGCGGCCGCCCGGGCGTGCCCTCCACCGCCCAGCTGGGCCGCAATGGCACCCGCGTCGATTGCCTCGGTGGTCGAGCGGGCGACCAGCTGGATGTGATCCTGCATCGCGACGGCCAGGAACAGCGCATCGGGTTCATACAGGTCGCGCAGCTTGTGCCCCAGGGTGCTGACCTCCTCGACGTAGTCATCTGCCCGGGCCATCGTGATCATGACCGTGTGCCCCGCTACGTAGTGGGTCTCCAGCGCGTCGGTCAGCTGCCGGTATAGACCCTGCTGGCTCTCGCTCAGCGGATAGTTGAGGAATTGGCGGACGACCTCGAGCGAGCCGTTCTGTTCCAGGAGCCAGGCGGCCGCGTACGCATCGCGCGAGGTGGTGCTGGCATACATCAGCGAGCCGGTGTCCTCGTAGATACCCAACAGCATCAGGGTGGTCTGGGTGCGGGTGACCGAGGTCCCCTGGCGCCGCAGTTCCTCTACCATCAAGGTGGTGGTCGCGCCGATTTCCTGCAAGGTGGCGCTGGCTCCCGAGGGCAGGCCCGGCGACATGGCGTGGTGGTCGATCACCTGCAGTTGAGTATTCTGGTCCAGCCCCTTGAGGGGTGGAGTGTGCTGGCTGTCGACCAACGTCAGGCGGGCAATCCGCCCTTTGGGCACATCCTGCTGCCAGATGAAGGGGAGTTCATCCCAATACAGCTGCAAGAAGTCGCGCACGTTGCGGTTGACGCGCGCCGGCACGACGGCCTGGGCACCGGGATACAACAGCGACGCGCCCAGGAGAGAGCCAATCGCATCGAAATCGGCATTGTCGTGGGTGACGATCAGGTGCATGCAGCGCCCCTCAAGCTCGCAGCTGGCCGGTCGCTGCGGATGAGTCCATAGTCTCCAGCAGGGCCTGGACAATGTACTCGGCCGCATGGCCATCGCCATAGGGATTGACCGCCTGCGCCATGCTTCGATAGGCGGCCGGGTCATCCAACAGGCGGCTGGTCTCAGCCAGGATGGCACCGGCGTGCGGGCCGACCAGGCGCACGGTGCCGGCCGTCACTCCCTCCGGCCGTTCGGTCGTATGGCGCAGCACCAGCACCGGCTTGCCGAGGCTGGGGGCTTCCTCCTGGATGCCGCCCGAATCGGTGAGCACCAGGTAGCAGCGCTTCATCAGGTGTACCAGCGGCAGATAATCCAGGGGGGGCGTCAGGGTGATATGCGGCTGCCGGCCCAGCGCCCGGTAAACCGGCTCCTGCACGTGGGGGTTCAGGTGCACCGGATAGACGATGTGGACATCGCCCGCGTAGCGCGCGGCCAGTTGGGCCAGCGCGGAACAAATCTCCTCTAACGGGCGGCCGAAATTCTCGCGGCGATGGGCCGTGACCAGCACCAACCGGCCCTGGCTGGGCAGGCCGGCCAGCGGGCCGCCATCGGGGTCGTATGCCATCTGAGCCACCATGAGCAGGGCATCGATCACCGGGTTGCCGGTCACCCGCACGCAGGCGGGATCGATCCCTTCGCGCAGCAGGTTGGCGCGCGCCCAATCGGTGGGCGCAAAGTGCAGGTCGGCAGCCACACTCGCTACCCGGCGGTTGATCTCCTCGGGAAAGGGCTGGTATTTGTCGCCGGTGCGCAGGCCGGCCTCCACGTGGCCCACCCGGACGCGGTGATAGAAGGCGACCAGGCTGGCGGCCATGACCGTCGTCGTGTCGCCCTGCACCAGCACCCAGTCCGGGCGGTCGGCCGCCAGCACCGGGTCGAGCTTGCTGAACACCGACGCCGTCACCTGGGCCAGCGACTGATCTTCCTGCATGACGTTCAGGTCGTAGTCGGGTCGAATGCCGAACAGCTGGATGACCTGATCCAACATCTGGCGGTGCTGAGCCGTCACACACACCCGGCATTCGACCCGGTCGGGATGCTTCTCCAGCGCCTTGACGACCGGCGCCATCTTGATGGCCTCGGGCCGGGTGCCAAAGATAGAGAGGATCTTCAGACGCTGGGCCATAGGGGAATCAACCACTCTTGCGCATCAGCGGCACGAAGATCTGGCGGGTGGTCACCTCGTCGGCGCCCAGGTCGGGCGCGGCGCCGAAGGGGCGCGCCTGGTCGTCGATGTCGGTGGTCACGTCGAGGGCCGCGCCGCGATCGATGGCGGCCGACCCGGCGCCCAGGTGATAGTCGTGGCCAGCCCGGCTGACGAACGCCGGGTCGCCCGTCACGTCGTGGGCGCCGCCGGCCAGCCCGGGGGCATAATCCCTGCCGTTGGCCCAGAAGCCGTTGTGGTCCCAGATGGCCGGCACGCCGCCCTGCACGTTGAGCAGCGCCGTGATGCCGATGCTGTTTCCCACGATCAGGTTGTTGGTCAGGGTGACCGGGTAGCCACCGCCGGGCATGTAGGTGACGACACCCACGCTGCCGCTACTGCCGTTGTCGACGATGGTGTTGTGAAAAGCGCTGATCGGCCCGTACATGCCGAGCAGCGCCAGGCCGTCTGCCCCTATCGGCAGGCCGCCCGCATCCAACGTGTTGTCATAGATCCAGTTGTTGACCACCCGGCAGGGCGCTATCACGGTGAGGCCGCCCCCGGTCAGCCCCGACGGGCCGTATCCCGCCGCATTGTTGGTGATGCGGTTGGCGGTGACCAGGCACGGGGCAGCACCGGGATCAGTCCATATCGTGACACCTCCCCCACCCAGGCCACTGCCGCCGCCACCGGTGATGGCAAATCCCTCCAGCGTGGCGTGCACCCCCACATTCTCGATCAGCACAGTGGTGTCGCCGCCCGTTCCGTCGAGCGTGGTGGGGTTGGCGCCGATGGCGCGCGTCCAATCGCCCTCGCGGTACCCTCCCAGGAGCATCACGCTGCGAGTGATGACCAGGCGCTCGGCATAGGTGCCGCGTCCGACGTAGACGGCGCCGCCCGTGCCAGTCTCGGCCAATCCCTTGTGCACAGTGGCGAAGGGATGGGCGGGCGATCCATCGCCGGTGGTGTCGCTGCCAGTAGCGGCGCTGACGTAGCTGGCGTCGCTGTAGACTTCGTCGGCGCCGATGTCGATCCCCGCGCCCCGTGGACGCGGCTCGCCGTCGAAATCCCAGTGCACGGGCACGCTGGCATCACCCTGGTTGACGAGCGGCGAGGACGGCCCCAGGTGGTAGTCGACTCCGGTCCGATTGCGGAACAGCGGATCGTCGCTGCGGGAGTGCGTGCCAGCGGCAACATTGACGGTGGAGGAAACGTTGTCGAAATAGTCGTTGTAGTCGAGCGCCGCCGTTGCGCCCTCAGAGGTCCGCACCCCGATGGCGTGCCCGACGAAGATGTTGTTGCGCAGGTCCCCGTGAGACGCCCCGGTGCGGAGCAGCACGCCGTCGCCGGACGCGCTTTGGGCGTTATCTACCAGGTCGTTGTTATACAGCCGCAGGTCGCCGCTCAGCAGGTAGATGCCCGCGCCGTGCCAGCTGCTGTCGACCAGCTGGTTGCGGGCAATGATGTTGTTGGTGAGCGTGACCGGCACCCCGCTGCCGATATGAATGAACAGGCCGGCACCGCCAAACCCGGGATTGAAGAAATCGCCCAGCGCGGTGTTGCTGATCACCAGGTTGCTGTCCAGGGCCGGGCTCGCAGCGGTAAACAGGTAGAACCCACCGCCCGAAGCTACGGCGATGTTGCTGACCACCTGGTTGCGGGCGATGCTGCCGGTGACCGAGGCGGCGTGGATGCCGCCGCCCAACCAAGCCGAGTTGTCGCGGATCAGGTTGTCTTGCAGGCTGTACTGGTCCCCATCGAGCAGCAGCACCCCGCCCCCCGCGCCAAACTCCCACGGAAATGCCGTATTGCTGATAATCTGGTTGCTGGCGATGGTGGCCATGTCGTCCTCGCTGGCGATGCCGCCGCCGCCAGTAGAGAGAGGGGTCAATCCCAGGTTGATCGCCAGGTTGCGGGCGATCAGGCTGTCGCGCAGCTCGGTGTGGCTGATGGCGCTCAGGTATACCCCGCCGCCGCGGGTGGCCGTGTTGTCGACGATGGTGCAGCGGTGCGCGCGCGACCATTGGGCACCGTACACGCCGCCGCCCCAGCCGGCGCCGTTGAGGCCGGCGGTGTTGCTCAGGACTCGATTGGCGTAGAGGTCACCGGATGCGAAGATGCCGCCGCCCCTGCCCGGGCCTTTGACGGCTGCCACATTGCCGCGCACTTCATTGTCTCGCACCACCACCTCGTGGGCCGAGGTGTCGACGTACACACCGCCGCCGTCGCCATAATTGCCGGTCGATGTGGAGAAAACGCCGGTGTTGCTGAGGATCAGGTTGCCGGTCAGCGTGGCGGTTGCCATCCAGCCGACGTAGACGCCGCCTCCATACCCGTAGCCGACGCTGCCGGCACCGGCCGCGTTGCTGATGACGGTGTTGGATTCGATGAGGGCCGCGGTGTGGTAGGCCGTGATGCCGCCGCCTAGCGCCTGGCAGCTGGAATTGGTGCAGGCGATGTTGTTGGTGATCACATTGTGGCGGACGATGGTCAGCCCGCCGCCGTCTATGCCTCCGTAGATATCGATGCCCCCGCCCCAGCCCAGAAAGCTGCTGGCGTCGCCGCCGGTGATGACGAACCCTTCGATGGTGGGGCTGATGCCACCGGTGACCTGAATCACCGACCCGGCGCGCTGCCCGTCGAGGGTGGTTGGGTAGGCATTCCAATCGCTGGCGGTAAACGTGTTATTCCAACCG
>Ga0315282_10015686_pt1 | contig 11156 bp, 11 predicted proteins | sample YL17G07_20_MG_FD_203693 | JGI IMG/M metagenome (GOLD analysis project Ga0315282, IMG submission 203693) | Sediment microbial communities from Yellowstone Lake, YNP, Wyoming, USA - YL17G07_20 | ecosystem: Environmental > Aquatic > Freshwater > Lake > Sediment | place: USA: Wyoming | collected...
GAGGTTAAGGTTTATGATGTTGATCGAAACCGCCTGAACGCCCTTGCGCGAAGAGTGCATTCAGGCAAACTATCTGTCAAAGCCCATGACGTACGCCGTCGCTCAGATACCGCCAGGCTTCTGAAGAGGTTTGACGTTGGCGTAGGGGCCCTGCCCCACGGCTTGAGTGAATATGCTATTGAATCAACGATTCGGGCCGGAGTTAATTTCGTTGACTTGATCTTCGGATGGCGATTCGGACAAAGAGAAATCCATACAGCAGCACGGAAAAGGGGGATTACAATCATACCTGCGTGCGGGCTGGCTCCTGGCTTAACCAATCTCCTCGCTATGGCTGGGGCAGAACAGCTGGATGAGGTCCGCGAGGTTCACATAAAGGTCGGCGGTATACCAGAACGGCCAAGGCCCCCGCTGAACTATCGAATCGTCTTCTCCTTTGAAGCGGTGCTTGAAGAGTATCTTCGGAAAGCAAGAATCGTCAAGAACGGAAAAATCACAGATGTCCCTGCCCTAACTGGACTCGAGAAGATAACCTTCCGCCCACCTATTGGAGTATGCGAATGCTTCTACACCGATGGGCTCTCAACCCTCGTACAAACACTAAGAGGAGTACGTGAAATGGATGAAAAAACAATCCGTTGGCCCGGCCACGTTTCCCAAATCAAGACTCTGATAGAATGTGGGTTACTCGAAACCAAGCCAGTACGATTCGATGGGAGGCTAGTTATTCCACGAAAGCTTGTAGGCAAGATTCTGTCAGATCGAATCAGTCTGGGTAAAGAAAGAGACCTAACCTTGCTCAGGGTCGACGTATCTGGGAGGAGGCGCAATGCGAGCGTTCACCGTCGGTATGAGATGATAGACCACTATGATGGGAGAGCGGGAATGACATCCATGGCCCGCACCACCGCCTTCCCTTGCTCAATAGCCGCACAGATCCTCGGTACAGGCGAGGTGGTCAAGAAGGGACTCGTTCCACCAGAACTCGCCTTTAGAGGAGCACTTCGCGAGAAATTCCTCGGATACTTGCGTTCGAGAGGGATGAAAATCACTTCAAGAATCATGCGGTAGATTGATTTCGCTTCTTTCAACGCATCCCAATTCGTCAAACGAGTTTCTATTTGCCTTCCATTGCGAAAACCGGTTATGGTAACCATTGAGTTGTCTTATATCAAATTCTGAGTTAACCACCGCAAAGACGGAGCGGGAGCTGAATTCAACTAATGGCGGGCCCCGAGAAAACTCGAATGGACACAGTCGCCGACGTAATGACGGAATGGGTAGTCACGGTCGGCCCGTCCGACTCACTCCTGACCGCGCGAGACCTGATGACGCGTAACCGAGTATCTCAACTCGTAGTCGTGGACCAACGTAACCGGCCTGTCGGCTTCATATCCAAGAGGACGATCGCCCAGTTTCTCCTAGAGGACTCCACAACACGCAGCCTAGGAGAGATAACCGTCTCAGAAGCCTCCACTGAGTCAATCCCGACGCTCAGACGGGACTTTCCGGTTCTCAATGCGGCACGTCTGTTCGACACGGAAAACCTTGCCTACACCGTAATCACAAACGACAACCCTCTCTCAGGAATCATGACGGAAACAGACCTCTGCCACTACTACTCGCAAAAGTTGCCTCACAGGTTCAGGGTCGCTGATTTCATGACCAGAGACTTCATCTTCGCGAAAAGCAACTACCCAGCGGTGCACGTGGCACACGCAATAATTTTCCGCCAGCCAAGCGTCCCCGTCATAGACGAGGAGTTAGTGGGCATCTTAACGCTGTCGAACATTCTATCAATCAGAGAGAAGACGCCTAAAGGAGCTAATGAAAGATTGACTCTGAAACCGGAGAGTGAGGGCGCGCTGATTACAACGAAAGAGCTGATGACACCAAACCCAATCACAACTTACGAAGATGCAGACTTGGCACAGGCAGCTCAGATAATCATAAACGAGGGGATAGGCAGCCTGCCCGTAACTGACGGGGAATTGAATGTAGTAGGCCTTCTGAGCAAACATGACGTTGTCAAAGCACTCGGTACAGTAGGCAGAAACCTAATTGTAGAGGCCTAAATAACCCGCACCTCTCTCGAATCGAGATACACGAAAGCCGAGTTCCTTGAGATGTCAGCAGCCAAGAGGAGGCCCCAACCTACTTCCGAGGACCTTGAAGCTCACAAGAAATTGCATAGAGTAGGGTCGAGACTGAGCGACGTAATTTTGGGCGGGCAGGACGGAATTGTGAATGTTCTAGGCGTGGTGCTAGGGGTGACGGCTGCTTCTGGTAATTCAAAGTTCATAATAGCCGCGGCCTTGGCCACGACTTTCGCTGAGTCTCTTTCGATGGGAGCGGTTGCTTACACGTCGACCTTAGCAGACAAGGATTTCTATGAAAGCCAAGTCGAGCGGGAGAAGGATCACATCAGAAGGTTCTCCGACATTGAACGGGAAGAGATTAGAAGAATCTACGAAGCAAAAGGCTTCACAGGAAAACAGCTCGACGAAATAGTTCACGCCATAACGTCGGATGAAGAGAGGTGGGTTGGTGTTATGCTTGCCGAGGAGTTGAAGGTTTCACCGGTTGAAAAGAGCGGGCTTGTGAAGACAGCTGTAATCGTGGGGTTCGCCGCTGCTATAGGTTCCTTGATTCCTGTTGCACCTTTCTTTGGGCTGCCCGTTTGGCTAGCTGTGTGGGGATCGATAGGACTGGCAGGGGCTTCGCTATTCATTGTTGGTGCTTACAAGGCTTCGGTGACGGTTGGTGTTTGGTGGAAATCTGGCCTGCAAATGCTTGGCATAGGCTTGGTGACCGCACTGGTGAGTTACATTATCGGTGCCGCTGTAGTAAGGTAGAACCCTTTCACCATCGAACTACGCATTGGAATCAAGCTTGCGAACAAACTCAAATAACTTGACAGAGCCGTTTTGTGCAACGTAAAGAGACCTGCTCATTATGGATTTATTCGGTTTCGTTACCACCGTAATTGTGGTAACAGCTTCAGGGGCGCTTGCTCCAGGTCCGTTATTTTTCGGTTTACTTATGCACGGTTCTAAGGAGGGAGCTCGAGCTGGTTTCTCAGCGGCTATCGGACATACGCTCGTGGAGTTTCCATTGGTCCTCGCCCTCGCCTTAGGCTTGCTCGCGGCTGCGAGCCAACCGATGGTCAAAGGAGTGATTGGTGTAGTAGGGGGTGCGGGCTTGATTGGTTTCGGCGTACTGCAGGTCTATGAAACCCTCAAGAGCAAAACTAAGTCGGCTGGGATGGCTAAGGCGAGAAAACTCCCCGCGAGCTCTCTAGTCTTAGGCCTAGCCCTCACTGGGCTTAATCCCTACTTTATTCTGTGGTGGCTAACCATAGGCTCAGTTCTCATAGTCCAAGCTTTAGCTTTCGCAGCGCTCGTCGGCGTACTCGTAATGTATGTTTCACATGTCTGGATGGATTACGCATTCCTGACGATGATTGCGCATCTAGGTAAGAAGGGTAAGGCTGTGGTTGGTTCAAGAGGGTATAAGGTCGTACTCATCGTCTTTGGGTTGATTCTCATCTACTACGGTGCAACCTTCGTAATGGGCGCCTTTAACCTGTGAGAATCGCGGAACTTCCGCGAGCGGTTACACCATTGGAAACTTAGGTTAGGCCAGCAATGGACTTCAAGACTTCACGCGTATTCCTGTCAGGGAAGTGTGAGAGAGTGTTCAGGAGACTTCCCGCTGTGATTGTTCCCAGCACCTTTCCGTCCTGCATCACAAGAATCCTCCTAGCTCCGGTCTCAGCCATCAGCGCCGCGATCTCGGATAGCTCAGCATCAGCTTTGACGGACGCGACAGGCGTACACATTATCTCATCAACCTTCACCGTTTCCGGGTTCAACTTTGGGGCAACAACCCTTCTGACGATATCCCAATCCCTGATCAGTCCGATAGGGGCTCCTTTGCTCATGACAAAGATGTTCCTCACAGATTTCTGAGCCATAATTCCAACAACTTCGGAGACCGTTGCTCCGGATTCGACAGAGACCACGTCCTCTTGCAGAAGTGAAGCTACCGCACGACTAATCTCCAAAGGAGATTCCCCCATAATGTTACTTGATCGATTTCAGGGACAATATGTAGTTGTGGGTATAGGTAACTCGGCCTACTTCCTGAATCGCCTTCAGGGAAACCTCGTACCAGCGCTGGCCTGTAATTACTTAAGACGTTCGTATATGCTATTGAAGAAGCGTACAAAGCTCTCAAAAATGGAGAGCCACAAACACCGAACGAGATTGCCGTAGTCATAGGCATGAATCAAAAGACCGTTCAAATGGCCCTCATGGAACTCGTAAGCACGAAGCCCGATGTGAAGTGGAAGAAGATAGGTCGCTACCGATTGTTCTGGAAAGAAAAGCCGAAGGAGAAGTGAAGCTGAATTGAATAGAAATCGAATCTTAATAATCGTGGCCGTAGTTCTGGTAGTTCTCGTAGTTAGTTTCCAATGGCAATTTAATGTTAATCCCGGAGGGAAGCTCCCTCGGCTCAAGAATATTATTTCTCTGCAAAATGTGGGCTTGTGTGCGAGCAACTGCATCTATCCAAGTCCCGAGTTATCGGCAACTGTCTTTGTGAACGGGAGCGTGCCATTGTCAAACTTGCATTTGTTCATAAACGGCACTGATGAAGGAAGATTCGTACCTTTCAATGCAACTTTCAACACGATGACAAACTATGCGTTACCGTGGAAAACCGTGCTTTTCCATTCAAATAATGCGATGCCACTCATAGCTGGAAAGACCTACACGATAACGGTTGTAGCCACCTTCCAAGACAACAGCACTTGCACAGTATCTGCTACAGTAGTGGCCAGCAGCGGTAGTGGCATCACCACCACGAATACTTGAATTGCTGGACTGTTGTTTGGTCATCTGGCTAGAAAACCGCCGATGCCGAACAGCCGAGACGAACAGCCATCAACCGAACAGAGCCCGTATATGGAATAAACACATACCAAGCCTTCGTCCTGGACAAGGTGAAACCATAAGCGAAGTTTCCTGGAGTTGTTCGCTTTTTATCGTTGGGAGTCGAAGTCATCCAGTTCACTATGACCGCGATTAAGCCTGCCCCCGTCAAACCAACCGTTCCCATCGAGTTACTGAACAGGATTGACGTTCGCGTTGGAACAATCGAACGTGTGGAGGATGTGAAGAATTCAGACAAGTTGGTGAAACTCATCGTAAATTTCGGTGACCACAGGAGAAACATACTGGCGGGGATGAAGAAGGAACGTCAAAATCCGAGGGAAATTGAAGGGAAGCAGGCGTTATTCGTCGTCAACCTTGAACCCAAGAAGTTGTTCGGCGAAGTTTCCGAAGGGATGCTCCTAGACATTGGGTATGCTGATTCGATTGTACCTGTGCTTGGAGTACCAGAACGACCCGTACCAAACGGCGTGCGGGCTGGGTGATTTGGCTCACGATGAGCCATAGAAAGAAAAGGTTAGGGAAGGGTGGAATGTTTCCTTAGTTCAGTGTTTGGAGCGTAAGGCCATCAAGTATCCTAGTCCGCCGGCGAAGAACCCGATCAAACCGAGAACTAGAAAGACCGCTATTGGCTCCGAGTAGTACTGTAGGATGCCTACGTGTACTTGTCCCGTGGTCCATGCCAGTCCACCGAAATTCTTGGGTTGCATCGCAGCACCGCCAAGGTATCCTCCCACCATGGCTAGGATTGCTGCACCTGCCACGCCGATGTTGCCGAGGACAAAATGGATCCACGCCAACATTTTCGATATGCCCTTGTAGACCTTGCCTTGCACGGTTTCAATGAAGAAGTAGAACAATGAAGTCACCGCGATTCCGATTACGCCTACTATCAGGTAGGTGAGGTATCCAACGGTGAACCATGTGCCTGCTTCCCCGCTTGCGATTACTCTGGAAACTGCGACCGGATACAAGCCGATTTGATCTCCGAAGCCGCCTAGAAAAGTGATGACTGCTGCTATTGCACCTTGAATGATTGCAGCGTAGAGAAATAGAGTGGCCATTGTGCCTTGAGCTCCTTTTGTTTGCAATTTTATCCCTCCCTCAAACTTTTGATGCGGTACGTACCATCTAACCCCATTTAAGACGCGAGTATATGCTTTCCATACGCGAAAATAGGTTTCAAAACCTCCTAGGGCTAGCTTGGTGAGAGTGATTTTCCACCTGGTTCAACAACTCAGCGTCGCCCTTTGGCATCCAACTGTTCGATGAGTAGTGGCAGGTCGTTTACTGATCCTAGCAGGTAATCTGGTTCGGCTTGAATTAATCGTTCGCTCGGGAATGGCCCTGTAGCAACGGCGACGGACGGTAACCCTGCCTCCCGCGCGGCTATGATGTCCATGACCCCATCGCCTACAAGAATGGCCTCTTCGGGTGGGACACCCATTTCAGCTAGGAGTTTTCGGACTGGGCCAGGGTCTGGTTTCATCTCTTCGCAATCATCCCTTGTTACTACGGCGTCGAAGAAACCTGCTAGCTCGCATCGCCTCAGAGTTATCTCTGTCCCAACACGCCCGTTGTTCGTTACCAACCCTATTCTAAGCCCGCGGGCGCGAAGTTTTCGGAGCGTTTCGACCGCACCCGGGTATAGGGTAACCTCGTTGGCGGCGTTGACTTCCATCTCTTCAAGGAGGTTGTAGAATCTTCGCCGGAGGCTTGTGAACGTGTCAGCGTCTAGTTCATCCTTGAGTTTCTTGAGGATAAGATAGAGGCTGAGTTGTTCAGTCATCTCCGGTGTACGTAGGTTCAGTTTCTCAACTTCTTCGAGTGCCTTGCGTCGGGCAGCCATGTAGTCGAGGTTGAACTGTGTTATCGTTCCATCCATGTCCATTACGATGCCTTTGATCGTCAAACACTCGTCTTCCAGGGGCCTTGCCTGGCAACGACTATGAGTGGAATTCATTAAAGGTTGAGGGAGACCCGAAGGCCGATTAGGCGCTAGGTGCGCGCGAAGTTCTCCACAATCGTCCCCGCGTATTCAATTCCTTTGAAGAAATCGTCTACGAGTTCGAATTCGTTCGGGGCGTGTGCTTGAGAGAAGGCTGAGGCACACCCCGCCCAGACCGAATTTAGGCCCAACGTCTTTGTGAAGAGGTAATCTGGGCCAGAGCCCGCGGCGTTCGGGGCGACGGACGCTTCATTTTTGAACACCTCTTTTGCCGCGGCGATGACTGCTCGTGCAATAGGTGCGTCGACAGGGGTCTTCGAGGGTTCTAGGCTGTTCGACCTTACAACTTCAATGTCCCGAAAATTGTGTTTGACGAGATGTAGCTTCAATTTCTCAAGTAGGTCTGCAGGGTTCTGGTCGTAGACTAACCTGAAATCTAGCTTGGCTATGGCCTTGCTGGGCAAGACGGTTTTGGAGCCTTTCGCTGTATATCCGCTCATGAAGCCGCAGACATTGCAGGTGGGCTCATAGAGGAGCATCCTCACTGCGTCCAACCCTTTTCTGTCAAGTAGGAAAGAGGCAAGCCCCATCTCCGACTTATTCCTCTCCTCGTCGAAGGGAATGTTCTTCACAAGTTCAAGTTCGGCTGAAGATGGTTTGTGTACCCGGTCGTACCAGCCATCAATCTTGATCCTCTCATCGGACTGTTTGATGGAGTCAAGTGCCCAGATTATGCGCCACGCCGGGTTCGGGGCGAGCGGGGCTAGGGAGGAATGAAGGTCAACCTTCGGGCCGGTTGCATGTAGCTCGACGTAGAGCATGCCTTTCACGCCCAGGACCACTTCAGGCCGGCCGGTTTCATCTATCCCCCCATCGAAGCAGACGTCGGCGTCGGCTTTCAACTTGGACTTATTCTCTTCCACAAAGCGCGGAAGATGAGGGCTGCCAATTTCTTCCTCACCTTCGAAGAGAAATTTCAAATTGATAGGTAGCTCGCCAATTGTATTCTTGTATGCTTCCACCATTTTGACTAGAGCCATGACGTTGTTCTTAGAATCCGAAGCACCACGCGCAAAGATTTTGCCATCCTTCATCTCCGCCCCAAAGGGATCCGACTTCCATTCCTCTAGGGGTTCTGTGGGTTGCACGTCGTAATGGCCGTAGAACAACAGCGTACGCTTCGACTTGCTTGTCGTGACGTTGCCCAGTAGCACAGGGTTCCCTTCGGGTTCTTCCACGAGTTCAGTTTCCATGCCTGAACCTCGCATGAATCGTTCTAGGAGGTTGGCGCACTCACGGATTCCACGCCCCTGGGCAGAAACGCTTGGTTGCCTAAGCAATGTTCGGAAGTCTTCGAGTATTTTGTCTCGGTTGCTCGCCACGTAAGCGACAGCCTTCTGATCCATTCAATCCACTGGGCGGAGTTGATGCCGTTCACGTTGAAAACGATTTCTTACGTCTATGGATAGGGCGCGTTCTGGGCGGCAATTGATTACGAGACAAGAAAATACCGCAACCTTCAGGGGAATGATAGAATCGCGTTGCTAGTGGATGTTTTCGGCGATTCTAACCGCGGTATCCTTATTCAAGGGCGGGCGGAGATCATCGATAAAGGGCCGGAGTTTCGCGAAATCTACCGCGTCTCCCACGAGAAATTCGATTGGGTCCGAGCGATGCCTTGGAAGGAGGGGGAAGCACCTTTCGTCCGAATTGATCCTGTGCGAAAAGCCAGCTGGGGGCTGAAACCGTAGAAGGCGGGTGATTGCTGTGATAGACGCAAATGCGGGATTCATTACAGCAGACTTTTGCAAGGGGGATTTACACGCCTTAGTCAAATTTCGGATACGCTTAATTTGGTGGCTGGCGGCTGACGGTTTCTAGGTATCGAAATATGTCCTATTGTGGTTGTGGTTCGGGCTACCCGAACAGCTACTATACCCCGTTGAACTATTACGGATACGCACCTTACCCAGCATACCCAATGTACGGCGACTATTCGTCACCATCATACGGCTACTATTCCTCACCATCCTACGGCCTTCCATTCGGCTACGTTTACAGCGGTGCTTACTCACCTACTCCGTATGCTGCGCTGGGTTACCCTCGCGGTGAACACCGCGTCGGCAACTGCCTAATGATCTGCCAGTAAAGCAAGAACTATTCCTTCGTGGCTGCGAAACCGTAATGTGAATAGCAGCGTAGCCTCTAGACCGCTCGCTATCGGGCCCTGAAGTCCGATTGGAGTCCATCGCAAGATGAGCGGCCACGAATCACACGGCTCACGTGACGTTAAGCTTCTGCTCGCCGCAATGGGCCTTAACTCGTTACCCCTCGGGTACACGCTTGTCGTTCTGCCGATCTATTTGAGCAACCTAGGCTTTTCAGGCGAGGTAATAGGCGCAATAACGGCGGTCTCGTCTTTTGCAAGCACGGTTGCTCTGATACCTTTCGCGATTGCAGCCGACCGTTATGGTAGAAAGCCGTTCGTTGTTTGGGGTTTCTTGTCGGCGACCTTGGCCTACGTGTTTTTCGCGTTTACCCGCGACTTGAGCTCGCTACTCGTAGCTGGTGCAATTGGTGGGATTGGCTTAGCGGGTGGTTTCACCACTGCAGTTTGGACACCTGCATGGACAGCCCTCATCTCCGAAAAGGCGGGCGCCGAGGGACGAACGAGAGCTTTCGCTTGGTCGCAAGGTATATGGGTTATAGGGCTAACGGTTGGATCTGCCGCGAGTGTTCTCCCAGCCTTCTTCCGTGTACAACTTAATTCAACATTCCTAGAATCCTACGAATACCCGTTTCTCATTTTCGTGGGGCTTTCGATTCTCTCGGGCTTAGTCCTGCTGCCAATTTCTGAGGCGAAAGTGATTCCGGTTGCTCCTGACGGCGGGCGCCGTTGGACCTTGTTTCCCAAAAAGTCTAGGCTTCAAATCACCAAGTTCTCCGCGACCCTGGGCTTAGTTGGGTTTGCATCCGGAATTAGCATCCAGTTGCTTTCCCTCTGGTTCAACAGGGTGTATGGGACCAGTGAAACTTCCCTAGGCCCGTGGTTCGCTGCGGCCGAAATAACCTCACTAATAGTTGTGCCAATAGTTCCGAGGTTGATGAAGAGGTTGGGTAGCTCCAAGAGTGTTCTCATAACGCAGGGACTATCGGCTGGTTTGTTAGCGTCAATGGTTCTTGCGCCGACCTACCAGTTCGCAGCAATTATCTTCATTGCGCGCAACTTTTTCATGAATATGGCATGGCCAATGCAACAATCGTACCTGATGGGAACCGTAACTCCCGACGAACGGGCCTCCGCATCAGCGATAACTTACACGATTTGGGGGGTCGGGAATTCTGTTAGCCCGATTCTGGCAGGCTATTTGCTAAGCCAGGCTTCATTTCTCTCACTGTCAGCTCCATTACTAATCGGGGGTGCAGCTTACTTGGCTGCTGCCGTGGCATTCTACATCCTATTTCGCGGAACCCCGCCGCCAGAGGAAGCGATGACGATACCAAATATCGGTCATGAGGTCATGTAGGCGAACTGGTTCGATTTCAAGGCTCAGTCGGGGCGAAAGATTTTTTCTTGCCATCCCAGCTGAAACCTAGTTCCTTCAGTTCTTCGAAGAACCACGTTAGATTTTCTTTTGGTTCATGAAACCTGTCGAAGAGTTCCTTTGTAACATAGCCTAGGAATGAAGCGAAAAGTTGCCTATCCTCGACGTATAGCCGGTTTAGGAATAGCGATAGGCGGTCAAGCTCGAAATCTCCCGTAACAACATCGGCGTAGACTGTTTCCCAAGCTTTCTCCAGGTTGAAATGTCGCAGTGCTTCACGCATATATGGGAAAAGGTCTGTGAAATATTCCCGTAGCATTCCTTGGGAGCGAAAGGCTGCCTGCACTATTTTCTGATTCTCATATCAACTTCTGGAATACCGCTCAAGGATGACCAATACCTGCGGGTTACAATCTCAGCTTCTTATTATGAATAGATTTCCCGGAGCATGAGTCCTATTCGGCTTTCTACTTCGCGTGGTTCCACAACGCCCGTTTCCGTCATGTATTTCGAAACGTATTGGCTTGGCGTGACGTCGAAGAGGTTTGAGGTTTGAACTGGTTCACCTAGAAAATCGGCCGTACTGAACTTCGCTGTTTCGCAGACGCTGTAGAAGGGTATCCCGCGTTCATGGGCCGCGGTAGCAATGCCCTTTGTTCCAACCTTGTGAAGGAGGGACCCATCAGCCAGAACGCTGTCCGCACC